>ERZ773045.11-NODE-11-length-108475-cov-4.842142_pt1 | contig 108475 bp, 131 predicted proteins | sample MGYA00580635_ERZ773045 | MGnify/ENA primary metagenome ERZ773045 (study PRJEB29015, sample SAMEA2738115) | human oral metagenome | biome: human oral; feature: human-associated habitat; material: saliva | place: China | collected 2261 ...
CTCTGGCGTAGGCTCTGGCGTAGGCTCTGGCGTAGGCTCTGGCGTAGGCTCTGGCTCTGGAATGATGTCAGTCAGATTGCCGCCGTTAAAGACTGCATAGAACACGCCACCCTTTTGGGTGCTTGGGATTCTCTGACCTGGCTTGACACTTTCGCCTGTGAACATATTGGTAAAGCCGATAACAGGTTTACCGTCTCTATCTACAAAGTTAGTCGGAGCCTTAATTTCACCTGCGTTTGTTGGAACGTTAGTGAATTGCTTTGATGCTCCGTTAACGAAGGTGATGTTATCGTTTTTCGCCCACTGGATGTATTTGGTGATAGTGATAAGTTTCTTGCCATCTTCCGTTGTAGTGGTTGTCTTAGTACCGTCTGCTACTGGATATGGCATTTCTGGAGCAGGTGTGTCGGCTTTATCATCTTGTGCGTGAACACTAATACCGACGATACGATAACCATCACGCTTGAAGGTTTCTTCGATATCTGGCGGGAATACGCCGTTATTGTCGTTCTGTTCAGAGGTTACATCAAGAGTTGTTGCGCCATCGGTAGTTGCACCGCCGTTACCGTCAATGATGTAGCGAGTTATTACATCGGCATCGGGCGTTGGCGTTGGAGCGTCTGCTTCAAATACTGGCGTGATTGCATTGAACCATGTGTCTGCGCGCGAGTAGCGTGTTGCTCCGTCAGCCATAATACGGGTGTGAGTTAACTCAGCAAGTGAAAGTACCGCATTACCGTCAGTTGTGAAATTGACTGGTACATCTTGGTTATATTTGTCGGTACGGAACGCCTTGATATGGTAGCCTTCTTTAGTTGGCAAAGACGCCTTTGGAATGGTGAAACCGTTGCCCATATCCTCGGCAGTTGGTGTGAATACGACTGCTGGGTCATTTGATGTGTACTCACCATTACCTTTGTTTACTTGCAGCTTAAAGTTGTCGTATGCTGCCCACGATTTCATCCAAGTAGCTGCGACACCGCCATATTTTTCTTCGTTACCGTCAATGTCTTGGGTACTTATATTAAACGTATCATGAACATTGATATGTGTCACACCGTTCTCGTCAATGGTATAAGGGAGTGAATCTGAGTAGTCATCTTCCCATGAGTTAGTTTCGTAGTTGCCAGCCGCGTTCTCAATCTTGGTATAGCCTGTCATAGCCATTCCGCCTTGATTCGGATTGAAGTTGGCTTTGAAGGTAACGTCGTCAGTATTTTTATCATAGGTCAGAATTGGCACGGTGTAATCGCTCGTGTTCTCATCTTTAGAACCGTTACCCGAAATAACAATACTAACTTTGGTGGTTGCGCCATTGTCATTTGTATAGGTAACATCGCCGTTAGCGTCTGGCGTTAAAATATCGCCAGTATTGGTCGCCGAGATAGTTGTCGGCGTTGCCGTGTCAGTTGTCTCGGCAATAGCTGGCGTGACGGTTGCAATAGTAGCTAGCATACCAAAAGCAAGACCTGCGGTAATAGCTGTTTGCGCTTTGTGTTTAATCATTCAATCATCCTTTCTATAAGATAAAAGGCTCCCACCGCTCGTGGGTGAGAGCCTTAAAGATTAGTACATTAAACGTGCTTACTGGTTCTTGCGCTTACGAGAAAGTCCAAGTGAAGCAAGAATCGCTCCGATACCAGCAATAATGCCTGTTGCGGAAGCTGCGTCGCCCGTGTTAGGAAGTGCGTTCCTACGAACTCGCTTGCGTACCCAATGTCCCTGTGGAGCGTTATCGGACTGAGTAGTGGCTCCGCCGTTACCAGTATTGATATACTGTGGCTCACCTTGGGTTCGGTGAATTGGAATACCCATATAATTGTCACCATCGGTGCCAGGAGTTACTGGGTTATCTGGTGTAACAGTGCCATTACCCTCGCCAGGAGTGCCAGGTGTAATGTTGCCATTGTGTCCGCCAGGAGTATCTGGTGTTGGTGGGGTAACAGGATTGTCTGGTGTTACCTCGTTCTTCTGCCAGACAGCATAGACGTTATAGACGACAATGACCTTATGTGGGTCTTGTGGGTCTGTCATCTCGCTACGCTTACCGATGCTCTTGAGGTTAACCATGTTGTTGTTTACAATGACGTTTGCTTCGGTGTCAAGACCATTTCGTGACCAACCCTTGAAGGTATAGCCCTCGCGAGTAAATGTTGGTCGAACTGGAAGGTCAGTGGCAGATGGGTCGCCAGAGATTGCATAAACAGTTTCACCGTGCTCGCCCTTACCGCCATTAGCGTGGAAGTGGAGCTGAATGTGAGAGACATTCTGTGGGTAATTCTGAGTTGGGTCATAGTCTGGGGGAGTAGCTGTTACATAGTCAGCGACAAAGACCTTATCCTTGATAGAGTCAGCGTCATAGTGACCACCTGGCAACAGAATTACTGTGCCGTCAGTAGAAATCCAACGCTTAACCATAGTACCGTCAGCGAGAGAATACTCGCGGTTAGGTGCTACAACGTCAGCGTGTTCGCCTGTGTTAGTAACGCTTGTCTCACCCTTATTCAACTTACCAGAGTAGAACATGATAGTGTTCTTACCTGCGACTGGCTCAAGAGTTGGTGGAACACCGTCAGTTGGGACGTGCTCGCCAGTGCCAGGAGTTACAGGGTTAGTGCCTGGGTCTGGAGTTGGTGTTGGTGTTGGGGTCGTTGCCAGCTTATAGACCGCATATACCTTATAGACATGAACTACACTACCGTCAGTATCGTTCTCAACGGTGAAGCCAACGCTAGAGAAGTCTACATGGTCGTTGCCAAGAACAAATGTGGTAGACGCACCTGGGTCTTTTGCCCAACCAACAAACTCATAGCCAGCCTTCTCTGCCTTTGGAGCCGCAACATTAGTGGCTTCTGCTGGGTTAGCATTGGCAGTGGTTGAGGTCGTGTCGGTAGAACCAGCGATAGTGCCGCCGTTTGCATCAAAGACATAAGTATTCTTGTGCTGTGTAGCAGGAGCGTTCTGCTTCCAGATAGCAAATACTCGACGAGTGTGAATGTCGGTAGTACCGTCCATGGAGTCGGATGCGGTAATACCAGAGAAGTTGGCGGAGTTTACACCAAGAGACTCTGCTTCGGTTGAAGCGTTAGAAGCACCCCAACCAACAAAGGTATAACCGTCACGAACCATAGCTGGCGCAGAAATTGCAGCTACATCGCTATCGTTACCACGAACAACGGTTGAGTGAATGACGTTCTCGTCATCTGCGACGTGTCCACCATTACCCATAAAGACATAGCGATACTCGTCGGTACGTGCCTGGGAATTGTCCTTCCAAATTGCATAGAGGGTATAAACCTCGTTGGTCTTGTGTGGGAGAGCGCCCTCGGTTGTGTGACCTGGAATATGCTCCGCATCTCGGATACCCATTGCTTCAGTGAGAGAGCGTGCAGACGCAACAGTGCCATTCTTATCGTGAGAGAAACCAGCAAGAGTGAAGCCGTCACGAGTCATCTTAGTTGCAGCCTTTACGTTGTGCATCTCAGCTGGAAGGAAGTCATGACGCTCAACCATAGTATCGAGACCACCCTCGAAATGACCACCGTTAGCGTTAATGACAAGTAGATATTGAACGTCATTGTCACCGTCTTTGTCCTGCCAGACTGCGTGGAAAGTCTCGCCAGTAAGTGTGTCAATCTCACGGGTCTCGCCTGGCGCCATCTCGTCGCCACCGTTGACATCAGTTACCCACTTAACAACTGTGCGACCGTCTGGGTCAGTAAGACCAGATGGAGCTGTTACCTGCGTGCCCTCGCTACCAACAAACTTTGTACCATTGAGAGAAACATCGCTTACGAACTGAACAGCCATCTTGTCGGTTGGCACGCCATCACGAACATTTGGAATGTTACCCTGTGTAAAGGTAATGTTTGTGGACGTTGGTGCGGTAGCTGGTGTTGGAGTTGGAGTTGGAGTTGGAGTTGGAGTTGCGCTCTGCTTCCAAATAGCGTATACGGTATGGTATACGTGACCGTCATGGTCGCGCTCAAGAGTCATTGGATTCTCGCCAGCAATAACTGACATGAAGTTAACATTGGTTACTCCGAGGTTTGACATTGCATCAGATGTTGCTGCCTTACCCCAACCAACAAAGTCATATCCGTCACGAACGACGGTTGGTGCTGGGACATTGTCGTCGGTCGTACCAGATGTTGCTGGTACCTCAACGATTGTGTTGGTACCGCCAGCTGCGTGACCGCCATTAGCGTCGAAACGATATACTGGCTGCTCAGTCTCGCCAGTAATATTCAGCTTAATCTGATAGATAGCATAGAGCTTGCGTGTATGAGTTACATTACCGTTTGCGTCTGTAGTATCTGTAACCTGTGCCTGACTTGCATCAACGGTATACACGCCCTTAATACCCTTGGAATCGGTATATGAAAGGTCTGCCCAGCCAACAAATGTCATACCTGGCTTAGATGGTGTAGCTGGAGAATTTACAGACGCGCTATCTGAGTCAAGTGTGACAGTCTTAGTAGTTGAACCGTCTGCAAATGTGCCACCATTAGTGTCAAATACATAATCCCACTTCTCGGTGGTAGCTGCTGGTGCAGCAGGTGGTTCTGCCACAGCAGGTGTTCCAGCCGTTACTGTAGAGTTTTCCTCAGTTGGAGTAATTGCTCCTGGGGTGGACTCCTCTGTAGACGCGGTTGGCGTAGCTGGGGTCTCAGTCTCAGTGGTAGCTGGCTGAGGAGTCTCAGCTGGTGCTGGATTAGCTGGTGCTTCGGCGGTTGTCGGAGTTCCAGTATCGGCGGTTTCGGCGAGAGCTGGTGCTACTGTGGAAATGACGGTCGAAAATGCCATCACGCCCGTTACGATGCCAGCGGTAATTCGCCTTTTAGTTTCGTTCTTGAAAAAATCAGCCATACATTTCCTTTCTACGTGGCTGCATTAGCATTGGTTTATTATATCACAAAGTCTGCACACCGCGCAACTGCTGGTTTAGGATAATTTTTGAGCAAATTGTTATGTAAAAGACGCGAGCTAACATTTGTTAACCCGCGTCAGCATCTTATTCGATTTTACTCGCCTACGTGAATCTTCACGCCATTTGGTTGCATGAACGTCTTTTGGCGAACAAGTGCGGTGATTACTCCAATTACTGAGTAGCCAATTGGGTACAATTTTTCATATGACTCGTTACCTTCAACGATTACGTCAAAACTAACATTGAGTTCTGGCTTGTAGTGCATACAAAGCGGGTCTGATTTAGTCATAGTGAGAGTTCCATCAAAGTCGCAGATTTGCACACTCTGAATATCGTGACTATCTCTGTAAGATTCCTTCACGCCCTCTACGGCAGCGTCCAGATTTTCGTTAAGTAGTTCAAGGAATTCAATCACTGGATGTCCGAAGGCGTATACCGACCCCTTAATACAATCGAAATCATTTGCGTCGTCATGTACTAAGTCGTATAAGAGGTCGCGCTCTGGCGAGCAAACCAACCTGTTCAAATGTTCACTATTGTACGGATATGTACTATTTTGAACAAACTCACTTTTTGGACTCACAACTACGTCGGGGAATTTCCAAGTTACATTACAAGAAAATTTGCGATTCATTTTACACCGTTTCATTAGATACAAACATTACAATCGTGCGCGCGTCATGACCATATGCCGCGTAGCCACTACACGTAACAGCAAATATCACTTTGTGGTGACCGTCGAGACGTGATGTAATATCCGCGGAGTCATTCTTTGCGGTTGCGTTATCGTAGAAGTCTTTTTCCCACTTAGCAAGTCTTTCTGGACTCATAGTTGGCGTATTGCGAACGTCGGTATAATTAGCGTCAACCTTCATTGCGGCAACAGGTGTATAGGTACTTGTCCAGTTCACCTTATCCCACCAAGTTAGCGTACCAAGCTCATTAAAGTTAGCCTGGGTAAACTTTTCTCCAAGGTCGTGGAACATAGTACCCGCGTTCATTTTGTGACCATAGATAATCTTAGTTGGATTAGTTAGGCTACTTTGATTGTCGAGGAATACCGTGCCAGATTGGGAATAGTTTCCCCAAATATCGCGATATAAATAATATTCCTCGTCATTTGCTGGCGCAATTCCTACTGGATTGTTTACGCGCGTTCCGTCTATTTTGACCCACGCCTTAGCGTCGGGCGCTTTTTGAGCAAGCTGGTCTGGATTTACAGGCGCGTCATTTGCTTCAATCAAGTTACCAGCTTCATCAAATTGAGCTGCGTTGTCTGGCTCAACGTCAGCATATAAATTTTCAATAGCTTGACCCTGCAACATGGGCGTAATGTACTGAAACGCCGAATATCCAATGAGCACAACTCCAACAATCATCGTGATTATTGAAAAGAAAATGGCTATTCTACGCTTGAGTTGTTTGTTCATTTCCCTCCTTCTATATATGAATAGTGCCTACTCGAAAACTGAGTAGACACTATTATAGGTCATATTAAGTTGTTTTGCAATCTTTACTAAACGCCGAGTAGTGAGGAACCACCAAGGACGTTTGCAAACTGACTGAACTTACCAGCAGAGTAAATAATGTAGACAATCCAGATGCCGACAATTGCAGCAATCTTAATAAATGCCTGGGTGTAATTGCCATCTTTGAAATCGCCAAAGATTTTAAATACAAGTGGTACTGAGAAGCCGAGTGCTGCAATACCAATAACGATAGCAATGAGTGCTTCAATACCGCTCTGAGTGCTAGTCAGCCATGAGATAATGCCAGAGAAATTCATATGTCCTCCTTTCAAGTAACTTTGTAAACGTTTACGTTTATATCAACTCGCGCGCGAGGTTACAACAAGGTAATTCTTGCCCGCCCGTTTAGACGGGCAAGATTGGTTATTTATTCGGTAGGCTTGCGTTTAGTATTGAGCCTGTTGGCACGCTTTTCGAGCCTTGCCATCTTACGCTCCATACCATTTGCCATAGCTGCGCGCTCCTCGGCACTCTTGCCAGGAAGGTGGTCTACGAACTTTTCCTTGAAGAAGCGTTTTACTTGAGCCTTAGCCTTTCGGTCTTCGCGAATCTTTGCCTGGACTCGCTGCTTAGGTTGAGCTGGAGCTTTTGGTTTAGCCTTGGATGCAGCTTTGTTCTGTTCAATCTTAGCTGCAATTTGGTTGGTGATTCTCTCCTCTTGCGCCCTAGCTTCCTCAGCCTTCTTGGCTTGCTTAGCTGCTTTCTTAGCCTGTCGCTTACTTGTAGGCTTTTTCTTGTTACCCTTCTTGACGTCTTGAACCGTCTCTGGTTTTGCGCCAACATGAGAGTTATCGAGATTCTCAGCACTAGCCTGTGTTACTGCACCGCCGTCAACAACCGCATCAAGAGGAACTGTTGGAGCATTGAGTGCGCCATTAGCGCCAAGACCCTCCATGCCGCTCTCAAGCGCAACCTCAGCGGCGTTCTCGGAATTGTTAATTCCGTCGCCACCAACAAACTCAAAGTTGTTATAGGCTTTCTTGAGCGCTTCAACTCGGTCGTTACCCTTCATTTCGTTGGATATGTCCTTGAAATGCTTGAATGCACTACCTGCGATATTGCCGCCAGATGGCTTGAAGTTCTTAGCGGTGTCAACAGCGTGACCAAGCGAGCTTGCTGCAAGAGATGCGCCGACACTAGCCGCGGTGCTTCGACCAATGCTAAATGCTTCACCAAGCGAAGAACCACTCTTATGGGCATCATGCGCGGCGGTTATGCCATCCATCATACTGGAAGCTCCAGCATGAACAAGTCCGCGTCCAAGAACAGCTGCGCCAGTAAGTCCTGCGACGGCGCCAGTTGCGGCACCACCAACAACCTTACCAAGAATGGAGTCTTTCTTGAGTCCGCCACCAATAGCAGATTCACCCATCTTAGGCATGCCACTGTCGCTACCATAGAACAGAGCTTTCTTAGCGTTCAGCCAGTCAGAAATCATAGCAGCCACAGAAAGTGGAATGGTAATCATGAGGTCAACAATGTTACAAGTTCTGGACTCACCGCCACCAACGCTAATCTTCATAACTGGGTAGGTGAGAATTGCGACGGAAATAAGTGACAGGAACGCCATGAGAATGGTCGTCATAATGGTTGAAACACCATTTGCTGCCCAACTAAGGAACGGAATGTTAGCAACCGATGATTGAACACCCGAAGCGGCACCCGTAAGTCCCGTTGTTAGTATCGCGATAAAGCTCGTGAAGAAACTTACAATGATTGAACCGAGGATGACCGAGATTGCAAACATCATGAACGAACCAGTTGCGCCAACAAGGTAAATGGACATGTCAAGCAGTCCAAAGAAGTCACCTGTGAACTGAGCGCGAATGTAGCCCTTAAATACCTTAACAATGGAGCTAATCAGAACACCTGTAGCCAGAGAGAGCAGACCGAGAAGTGCTGCCCAACCAGCCGCTACCCAAGTAACATTGAGTTTAGCATAAGCACCAACGAGATAACTGGAGTCTGCTGGGTCTGCGCGTGGAATAACGTAACGTGCAAACTTAGAGGTATTAGTACCAGTGCTCGCAGACTCAGAACCAGGCGTACCACCATTATTAGCAGCCTTGTAGGTCAAAGATACGAGTTCCTTCTTATCGTTGAAGTTAGCCTTGGACTGGAGCAAGAAGACCATTGACTGGTTGGTGAAGTTGTTGCCATTGTCGCCAGCATTTGCATTGATGTATGCACGAGCGACCATATTAGCTACAAATGGCTCGTCCTTGTCGGAGTCCAGCTTAGTTAGCTTTGAACCATCCCAAGGATGAACTGCCATAGAGCCTTGCTCAGATTTACCTCCCCAAACGTAAGAGTTCGCGTTCAGCTCCTCGTTTGAGCCATCCTTTGCAGCGTTTGCTGCGTACAGGTAGGTACGTGGGTTATCAAGAGATACGCTTGTAATGCTACCGAGCTTATCTGATGGAAGTGAAACAAACCACGTTGGCTGAGCTGCGTCGCTAGTTGTCGGGAATGGAAGTGTCTTTGCGCCGTCGCCGTTCTCATCATCAGAAACCTTTGCCTTGCTAACGTCAGCATTAAGGCGCTGTTTGACATCCTTGTTGCCTTCGTCATTTGAGTCGGCACCGTTTTGCGAGATGTCGTACACCATATCCATGGTACGTCCTGCAAGGGTTGAGTTATAATGTGCGCCATAACCAAGAATTTGATTAGACATTCCAGATGTGAATCCTTGGTTTCTACCAACCGCGCTGTTTGATGTATCGCCTAAATATGCGAGGTAATCTTTTACAGTAAAGGTCTGATTACCAGCGACGTAGCCAACGAGCTTTTCAATTCCAATGTCGTTTGGATTCGAGCCGCCAGCTTTCTTTGACAGAGCTTCATTAAGAGCCGCTACATCTTTTGAGCCGCCAGCACCGCCGTTTGGAAGCAGACTTACATCATAGTTTGTAAGACCCGCGTATTGCAGAGAGTCAACAATCAAGTCATCGTTGATAGTACCGAGTGACTGATATGCTGCTTGGAAGGTATTTCCACTCAGCGTTGAAAGTCCGCTAATAAGAACTACTGCGAATGGGGTTGCAAACAGAATGGTGAGCACTCGAAGACCAAGTTGTCCAGCCTTTGAGAACGCGCTCTTACCTTGCGAAACATTACGTAGACCAGAAATGAGTGCCATTACAAACAGTGCAATCATAATGGTGAGTGCAAGACCAGCAAATGCACGAATGAGGTTTGCATCTACGCCAGCGTCAGCAAAGAGCTTCTTAACAGTTCCGCCGAAGATTCCATCGTCCGCACCATACTGAGGAGTCATTCCACCAGCAACACCCGATGGTGAATCATCGGTCAGACCGAAAACATTAACTGGGTTGATGTTAACAATTGATTGCTGGACTGACTGAACCAGACCGAACGCCATTGCGAATACAGAAGCGCCCAATGCTGCTGGAGCAAGTGCAAGTGTACCTTGTTTAGCTCCAACGTCCTCGTTATTATCGAACGACTGAATATATCCGTGTTCGTAAAGAGTTTTAATGTTATTTGCCGCTGCAATAGCATTTTGGTCAGACGCGTCTGCAAATGGATTCATGTTGTTATTCACGCCATATGCGTAATCCAACTTACCGTCATTTGCCGCAATATTGTTGAGCTTTGACAAAGCGCCCATTGTAATGTCTCCACCGCTTGCGCGACCAGCGGTGCCTGTGCCAAAGATAAATGCTGCTAGTGCATTCGCAGAAGATGGACTTCCGCCATTACTCCAGCCATAAAGCGGCGTTGCATGTGCAACTTGCGCAAATGGAGCAATAAACATTGTTAACACAAGCATGAACACAGTTAGAACTTTAGCAAATCCTTTTTTATGACTCATATGGAACTACTTTCACCTCATTCTTAATCTCGTTGTCCAATGTATACACGTCCGTACCATCCTCTCTCGTTAGGTCTTTATTGACGCCCTCTACACTGAGTTTAAACTTCTTTACATCTGGATATTTACACGCAGCTTGTACAATTTTGTAAAATACATTTGATTGTAGTTCGGCTTCAATTCTACGTGCACCGCCAGCGTTAGAATCTTTCACGTCTACACACATATATGCGATGTAAACGACAATATCTCGTGCGCGGCAATCATATTGTGAATTAGACCATTGTACCACATCGCCTGGGATAACGTCAATTCCATTGTCCTCTTTGATTTCTTTGAGCAACTTCATGAGTTTAATCTCAATTAGGTCGATGGTGGTCTGCTCAGACAGTCCTCGATATGGAATAATTTGGTCGAAACGTCCAAGAAGTTCTGGCGCGAAGCCATTGCCCATGATGAGGTTTTCTCTTAGTGAACTAAGCAGTCTGTCTGTTTCCGCCTGTTGACCCGCCGTAATAACAATCTGCCCATCCTTATCAAAGTGCATATCATTTTCCGACGTTGAGTGCTTTGTGTCATCTTTGAACACGCTTGCACCCGCGTTTGTGGTGGCAATAATGATGGTATTACGCAGTGAAACTTCCATATTCTCAACTCGCCCTTCGCGGTTGAGCACTGTGTAGTTAACCATACCCTCGTCAAGAATATACAGACAGTCCTGTTTAAAGGTTTTTGAACCTTTCTCGAACTCGTCAAGCTGAATAACGGCGTTTGGCTTATGTCGAACTATCTCGCCTAGACGCTCGCGGAACAGGTGTGAATCTGCGTCGTTAGCATACTCTGGAACGTTAATCGTCTCCAGGACGCGTTGACCTGGATAGAGTGTTTCCGCTAACGCTTTGACCGATTGAGACTTACCAGTACCAGTTGAACCAGTTAATAAGCACGTAAAAATTGGTCTGTTGCTATTCTGACGTTTTCTAAACGCCGTGGCGTGCAACAGCAAGTTCCACGTATAAAGTGCCACTGGCTGTCCGAGAACCTGTGAACGGATGTTGTTGAACACTTTGTCAGCATCAATATTGAATTTAAGCTCAATGGAGAAGCGCTCTTTGAAGATTCTGTCAACGTCCGCCTTTGTAGGTGCTCGATGATGGAGCGTGGCTGCTGCAACCATATCTTCGAGTGTATCGAGCGTTTTACGCGGCTCTGCTTCGGATGGTCGATACGTATTATTGTTGTCAATAATGTACTCAATTACATCGTCACTGATAGCATCACAACCGATGGCGACTTTGTTCCACCAATTTCGAGCGATGTCGTGGACAGCATCTCTATCAAGCTCTTGAATCTCAATACGTTTAAAGCGCTCAGCGAATGGTTCGTCAACTGCGATTGTCGAATCGTACTCTCGACTCGTTGTAGCCGCAATGACGCGAATAGGAGCGCGCGCCAACTTATCTTTAGCGAGGTCGCCACCAATCTTGGTGCCGTCTCCAAAGATAGTTACGAGCATGTGTACCTCGTCGATAAACAGAAGTACCTTAACTTGGTCATCGTCGAGCGCTTCTTGAGCCTTAGTCTCAAATCTCTTTAAGTCTGCAAGAACATTCGAAATAGCAGCTTGAAGTTTATTTCTATCTAATGCAGACAGCGCTCCGAGTGCTAGAGAAACTACGAGATACTTAGTGTTATCAATATGAAGGCGCCCCTCGTTTGTACGCTTTACGAACTCCTCAACAATTGCCGTCTTACCAACACCTGCTTCGCCAATAAGTAGTGCAATTGGGGTAACTGGACGCGCAAGTACCTGCTCAAGAAGCCTAAGCTCGTCATCACGACCGACAACGTCCTGTGGTTGTTCGGCTAGACTTTGAAGCGAATTACCAATTGATTCGTTGTAAGCATCAAATTCTTTAAGCCATTCGTGGCAAAGTCGAGCACTTTCCCTTAGCCCATCGCTACTAAGAGCGAGTGCAGACAAACTTTGTCGCTCTCGCTCAAAGCATTTTTCAGCAAACTCTTTTTCATGCTGAGACGCACACTCGTCAGAGTATGCGTCAGCACGATTCCTAATTGTTTGCATTACTGGAATGTAGTTATCTATAGTTATCACTTCCCGCTACGATTTAGCTGTTCAACTTCATTAGAGCCGATTACGGTTGCTTTCTGGTTTACATTCTTAAAGAGTGATTTATCAAAAGCGGTTGAATCATATGAAGAATATGTATTAGCTAATTCTACCAGTTTTGCGTTAACACTGTCAAGGTCACTCTGAATGCTGTTCAGTTGTCCCTTAATGGTTGTGTTGGTGCTATCGGACTTTAAACGCTCGGTGAGGTCTGCAACTCGTTTTGTCAGTAGCTCCTTCTGGTTGTTCAGAGACGCGTACTGAGAATCCAAATCCTCTTTGAGAGCACCCTTAAACGCCTGGTTATAGAACTCCTCGAAGTTAAACTGACCATCATTGGACAGTAGCGTACCTTTCAAAGTCTGAACCTTATAAGCGTCGCTGTTGATGGCTGGATTCATGGTGATACGGAATCCAATAACGTCAAGCAAGTCACTTTGAACTTCGACTGACTTCGACTTAGCATCTGTATCGCGATAGTTAAAGTTGTTCATTGACGTTCTCAGAATGTTCTGAATGTCAGCGTCACTCAGATTATTGTCGCTTGGGTTTGCAGTCTTAGAGTTTGACGACTGACTTCCACCGTCCTTAATCTGATTACTCAATTGCTCGGTTGCGACGAAGTTCTTGTTCATAATGTACACGTTGTATACATCTTGTGTTGGCTTAGGGATAACTAAATAGAAGTCTCCGTTTGCAGCGTATCTACCAAAGAGAACTGGAATTTCTTGACCAACATGGTCATTTAGACCACTCGACGCAACGAATACACGATAATCAGTACCCTTTGCAGGAATCTTCAAACCGTCGCTATCCTCAATGTGCAAACGAGCAATCAGCACGCTGTTGGACTCATCAGTATAGAGGTTAACAATCTTAACTTGCGCGTTTGAACGCTTGAATTGCATCTGTGTACCAATCGGCGAAGATGAACGCATGAGCATACTTGCATATTGCATGTTACCTACACCCATCCATACGCCGCCGATAGCTGCAAGGAGCGCACCCGCTACGAACATCGCGTTGTAACGTGAAATAACTTTAGTTCTCGGTGATTTGTCTTTTCTCACGGTGTACTCCTTTCTAAATGAGTGTCGATAATTTGACAAAATTGTTTACTTGTCCGCGCTCTCTGTGCAAGAGAACCTGGCAAGCTCCGTGTTGTGTTAAACCACTAACAATTACCTGCGAAAGTCCATCAGTACCAAGGATTCTCGCGTAATCATCGACTTCTTCTGGCATGAGCGCGCCCATCATCGTCCACGAAGGGTCTGCTGCAAAGTTAGTGTAGTACGTGCTCTGCATAGCAAATACGTCAGCATGGTTGGCACCCTCAAAATCAACGCTCGTAGTTGGCGATTTGACCGCATCAAATGTGAAGATAAATCTAATACCGTTATCCTCGGCTCGTTTAATCAGACCGTATGCCATCTTGTTAATCACGTACTTGTGGAGGTTGTCAACGCCGTGAATGACAATGAGGTCGTCAGTGTCAACCGTGCTCAGCGCATAGTTCAAGACGTTCAAAAATTGAGCTTGCTTGACGTTCTCGTCTACGATTTTTGAGAAGTCGTAATATGTGTTGAGTGCGTTGCTTGGAGAAATCTTTGTAGTACTTCCGAAGATTGCTCTGTGTGCGGTCAATGCAGAATCGAGTGTTGAGTGGAGTGCGTGAGCAATCTCTGCTTGATTAGTAGAACCTTTACGACGTGCTTCGTCCTCAAGTGATGTAAAGCTCTGAATGAGGTTTCCCATTGTTGCGTATGCTTCGGGGTGCTTGAGGTTCAAGAAGTTTGTACGCTCTGGATGAATACCTGCATCAGCAGTCCAATACTTGTTGTTGAGGTAGAAACGCATAATTGCGTCGTCTACCTGTGCACGAAGTTTGAATCCGAACTCGCCACTTCTCTCGAACTGATAGTTATTAAGCAGGTCAAAGATGTTTAGTAGTTTCTCACGATGCAAACTAAATAGATTAGAAACGTCAGAAAGTTTACCAAAACCCTCAAGTGGGTTGATAGTAACTTTCGATACGTCAAACCAGTTAACGAGTCCATCGGGCAGTTGTTCCATCGTGTGCATAGCGGGGTCTAAATAGTTGAAACCATTAAATACAAAGTGAATCGCCTTATGACCAGCCATACAAATGTCATTTGCCGCGGCTTGAGCGACGATTGAAGATGATGAAAATGGCTTTTCAGTTCGAGCAGCGTACAGTCCCATACGTTCGCTCTTTGGGATAACGATGTATGATTCTGCCTGTGTCGAGCCTTCAAAATCAAAGATTGCTGCCGAATTTACCAGTGAGAATGAGTCGTCACCAATGGCTACGCCATACGGGTCACACAGAGCTGGGGAAGCTGCAAGGTTAATACCTGCGTAGTTACGGCAAGTTGCGGTATCGACAAACGGTTCCTTGATGAGCGGCGCAAAGATACGAACAAATCGTTCCTTCTGGTCGCCAGCGGTACTATCCCACTTAATGCCGTTATACCTCGACTTGAGAAGTGTGTTCAAATCTTCAATTTGCTCGTCAATTTCTGAACGACTGTTTGATGTGATTACGAGGAAGAATTGATAATACACAATAGAGTCAGTTGTGTTAATCAAACTCTCATAAGCAGTGTAGTTATCCATGTCTCGGCTATCGCGCTCGACGTCAGCTTGAGTCTTTTTAGGTGTTAGCGCTTCCTCAATTTTCGTCTTAGGCTTGCCGTTTCCATCGTCCTCTTTGTACTCAGCCTTAATTGCCTTAGCCCCTTGGGTAGCGTTCTTTTTGATGAGGGTATTGCGCTCCTCGTCCTTAATTACGCCATCTTTCTCGCAAAGGTAGATTTTGACGCCCTTACGAGGTGTTGCAGGAATCAAATCCAGGAAGTCGATAAAGGTCATATCGCGAGAGACAGAACTCTCAGCGTAGAGCTGGACAATCGTTGAATACTCACCACGATGATAGATGAAACTTGGTGAAAATTCGTAAGATGATTCGTCAACAAGTTCGCCTTTCTCATTATCCAGCTTTAGCTTACCTGTAGCAGACTTGAGATTTTCCTTAATCTTATCTACAAACTCCAAGGTTATTTAACACCTCCAAACATTACAACTGAGCCTAGACGCTCAATAATCTCGTCACGTTTTGTAACACTTCTCACACGGTCATACATTGATGGCACGTTTCGCTCAAACTCACTGATTGACTTTTGCAGTTGCATACGGTCAGTATCTCGAACGATGACTGTCTGCTCCATGGTCAACTGCCTACCGTCGTCAATAAGCGCGTTCAAATACCTTAGTTGCATGTCCGCAATAGCCGCGCGTGTAGCGTCAAGTCCGCCGTTTTTAGCACGACGAGCAATAGAATCTAACTTATCTCGCTGGGAGTTTAACTCGTTAACAGAAATGGTTGTGATTCGCATTTCTTGACCCGTAGCGGTTCGTGTTTTGTAATAACGCGCTCTCGACTCATCAATATAGTTAGCTGCCGCTGGCAATGTTGATGTTGAGAGCATACCTTTAACTGCGTATACAACTCCAATATCGCCATTGCGGAATGCAATCTCGCCAGTAGTAGGACTAATTCTTGCAATGCCGACGTTTTTAAGTGTCAAATCTTTTCGTGAACGAGCACGTTCTGCAAACTTATCAAACGTATACTTAAACGTTGCACCGAGCATCGAGCCACCGTTTGCGGACATCATAAATACAATGAGCAGCAAAATGAGCGCAATAAGGAGCAAAGCTGCCGCTACGCCATTGTACTGGAAAGCAGCTCCGTTGTCTTGACTAATGTTGTTCCAGAGAAATATCAGTCCAGCGAGGAAGATGCCCGCAGTCATAACCAGTCGAATAAATGGTACATACGCGCTTGGAGCAATTCCCTCAAGACCCTTAATGTACATTCCTCGGTAGGTGGCTGGCTTGAGAATAGAAGGCATGAAGCGGTAACGGTTCATACCGTCTTCAACTTCTTGGTTTTCCATTACTCACCTCCACCGAGAGAATCGTTTAGAAGAATCTCTACCGATTTGATAACTCTACCAATTGCTCGAAATACGATAATTATGATATCAACGAGTGAACCAGAGTTGACATTATCGACGGTTTGAGCCTTAATTCCGTTAAGGAACTTCGTAGTTAACTTTTGTTTATTACTTGCCATCGATTTCCTCTCTACGTTTGTTCATCTTGTCTACGAATTTCGAGAGTAGACCAAACAGTTTATATCCGATGATGGCTGCTAATGGAGCGGCGCCGCCTACTGATGCACCAATAATGACAAAGCCCATCGCTGCGTCTACCAGTCCAGCCTGCGCTGAGTGCATGGCAAGCTGAATACCAAATTGAGCAATAAACGACATTACAGAAACACCAACAAATGCACATACTGTAAGCTGAACTGCATACTGTAGCGCCTTTCCAATATACTTAGCCGCGTCTTTAAGCCTGTACTTCCACATTAAGTAATCCTTTCTATTTTGTGAAAACCTCTGGGTTCAAACATTTGATTGTAGCACTCGCTCCATCGCTTGACAAGTCAATCACATAATTCACAACATCGGTGTGAGCGTCTTGATTGTCAAGATTCTCGAGAGAGTCAATGGCAATAGACTTGAGCGTATCATCGTTACCCTCGGTTTCTTTAGACGAAATGAGTCCGTGAATGATGGTATTGCTCACCTTTAGAGTATTACTGTCTTTTGTATACTCAGAAGACTTATTCATCGAAGCAACGGCTACATATCCAGCTTGAGCACCATATGTAAATGGAGCCTTGCAGCTTTCATCAAGTGTAATACCGTGGTCATTAGCGAGTTTCTCAAGTTTTTCGTAACCGCTCAGCGTATACGCATAATCACCGTTTGAGAGCATTTGTGCAACCTTATAGGCGTTAGACTCAATCTTTGGTACATCTGTTTCAGATTGCTCTGGTTTATCAGAAGTATTGTCTGGCTTTGGCACAGTAGTATCTTCTTGCGCGTTATCATCACTCGCGACAATATTGCCGACTTGTGTCGGCGTAGTTTGGCGAGGAGCGAATACCGCCATATAAGTAGTAATCATTCCTATTAAGAGTACGAGCGCAACGATTATGATTTTCTTTTTCTTTGATTTCATGATTACTCACTTGGTACTACGTCAGAAATCTTAAATTGTTGAGCCTGGGTGTCATAATAGCCATCGACGAACAAGGTATAGCCAGACTTTTTGCTGTGAATCTTTGCAGTGAAGCGCAGTGGTGCGGTTCCACCTTCTTTAGGCTGGTACGTAACAAAGTCCGAAACCTCAACCTCGGAGCTAATACCAACATACTGACGCACTTGAGCAGCGGTTTGCGTATAGCCGAAGAAATACTTATTTGCTACTGCCTGTGCGTTCTCGCCAAAATCACTCTCGCTAACCTTAGCAAGTGCCTGGATTCCCTCTGTAAACTTTGACTCTACTGCTGGGTCAGTATCAACAACCTTGTCATCTTTAGTTACCACAAGGTTGTCTCTACCGTTGTAGTCGGACACGAGCTGTTTCCAGTTTGTGTTAATTGGCTCATTGCTTGTTTGATTATTATCAGTTTTATCAGTGGCGTCGTTGTTATCTGCTGGCGCTTCAATTTGACCAATCTCAGCAGGCGGCTGAGGTTTTAGCGTTTGCCACATGTAAAAACCACACGCCCCGAAAAGTACCATGAAAAATACAATCACGCAAGCGGTTGCGTGGCGCTTAAAGAAATCACCCATGTATCTCCAATCGTTTTAGATATTGTGCTTCAACTCTTAATTTTAACATAGCTCGATATAATTCGCAAATCCTACACAAAAAAAGACTAGCTCAAAATGAGCTAGTCTAAACTGTCTACCGATTTGAAAATCGAATTGCTACTTTTGGTGTTTGCTACATTAGCAATGTCGTTAGACGCTTGCTCTTTGTCATTCTTAAAGTCAAATGCCCCCTTTGGTGCGCGCCAATAGCTTGTCCAATTACTACCAAGTTTGTAGGCAGATACCTCCTGGGAGTAATTTGGGTCATACCAATTACCACTCTGAGACTGACCTCCGTCGCCCTTAGCAGGTGTTCCGCCACCAGAGGTCGCGTCAGTATGTGCGCCAATTTGCAGAGGTACTGCGCCTGGCGTGTCTTTTGTAACCTCGGTTGGATTACCATTTGCGTCAAGTTTCGTCACATCGAACCAACCAAGGAAAATCTCGCAGTGACCATCTCTCAAGAGAATGTCTCCTGGTTGAAGTTCGTCGGCGTTGAAGTCGTGCCGCTCGAATCCAAGCGGTGTGAGGACTGAACCGAAGCTAGACTCTCCTGCTAAAAGCTGTTCAATCTTTGCAAACTCTGGATTGCCAGAGCGACGAATTGCTTGCATTACGAAGTTGGAGCAGTCAATGTCGTCGCCAGTTTTCCAGCTACTACCGCGTCCAGCAGCCTGTGAGTAGCCACTGTTTTCATCGGCTGCAATCTGCTTTGCGATACCGAGGAATGTTCCCGCATCTAAATCACCAGATTTAACACTACGACACTTTTTACTGGTGTTTACCGTATCAACTGTTGATGTGTTAATAGTGCCAGTTGATTGACCAGAGTTCAGAATTCCAGCAGCTTGCATTTTTGATTCGTCAGCAGGAATGTTATCTTGATTAAACAGCGCGTTAAACTTCATAGCCGCTTCCATACGACCTTCAATGGAGTTATTCTGTCCTGGCTTACCTGGAATACCAATACCTGCGCCTACGAAATACTCTTTGCATGCTTCGCGGGGGTCTTTCTCGGTGAAGAAGTCTAAGTTTGAAGATACTTTGCGCGTATTAAATGGGTATCCGCCATGGAAGCCGCTTGCTGACGGGTCGGCATAGTTATCAGCGTTCGCATTTTCACTTGCAACAAAGTTACCGTGTGCAAAACGCTTATCTAACTGGAAAGCAGTTTGGTTCTCAGCATACCAGCCGCCACCGTCAGTCGAATTTGGATATGACCAGAATTTAGATTCGGTGAAATTTTGGTACGGGGTCTCCTGGAAGATGCCACCACCGACACCAGACCACGAAGAATGAACTGGCGAACCAGGTGTCTTTCCGTGCAGACCGAATCGTCCGCCACCCTCGTTAATATCAACAATAAATGAAGACTCGCCGTGCATATGACCAAGAATACCAGCGGCACATGTTCCCGAAATACCGTATGTTTGCGTTAACATATCAAACGTTGCTTTTGCGGCGTTATACTGGTCAGTTCCAGGTGTAAACGCATCGCCGTGTACTGTCTCAGATTTAGAAGCTGCGGTTGTGTCAACATCTGTTGACTTCTTTGGGCATCCAGAATCCTCTTTACGAACATAATGCCAATCATCATTTGTATCCGTTGCATAGGCAGCGCGAGCCATCGGAGCTACTGCGCCACTAGCCAGTGTTAATGCAATCAGCGGAGTTAAAATAAATCGTCTAATGTTTTCTTGTTTCATAGTCACCTCCGTGATGAAATAGTTTCTCGAAACAATCTATTATATCGTATTTCATCTTCACCGTCAACTAATTTGCAGATACTTGATTGTTCTGATTTGCGTCAGCAAGAGCGCTTGTTGCGCGAGCAACGGCATCGGTTAAAGCATCTGGCTTCGCCAGGGAAAGCTCACCGATGTAGGTTACGCTCGCAACGTTTGTCTTGTCGGTCGATACAACAAACTCAACGGTCTTTAGCGTGCCGTCAACCTTTGCAATAGGCACGGTTACAAGATATACACATGAGGTATTACCAGTAGACTTGGTAGTTCCTGCATATAAAAGTGAATACGTTGGTTGTGATACGACGGCAACAGTATCTTTAATATCAACCGCTGGATTTGAGCCAGCGAAAGTGATACTTGGTATACCAGACGAATTATTGTTCCAGATTGTCGTATCGTTTGCCAACATGGTCTTAATAGCGTCTTGAGTTTCCTTTGGCAGGTTATTGCTAGATGACTTAGATGCCTCAACGTCGTCAAGCTTAATTCCAGACTGTACGAGCGCGGTAATAACCTTAGTTGCCGTCTCAGTAGTCTCAGTTTGATTATAGGTTGCTGCTTGAACGTCGCCATTATTAGGTGTGTTATTTTTAGCAGCAAGCTGCTTAGTAAGCGAACTAATGACGTCCTCGCGCATATCCTGTAACTGGTCGAATGATGAACTCTTGGATTTTACAGATAGAATCTCAGCAGGCTGTTCACTTTCAAACCTATGTGTCGTTAGCGCCGAACCAATCGCCGTACCAATAAACATGGTAACGACGGAAGCTCCGACTACCGTTGCAATGGAAATCTTATTGAATAACTTTGGCTTAGCCTGTTCTGGCTTTACCTCGTCAAGTTTATTACTAGAATCATCGGCGAGAGCAGCTTCAAGCTCGTCGTCAAACTCATTTCTCATTTTGCTCCTTACGTATTGAGAATTAGTTACATATATCTATAGTTTACACTACCCACCAATTTAAAGTCAATGTTGCATAGTTGCGCAAATGTTCGATTGTTAAAGAAATTTTATATCTTTAACGTTTGCAACGAATGGCGGATTTGTTCGATATGAAAATACCCCCTGCGAATTGCAGAGGGTATTGGCTTAACCAAACGCTGTTTTGAATAGTGTCTGAACATCAATTGGTGCGGAGAAAATATCTGGCAATCCAACAACGATTTCCATTTGATTACCTGCATTAACAACGGTCGTTCCCTTGGTGTTAAACTTCTTGTCAATATACTTAACAAGTGAATCCTCTTTACCGCTTTCGAGACGGAATGACAATTCATATTTAACTAAGAGGTTTCGAGAACCAACATTGAAGCCTTGTCGCTTACCACCGACATTAACAGTAGTAATGAGGTCATCAAGGTCATTGACTGCTGCAAGTGCCCAACGAGCACCGTCAGCTTTCTTCTGCTCAGCAATAGCGCGATTGTCTTTAAAGATTGACAGTGGATATACATATTCACAATCGCCGTATGTAACCTGTCCATTCTCGTTTGACAAATCCTCGTAAGCGTACTTATCGGGAATGACGATACTATCGAAGTATTCAATCTTGCTTTGGTCGGCGGAAATAATCTGACTGCCGAATGTTACCTCGCCACGCTCAAGTCGAGTTGCAACGTTGTTAAAGTCCTTCAACATCGCTTGCAGCTTCTCGTTGTCCTTTTGGACAAACGGAACGTTAATCTCAATACGATATCGACTCTCAAGGTCGTCTGTTTCAAGAGACTGCCTGGTATTGACAGTAACCTTCATATTCTTCATAGCTTTGAGAGCTTCAAGCTGTGCTTGTTCATCAAAGCTCAGCTCATTTGTCTTACCGTCCGTACCACGCTTCTTAGCATTGATTGCGGAAATCTCACGCTTAATACCAAGTGATTCAATAAGATTATGCTTGAGTGAAATAGCTTTGAAGTCGCTGGTAATGACATTGCGCTCGTAGGAACGCCACCTTAACACAAGAATTACGAGATACGCAAGAACCATCAGCGCGGTAACTATTGTTAATACGTTAAATGCTGTGGCAAGATTGGTCTGCGCTTGCAAAAGCGCATCTAATACATTTGAGCCAGTGTCCGCAATAATGTCACTTGCCCCGTCGAGTTCGTCACTTAAAGCGTTGATTGGAAGCTCAATTAAAAACTTACACAGATAAACAATAAGGGTTGCGAGTCCAAAGCCTATTGAGAACTTCAAACATCGCAACCCCGCCTTTGCGTAAGGGAATTTATCTGTCGTAAGTGAGTGCTGTTCAGAGAACTCTCTAAAGGTACTCACCCTTAACTCCTTTACTTGGTTGACTGTGAACCACCGTCAGTAGAAGTCTGTGAATTGGAAGCGGTATCAGCGTTTTGTGCGTCAGCCTTCTTCAAATCCTTCATCTTGTCGTAGGAAATGCGATACTCCTTGCCGTCCTTATCGACTGCGATGATGGCATCCTTAGAATCATCTGGTGAATCAACGAACTTAGAGACCGTCAGATTCTTCTCAGCAGCCTTACCGTCAGAACCCTTAACATTTACGGTGTAAGAGTCGCCAACCTGGTACTGACCGCGTGGGTCAGTAGTTGACTCTACTGAACGACCAGCGCCATTAGACATGTTGAAAAAATAGAAACCAGCGCCCGCAATCGCAACAAGTGCAGTTGCTACACCAATGCCGATTTTAGCTGCGAGTGGAAGTGGCTTACGATTCTTGCGCTTCTCAGCACGCTCAGCCTTTTTCTTCTCGCGCTCAAGTTTCTTCTGCTCCTTCTTAGAGGGCGGATTCACTGGGGCGCCAGGAACACTTGGCTCGTCAATCTCGTCCTCAACCTCACCAAAATCGAGGTCATCGGAAACTGGGGAAAGCTGATTAGTTACGTCAGCATCAGAACCGAGGTCTGCTTCTGGCTCAGTATCGAGGTCAAGGTCGCCAAAATCATCAAGATTCTCAGCGTCAGATACATCGCCGTCAGTGATTACATCGAGGTCGTCAATTGGAGTGACTGGCTCATCATGTGCAACCTCCGTATCGGAAGGCTCCTCGTCAGCTTCCTCAGCATCGTCGGTTTCATCCTCGTCTGCTTGAGTGTCAACATCTTCAACGTCGTCAATGTCAACATCGCTATCCTCAGTTGAGTAAGACTCCTCAATTTCGGCTGCGCGCTTCTCAGTAAGCTCGCAAACCATTTCAGCCATTGCCTTATCGGAAAGTGCTCGATACTGGGCAACTGCAAGGAGTGCGTGATACTTAGCTCGAAGCTCGTCAGAGATATCGTCTTTCATATCAATGAGACAATCAGCTTTGAGCAGCATTGAGATTACCTGGCTGGTACTCTTGCCAAAAGTCGCCGCGTTCTCGTAGGTATTAAGCAGCATCTCGTCGGAGCATGCTTGGAGGACACTCTTTCGATTCTCCTCAGCGTACTCAATAGCTGCATCAAGTGCAGCCTTCTCCATGACCTGCTTCATTTCGTCAAGATAATCGAGACGATAATTGACAATTGCAGAGTTCATGTCTTCGATACTTTCCTTTACGGAAACTCGAACGGCATCTGCGTTGTCGAAGTCGCGGTTCATTTCTGGATAGAGTTTGTCCTGGATATCATTGAGGAGCTTATCAACTTCCTCAGCGTCCATATCCTGTACCTTGGAGCGGTCATTTGCAAACTCTCTTGAGAGCTTTGAAGTCTCGCGTAGGAACTTGAGGTGGATATCTGCTACCTCATCAGTCTCGTAAACGCCCTCTCCGACGATTGAGTTCTCATCGTCGTCCTCAGAAAGCATTGAAACCTCACGAACGTTGCGCAGAAGGTCGCGCTTGTTTGTGGAGAGAATTGGGTTCTCAACACTGTCAGCAACTACCTCACAAGCCTTAGTTGCTGCAAACTCTGGAAGCAGATATGGTTGAATATCCGACTTCTCAATATCGAGAGTTGAAACGTATGACAGTCCAAGCTCGTTATTTGATGCAAGCTGGTCTGCAAACTTCTCGTCCTCATCCTCAGCGCGCTCGATACGCTCGTCGTTCTCGCGGATTTTATCCGCAATAACCTCTACATCGTCCTCAATAGAGTGAGCGTCGTCAACGTCCTCAATATTGGTGTCAACTGTTGGTGCGACTTCATAACTTTCTGAAATCTCGGGAGCATAGTCAAACTCTGGCTCGGTAGGCTCCTCAACAGGCCCCTCAACAGGCTCCTCGACAGCAGCTTGCGGCTCTACGGGAGTAGCAGTTTCGCTTGGCTCGGAAACCTCGTTTGACTCATTCACTGGCTCTTGAGTTGCAGTCACCTTTGGTGAATAGTCAATTCCAGGAACCTTTGCGACGTCTCTAAACTCACCAGTCTCGCGGTCATAATCAACCGTCTCAAACACAAAACCAGTAAGGTCGAAACTGTCCAGCTTATTGATACTGTCTACAATGTGCTGAACAACTGGTGAACCAGATGGAATGTCAATGTAAATTACATTGTCGTTCACATCCGCTTCTGAGAGAGTTACAGGCTTAACTGGCAGTCGATAAATCAGATTAAACTGCAAGTCTTGTGCCCTGTCGGGCGGTGCCGTAATTCTGAGAAGGTGAAGAACTTTTGGTGCTTCATTCTCTGGCATGAAAATCCTTTCTACTTTTTGTTACATACCATTTGATGTGTAGTAAACACTAAAGATAATACCATTTACCGTCAAATTAGTAAAGTGCGGGTCATAAATTTTCTCGGTAATAATATCAACGTCGTCAATATACAGTGTTCGCAGGTCTTTTTCAGAGAGTAAGTCATAAAGACCCGAATTTGCAAACATGCGTTCAAGCGAATAAATAGCTTTTGAGAGAGGTGCAATCTCGGGAGCTGCATATAAGAACAGTCCAGAGAACATTCTACGAGCACAACCTGTTGATGGTTTACCACGCTTAATTTTTCCACCACCACTAAGCACACGCTTAGATACGTCAAGTATCCTAACAAACTCGTCGTCGGTTTCAATGAACTTTGGTCGCAAATTGAGTAACATGCCAATTAGCTCAGCACCCTTTGCAGGAACGAGCGCATCAGAGTTTTCTGAGTAGATTATTGGACTACTCGTATTTGTCGATGGCTCTCGGTTATCCGCTTTACGTGGAGCGCTCAGTTGAACAGGTTTACTTACTGGCTTAGTTGCCAGACTAACCTTCTTAACTTGAGCGGTATCAACAAACTGTGGCTTTGAAATATTTAATGGTAAATCACTAAACAAATCTTTAGAGTAGGTATCTACTGCTGCGTCGATGGCTTCAATACTTGTCATTTCGCCAAGGTTCAGCACGTTATTCAATTCCATATCGTTTGCAATATCTGCGAAATTAACCATTTTCAGCCATCAACTCCCCCCACATGTAGAAATATGTATTTGCTTTATCACATAGCTCAAACGACAAATCATTCAAGATTGAGCGGGTTTCCCCGTCCAAATCTTTTGCTCGACGATACATTTCAATTACCGAAATTTGGTTTAGAATCTTAGCGACCTCACTTTTCGTTGGCGAATACAACGTCTCCGAAGCCTTCTTATACTCGATTAGAACTTGGCATAATTTCGGATACTTTCGAGCGCTAATTTGACTAATAGCCATGTCTAAACCTGTCATCCGCAATACACCTTCAATTTGTTAATTGCGCGATTGATTTCGTCAATTGCTACGCCGATTTCAACGACAAGGCGCTCACGAATGCCATGTGCGCTATCGTAATCGGATGTATCGCCAAATGAAATCGACTCGATGTTGTCAATGGCTAGTACCAAGGTCGAGACGGCAATGTTTGCGTTGTGTACAAACTCGTCAACAAACTTACGCATAAGCTCCATATCGAGAACCGCATCAAGGTTTGCTTTACGTACATTTGCAACAACTGCGTTTGATGCGTCGAGATAAGTACGATATGCCTTGCTTACGTATACCCCAGCGTTAACCGCGTATTCATTCTCGGTCGGTCGAGTTCTCACAATCTCTTGAGTGAATACCTGGATTGCTTCGAGGTGCTCATTAGCGAGAGCAAATACGTCAGTTCGACTAATTTCGGAAACAATTGCCATAATTTTTAGTGTATCTAAAGTCATACAATCACCCACTTTCGTTAATCTACACAATGGCTCAAGTATAGCAGAAATTCACGCAACTGGCAAATTGCGTGAATTCTGTGTTTCATATCGGGTACAAAATCGATTCTAAGCGACGCAAATTTTCAATACGACTAATTACACGTCTGGATAAGCGTATTCTGAGAGGTCTGCGCTTAATTTGAGCAGCTCTTGGTATGGCTCATCATAATCATCGTTAACCTTGGCTAACTTATTGATAGTGTCTTTGAAACTGGTCTTAGATTTCGCCGAAATATCCTCTAGGCGCTCTTTTGAAGAAACAACGTATTTGCGTAGCTCGTGAAGCTCTCTTGCTGCGTCGAGCGTAATTGCGGCAAAGTCCTGGAAATCCTCAATTCTGAGACTCACCTCAGTTCGGTCATAACAAAACTTCGCAAGTCTTAAAAGCTCGGAAATGATGTTCTGTTCAAGGTCGTAACATCTAAGTACAACCTCTTTGCGCCAGTTATATGGTTCCTCCTCGTTATCAAACCTTGTGTTCATGGCAAGCTCGATAATCGGAGCCGTCATATCTGCAAGGTTGTCGCTGATATCGCAAAGTTGCTCGTATACACGTTTGTTACTGAATTGTGCTTGTTTACTCATCGTTCGCCCCTCCAAGAGTACGTATTGCTTCGTAAGCCGCAAACGCCGCAAACGCGAGTTTCTCACCGTATGCCTCTAGCAAAGTTGTGGATTCCTTTGAAGTTTCAATCTGTTCGTCGTTTGATTTTTCAGCTTCATGGATTACTTCGTATGCTCGTTTCACAACCTTTAGTGCGTTTTCAACAGCATCGGCTCTGCAAGGGTCATATATCGGTCGGCTAATGTAAGCCATCATTTCTTCCGATACCTCAGAAAGTTTTTTACATACTGAATTAAAATCGGCTTCAATACTTGGCTCGATTTGCAATTTATGAATAACCGCATAATTACGTGCGTCCAATAGTTTATTTATAACCTTATCAACAGAATCAATCAGTAGTGCGTTTGCGAGGTGGTTCAAACCACTCATCGGTAAACCTCCTCAAATTGATTAGTTATAACGTCCATAGATTTCTGAGCTTTTTCTATTGCAACTTTGAGCATCTCAACATACTCTGCGTACACCGCAGATGATTTATAACCAGTATCCTCGAAAGTCTGTTCGGCGCTGTATAGCATGTCGTCCATAGTTGAAAACGAGTTTTTAACACAGCATAGCGCCGTAAACCAGCGCATACGCATTTCTTCAGTATGTACACTTGAGTTCAAATTATCCGATATTTTCTTGAACACCATGTCAATATCGTCGAGGTTGCGACTCATAAATGTGATTGCGGACTTTCCAACTTGCAGGTCATGCAGAATGATATAAGCGTAGACCTTAACCTGTGCAGAATATACACGTTTTAATTCCAGCAAGATTCGCGTATTTCTTACGTTATCGAGCAGTTCCATTACAAATTACCTCGTTTCAAAATCAACCAAATATTCAATCTCTGAATCGAGCCAGTCAATGCAGCTTCCAAGAGTCGTAACCGCGTAGGAATTTTCTTGTAGGTCTGCTTTAACTGTTCGTTCAGCCGAGGATAACAATACACTAATATCGCTCAAATCGTCAATAGTCTTCTCAAGATTTGTTTTTAATTTCAAAGAATTTTGATTCAGACGCTTGATTATTGATAGTAATCGCAAACTAGCTGTGTCAATTTTCTCGCAGCTATCGAAGCATCCTGGCTTCTCGTCATAGTATGACAAAACATTGCTGGACAAGCTAATAAGTGTTCTCGTGAGTGAACTCAATTGTTTCGTCAAGAGTTTTACATCTGAAGTTGCATCCATGCTACTCGCCACCTCGAACAGCGTTAATGCCGTCGCGGGTCTTTGCAAAACCATCGTTCATAACCAGAATAAACTCGCGAATGTCTCTAATTGCATTAGCAATTGAACTAAGGTCGTATTGCTGAGCGTAAGGCTTTAGCATGTTAAGTCCGTCCAAGAATACACCATCTAAATCTTGACCGAGTTCAATACAGATATCGGTCAGTGCGACAATCTTGTTAAAGTCTGAATCGTTTGGATTCTCTAGTACCGCATGGGCAGTTCGGACAAAACACTTAATATTTGACGCAAGTGGATATGCAACCTCGGCATACTCGTCGAAGAAGTCAGCAAGCTCCATAGTAACTGGGCAATCGTCGTCGTGCATTGCGTCACCAACGGCTTTGGCAAAATCTTTGTCAAGAGCTTGCCACGTCTCAAGCATAAGGTCATACGCGTCAGCATGGCTTTGGTTGATAATACGTTTAATAGTTCTAGCTCTCATATAAAACTCCAATCTAAAACACTAACAGAATCGCTCTTTGCGGACACTTTCAATATCCGCGTACAGACCATGAATAACTTTAGGAATGTTAACAAATGTTTCCTCAATGGGATTATGAAGCATATCGTCACATGGAACGGAATACATATCTGGTAAGATTCCCAACTTTATGTAGTACAAATTCTTCCTCATAAGTTGACCAGGCGAACATACGCATAGTAACTTCTTGCAATTTAATTTGATAAACAACTCATATGCTGTTTCACACTCGTCCTCGGAGCAGTACACGTTTTGTAATCTGGGCGGGAGGTCTTCAATACCAAAAATATCATCCTGCGGAAGTTCATGTTCTAATAGATACTCAACGCCCGCGTCACTTAAAGACACATCATCTTTAACACCTTCATATTTGTGCCTACTACCAGGAACGTAAATTTTCGCTTGCTGCCCACCATCAATCAAGTCATTATACAAATTGATTGCAAGATTTAATCGAGCGGAAAACTCCTCATTTGGCGCGACTCCATTTATTAGCGGGTGCTGAGCGGCAACCTCAATAAGTGTCAATTTGCGTGTTGGATTTGCCAAATATGACTTGGTGTTTTCCAGTGCATAAGCGTAGTAATCATTCCACAAAGCGTGAGCATCACGCTCATTCATATAAAACTCCAATCTAAAAGGAAAACGACTTCATGTATATATTATACATGAAGTCGTAAATTGAAGTCTCTACTATGCTACAGATTCACGCCAACGGTGAGATTGCTTGTCACAAAGAATACCTAACTCGCCATAGATATCGTTGAGCCTATCGTCAACACCAATGTAGTCTAGTTTATACAGACTCTTTGGTAAATAGGACTCGATTGATTCAGCCAATCCGTTAAATAGTGGCTCGCTTGAATACGTGTCCAACAGCTGTTTAATGCCGTCAAACTTGCGATTATCCCTAGCTTCACATAAAACATCTACACGATGCCTAAGCTCTTTTGCGCGCTCGCGAAAATCAATGGCGTCCAGCATAATACTTTGCTTGTCAAACGTGCCATCGCCGCTTGCACTCGCAACCTTCTCAAGGGCATTGCAAATATACTCAACACGTTCGGCTTCCGCATCCATTTCATCAGCCACATTTCTAAAGTCTGTGGCGTCGTAAAATTCGTCTTCCCATCTGATGCGCCTGTGTGGCTTGCTGGTGAAGGTCTGGAGCACAAAGCAATAGATAGCGACCGCAAATGCAAACGTTGCAATGACGAGCATGATGATTGCTCCCCACGCAATTACACTTGCTAATACCTCGTTATATGGCAATACCAAGTAACTCAATAAAGAGCTAATAGCAAATGCCATGAAACTTGCAAATGAAATCTTGAAATAATTTTCCATAACTAATTAGAACCATTCTCATTGTTTTCCTTTACCTGTTCTTGTGCCCAGTGCAGGTAATCCTCAGCCTTACGCAAATCGTTAAGACCGTTCTTACGTTTATAACGGAACAAATATCTTAGGCATTGACCGACACAAAATGCTTCAAATCCCTCATCCCCCAATGCTGCGTGAATTGCGTCGATACATTCAATGCCATTGGCACCTTTATATCTATCTGGCGTTGAGCTTGCCAGAGAGTTAATATCGGCTGGGTCGGTCTCATTAAACTCAAGCTCAGACATTACTCAATCACCTCGAAGTCAATCTTATTGTCAACGAGCAGATTCTCAAACTTTTCAAGGTCATCGTTTGCAATAGAATACTTACGAATAGTACGCGATGCCATTCGAGCGGCTTTAAGCTCCTGCTCAGCCTTACGTGCAGCTGCGAGAGCTTCTTGCTGTTCACGAGCAAGCATTTCATCGTTGTAAGCAGCGACCGTGCTCATTACATCCCAGTTGTTAATAGAGAGTGACTGTGCAAGCTCTCGCTTAGACCAGTTAGGTGTAATGTTCATATCGCAAGCTCGTCCAAAGTTCTCAACGTTAGTGTTGAGTGCAGATAGTGCGTTCTTCTCGGTCGTAGTGCGATTGAGCATCTTCGACTCAATAAAGTCGTTTGCTGATAAACCATCAAGGTAATCATACAGAACAGCGGACTGCTCAAACGCATCAACTAGAACATTTGTTCTATTTTCATTGAACTGAGTATCCGAGAGCTTCTTGCGTTCGTCGGCAAGAGCGATGATGTCCTCGGCACTCATATTAAGCTCAGCCATCTGTGCGTCAAACTCAGCGAACTGCTCAGCCTTGAACACCTTTGCAGCGTCCTTAATCGCCTTTTGGCGTTTCCTTACCGCTGCAAGGAATTTCGAGTTTGTCTTTCGCTCCTCGTCGGTACCGTCATACTCATACGCAGAGAGTGCGTTGTAAACCTCTTTATTCTCCGCGATGACCGAATCGAAACCCTCAACACGAGGTAACAATGTCTTCTTGTCAACTACGAAGCTAATTCCAGCTGGCTTATCTGCAAGAACTGTAAGTGAATTGAGTGTATCGTTAGCCATTGACAATCTCCTCAAAGGTGTAAAGAACCCTTGTAATTGGTCGGTATGTAATCTCTGGACTTACGTCGTCGGTAAAATCTGTAACTACACCGATGCAATTATAGCGACCATAAGGTACGAGAACCATATCACCGATTTCGGCGCGATTGTTGATATATGTTGCATGGGATAGTCGCAATGGTTTGACATTCCAAAGCTGTTTGATTTGAGCGCATACGGCTTCAAACGCGTCGCCACCCTTTGCTAGACCGTTACGAACGTGTGTAAGTACGTTCTCTGGGTTTTCCTCCACCTGTTGAATCATCACTACTGCGTACTTCATAGCACTCCTTTCAACTAAATTATTTGTGCTTATAAAGAAAAGACTACCACGAATAAACGTGGTAGTCAATACGATTCATAGAATGTTTACAACCAATTACAGTGCGACTGGCAGATTTGTAACGAAATACCAAATAACGCCAATGAAGGTAATGAGTGTTATTGCTGGCAGAACGAAATTGTAGGTGTTTGTATAGACGTCAGACACGCCCTCATAACCCTTAGTATCAATTACGTTCTCAAGCATGCCACTAAAGATGCCATTAGCCATAAAAGACGCAAACTTTGCAATAAGCAGCGCTGCGAAGAAACCCCAGAACACGTTTACAATCGTGTGGATTTGCATTGCCCACGGAGCGGTAATGTTTTGCTGAGCGGTACCAAGAACGATGGTGAGGAAAAATGCTCCTGGCAGACCGATAATTACGAAGATTGCAGTAAAGACTACAAACACAAATCCATAGAATCTGAGGAAGCTCATACGGCTGCCGTTCTCGGAGGTCAGTGCGAGCATTGCATCAATCATATTTGTTCTATCCTTTGAAGTCATCATGACTTGTCCTTTCCTTGTTAACATAAGTATAACAAACTCGAACATGTGTTCGCAAGCATAAAATCAACGACTTCATAAAATCTTCACAATTGAGTTTATAGAAAAAAAAACTCCCTGGAACTATGCTAATTTGAATGGAGGTTAAGCATGGGTCTAGTTCCAGGGAGGTTTGTCGGCAGTTAAGCTAAGGTCTGCACGACTGTGCGAGCAATGAAAGCTGGTTGATGGCTTTATACAAGACGAAAGGAGGTTTAAACAACAAAATCTAGTTGCTCGCGTATGAGATTCCGCCTAGTCGGACGATGAAATCTATTTGTCAATTTACTACTAATCAGTTAGTTTATCACTAGCCAATATGAGAGTCAAGCACTTTAGGCAAATTTCTTTGCCTTTTCAAAGAAATAATATGAACTCAGTGGTCGGCATCGTTGCAACTGTTCATAGTCGAGCTGAGCCATCTGATTCTCATAGAGGTTACGATTCTCAACTTTCCAGTGTAGACGAGTAGTTTCGTCCTCAGCGGCGTCTGCGAAAATGTCAAGCATTTGCATTGCGGTATCATGAGACACACTCTTGCTCATTTCAGCAGCAGCGAGTGAGCGAACCAATAACCAGAATCTATTGTAGGTCTGGCAAACAGCAGTTTTAGCAATCTCGTAAGCTCCGTGAATGAGTAACTGTTCGTCAAACGTGCAAGTGTGCTCCGAAACTGAAAACTCTTTTGGCGCTTGAACCTTTTTACCCATGGCAGCGTACTTCTTAGGAACCTCAACGTTCTTCCACAGCGAGTTATCCAATGCACTCAAAGATTTATCTTCAAACGTTGAGTAGATTTCGTCACACTGCTCTTGACTATAAAACACTGGCAGGTTTCGGTTAGCAATCATGCGAAAGTCTGAATCATCGGTTACTTCGCAACCAATAGAGTCATAAATCCATTTAACCGCCTGGTAGTATTGCTTCTGATTAAGCGCTCGCTTGGGCAGAAACACGAATCTAAATCTAGGCTTATCTGGATATGACATGGTTGGGTACATGAGCAACGGTGTAGAGTTAGCCTTAGCTAACTTTACTAGATTGTTCCGCATATCAAAGTATGTTCCCCAGTCATCCTCGCCAAGGTCAACATCGCCCATGATAAACGCGCGTCTCGCACGAGAATCGTTTAGAGCCTTACGTGGCACCTCACACTCAATGTCAAGCTGCTTTGAGAACTTTGAGATAAATGCAATGGGAGAATGGGACTTGACAAACTCAAGTCCCTTCTCATCAACGATGTGTTTAATAGCATCAACATTCTCGCGTGCAAACTCAACAGCCTTGATAAAGAACTCTCTATCGGGCATGTCAATATACGTTGCATACTTCTGTTTATATGAATCAACTACAAACAATCGTTACTCCTTCGTAAAGTTTCCTGTGGTGTAATCAATAGTATACCCTGGCTGAACGTTGTACACAATACCTACAAGGTTAATTCCAGAATTTCCATCAGAATCACACGAAACCATCTTAACGATACAAGCGCGAGGAATAATCTCATCATCAGATGCGTATACTGGCTCGACACTGTACCAAATAGAACAGTTCTCATGCTCGGTGAGGTATTTACGTGCCACGTCCTCAAAGTAAGCCATGCCGCCATAGCCAGAACCCTTGGAGTTGTTAGTTCCGACATTCTGGAAGCGTGTGCCCGTTACAAGGTTCTGAGCTTCTGAAACGCTCTTGTCCGTGTCAATAGAGCCATCGTTCTTGTAGACGTGCTTATAGCCACCAAGCGAATCTGCAATGAGGTGAGAGCGGTTATACATATAACCACTATAGGTAATACCGCCTGGAAGATTAGAGGTAATCTTCTTGTTCTTGCCCCAACCGCTTAGCTTAGAGTCTACGTCGCTTGCAAACTTAGCACGCCAGCCGCTTGACTCTTTAACCATATCGTAGGTGATATTGCCAACTGCGCGACCAGTACGACCGAACTTATCAAAACCAGTGTAGTGAATATTTCCAGCTTCGATTGAATAATCAATATCTGCTTTCATGTTGAGAACCAGATATCCATTTGGCGCGGTGTTTGCATCCCAAGGCTTGAGAGCCGCATTTCGCAGTTCATCGGCGGAGTTAGATGATGTAGTTGAAGATTCACTATTGTTAATAGCTGGAACCTCAATATTCAAATCATCAAAATCGCCAGTTCCCGTGAAATCCTCTGGCTTACCAAAGTTCTTGAATAGGTCGCCGAAGAAGAAGTTTGCGGTGTCTACAACGGAATCGTCGAATACGCCTTCGCCACGCTCAAAGTAATCAGCCGCGCTTGAATGTAGGTCGGCTGCAATGTCGGTAAACGATTGAAGGTTTCCTCGCTCACCAAGTACCTGGAACAAATCGCCAAACTTGTTCTTAAATCCGCTTACGATTGGTGCGTAGGTACCGCCTGTGATGATATTTACAATACCTGTACGCTGGGCAACAGCAATTACCTGCGCTGGCTTAAAAAAGTTAGCTGGGGTAAACAACGCTGTAGTAAGGTATGTACCTCCAAGCGCTGCGATTAAATAACCCGTAACCGCCTTCATGAGTTTAGCTTTGCCAATACGCTTAATGCCGCGAATTGGGTGACGTAACAATCTCACACCCGAGGTCATCAGCCGCGTAGTGCGGCTGAATACCCTCTTGATGATATTAAGTATGGTCTTCATAACTACTCCCTCTGTCTAATCCATTTCTTTCGGTACTCGAAGATTTGCTTCGTAATCTCGTGATACATCATTATAGCAGTATCGGTACCAATAGTTGAGGTGGATTCGAGGTCGTTAATCATACCAATTACCATTGGTGAATTGAAGTTCATAACCTTAATCGCTCGCGCCATATCGTCATAATAGCTCTGAGCGGTAGTTACATCCTCTAACGTACCACCTGTTTGAGGAATAAGGTTATCTGCTACCTCAGCTTCACCGTCGTTAAATGCGTCTCCCCACGCCGTTGTAGCCACAATGTTTACGTTATCAAGCGTTGCATTTCTAGCGTCGTCATCCTCGTCATAGGTTGATTCAACACGCCGCATTACCGCATCTGTATCAACCGTGCCATCTGGCTTTAGTAGATACGTCTTAATGGAGCTACCATCTTGTGAAACTACATATCGTGTCTTTCCGTCGATTCGTTTCTTGTCAACAATTCTATGACCTGGTGGAAGTGTTGCATTGAGCTGGTCAATCTTGGATAGTTCCTTGTCTGGCGGCGTCTCTGGTGGCTGAGGTGCAAACTCAATTACCTCAGCTACCTTGTGAGTATCATCTTTCTTTGAAGACTTACGCTGCTTAGGCTTCTCAGTAGTCTTAGCCTTAACAGGTGCCTTTGGCGCAGGAGTCTCCTTAATAACGCGCGGGGTGTTATCAACCGCACCCTTCTCGCGCATACGCTCAAGTTTCTCGCGGTAAAGTGCTGCAAAATTCTCGTCTTCTGCAACCTCGTCGGCATGCTCAAAGATAATCTCGGTGTTGATAATGGTGCAATCTTCATAAATGCCGTCAAGCTCGTCCATGCGAATCTGCCAGTATTCCTTCTTCTCCTCGCGAGTCATATTGCGGTTGATAAAGTTAGAAATCAGCAGATAGTCATATACGGAACACTCAACGTCATTATGACGAACGTCATTCATGAGTGGCGCTTCGGAAATCTCAATAGCTTCGCCCTCGCGTACAAAACAAACGGTGCGCTGGGAACTCTCTTTGAGGTTCTCAAAGTTTTTACCGCGCATATCGGTGTCGGTAAACTTAGCACGGTCATAACCATAACCATTAGCCAGGTTAATGCCAGCGTTAATGCGCTTTGTTTCTTCCTTAAATCCGAGGTTCTTCATCATAGGCATAATAGCAGCCTTAAAACTTGGACGTGAGAGAGGTTTTGCGTTGTTACCGATGTTTGCGTTAAACCAGTCGGTATACGCCGTATGCAAGTCCTGTAGCGGTACCGCTGCGAGACCATTTCCAAAGAATTGTGAGTCCATCAGTGCTTGCATGAACTGAATAACGGGGTTACTGTCCTGCGCAGACTCCTCAATGAGGTTAGAGTCTACCTGGTTGAATCCGTCATAGTAGGGCACACAATCAAGAATATAAGCAAGACAGTGCTCCAAGAAATCGCCATCTTTAATAGCGGCGGCTACAGACTTACTGTCTGTTTTATTAGCTACATAGGAGTTCTCAGCCTTTACGACGACAAAGCGCCTACGAATAGCGTTACCAGTCTCAGCAAACTTAGGCATTTCGTTTACAAGCTGGCACATAACGCCCTGTGAAGCTACCTTACGCGCTGGCTCGTAAATACGGCGAACGCCAATAACGTCGCCAGTGACGATTCGCTTGAATACGCTGGTATTCTTGAGGTATAGACGAGAATTGTTATCTGTACCAAGAATGTACTTAGCGTGTGCAATGTCCGCGAGTTTGTTCTCGTCGTTCTTTTCAATATCTGAGAGCGTCAGAGTTGCAGTATTAGCTGCGCCAACGATGTTTCCGAGCATAGACTCAAAGAAGGTAGACTTACCGTCGCCGCCCTCACCATAGATAATAAAACCAGCGTCCTGTGGCGCGGAACCAATAACAGCATATTTACAAATCTGCTCAACAAGTCTTACACGGTCTTGATTGCCGTGAGCGAACGATTCACACAGGCTCTTAAACGACATGGTGCCGAATTTACGAGCATCGATGTGAGTTGCGCGATGTGGATAGTAGTTGACCTCAATGGAGGAGAGGGCAACAAATCGAGGGTCAAATGGCTCAAGCTCACGCGTAATGAGGTTAAACACGCCATTGCCGACGACAATCTTAAAGTTTGGAAGTGGAATATAAGGAATGAGCGTGTTTGGTGTATACATACCAAACATACCGTTCAGAGTTGAGATAATGTCGTTTTTGTAACTATTGTTTGCACGACCCGCGATTGCTACGAGAACAAAGTCAAGAATAGGCGCGACATCAACGTAGATGCCACGGTCGGGGTCGTAAATATAGATGTTACCAGGGGTGCTGTGAATACCGTGCTGATTCAAATTCCTAACAGTACAATACTCGTCAATGTCTGGACGTCGGTTCTTACCAGCTTCGGATGGTACTTTACAGAATACGAATTGCTGGGTGAGTACCTCCATAATCTGATTAAAGTCAATCTTGTTTTGCTTACCAAATCCGTCCGACATGCGCCTGCGGATAATCATAGCAATCTTGTTGGCAAGTGTGGTTAGACCGTCAGCGGTCTTTTCCTCGCGTGGTTTGAGCTTTTCGGTTTCCCATGTCTCGTCATCAATACGCTTCATTGACTCTGGAATATAAAAGTAGTTCCAGTTATCGAATCCATCGGCGTCAATCAAACCATCGCTTTCACGAGTTGGCTTATAGGCGGGATTGTGCTGGCGATAACACTCGTCAACCTTTTCGAGCTGTTGTTGCGTAATACGCACGCCGACATTATGTGTGACATGGTTATAACTGATGTGCGAGTCTGGGACGCTCATAAATCTGTCCACTTTGCGCTCATCAGTTCTAATCTCAGTCGTCTCTGTGGTCATAGGCTCATACCTCCATTCTTGACTTGTCGTCTATGTTCATCGGAGACCTACTATAGCACATCTATATATAGAGATGCAAATTTGGCTGAAATTTTTAGCTGGGATTTGCCGTGTACACGAAAACTCCACAAATTCTACTACATGTATAAAAGTATACTTTTATGCAAAATAATGAATATTCATATATTTTCTATACGCAAATTAGGGGTCATTTTATTTTTGACCCGCGTTCAAAAATCCATGGACAATACAACATTTTTATGGACAAAATTACAAAATGGATTTTTCGGAGCCATTTTTTTGAACTCGGAGCCATTTTTTAAATCGAAAAAATGGCGTCAAAATGGCAAAAAATGGCTTCAAACATGCCCTCTGACCTGCGCGTACCGTTTTCGCAGGTAGATGCGTTGCAAAAAATGGCTCCATGTTTTTGTGGGTTTACCTGCGAAAACGACTCTCGGAGCCATTTTTTTGACCAAAAACGTGTAAAACTCCTCGCGATTTTACACGTGTAAAATTACGTATACTTTTCTCTCTTTTCTATTAAAAAAGTGGCTTTGAACAAAAGAATAGCAGGTAGAGGGCTATTTTTCGAAGCCATTTTTTTTAAGCCATCTACCTGCGAAAAGGGTACGGGCAGGTCAAATGGGGTGTTTTGTGCCATTTTCTGCCTTTTCGAAGCCATTTTTTTCATTTTCGAAGCCATTTTTTTATTTTGCAAATGGCTCCGAAAATGGCTTTGTCTCTGTATTTTTCAATATCGTTTAATACATTGAGAATTGATACAAAAATAGCGCACCATCCATAGATGATGCGCCTGGAATTAAAAGCCAGCGAGCTTTCTAAACTTTAGTGGTTGCGGGTAAACCTCTTTGCCATTCTCTAATCGAGGTGGTTGCTCAAGCTCATAGATAATATCCCTGTCGCCTTTGCCACTTTGTACCCATTCAAGATTATAATTATCGTCAATCGGTAACCAGCTTTTGCCAGCCACGGCTCTTGCGTCTAAATCAATCTCGGGAAGGTGGCTAAAGCATACATACTTTGACGTGAGTGCTCGAATGTGTACTAAGTTAGCCTTGTCTAACTCTAGTAGCTTCTTCAAAATATCTGGATGAGTATGCTCAAAATCTTGTAGGAAGATGTAGCGACACTCGCCATTGAGAGCTGAGTTTAAGAGAATTGAACCGAACCAAACTTTTGTGTGGTCGAGGTCAATATCAATCTTGGTCTTGTAACCACTAGCCAGATACATTTCCTCAAGACGTGTAGGCATTTCAATTTCATTTGTCGCGTAGTTAAATGTTGAGGTGTAAATGTACGGACGATTTTGCTTTAGCTTACGCGCGTTCAATACATTAAGTCGTACCTCGTCGGGCAACAATAGCTTTGCGTGTTTACCAGCGGTCGTTTCTCCCGTGAGTAGATTAGTGTCCATTTCGACAATGCGCACAAACCTGTGCATGGCGTTCCAGTCATTCAAATCAAGTGCGTTGTTGACGGTGAAGATGATACTGTATTCGCCCTTACGCACGCCGCGAAGCATTTTCTGTTTTGCTTCATCAAATACGATTGACTGGTCGATGTAAAAATCTGCGTCGAGCTTATCGAGATTAACAAATGCGCGCGCCAATCGCTCTTGGAGCGGAATAGTACACCTTTGCAATTTACCGTAAGCGCCATTCATTTTGGCTTTACCAGAGAGATAAATGGCGACTTTCTTACCCAATACGGGCGGTCTATCCATGAAATTCCTTTCTATGTATATGTTACGCTATACATTATACTCTGACACTCAGATTAGCGCAATCAGCGCATTTTTGCGCGGCAAAGCCGCAGGTAAAACGCCGTGTAATTTTCTAAATCCGTCTGAGAGCGATTTTAAGGTACCGTTTTATTTCAGACGGCTAATTATTCAATCAATTATTTTGCGTCGCTTAGAATCGATTTTGTGCCTTCGTTTTCTGTGCGGGTTACCGAAATTGATGATAAAAGTTAACCAAGGCTAACTTTTTAGGCATAAAAACAGTAGGCGCGCTATAGAAAACGCGCCCACTCTTAGTGTTAGTCATAAAAATGTGATGCAAGGGAAACGAGATAGTATAGTTCTTCATAAATCGTATACCCGTGAGCATATAGCGGTCGAGCGCCTTCAAATGCCACATCTTGAATATTGGTAATGAGAAACTTTACCACGGTGTCACTAATTCCGTAATACTTAATGTATTCCTCAATCGCTTGGGTTGTGGCTCGCTCGTTACTTTCAATAAAATCGCTAAACTTGACTATGCCTTTGAGGGGGTAATCTTGCTTATACACATCGTATGTTGAACTTAATCTGTTTAAGATATCTGAAACTACCTTAGCAAGTTCTGAGTCCATGTTTATTCACTAACTCCTTTGTTCGGTGTTTTGCTAACAGATAAAGTATATCATTTTTTTTATCATTGTCGCTAAGTTAAGTTTGTAAGTTAACCAAGGCTAACTTTTTAGATATGAAAATAGCTAACGTGCTATGAAACACGTTAGCTATTGATTTACTCATCATCTGCACAATATTTGCGGGCAGTATCACAAACGTCGTAGTATAAAGCAGTGAGAATATCCACATTTTCATGTGTTGTAGGAACATATCCGTTGAGAGTTTCAAACTTATTTGTGCAGTAATGCTCAAATAACATAATTGCTGTATCTTCATCAACCTCGTGTCGAATTACGTCGTTCACTGTGCCAGGATTATTTTCAACGATATCGGCTACCGACTTGTTTTCGTATCCGCCTGGTTTATTAAAGTCGATTTCGTCGATGATATTATCAATAAGTTGGTTAATTGTCATACTACCTCTCGTCATGCTCATATATGTAATTGGCTCTCTCACAAAAGGCTTCAACGCAATCATTCCGAAAACGAGTAATCCCGTCAACGCCGTCATAATCTGGACTATAGCCCTTCAACACACCCCAAGGGTTGAGAAGGTGCGTTACAAGGACGCATTTAGCATTCTCTTCCGAATCGAGACAGTTGCTAATGAGCCTATCCAAAAATCCACTGTCATAGCCAATGTATTCTCTCGGATTAAGCGCTGGCGTTCCAGCCTTATGGCACTCATCTAAAGAACCTCGATACCAATGCTCCAACACTGAAACAACACCGTCTACCAAGTCATTATAATCACGCATCATCGCATTTGCTCCATAAACTCGTTCATGCAGTCATCGTAGAACAACATATATGCTGATTCTCCATCGTAGTCTGGGGCATTGCCAGACAATACTTCGTACTCGTTTGAGCAGTGCTCCATGATAACCGTCCAGACTGCGTGACTTGGGATGAGAACACTCTCAATGTTCTGATGCAGAGACTCATCTGACGCAAACTCCCACGGGTCTTGTGCGTCCTCATCTGGCTCAAGATTATCGAGATACTCTTGATAATCGTCCGCTGTACGGTCGGAAACGTCTCTGACTAAATCAGTGTACTCAAAACTCATAATAACTCCTATCAATTAGTAAAGGTATAGTATGTTTGCGCAATCATTACAGAATGCTCTGTAAGGTGAAGTTTCATCAAACGTCGCGAATCCAGTATCAAAAAGTTCGTTCACATCATCACAAGTGTGCTCGATGATTGTCCACATTTGGTTGTAATAAATGATGCTGTTAGTTACTTCATCTTCAAGCAGTTGTTCAGCCATTGCGTCAAATGGCTCAACGTCCAGACCATTTGACTTTTGATAATCAACATAGTCCTCATAACGAACATGAACCTGTTTAATAATATCTTTTACAAGCTCATCATAATCCATAATAATCCTCTCAATCTATAGACTGGATTAACAACAAAGCCAGTATATCACATATTTAGACGCGGCATTTGAAAAATTGACCGTCTGAGAGCAATTTTAAGCCACGTATACGACATTACCCGAGTAAATAGTCATCTGCAATACAACTACCTCACATAATTTGTTACACGGCGGCGTACAGCGTTTCCGCTGGTAAATTAGCCGCGTGTTTTCGGCGCGAGAAATACCCATATTGCTAAATATTTTGTTATGCGGTATAATTATGGGTTGGTAATAATGTTCACAAATAGAAAGGAATATATGGACAAACGTTACAACAGCCCTGGTAGACGTGCGATTGTCGCAGGTCTCATGGCAGCTACGCTTTTGTCAAACGTGTCTGGCATAGTCAAATCTGCATACGCGGAAACTCCGACTACGGCTCAGATTAAGACAACTAATGTTGACTTAGCTAAGTTAAAGCTCCAAAAACTTAATCTGAATATGAATGACTATGAGGTCGTTCATAAAGACCCGACTACGCAGATTAACACGTTTGATTCTTCGGCGTATTTTAGCCAACCAGGTAACAATTGGGCACCAACCAGTATTATTCAGTTCTCAAGTCAGATTGATAAGTCTAAAGACCATATCGTAATTGACAACCCAGTTGAGATTCTGTTTAAGAACACTGGATATTACTTCGGTAGACAAACTAACGTTCGTATGAAAGTCAATCGCGTCTATTATGACGCCATCGACTACTCTGGTACAAGCTACGCTTCAACAAGTACTCGCGAGAGACGTATGAGTAAGCCAGGCGATGAGGTTATGTTTGCCGAGCTTGACAACGCAGCTGGCGAAAACGGAGTTGTTCAGTTCACTAACTACAACTTCTATACTGGCGAGCCAAATGCAGCGCCATATGTCCACCCTACTAACGGTTCAAAGCAGAACACTCTGAATTCGTGGTACACCATGCGAGCTGACGTTACCTATACTATCGAGTATGCCGACGGTACACAAGCTGATATGAAACTCGTCGTTCCTGTTGGCGACCTCGATGTTATTAACTATGTTAATAAAGCTAAGGGTGATGGCGCTGGTCAGAATGAGATGTTTGAGCTTCCAAATGCCGATGCACAGGCATCTAAGATTATTTTCAATCGTAATTTCGCGGCTAGACTCACACGTCCAAGCGATAACAACGGAACCATGGTTGTCAATCCACCAGCCAATTCCACTGGCGGAAACAGCATGGATTGGATGTACAACACCACTGGTACCACTATTCGCTCGCGTAGCAATTCACTAACTTTTGTTTCTGGCTCTGCTGACGCGTCTGGTACCGACTTCGGCGTTTATGTTGAGCACCCAGCAGTTGACCCAGTTAAGAAGGTTGATAAAACACGTATTGCATCATATCAAGATGGAAAACTGGTTTATACCATTCAATCAACTATTCCAAAGGTCGGTACGGACGTTATTGACGATATCGACGAGTTCTCTATCGACGACCTGCTTGACAATCGTCTCAAGAACGTAACTGTTAAGGGTGTGTACGTAACCGACTCTGAGGACGCTGACCCATCAACCGCTGATTGGCGAAAGCTGCCAGCAAGTAGGTACACCGTCGATACCACGGGACAAAGGCTCAAGGTTAACATTGATAAGTCGCAGCTTGGTCATAAACAGGTTAAGGTTATTTTTGAGACCGATACCCTCGCAACTGACCTAAGCGCTGATACAAGTATTATCAATAACCAAGCAACCGTTCATACCGACGACGTTCCATCTAAGTCAAATGTTACTCGTACTCAACCAACTTATAAGTTTGACCACGAGTTTGTTGCTGAAGACGGCTCACAGCTTCCAGGCGACGTTACTACGCTTACACCAGGAACGACCGATGACATTACCCCAGGTACGACCGTCACACCTAATCTCTTTACTGTTCCAGATGCTTCTAAGCCAGATACCTCTTATAAGGGTTATGACGCAAGCAAGGTACAGGTTAAGGACGATGCTAAGAATGGCGTCTGGTCGTTTATTTCCTGGGATAAGGCGAATGAGACTCTCGACAAACACAATGGACACTTTATTGGTACATGGCGATTCGCACCAAATGCCTACGCTCAGATGTATAAGTATGTTATGAGCGATGGTAGTGCAGTACCAGCCGAGGTTAACGCTACGCTTCCAGCTCGTGTTGGTGACTTGGTTGACGGTACTAACGTAACCGCTGCTAATCCTCTAGCACCTGCTGCTGAGAACGTTATGCAGCCGACCGACAAGGGTTATGACGCAAGCAAGACGCAGGTTAAGTTGCCACATGGTTATGCTAACTTTGTGAATTGGGATGTCCCAACTGCAACCATTAACCGTGCAGATGTCCTTCATACGGGTACTTGGGAGTATCACGAGAACCTCTGGGGTAAGTCACACGAGTTTAAGAGCAATACCGACAAAGCACTTCCAGCAGGTATTACGGCGATTACTCCTGCAACTGTGAGTGACCAGTATCATGATGGCGATACCATCAATGCTGACGAGTTCCAGATTCCAGCAGAGAATGTTGTACCTTCAACTAATCCGCTCTATGATGCAAGCAAGGTACAGTATCTTGATGAGCACGGTGTTTGGACGGCTGACGATGCTTGGGATAAGAGCAACGTTGTTGTAGACCACGCAGACACTCATTTTGTCCGTGGTTGGACATATCAAGCTAACTCTTACGCTAAGAATCATAAGTTCGAGTCTGTTGATGGTACACCGTTGCCAACTGAGTTAACAGCCATCACTCCTGCATCTTCAAATGGCTATGAAGACGGTACAGTTCTTAATGCCGATACCTTTGAAGTTCCAGCTGCAAACAAAGTCGATGCGAGCGATAAGCTCTATCAAGAGGGTAAAACCCAGTTCCGCTCTAATGACGGTATGGGTGTCTGGACTGCTGAGCCAGCCTGGGATAAGCATGATGTTACCGTCGACCACGGTGATGTAACCTTTACTCTCAAGTGGTCTTATTCCGAGTATAAGTTCAGTAAGCAGCACAAGTTCGTTGCAGAGGACGGCTCTGAGTTGCCACAAGGCATCAAGGATATTACTCCTGCTAACGTCGAGAATCAGTACAAGCCAAATGAGGTAATTACCGCCGATGGCTTTGAGGTTCCTGCTGACAAGAAGCCTGCCGATGGTACTGAGTATGCTGACGCATCCAAGAAGCAGTTTGTCGATACCGAGCGCGATGGTGTCTGGGAGTTCATTGGTTGGGATAAGGACAATATTACCGTCGACCATAGCGATGACAACCTGTTCACAGGTACTTGGAAGTTTAATGGCTATTCACATAAGGCAACTTATGAGTTTGTGAGTGGTACGCCAGATAAGCAGCTTCCAAAGTCCATTGTCGATATGACTCCAACTGACCCAGCCGATTATACTAAGGGTACAGAGGTTCCAGCTAAGTCTGAGTTCGAGAAGACTGTCAAGGACGAGGACAACGATGGCACTTGGACGTTTAAGTCTTATGACCACAACAAGCAGACCGTTGAGAAGTCCGACATTAAGTTCGTTGGTACGTGGGAGTTTACTCCTAACACCTATCCAGTAGGCTATGAGTTTAAGTCTACCGACCCTAAGCGCGAGCTTCCAAAGGTTGTTAAGGATAAGCTGCCAAAGGATGATAAGACTTATATCACCAAGACGCCAGTTGATGCACAGAAGATTCCTAACGACCCAGTTTATGACCCAGAGCTTGATATTGACTGGACGTTTAATAAGTGGGATTCACCAAAGAAGACCATCGAGCGCGAGGGAATTAAGTTTACTGGCGAGTGGACTCCAAAGCAGCGCGAGTATAAGGTAACGTATAAGTTCACCAGCGGTACTCCTGGCAAGGAGCTTCCAAAAGAGGTAACTGAGCTGCTTCCTAAGGACGATAAGACTTATGTCACAGGTTCTAAGGTTAAGTCAAACACACCATCTAAGACTGAGGTTAAGGTTGATGGTGGTACCTGGAAGTTCAAGGAGTTCCCACCAGAGCTGACCATTGATAAGAAAGATGGCGAGTTCGCGGGCGAGTGGGTATTTGAAGCAGACCCAGCTCCAACACCAGAGCCACAGAAGCCAGCTGCTAAGCCAGTTCCTAAGACGGGTGATGCGACTACCGTTGCTCCAGCTGTCGGCGGCATTGCGGCAATCATGACTTCGATTCTCGCTTTCTTCGGAATCAAGCGTAAGTCTGACGACTAATTCGATTTAGTTTGAGATTTGACCCTCTAGGTTCACACCTAGAGGGTTTTCTTATATACTGATAAAAGTTAACCTAGTCTAACTTTAAGTAGAATTTTAAATCCTCGGTACAAACGTTTGTGGTATAATCGTACATAAGTTGTTATAAGTCTCATTGGTCGTAACAACTTTCCTTTCGCTAAGTCCTCTAGGCACCACCCAGAGGACTTTTTCCTTTATACATAAAAGTTGCCCTAAGCTAACTTTTTTTTTCAAAAAAATTGTTGACAACTAACTAGCCCCCGTGTATACTGAGTGTAAACGAAAGGAAACAATTATGTCTAAATTTATCTATGAGCAAACTTTTGACGTTAAGCTATATTCTGAGTTACGCGTTACAGATGAATACAGAAATACCCATAGTGGCGATGGAGCCATTGGCGAGTGCTGTGGTAAACCAAGCGTTTCTTGCATGGAGTCCGCCTTATGTGACCCATTGGTCAGTTGCTATATTGACCCTAAAGAAGTTGCTTGCATGAGAATTATCTGTGGTGAGAGGTATGTTTACGATACGTTTGACCATACAAACGTCCTAGACATTAACTTTACACTCGTTGATGCATTAGTAACTACAAATGTTGAACGAATTGATGGCGGCTATAAGGTCGTTTCAGAGTTTAGTGTTCAGACGACTTCACCAACTATGCTTAATGAAGGTGATATTTTAGCGCGTCTGCCGCAAGTCATTAGGCTGTTCGGTAATGTGTCTGTTATTATGCACGACGACTATTCCAAGGTTGACCTTGACAAGGTGTTCAAAGATACTAAGGCATATTGTAGTCTCAATTACCGTACTTATGAGGTCATTCGCGGTCATGAGTGCATTGAACTCCCCGATAAACTCAATGTGACGGTTCTTGGTTGCTGCGGAGACGACGTATTTAAGGTATTGACATATCATCGAGATTTGTATGATGCTTGTGCTAAACATATTAGTGAAGACGAGTATATAAATTACGGCTACTTTGATGCCGATAGTCTCATGATGTCGCTTTTTGACTACGGTATTGAAAATTACAGTTGGGAAGATGGCTATGGTGACGAGCCAGGCGATGTGACGGTCGGGAGAAACGACAATTATTCCGCAACAGATTTTTTCAATAAGTATCTTGATACGTATGACAACCTCAAGTGCGATGATGAACTCGTGGAGCACGTTTGCGATTCCGATGGTGAGATTCGAGATAACGTTGTTTGGACTGAGGAACTCATCGACGCGGTTATGAAAGGCTTTGGTTTTGTAAAGGATTAGGCATATAAAGACTGGGCAATTTGCCCAGTCTAGTGTGGTACAATAAAAGTTAACTAAGGCTAACTTTTTACATAGTTATTTTACATTGCTAACTGATTATGTGCAGTGATGGCTAATTGTGTAGAAATTGTGAAGATGGCTAATCTCACTTGCAATCAAGATTTCAGCGTGTAATAATATACTTAACAACGAAACACAGAACAGAAAGGAAGTTGTTATGAAGTCATTTCGCGTAAATAAGCTCACTGGTGCAGTTAAGCAGATTGCTGGTAAGAAGGCTGGTATGGACGCTAAGACCGCTGGTGCCTACAATACTTGGGCAGAGAAGATGGGTTTCTCCAAGGTTGCTACCGCAATTAAGGCAGCCCCTATTGCTCAGAAGGTCGGTATGGCAGTTGCAACTGTTGCCGTTGCTGGCGGCGCCGCTGCTGGTATTGTAGCAATTAACCAGCCAGCACCCGCCCCTACTCAGCCATCTACCCCAGCCATTACTCAACCAAAGGTTGAGGAGCCTAAGCCAGAGGAGACTAAGCCAGTCGAGGAAACTAAGCCAGTCGAGGAGACTAAGCCAGAGGAGAAGCCAGCTGTAACTGAGCAGCCAGCTGCTCCAGAGAAGCCAGAGTACGAGTACGAGTACGAGGAAGCACAGGACGCACCTGCTGAGTCTCACGCAGCCACCCCAGCTCCCGCACCAGTTCCAAACACTCCAAAGCTCCTTGGTTACAAGCATATTCTCTCCGCTTGGAACCCAGATACCAACGAGGTTTTCCGTACCTCCTATGGTTATGATGGTGAGTATGGTTCTCGTGAGGAAGCCATGCAGGCTCTTATCCGCATGATTCAAGAGGGCGGTAAGGCAACCCCTCGTGGAATTGAGGAGTCTGAGGTCGCAATTTACGATGGTGCTAACTAATCGTAAACTATAAGAACTAATAAAATACCCCGCAAAACTGCGGGGTATTTTTTGTTATCTATATTGATTTATGCAAGTACGCAAGGAATACCAAATACCTGCTCGAAAATCTCTGGCAAACTTTGCAAATCTTTACTACCTCGAAGTGCCTTTGCAATGGCTGATTGCTGCGCATTGCCAGCAGGGTCAGCAAGCTGCTGAGGAATTTTATCACTACACTCACGCGAGAACGTAAATACATCGCCCTCACTTTGATTGATTGCTTGGGTAATTCCGTCACCGATGACGCTAATTGCTCTGCCCATAACGTAATCGCTCATGTCCTCAATGTATTTATTGAGATAGTTGAGCTGGTACTCTTTGTCCTTGAGCTGCTGAATAAACTCCTCGCCGCCACGTTGGAGGTCATTGATAAACCTACCTTGTGCCCATTTAAGAACATTTACTGCAAACTGAGTGACCGTAGTAATATCACCGTGGAAGCGACAGACGGTATAGAGTTTAGAGAATGTTCCTGGAATCTCATACTCATCAAGACGCTTCTGACGATTTGAAACAGACTCTTGAAGGAACGTTGCAATATCTGACGCAAAAGCCGCGTTATCGCGAATGATGTTCAGAGTCTCTGGCAATTTGAGGTTGTATTTTGTAATAACATCGGAACCATTTAACTTTGCGCGGATATCCTTAATGATATAACTGGCGGTGTTCCACTTTTGTAACGTCTTGTTTTGAGTAGTGTTTGCTCTGTGCAGTGCGCCTTGTACGTCGAGTGAACCAGAGTGCTTAGCACGTTCACTTGCCCACTGTTTAATTTCGTCGAGCTGTTCACCGAGTTTGCCGATTTCGGGAATTGATGCGTACAGCTCCTTTACCTCCGCCGAAATCGTTTCGTCTTCCGCGAGAGATTCTTCTAGCGCACTTTTAGATGTTCTTGCTTGTCGGGCGCATTCTTGTGCATAGTGGTGTGCCGCAACGTTTTTAGCTTGTGCTTCATTAAGCACGAGACCAAGCTCTTTACCATTCATGTAATAACTCCTAACTAAAGTTAGCCGATACAATAGCTATAGTATATCACATACAAAAATAGCGCCGTCCATAAATTGAACGACGCTTGACAGAAAGGTTAAGTTGTTATTTTGCTAAGTATTACTCAGATTTCTTCCATAGATGGGGGAATAACAAACCGAGCAGCTCGTCAACTTCCTCTCGGCTATTGAGTGTGTTTTCCTCATCTGGAATGATGACGTAACCCTTATAAGTCTCATAGTTACAGTCATCAAGATGTGGCGCGGCTTCATCACCATTAAGAGCCTTTTCGATAAGTTCTTTAACGCGTGCGTCTTTTACAGCATCCATTGGTAATTTCCTTTCATTTGTGGATTGTACTTACTACATTATACGGAGTCACGTAGGATAGCTCAAAACGGCTTCACAATTCCTACATATTTAACGCCAAACATATTTACAATCCATCACCATGTCCTCTTTAGCAACCAATTTCGGCTGGTCTGGATTTGTGGCGTTCCAAATACGATAGCTCCATTTAAGACCACCTGGAACTTTGCAAACAGATGTTAGCCAGTAGATTGGGTATTTTTTATTGAGCTGCTTGACCTTGATTTCAAAGTCGTGCTGCTCTTTCTTGTTTTGATTGCCGTCCCAACCGATGAGCAAACGTTTGTCGTTCTCTGAGCCATGGTAGCCGATTGGAATAAGGTGCGCACGGTCATATTGTCTGTCAGTTGGATAAATAAGCGGGTCTAACTCCTTACGAGCCGCATTGTCACGCTCCTGGTGAGCAAAACCTTGACCCTGTTCAAATCGAGCAAACACTTGCAAGATTTTATCGTCGTGGTAGAAGTAGATAATGTTACCACTTGTAGGCTTATGTTTCGAATTAACAACCTGTGTGAGTGGATTCTTGTTGGTTAAAACTTTAACTTTAAGAGCCTTGTCGCCGTTCACCGACTTAAATTCTTCGCTTTGTTTATCATCAGAGTTAACCTCGTCTAACTCTGGTTCAACGTATCCATCTGGACGCGGTTTATAGTATGGTTGAAACCATTGGCGAATTTTGATATAGTTCTCTTTGAGATTCACTAAATATCACCTCCTAAAACTAATTGCTATGTTGACAAGTATATCAGATAGGTGGTATGATATCAATAATTGCACGTAATCTAGTAGAAAGGAATAAACGTGCTACAGTATAATTTTGAGGATAGGCTCCTCGATAGGATTAAGGCGGGTAAGCTCAAGCTCACCAACGCAAAGCAAGAGAGCAAGCGTGGAAATGATAGCCTAACCGTCACTTTTGTAGACCAGGATAACGGTCTCAAGCTCTTATGCCGACTCAACGGCTGTGTCGCACTTCGCGAGGACGGTAGCGTCTATGGTGATACCGAGGTACCACCTCTTGCAGACGCAACACTCAATGAGGGTATCGTTTACAGCACCTACCAGAGCGGTACCATTCCACCAATTAAGGTTTGCAAGAAAGTCGTTATGACTTGCGCAAACGGAGACGTCGTCATTCTGATTGGAGAGCGAGCATAATGGCACAGGCATTTAGACTTAAAGAGAAAGCTGACCGCGCCGCTGAGCGTAAGTCTGTTGAGGAGCGCGACAAGGAGTATTACGCAGAGGACTCTGTAAACTGGGACAAGCCAGTTCTTGATTATGACACTCTTAATCGCCAGCCTTGGGTGGCTTACGGCGAGATTGACGAGGGTGCAACTACACTCTTTGCATTTGTTCAGCTTGGTAATCGAGCAATTTCATTTGGTCGCGTAATTTCCTTCGGTATTCGTGTTCCAAACGATAACGCTCACGCAGAGCTCATCAACAAGCTCCGTAGTCATATGGGCGACCAGCAAAACGTTCGTCAGATTCAAGTTGATACGCTCGCAAATATTATCAGTATGGCTGGCGTTGCAACTGTTGGTATCAAGGACAGGCACAACTCCCTCATGGACATCATCGAGGTTGGCTAATGGCTGATATTACCTTCAAATATTCTGACTTCCCAGAGATTGAGGAAGACGGGAACACTACGACCGTGATTAGCGCAAGCCATACCATCGAGCAAGCGACCGTTGAGCAGATTACTAAGCTGCTCAAGTCGTTCGATGAAAATGATGACGAGATTGTCATTACGGTCAAGCGTAAGTAAATATGCTGAGAACCAGGGCGATTACGTCCTGGTTCTTAACTGCTATCTTGAAAAGTTAACTGAGGTTAACTTTTCATGTGTGCAAAATATGAACGCCTTGTACACAAAACATTTGTTAGAGTAACGTAACAACCATAATAAATATGATTGGGGGTTCGATTGGGAACTGATGATACAATAACCGTTGACTTTAGTTATAAAGCTAATGCAAGGCACTGCGTATATGATATCGAGTGCCTTCCATCTGTCTTTACAACCGCGTTTCTTTGTGGCGATGTAGCTACATTGTGGTTCTTTGGTAACGACACCTACGACCACATTTCTGATGATGAGCTTAAACGCCAGTTTAAGTCTTATCTTGACGTTGAAGACCACTTTGAGCGCGCCGCTGTTAAAAACCCAGTCATCAAACTTGAACGATTTACAAAACAAAATAAATTTGAATTCATGCGCGCTCTTAGTAGCGTGATTAACTGTGAAGCCCTACCGACCGACGATGAAACTGGATTCACTGAGTATGTAAGTTGGAACGGAAGTCAATACGACCTTCTGGTACTTATTGCAATCTATCGTTGGTGTGTTGAGAAGCCAGATATTACCCCTCTAAATATTCGTACCATTTCAGACGTTATCATCAACTTTGAAGGTGCGGACTGGCAGCTTCCAGAATATCTTGAGAAGACCATCGGACTGAACAAGCGTAACTACAAATATGCCTATAACATGGCTATTTGGGCAGATGGGCACATCGACATTGCAAAAATGCAGCGAGTTGGCGAAGATGGTACCGAGGGTCAATTCCCGCCAGCTTTGAAGTTACAGGAAGCGCGTCAAGGTGCAGATATCGTCGTAGACGACCTCGTTAGCGATTCAAATCCAGACCAGGTTATCCCAGATGATGAGTTAAAGGGATTCGTTGCATACAACCTTCATGACGTTGTAAGTACGGCGTATGAGTACCGTACCGACGATGTACAAGACAAAATTAACGTTCGTGACAACGTTCGTGAACAATTCCCTTATACATCTGCACGCGCTGCTGATATTTCTACATTATACAATTCGCGCGCTCCACTTGAGCGTGATTGCACGGAAGCTCAGCTTACTGCAACTACGCTGATTGGCGAGAAGAAACTTCGACCAGTTGATAACGCCGAAACTGAGTATAACTTCCCTGTTCCAGCAAAGGGAGAGTTTGACGAAGATGGCAATCAGCTTTATAAGATGGTTGACTTCCTCGAATACATTAAGGAACACGAGGAGTATGTTCACCCACAATTTATTAAGTTCTTTGAATACTGGCGTGGGAAAAACACTTCGTCTCTATCAGACCTAAAATCCGCAAAATATGGCGCAAGTAAAGCAAATGTGTCCTCTAAGGGTACGATTTGTAATATTCCGTATTATCACAAAGTCGGTGATGAATACGTACCCATTGACTCATATATTACCGTGTCTACGGGCGGTGCTCATGGCTCTGTTTGGACGGGATTGCACGAACTTACTCCAGAGCAGGTTACTGCGTGGAGTATGGCGTGTAGGAAGCCAACAAAGACTGACAAACTCAAGCACGTCCCAACGCTTGACCTCAATAACGTGATTCACCTGGACTACACCTCGTTTTATCCGTATCTACTGCTCAAGCGCCAAACATTTATTACCCCCGACGGCAAAGACCGCTATAGAATCATTTACGATACTCGTGTTGGCGTAAAAGCCGAGCTAAAGAAGCACGAGGACGTGAGTAAGTGGACTGAGCATGAGTATCGACTCTCCAACAACCAGCTAGGCTTGAAGCTACAACTTAATGCTGGTTCTGGCGCAGCAAATACTCATAAGAAGAACGCGCTACTGCCACTCGACAACAAAATCTTGTCTATGCGTCTCATTGGCAACATGGCAATTTGGACACTCGCTCAACGCATGGTTCATGCTGGCGCCTATGTTGTTTCAACTAACACCGATGGTATTTACATCACAAATATCAGTAAAGAAACAGCACGTTTAGTTCTTGACAAGTTTGTCGAGGACTACGGTATTCCTGTAGACCCAGAGTATGTTGACCGTTTTATTAACCGAGACGTGTCTAACCGAATGGAACTATATAAGCAGCGCGATGGTTCCTACACCATCAACGATTTGCGCGGCGAAATGCGCTCAGCTGGTAAACTCGTCTATAACGACATAGACCACGGTCACAAAATTACGTATCCATTGGCTGTTGGCAATGCGGTCATTCGCTACATGGTTAACGATGCTGACTGGAACAATAAACCATATGACCGTGAAAGAATGCTTAAAATCCTCAACGAGGTTAAGCAAGAATCTACGCCAATCGCATGGTGCTACATCTTCTCTGGAACATCTGTTCGTAAACTCTGGGTAGACATGAAAGAAGCGCCTAGAGTTGGCAGGGTTGTCCTAACTAAAGACGGCTATCAACTTGACCAAGAGAACTATGCGTCTCTCACAAACGCAGAGTTTGAAAGACTCATTGAGAACTTTACACCAGGGTGTAATTTCGAGGAACTCTGCAAAAAGTCAGATGTTACGTTCAAGTATAGGAATTTTCCAGATATTTCGGATGTTGCGTTTGCTGTTAAGCACTCAGCCGAAACGAAATACGACGAGGATTCTTTTGTACCAATGGAGTGGGGTGCAATTACTAAGGAAGCCTATAATCAAGCTAAGAATAAGGTTGGCAAGCGTGAAAAATACTCAGTCTGCCTTATTCACAGATACGGCAGAACCGAACGCGTGGAAATGAAATCTTGGACGTTCGGTAAATTGGCGAACGTTCCAGAAGGCAGCAAGGGAAGGCTTCTCAATATGGCAGCCGAACTCAAAGCGTTCAACTTGGACGATTTGGACATGGATGCTTATCTCGCATGGGCGGAAAATATGCTCGCAAGGTGGAAAATCTCTGCGAAACTTTCCGAGGACGGCTATTTAACCCAGGTATTGTTTAACGAGCTTGGCAACAAAGCTACGTCCGCCAAGTCAAAGAAGCAACTCGCCGTTGACGAGCTTAAATCGCTCTATTCTGCAATTTTTAGTTACGCGTAAGCTCATAAAAAAAAAAAGCTTGTTTTTAGATAAGCTAGGCGGTTGCTTATTGACTGCCCAATCAACATGTGCTATTTTAAATCAAGGAAAGGAGTGAATTCATGACTGTAGTTAAAAAGAGTGTGAGAGTAAGACTCTGCCCGTCCGATAGTCAAAAAGCTTTAATTGATAAAACAATTGGCTGCGCGCGTTTTGTCTACAATCAAACACTTACGGATTGCAAACAGTCATATGAACAATCAAAACACTTCCCCTCTCAAAATGAACGCATGAAACACCTAGTTCCACTCAAAGAAAAGCATGTATTTTTAAAGGAAGTTGACTCTAAAGCGCTTCAACAGTCTGTGAGGAACTTTAATTTTGCGCTAGATAACTTCTTCAAAAATCGAAATCATTTCGGTTTTCCTAAGTTTAAGTCTAAACACAATTTAAAGCAGTCCTACAGAACTCCTTATGATGGCGGCAAAGCAGATATCTTAGACGATAAACATATTAAACTGCCCAAACTAGGAAGTGTCAAGACAAAACATTTTGATATGCCAGAAGCGTATAAGATGTTCAACATCACAGTCGAAAAGACACCTACGGGAAAATACTATGCTGCGATTTGTGTCGAAACCGAAGTACAACCACTACCCAAAACGGGGAAGCAGGCGGGTTTTGATTTAGGTCTTATTGATTTACTTATTGGCAGTGACGGAACCAGGTTTGAGAGACCGAAGTTTAACTATCTCAACAAGGATAAACTTACTAAGGAACAACGTAAACTCTCAAAGATGAGAACCAAATTAGAGAGAGCTAATTTGAACCTTGATGAGTGTAAGAACTACCAGAAACAACGGCGTAAGGTGGCAAAGTTGCATGAGCACATTGCTAACTGTGCAAAAGACTTTAACCATAAGCTGAGTCGAAAGTTAGTAGAGGAATATGACTTTCTAGCATTTGAAGATTTAAACGTTAAAGGAATGAAGAAGAATCACTATCTAGCGTATTCAATTGCCGATGTTCGCTGGTCGCAACTCTTAAATTTCATCCAGTATAAATGTAACTGGTATGGTAAAGAGTTTAAACAAGTAGATAGATTCTATGCTAGTAGTAAAATCTGTTCTTGTTGTGGTACTTACCACAAGGATATAGTAAACTCTCTTTCAGTTAGAGAGTGGACTTGTCCAGATTGCGGAACGCATCACGATAGAGACGCAAATGCCGCAACGAATATATTGATTCAAGCCTTGAGTGCGGCTTAAAAACACTTCGGAAAGGCACAACCGTGGTAAATTAGTTCGGAGATGGTAGTTCGTTGAGAATGAGAGTAACCCGAACGTTCCCAAGAACCTGCTTGACTTTTAGATGAGCAGAATGCCAAGTATAAAATGTTCTAATATATTGAAAGGAAACGTAATGGAGAACATTAAACTAAAGTACGACGATAATGGTATGGGCGTTTGGACGGCTAAGGCTGGCGGTGGTAACGTAACTATTGACGAGCATTGTCACGTAACCGTTATTGACCCTTCAAACCCAGCACATATGGTAGTACGCCAGTCTAAGAAGCGATTTAGCTTGAAGAAAGCTTTGGAGGACGTTGATATTAAGGTAACAAATCCAGAGCGCGAAACAAGAACTACTTTTAATATTGACCTTCCAGACGGCACCGTCGCCATGGTTACACGTTATTTCCTCGTAGCTTACGAAACTCCATCTGCAATTTATCGAAGCCAGAACGCATTTGCGAACCTCGACGAAGCACAGACCGAAGCACTGCATCTTGTAAAGCAATACAAGTAACCGCAACTTGACAATCGTTGATAGGAGACTGTATAATGACAAGAGAAGGTAGAGTAGTTTCCGCAGTTGAACGTCAATTAAATGCTCGCGGGAGATACTTCATAAACAATTATGCCGAAGGTCATACAAACAATGGCGTGCCAGATATAGTCTCAGTTGATGCTGATGGAAAGTTCCTAGCTATTGAGTGTAAAGCGTCGTCGTATGAGCCAACGTTTACGCAATACGACCACGGACTAAGACTTCTTAAAAGTGGATGTAGATTCATCATTGCTTACGAAGACTTCGACATTGATGTAATTGACCGTGGTGAACTACAAAAAACTCCTCTACCAAGAGAACGTGAAGATTTGGTATGCTTTAAGCCAATCGACAGGAAACATACCAAGGAGTATTTTTTGGAGTAATTATGTCAAGAAGCTATCGTAAGACAGGTGTAATCTCAACTCAAAATTCACACACGTTGAGTAAGCGAAAGAAAGCCATCAAGCGTTGGTTTAATAACAAGTTGCGCCACCGAGACGACATGTTTAAAGGTTCAGAATTTAGACACGTTTCTGGTGGAACTGATGTTGAAGCTTATAGGTCGCTGACGCGTCTTCCTATGGACGCTAATTTACGAGGTTATACGAAATAATGTATATGAACCTCGGAAGAAAGTTCGACGACTTTCTGAACGAGTTGGACGAATTAGATGTGACATTAACCGTGTCTGGTAAAAACGAACTTGGAACAGTTGTATCGCTCACGGCTTATACGCCAGTATTGCATTATCCATTCAAAGACAAACTTTTGTTAGCGGGCGATGCTGATACGCTCTCTGAGTGGCGATGGGTGATAACCGACTACGAACGTCGATTTGACCCATACAAGGAATTTACCAAGTATTGTCACAAGAACAAAATTGATTTGAGTAAACCGCTGGATGCGGAAAGCAAGGCAATTCTAAATGATTATGTATTATTGAAATATCACACTTTGAGTAAGATGTCGGCTGCAACTTACTCGTTTAGAAAGGGTAAGTAATGGGTGTTTACAATCAGTCGGCTATTAAGAGTCTGTTCAATGGAAAATCTAAAACCACTGACGCTGAAAAAGAAGATTTGATGACCTTATTAGAGTCACTTCCACTATCTCAGCGCAAGGAACTTTACAGATTCGTTAAGAAAAACGATTCTATGTTTACCAAAGACGAGGTTGAAATCTACAAGGCTGGTAACACGATTCGCGGAATTGAAAACCTCCGTATTCTTATTAAGAAAAAGAAACGTGCTCGTCAAGCTGGATTAAAACTCTCGCAGCTCAAGAAAGGAGCGTTTGAAGAAAGTGACGAAGAGTGGGAACGTCTCCAAAACGGAACACAAACTGTTCAAAAGAGGACTCGAAAAGTTAGAGCAACTACGAAAGCGAAGGCAAGCACGACTCGCAAGAGAAAGAGTACGAAAAGCTCTAAAAAGACAGCATGACACATATCTTATTGAGAAATAACGCGAAACTCTCTAACTTGACGGTTAGAGAGTTTTTTTGTGTGCCCAAACCGAGTACAAAATCGATTCTAAGCCACGCAAATATACGAAACGGGTGAATAGCCGTTGATTTTTAGTGGACTTTTCTGGTAAAATGTACATACCTACAAACTAGAAAGGAACTTATGAGATATGAGTGTGGCGCGGCAACTGCCGCAGATTTACGCGAGCGTAATGGTCTTGACCATCTTGAGGACAAGGATTTGCGCAAGCTAATGAAAATCTATGACATTATTTGGAACGACGTTTACCCTCGCGCAAAGGAGTTTGCAAAGCTGTTTGAAGGCACATTCCAGGAAGTTAATGTGATGGAAACTCGCGATGGCGGTCTGCAAGCTCCAATTCCAACGCCACCAAGAGTCGCTGGAAACGAAACTCTTATTAAACGCTATATGGCGTGGCGCGAAGATTATGAAAAGGTATGTCATGCGTATTCAGACGAGCGTGAGAGGTTGCGTTGGAAGAACTTTGAAATCGAAGTCTATTCAAGGTAGGTGATTTGATGAAACAAGCAGATGCTTGGGTTGACGGTTCATATAACGCGCGTAACGGTCTTGCTGGTTATGGAGTATATTTACGTATTGGCGATGAAGATTACGAGATTTATGGTTCAGTCACTAAATGTGGCGATTCGTCTCGTAACATACTGGGCGAGGTTAGCGCAGCCATCGTCGCGATTAAACGAGCAATTTTTGAACGTTGTTCAAAAATCGTTATTCACTACGATTACGCGGGTATTGAAAAGTGGGCGACTGGCGAATGGAAGCGTAACACACCTCTTACGCAAGCGTATCATGAGGACATAAACGAACTCATGAAGTCTATTGAGATTTCATTCCAGCATGTTAAGGCGCATAGTGGCGATGAAAATAACAACCGCGCCGATAGGTTAGCAAAACTAGGCTGCGGAAATAAATAAGATGTGTGTGCAATCTGTGAATTTTTGGCGCGTCGATACTAATCGGCGTGCCTTTTGCTATGATGTCATCATAAAGTTTAACGCCGAGTGAAAGGACGCGCAAATGCTTAATGGTAACTTCAAGATTGGTACTGACCGCAGTAACAGGAATCAGATTAAGCGTATGGCTGACCGATTCGGCGATGAGTTCATTTCAGCGAAAGCTGCTGAACTCGTTGAGCTTGTACATTCTGGAAACGTTAAGTATTCAAAGCACCTTGTCAAGAAGATGCGCCGCGAGAACCTCAATGTACCAACTATTGTTGTTGCAAAGACGATTGCTCACGCAAAGACTTCGTTCATCGAGTTTTCATATCTTCGCGGCAATTGTAAATGGCACCGCGCGCTTCTCCGCGATTACAGGACTGTTGAAGATGTCATGATTGATGGCGTCATTAAGAAGTGTAACCTTTGCTTTGTAATCGACTTCAATTGTGGAGAAATTGTGACGGCATACTGGAACAAGGTAAATGATTTGCATAAAACGCTTGACATGAGAAAGTATGCGTAGTAACATGCTCTGTAGCTTACGTGGTCGAGCATCCACGATAAGTGTGGCGCGTAGTAAGCCGAAATTACTACAGCTCTGAGGACGGTTGGGGGGTAAAGCACTGCTTCGGCAAACTCAGAATACTAGCCGTCCTCAAATATGGAGACATAGTTTGGTTGGCAGAGCGGGGAACTTTTAATCCCAAAGTCCAGGGTTCGAACCACCGACAGCCTGCCATAAACGAAAAAAAAAAGAAAGGTATATCATGGACAAACAAACAAAAGTACAAGTAAACGGAATATGGTACGGCGATTTTGTAAAAATCTATTCAATTCAAAACCTAAAAGATACGTCTCTTGTACCTCTTTTACTATTTTATAACCATGCCAAAGACCCGCATTTCACACGTCAACAAACGATGACTATCGAAGACGTTGAGACAACATATCCTTATAAGGTGAAGCGATTTTATTCTTGGGATGACATTCCAGACGATGTGTCTGCGACATTCTAGGCGAAAAAAAACTCAACTTTTTTCAAAATAACATTTGACAAGAGTTTCCGTTAAACGTTATACTAATTAGTAACGTGCTTGAACGGGGATATAGCTCAGTAAAAAGAGCAGCTACGGAAACGATGTGTGCGAGGGTTCAAGTCCCTCTATCCCCACTCAAACTGGAGCTGCCCTCGGAGGAGATTAGCGCATGCGCTAATTGCAATGTCGTTCGACTCGACTCGGTTCCACCTTAGAAAACAAGCCGACTTATCAATGTCGTAAAACTTGAGACGGTGATAACGTGAAATGCTGAGCGTCTAGCTAACGCAAAAAGCATATGAATCGAATGAGTAATGTGCGACGGTGATACTCGAAGGTAGGGTTAAGCTGCATTGCAGCTGAGGGGTAGCTCCCCACGGGTGTTCGAATCGCCCCACCAAAGCCAACGGCTCGTAGGCGGTACGGCAAAGACCATATCGACGGAAGTAGCGGGAACGGATGTTCAAAGGACGAAACCTCGATAGCCGCATACGAGAGCATTACTCATCTTTCGGGGACTTAGTTCAATGGTAGAATCCAAGTCTGTTAAACTTGTCACGGAAGTTCAATTCTTCCAGTCCCCGCCATATTATTACAGGTGTATTTGCAACAGATACATTTGTACTAATATGGTGAATATGTGAAGATTAGGAATTTCTCTTGATTTCCACATTCAGCTGTATTAGACTTAAAAACATAGTAGGCGCGCACAGCAATTACTTAACTAACATTTGACTTTTAATCAAACACGTTTGCGCCTAGAAAGGATGAACTATGAGTTTTATGGACGACCTTGCAATTGAGACGAGCACAACGCTAACCGAGAACGGTGGTCGAGCACTCTCCACCACAGGAGATAAGCTCCTCAACCTGTTTGCGGTGCTGGGCGCCCTGCGCTCTCGTCCAAACGACGTCATTGCTAAGTTTGACGCAGCCTATGCTGAGAACGCTGACCTTACCACTAAGATGGCTTTCTACGGTCGTGACGTTCGTGGCGGTCTTGGTGAGCGCACTGTCGGCAGATTCATGCTTCGAGAGCTTGCCACCATCAACCCAGCTGTTGTATCTGCAAACATCAAGAATATCGTTGAGTTCGGTCGTTACGACGACCTGTTCGTGTTGTTTGATACTCCTGTTGAGACAGACATGATTGAGTTTGTCAAAATGCAGCTTGTGTCTGACAAGCGTCATATGGACAAGCACGAGAGCGTCTCACTTCTTGCAAAGTGGATGCCATCCATTAACGCATCGAGCAAGAACACTGTCGCTCTCGCACACAGACTTGCAAAGGCTCTCAACCTAAAGCCAAGCCAGTACCGAAAGACACTTTCTGCTCTGCGTAAGTACATCGATGTAACTGAGGTCAAGATGTCCGCTAATAAGTGGACTGACATTGACTATAAAGCAGTCCCATCTAACGCCATGGCTAACTATGGCAGCGCTTTTGCACGCCATGATTACGAGGGTTTCTCTCGCTACATGGACGCTGTTAAGTCTGGCGATGTTAAGATTAACGCTGCTACACTTTATCCATACAACGTCATTGAGACACTGGAAAAGGGTAATCGCGATGTAGCCGAAGCACAGTGGAAGGCACTTCCAAACTATGTTGAGGGAGACAATAACTTCCTCGTCATGGCTGACGTTTCTGGCTCTATGTACGGACGACCAATGCACACTTCTGTTGGTCTAGCAATCTACTTTGCCGAGCGTAACCACGGAGCATTCGCTAACAAGTTTATGACTTTTACCGACATTCCCGAGATTGTCGATGTAACTGGTAACTCACTTGCTGCAAAGTACGACTCCGTAACGCGCCACGTTGGCTACGACACGAACCTTGAAGCCGCATTTGATGCAATTTTAAGCACCGCTGTACGCACCGACTGTCCACAGGCAGACCTGCCAAAGGCTCTTGTTATTATCTCTGACATGGAGATTAACGCATGGCACGGCGGTTCTCTAACCTTCACCGAGGAAATGAAAAATCGTTTCGCCGATGCTGGTTACGAGATGCCTAAGCTCGTCTACTGGAACGTTGATTCACGCAAGGATACGTTCCTTGCGTCTAAGAATGACCCAAATGCAATTCTCGTATCTGGACAGTCAGCTTCAACGTTCAAGAATCTCATTAAGGGTATTGACCTCTCGGCATTTGAGATTATGGAGCAAACTCTTAACGATTCTCGCTACGATTGTGTAGTTGTACCTTCACAACTATAGATAGCTAAAGGCTCTAACAGCAAGTATATTTTACCCATAACTTGAAATTATGCCGAAAAGAGCCTTGTAAACTGAGCTAAAGTCACAAACAGCAACTCTAATTCATAACAGGGAAAATGAATGTGACTTGTAAAGCTCAAATTTGATGACAGACCAAACACTATGGAAACAGGTACAAACCGTAACCGTTTCTATAGGTTATGGACTGTAATACGGAGAGTTGGCAGAGTGGCTAATTGCACCTGTCTTGAAAACAGGAGAGCGTGTAAACGTTCCAGAGGTTCGAATCCTCTACTCTCCGCCATAGTAACATCATGGAGAGTTGTCTGAGTGGTCGAAAGAGCTTGACTGCTAATCAAGTATAGGCTATACTGGTCTATCCAGAGTTCAAATCTCTAACTCTCCGCCAGAAACACGCGATTCAGCCAACGGTAGGCTGGCAGTCTCCAAAACTGCTTATGCATGTTCGAATCATTCATCGCGTGCCATATCGAGGTGTGGTGTAACAGGAGCAGCCAGTGTCTTAGGATATGAGAACCAAATGTTCTAAGATTCTGGCGGTACGGGTGCGAATCCCGTCACCTCGAACAAATTGGGGTATCGTCTAACGGCAAGACATGGGTTTTTGGTGCCTAGAATAGAGGTTCGATTCCTTTTGCCCCAGCCAAATTAGTAAATTATCGACTTGTCAATGTCGTAAAACTTGGTAAGCTAGACATGCTTGAACTACTATAAGCAATATGACCCGTAAGAGGTTCGACTCCTCTAATTGCACGGTTGCTAGCGGCGAGCCTTATAGTAACAATGTTGAGTCTTGCTGGTCGTATGGGCAGATACGCAGTCAGCGAAGGCATGACGATTCGCCTGTCAAATGTAGAGTCATGCAATTATAATTGCGGTCAAATAAAGGCTCGCCGTATTTCCGAATGAGCAAACTAGCGACAACGCAGAATGCTCAGTACATGACTTGTGTAATAAATCATAAAGACAAGTAAGAAATAACGTACTAGACGTAGGGGCTAGAACACCCGAATATTTCTCTAGGCTTTGATTCGGGATTTTATAGGCGCTTGGTGGAATTGGTAGACACAATCGCTAAAAGCGGTGATAGTGACTGACGCGTGGCGTGACTATCGTGCATGTTCGAATCATGCAGCGCCTACCATATTGTCGTGTGGCGGAACTGGCAGACGCAGTGGACTTAAAATCCACCGACTTTAAGTCATACGAGTTCGAGTCTCGTCACGATAACCTATTTAGGTTGTTAGCTCAGTTGGTAGAGCAGGAGACTTTTAATCTCAAGGTCAAGAGTTCGATTCTCTTACAACCTACCATAAACATTGCGGCGTAGAGTAATGGTAACTCAATGGTCTCATAAGCCATATATTCTCTGTTCAATCCAGAGCGCCGCGTCCATAGAAATTACAAGGCTGGTAAAATTATTTACTAGCCTTTATTTGTAAGGATTTAGCTTGGCATATATTTATTGCATAAAAAATAACATTAACAACAAATGTTATGTCGGCAAGACACTTAGGTCGCCAGAGGAGCGTTTTTCGGAACACTTGAGTGACGCACGCAAACAAACACACGAAAATCGTCCGCTGTATCGTGCTATCAAAAAGTATGGCAAGAATAACTTTAGTTTACGCGTTCTCGAAGAGTGTGCCGATGAATTTGCAAGTGAACGCGAAATGTGGTATATTGAAAAGTTAGAAACCTATGCTCACGGCTATAATGCGACCGTTGGCGGTGATGGCACGCAATTGTTTGACCACGAGGTTATTAAAACTCAACTCGCGGCAGGGTTAAGTCAAAAGTTTGTTGCAGAACTTAACGGTTGCTCCATTGATTTGGTAAGACAAATTCGCTTGGCAAATAACATTCCGTTAACAAAAGTTCGCAAACAACCATCTGTTGCCGCATACACAAAAGATGATATAGAGGTTGGTGTGTTTGTATCAGCTGGAGAAGCATTTAGATTTCTACGTGAAATTGGTATTACAGATGCTCGCTCAGACGGCGGTACACACATCAACGCCGTTTGTAACGGGCGGCGCAAAGCAGCATACGGTTTCAAATGGAAATATATTAACTGAGAGGACAATGTATGTATTTTATCAAGTTGACCGCAGTAGCCGAGCCTAAAGGCATGTTTAGCGGTCGTGACACAAGCAGAACTCTAACCTACACAGAGATTTGCCAAGAGAGCGAATTTGATACCGAACGTGTCAAGTTTGAGGAGAATGTAATTAAGGCGGTTGTTGAGCTTTATCCAGAGTTCCATGTAGATATTCATGAACGCGAGTATCGCAATTTGGACGCAGAACCATTTAAGTTCGCGTTTGAGAATCTCAATCCAGCGCAGTTTGCTGAATATCTGCGTCACTACGAAATTAGGATGTAATCGTGGCTAAAAATCTCTTAAAGACAAAGGCTAAAGACCCAACTGACGCGGTATTTGGCGTAAACCAGGAAGGTGAGTGTGTTCACAAGTCGCTTGCTGAGATGGTACACACGCTTATTGCTGGTACTACGGGAAGCGGTAAAAGTGTGTACTGCAACAGCCTTCTCATTTCAGCAATGTCTCACGCAACGCCAGACGAGCTTAAAATCTTCGCGATTGACCCTAAGAAAGTTGAGTTCTCGAAGTACATCGACCTACCGTATTGCCCCATTAACCCAGTTACCGACATGCGTGATGCATATGGTCTACTGGCATTTGCAGTATGGGAAATGGAGCGCCGATACAAGATTATCCAGGCAGCTGGTGTAAAGCAACTTTCTGAGTACAACGACTTCTACGATAATAATCCAGATAGTGAAATTGCTAAAAAATATGGTCGCATGCCCTATATGATTTTTATGATTGATGAGTATGCGGAACTTCAATCCATTTCACCAAATACCGAGACTCTGTGTAAGTCACTTGCTCAAAAGGGTCGTGCATCTGGAATTATCCTTTTGCTTGCAACGCAGCGACCATCAGCCGATGTTATTTCCACTACGCTACGTTCTAACTTCCCAAGTCGAATTTGTTTGAAAGTTGATAACTCAACATCAAGTCAGATTGTTCTTGGTGACGGCGTAGATAGAGCCTATGACGGTTCAAAACTCAAAGGTTATGGCGATAGCTTCGTTCTTGACCAACGAGGTAATTGCGAACGTGTACAGGGAATCTATATTTCTAACGAGGAAATTGACGCAATCTTTGATTTCTTAAAGGAGAAATACGCTGACCGCTATGACGAGCTACGTAAGTATGTACCAGACGAGGTATATGACTTGCTTACTGAGGATAGTAAGAAGGCGGTTGAGCTTAATGGCGGCGTCTGCGATTACAAGATTCTCACCACCGATAAGGAAGCGTGCGCGTTCGTTGACCGTGGTAAACCATTCTGTAAATGGGTCGGCACCAAAGGCGAGGGCGGATTTATGCGTCGCGGTGGAGACGTTGATGAACAATCTCCAAATGCTTTACCAGACCACCCAGAGAAGTGGCACGTTGAGTCGCTTGACGGATTTTAATATTCATGCAATACCACTTATGCACGGGTTTCCGTGCATAAGTAGTTTGCTATCAATACACTAAGGATTTATTATATGGCTTTAACTTACGGACAAATGGCGGCTGTAAATCGAGCGCGTAAAAACGAAGAACGTCGCGCTAATACAACCGACAAAAAGAAAACTAAGTCTAAAAGTATTCCTAAAATTGACTGGTTTCCTATGAAGTTTTACGTCTCTACAGGCAAATTCAAAGATATCATTCAGTGGGATAACAATAGTGAATATTCTGACGAATTTGCAAAAAGGCTAATTGATAAGCCAAACTTGCAAATTTTAACCATGCCTACAGGCTTCGGTAAGACAAGTGTTGCAGTGTCTACTCTTGGAAAGCTCGGACGACCATTTTGTATTATCGCGTCTAAGGCAATTATCGAGGGTGGCGGTTGGCAAGAAACTATTTCCGACTACAATCGAGTGCATCCAGGAGCAAACCTGGCACCTCATATGATGACAACGTATGACAAGTTCTCAAACATTCTGGGAAACGTCAAATCTCGTGCCGACTTTAAGAAAGGTTTTCCTAAAGACGGAATTCTCGTTCTTGACGAGGTGCACAATTACAAGACCCCTACCTCAAAGCGTTCGCAGAAACTCAAGAATATCCCAGATTATGAGCGTATGGGCATTAGCGCTACGCCACTCACGAATGATATCGTCATGGATATGTGTTCATACATGGTTATGGCTGGTAGATATCGCAGTAAGACATTCTTTGAGCAGTGTTATGGTCTTGACGTTATGAAGGATAGGTATTATCGACTTACGATTTATGACGATGATGGTAACGTTAACACAAGGAAATTCCCCGATTACGATAAGCTGCTTGACGAGGTTGCAGAGGTAATTTACCAACCGAACGTATCAATCAACGATATTGATATGCCAAATCTTACGACAACCGTTTTGCAGCTTCCTGTAAGTAAACAATTGTTAGCTGATATGCGCTCGATTGCAGACGCCTATGCTAAGCAAATGTTTGCATCTGCCAGTGAAATGCGCTTAGTTATGCAGGAGCGAATTGCTAATGACGATGGGCGTATTGTTAAGCTCCGTGAGATTGTTTGTGGAGAAAATGTGAAGCAACCGCTTATTTTTTTCCAACATTTGACAACGCTCGACGCAATACGTAATATGCTTGATACCGAAGGAATTAGTTATCAGATTCTCGATGGTAGACATTCTATGAAGGATATTGACAGAGATAATCTTTCGCCTATACTTATTCAGTATCAATCTGGTCGTGAAGGTATCGAGTTCAAAAATTCGAACACTACCGTGTTTTATGAAAATCAACCTTCATACATGACTTTGGTTCAATGTGCAGGACGTAATGCAAGACGAGGAATGAAAGGAGTTGAGATTAACCATTACCATCTTGTGTCGATGAATGAATACGACCAAGAGGTGTTCTCTCGCGTTCAAAGTAAGGTTGAGATTAACCCAAGAACGCTTGACGAATTAGCACTTAAATCCCTGCCTACGAATAATAATTGGTAACATTGCTATTTGATTCAGCTAAAACAAACGAAAGGATAATTAAAATGGCAACTGACGCACAGAAGTTTATGGTTATTGACGCACACGTTGACGAGGAGTCTGGTTCAATTCTTATTGACGGCTTCGAGCCAATCACTGAGACTGGTGGCACTCTCAACCTTATGTACAAGGTTTACAACCCAGAGCCAAAGCCACACTTTGAGGACGACGCAGAGCGCAAGGAGAAGTGTGTTAAGGCTCTTGAGGAGACCTTTAAGGCAGACTTTGATGCAGTTATCGCAGACCCATCCGTTCTGGTTGGACTTGAGTTCGAGGGCTATCCAAGTGACGAGCGTATCTATCTGACCCCAGCAAAGGAGTTCATTACTTTCTCTAAGGTAACTCCTGCCGTTGCTAAGGCAGTTGAAGCTCTCATTCGTAAGGGTGACATTATTTCTACCCCAGTCGTTGACAATCGTCGTTTCGGTCTTGGTAAGAAAAGCGGCGCTTTCTACTCTAGCCACTCCTTTGATTTTGCAGTGCCAGTAGAGATTAACGGCGAGACCCTGTACGTTCGCGTTGCTCAGATTATTGATGATACCGCTGATGGCGATAAGGTCGTAAAGTACGCAACCAACTACAAGGGCGCTACTAACGGCGGCTTTAAGGACGAGCGCGGCTATACTCGCTCTGACGCAGACCAGAAGCTCTATGAGGTTGTCACTGGCGCAAAGGACGCTGACCCACAGCTCAAGGATAGTTTCATTAAGTTTGCAAACACTATGCTCGACCAGGCTCGTACAATCCTCGTTCAGAGTGTTCTCGGCGCAACAGGCGTTGACCTTGATGCTTATGCAGCTGAGGAGAAGCCAGTACGCATTACCAACGTTCGTATTGAGTCCGCTGGTAACAATCAGTTCCTCACTGCATCTATTGCTCCAATCGAGGAGTAAAAAGTGATTACCGTACAGATTATTGGTACGGGTTCTACGGGTAATTGCGCCGTGGTCAATCGTGATTTCATGGTTGACCTCGGCGTTTCTCGTTCCCTCGTGGAGCGTAACGCTGATAATTTAGACGCGTTGCGTCATATTTCAGCAGCGTTTATTACCCACGAGCATGCAGACCACGCAAATCCATCGCTCGTAAAGTGTTTGTACGAGATTCGCCCCGATGTATTTAAGCGACAATTTTTTATTCCGTCGCAGACCTATGAAAAGTTAACCAAGGCTAACTCTTTTCTTGGTAAGGCGTTTGAGGACTATCTGCTAACTAACATTATCAATAAAGATAGTGAGTTCGACTTTAGAACACGCGGTGGCAAATGGCATGTAAGGTGTTTTCACGCGCCACACGGTTCGGCAGAGTGTGTTGGTTTTGTATTCACCTCGCCAGATGACGAAACGTTGTTCTGGGCAACTGACCTCGAAAATCTTGAGTTTGCGGGTGTTGGAAATGCTAAGTACGACGTAATTTGTTGTGAGGGAAACTGGGATACCGAGCGTCTTACAAACGCGCTCAAAGACCCAGAGACCGCTGGGCATGCCGAGAGTTCGCTGAGACATCAATCAGTTGAAGCATTTGAACAGTTTGTATCAGACCACGCTAAGGCTGGCGGAAAGATTATCCAGTTGCACAATTCGAGCAGCTTTGGGCGGTATAGCCGATATAACAATGTGTATACGGGCGACGTACCAGACTACAGCAAGCCACCACTAGACATTTAGTGGTGGCTTTGCTATAATCATAGTAGTTAGGTTCAATGAAGGGATATTATGGTTCGAAACACTGTCACATCTGGTGATAAAACTTACAATCTCTGGATTCGTGTAGATACTAAAAAACCGTTTCCAGATAAAATTTTGACCACCGTTCAAAAAGTTGCTCGCTCTAAATCGGGTAAGCGACACGTAAAGAAGATTTCTGAAACAAGACTTATTTGCTCACCAGCTCTCTATGAGAAACTCCAATCACAAATTGACGTACTTAATTCGTGTGAGGTATCGCTGTTTGTTGATGCTGGCAACGGAAAAACAAAAGCGCTTATTAAAGACGCTAAAAACTATGGCGTAGTTAAAGATGACTACGACAAGCTGCTGCGTTACATCTATAACTAATGGAAGGAAAAACTGTGACCGAACAAGATTACACTTACGAGACATTCCCATGTCGAGAGGTTAAGCCCGTTACTGGAGAGTCTAAGACTTTTGAGGAGTGCGGAATGCCATCAATCAACCTGGGTTATACAGGTTATTGGATTTGTTATTCAAGCACTGACCGAGACTGGATTGTGGCTGCAATTAGACTGCTCATTACACAGCTCTCTCGCAACAACGCGACATTTATTCACGAGCGATATCCACAGTCAGTTACCGACCACTATCGCAACGCAAACGACGGATTCGGCTTTTTCTACGATTGCTCGGACGATTGTACACAGCTAAGTTCTTGGACGCAACTTGTACAGCGACTCACCGAGGTAATCGCTAAGCACTATGCGAACGTTAAGTATGGCATTGATTACCAGACACTTGCACACGAGTATTCATTCTTGTATGAAATGCCCGAGGATGTCATGACTAAGGCTCAAGTTGATGATTGTATCTCGCTCGCCGAGAAGCTCATGCAGGACGAGGTTATTCCACGCGTTAAGGATATTTGGTATAACCAGATGCACAAGTATCAACTTGTAGACGGTTACGACCCTGTTGAAAAGTATGTCGGTAGACCATCTATTCATCCTGGCGACACTAAGACTGGCATGTATTCAACCGCGCCAGTATACGGTGTGAATGCTGAGTAAATCATGGCAATGACTGAGGAGAATAAGGCAAGGCTCGCTGAGATTGCGCTTATTAAAAAGGCTGAGACTGCCGCAATGCGTGCCGAGGAAAAGCGACTAGCTGAGCTTGACCCACATAAAACATGCAAGAATTGTGAAAAGTCTTGTAAGCAGCATAACTTCGTATTGAGCGTATCTTGTCCTAAAAAGAAAGTGATTAAGAAAAAGTGAATGTAACACGCAGACAATTTGTTACCGCTGGCATGGCAGGTGTTTTAACACTTGCCATTTCCGCGTGCACATCAGATAATCAAGCGACCGAGGTTCAATCCACTCAGCCAGCGCCAAAAACGGTAAAAATTACCGCGAGGTGTAACTTGACAGAGGTTTCGCCGTCGATTAGAAAGAATCCCCCAATCATTGTATTGACTGGTTGTTGTGCTAAAAGTGAAGGTCATACGTATTACGTCGCGTTTAACAGCCAAAAGGATAATTACGTGTCCGTCAAGGATATCGAGGTTGTCTCTGGAAAGTATAAGTTAACAACTATTGTTGGCTCAACAAAAGACGGTCAATGCGTAACCTTTGAGGGTTTCGATTTTGATTATTCGGACAATTGCCCCGTTGTGCTGTCTGACGAAACTAAGGATGAATATCTTGAACGTAAATCAAAGGAGACGGGCAAGCCTAAAGGTCTTATTGCGTCAGATGTCCAAGATACTCAATGGCTTGACGGTAGTTTGAACCTTATTGTGCGCTTATCTAAGTGTGATGGTGATTATACGTCCGCATATAAGCAACTTATTGCAGACCTCGATTCTGGTAAGGTTTCAACCGAACAAGTGTTCGGTATTTCAGTCGATGAATTGAAGTCGTTACAACTCTAAAGCAAAAAAATCCCCGCATTACGCGGGGATTGCTGTTATCTTACATATTCGTTTAAAATGCCAGATTTTGCAAGGCGTACAAGCTCTTTAATACAAGCGTTTGGTGTGACTTCAAGTTTCTCGGCAGTATTTACAAGCGCCGTACAAAGCCTAATTCTCTGAGTCTCATCAAGTTGAACGCCGCGCTTTTTAACTCCAAGTCTATTTGCTCGTGAACGGATACTTGACCAGCTACGACCATTGAGTTTAGACCAACCAGTCCAGTTTTCACCGTGCACGAGGTAATTGGCTCGAATGTACGCGTCCTCAGTTGTAGTCCAGCGCTTTGATGTGACTTGATAAACTTTAAGAATCCTAGCTCGCATAGTAATTGCCGATGTGTTACGCTTCGGCAATAGAGTTCGCCATCCGTCCCATTTAGCGCCGTGAGTTGGGAAATTATCAATGATACATTTATCTTCGAGCTTCGACCATTTAGACTTGTTAGATACGAGATTCAACTTGCGTCTGCGGGTATAAATAGCCGAAATTACGACACCAGGAAAGGCTGCTAGATATTCCTCTTGCGATACGTGCCTTTTCGATAGTTCGATAAGTAACGCGTCGTCTTCATCAGTCCACGTATAATTTGAAACGCGTTTCATATGTTTTGCCATATATTACTCCTATTATAAACTGCAACAAACTCTCCAGTTTGTTCGATTTTTAATGTGATAAAATTATACCACAAGTTGAGCAAACTTCGCAAATTGTTCGATTTGAAAGTGTTATACTGTTACCCGACAGGTTGTATATCTCGTTGAAAGGAGATTACTATGATGGAATTGCAAAACTTAGTGGATAGTCAAAAGTTCATTCAAGTCGTTAAAGCTCTCGGCTCGGCGAACACGTACAGCAACTTAGAGCTTGGTTACATCTATCATGGACTTGATGACATGGGCGTTGACCCACAGTTATTTTTTAACTATGACCTCAACGTAATTATCCGTGATATTTCCGACATTCTCAAGGACTTCAACCACGAGCGAACGGCTGACCTTTGTTTGGAGCTGGTTCCAGATAAGTTTGAGAGCGAGGAGGACGCGTATGAAACGTGGGACGAGGATTTGGAGCGCTACCTGCTAGAGTGCGACAGATATCGTCTTATTGACGTGCTAAACTCTTACCTACACAGTGGGTATTATCTTATTCATCCAAATGAGAACAAGCTGTTCGAGTTCTTGAAACCAGCGGATGAGTAACAAATTAGTCCATACTTGACAAGAAATTACACAACCTCTATACTATTTTAGATAGCCACAAACATATCAATTTAAGGAGTTTATTTTATGGCATTTAATAAAAACAGACGAGCTATTACGGCGGGCATTGCGTTCGCGCTTATCGCTGGTCAAGTTGGTACATTATTTGCTACCAGCCGACAAGCATTTGCGGAACTTCCCGATGTTGGCGGAACTTTAACCGTCGGTACCACCAATAAGTATAATGGTTCACATATGACCCAGTGGGTCGCCGAGGACGGTCAAACACCTCTATTCTGCGCAGACCCAGTTAATCACGACCATGCAACCGCTGGCGGTAGCGGTCAAGTTGTTGAGCTGAGCAACCTTACAACTTCCGACGGTCACACCTATTCCGAGCATGACCGCCACATGATTGACTACCTTGTTTACTACGGTACACTTGGCTTGAAGCAGAGCAAGACTTATTATGGTGTTTCTGGCGCAGACCTTCAAGCGGCAACTCAGCTTGCTATTTGGGGCGTTCGTCAAGGTGATATGCATGATGACGGAATTGGTTATCTGATTCCATATTACAACATCAATACCACAAAGGCTGCATCTGACGCGGCGCAAAAGTTCTTCAATGACGCTAAGGCTTATGCAGATAACCCAGATAGCGACAAGAATGTTCCAGCTGGTGCCGCATTTGCATTCATCCCAGCTGGTAATAAGCAGGTTATGACTTACTTTGGTCTGAAGCTTGGTTCTCTGTCCATCACTAAGTCTTCTGGCAACACTCTCTATACCGACGGTAACAACTGCTATTCTCTTGAGGGCGCAGAGTACACCGTCTATCGCGACGAAGCAATGACCGACGTTGTTGGCACCATCAAAACCGACGCAGCTGGTAAGGGTTCTCTCGCCAACCTTAATGCTGGCGAGTATTACCTCAAGGAGACTAAGGCTCCAAAGGGTTACGCAGTCGCAAGTGAACTTCTAAAGTTCTCTATCGCAGCGGACACAACCACTGAGAAAGCCGTTCAAGATGGTGCTCAGTACACTAACGACCCAATTGTCGTTCAGAAGGTCGATAAGGACACAGGTCTTCCAAAGGCTGGCGGCAATGCAACCCTTGCTGGTGCAGAGTTCCAGATTGCATATTATGCTGGACAGTACACTAAGGATAACCTGCCACAGAAGCCAACTCGTGTATGGAACGTTCGTACTGACGAGAACGGCTTAATCAATCTTGAGAACGCTACAGAAGCAACTGAGAAGTATCTCATCAAAGATGGTAGCGACGAGTTCTTCGTTGACCCAAATGGTAAGGTTGCATTCCCACTCGGCACGATTACCATCAAAGAGACTAAGGCTCCACAAGGTTATCTGATTGCTGATGACAATGCTGACGGTGAAGACGATGATGTGGTACTCTACAACATCGATTCAACCAATGCTGGCGATACAATCGTCTCTGGCGTTGACCTTCACTCTACCAAGCAGGAGCAAATCGTTCGTGGTAACGCTAAGTGGACTAAGGTAGTTACTGAGAGCGACGGTACTGGTAGTAAGCCACTTGCAAACGTTGTCTTTAAGGTTACTTCCAAGACCACTGGCGAGACTCACTACGTTGTTACCGATAAGGACGGCGTAATTGATACCTCTAAGGGTACTAAGGCAGCCGCTAATAAGAACGATGCCGCAGTATCTTCTGATGGAACTGTTGACGAGAGCAAGCTCGACGCAACTTCTTCCGCATGGTTTAGCGGATTCTCCGCTGAGGATTTGGCTAAGGCGCCAAAGGCTACCGAGACCGATGCAGCTAATACCAACGCCGCAACAACTACCTCTGTAGCAGAGAACAACGCGGCGGCAACTCCAACAGCTGAAAAGCCTGCTGCAACTGATGCTCCAGCTGGTGCAACTACTGATGCTAAGGTTGATTCTAAGGCTGACGCTTCCAAGGATACTAAGAAGTCTGAGGGTATGCTTCCTTACGATACCTATACTGTCGAGGAGATTCGTACCTCTGCAAACGAGGATGTCGTTGATATGGCTAAGTTTGAGATGACTGTTTCTGAGAACGGTGTAACTGTTGACCAAGGAACTGTTGTTAACAAGCACCCAGAGCGCAAGAAGGTCTATAAGACTGGCGATGAGGGTGTAAACCCAGAGCTTCTTGTCGCAGGTGGCGTACTGATTGTCGCTGGTATCGCTGGCGCAAGCTACGCACTGCTTCGCAAGAAGAACGACTAATCGACAATTTGTAGAAATTGTGTAGATTAAGAATTTACCCAGCTAATCGAAAGGTTAGCTGGGTTTTCTTGTATACTATAATCACAAAGTCGATGAAAGGAACTGTCTATGAAGCTGAATGACCGAGAGAAAGATTTTCTGATTGCACTTGCTGTATTTATGGTATTCGCAATGTTTGTTATGGCAATTATGCGTGCTTGTATGGCGCCTGTAGTACACGCTCCACAAATAACTTTTGGTAACAGTATTGACGAGCTGTTCGATGTAACTGATGGCGATTATGTTGCATTTCCAACTAACGATAACTCTGGTCATAAATACACTATTGTTAACATTCGCGATGGTCGTGAGTATAGTTCAGATGACGCATCTGGCGCGTGGATGGTTCCTGTTCAAAATACAGATGGTTCATGGTCATACAACATTAAGTGGCTCAACCACCTCGACCAAGTAAATCATAAGTAAACTATTTGCCCGCTTTCGAGCGGGCATTTTTGTAGCTCTAATTCCTAGTAAATTGTAGGAATTAAAAAAAGTTCTTGACTTTGCCATCAACCGCCATTAAACTTATACGCAGCAAAAAATACGATTGAGAAAAGGACTTAGAAACATGAATTTTGCGGACGAACTAGAGAAAATTAAAGCGGCATATCCATATTTGACCGCCGATAACCTCGATGAGGTTAACCGCGATGTGGACGGTGAACTGGAGAATATTCGTTCACTGTGCACCGAGTTGCATAATGCAAAGAACGACCCAGTGGTCATTTATCCAGACTTTGACTGCGATGGTATTATGGCGGGAACAATTCTCAACGCTGGACTTAATCAGCTTGGCTTTGACGCTAAGTTGTATGTGCCAGATGCGTCGGCTGGCTACGGCATGCAGCATGAGCAGATTGATATCATCAAAGACTGTTTCCCAACAGCTAAAACAATCATTACCTGTGATACAGGTATTACCGCATTTGAGCCAGTTGACTATGCTCAGTCTATTGGCTATACAGTTTTGATTACTGACCACCATCAGCAATCTGGAGAGCTTCCACGAGCAAAGGTAGTTGTTGACCCTTGCCAGAAGTCCGACCCATTTCCCTTTAAGTCGATTTGTGGCGCATATGTTGCATTTAAGGTTGTTCAGACCTACGCTGAAATGTTTATGCCAGAGCAGCTTGATGCTATCAATCAGCTTGTAATGTTTGCAGCTATTGGTACTATCGGCGACTCAATGGATTTGAAATACAATTCCCGCGTATGTGTCATGGACGGACTCAAGCGCATGCACGAACTCGTTAAGGTTCAATTCCGTGACGGTTTCTTTGTACAGGAGTACAACGACGCGCTCTTTGGTTTGTATGCGCTCGTTAAGTCGCTCATTACCGACAAAAAGAAGTCACTGACCGCAGAGAGTTTCGGCTTTTACGTCGTGCCTGTGCTTAATTCGTGCAAGCGCATGGGCGCCGATATGCACGTAGCGTTTGATGTGTTCAGAAACGAAATTCACAACATTGACGAACTCATCACTCTCAACGACGAGCGTAAGTCCGTTACTGACAGTATTTTTAAGTCAGTTACCTCACCGCTTGCCAAGGCATCTGGTGAGCAGCCTTACGCTCCGATGGCTTATTTCATCGATACACCTTACGCGATTGCTGGCTTGATTGCTAACAAGATTATGGGCGCTAATCATACGCCAACACTCGTGCTTTCTCGAAACATGGACGGTACGCTATCTGGTAGTGCGCGTGCGCCAGAGTGGCTCGATTACCGAACACTCTTGCGTGATTGCGGTGCAAGCGCTGACGGTCACGCGCAAGCATGCGGTGTAACATTTGAGAGTGAGGAAGCTCTCAAGCGTGCGCTAGAGTCGATTACGTATTACCTCAAAGAGGTCACTCCAACAAATAAGGAGTACGTTGAGCCTAGCTATCCAACGCTTGACGAAAACGTCGATATTGCGCGTGTCTGTGAGTTTATTAACAATGGTGAGCCATACGGCAAGGGTTTTGAAAAGCCAAAGATTCGTATGGTGGTAAATGAGAGCGACATTTACGAAATGCGTTGCCTTGGTAAAAATCATGAGCACCTCAAGATTACTCTCAACAACGGTCTTGTATTTATGGCTTGGAATACGAAATCGCTCGGCAACATTGTCGGTAAGCAGATTGAGGTCGTTGGAGACCCAGGACTCAATGAGTGGATGGGAAATGTCACTCCGCAAATTATCGGAAGCCTAAAAGTCCTTGACTAATTACACGTTTTCAAAATTTGCGTGCCTTAGAATCGATTTTGTGCCAGAAATCTGCACCGAAAATGGCGTAGATTTTGGTGCATAACTATAAAAGTTAACCTAAGCTAACTTTTAGTGTAATTTCTATGAAAGTGTTGCATTAAAGAGCAAACTATGAGATAGTTGTGCAAACTAATTGAAAGGAACTGTTTATGAACAGATTAGACCGTGTTAAAGTTGTCTCCCGTGACAACAAAAAGACTGTATATCAACTCAATCCTAGACTGCAGTTGAAAGTTATCCAGTATGACGGATACTGCAAGGTATATTATCGTGTATTAAACGTGAGGGAATGGGCACCATCGTCAGTCTATGGCGAGTATACGTTTATCGCTGTAACTTCAAGTGGCGAACTATCCACAATTTTTGATGAAGTTGACCAACTAGAAATCATGTCACTTCAAGAGTTTAGCATCGCCAAACAAACAAATAGATGGACAAAAGGCGAGATGCAGTTTACTAACTTGGTTCTTGATATGGGTTACATAAGCATGCAGTTAAAAGTAATGGGAATGTTTGACAGACAAACAGATGTTGAAGAATGTGTTTTTAGCGGGCATCCATATTTGCGAATTAGCTCATATAAAAATGGTAACACTTATATCGAGATGACGTTATACCGCGCTCTGAGTTTATATGAACTGGTTGAATAAAGCCTGTAAAAGTTAACTAAGGCTAACTTTTAGTGTAGATACCGAAGGGATTTGATAATGAACAAACTAGACGATATTAAAATCTTCTCAAAGAAGGACACTGAGACTGTGTATCAGCTCAACCGCAAATTGCTGCTGAAGGTCGTTCAGTGTGAGGGCTATTGCGAAGTATATTATTTCGTTTTGAAAAAGCGCTTGTCTATGCCAACTTCTGGGAATTACGAATTTATAGCCAAGACGGTTAACAATAATTTATCAGACATTTTTGACGAAATTGCTAAATTAAAAATCATGTCGCTGCAAGATTTTAGTATCCGCCATCAAGGGATTGGCGGCACTCGTGCTCGAATGTCGTTTAATGACATGATTCTTGGTGACAACGAAATTAAAACACATTGTCTCCTGTTAAAAATGTTTGACAAACAAACAGATGTTGAAGGTTGCATTTTTAGCGGAAATCCATATGTGCACGTTAACTTGGGCGATAAAACTGATGTATCTGTCCACATATCTATTTATAAACCGCTAAGTCTACATGCACTTGTAGAACAGTTAACCTAAGCTAACTTTTAGTGTAGAAATTGTGAATCCAAAATAAGTGTTGCAATCGGCTTATGGCTATGTAATACTATAGTCACAAAGAAGTGAAAGAAAGGATTTACAATGTCAACAAATAACCAGCTACCCGTAAAGTTTACCAAGATTTATACAGACGGTTATCAAGAGGACTTTAATTTCGAAGATGATGTTGACAGAGTGCTGCTCGTGTCTGCTCTGCATCTCGGGCATGACAAAATTGATATGCCCGCACACTATTCATCTGCCGATTTTGGTCTGTTAAAAGACGTGTGCGTTTACACTTGCTTCATGCGATTTGATGATTGTTATCTATGCTTCGTCCGCCACGAGTATTACAAGGACGATTACGAGAACGTTGAGCTTTCAAGAGTCGTTAATATGGATTATATTCTCAAGGTAGAGTGGGTGCAATAATGGCAAAGTCACTACTAGCACTCATCGTTAGCTTGAGTTTAACTGGCATGGTTGGACTTATTGAGTTGTGGATTCTCGAACAGTTCGAAGCTAAATACACTGCTCGACAGACTGCGATGTTTTACGCAAGCCTGGCAATCGTAACTATGGCTAGCTACATCGTAACGTCCAATATTGTCGGAGCGTAGCTATGGATTTACTCAAGCTTTATACGCTGTGGATTGGCGTGTTATGTATCGGAACTGCACTCAGTATTATTGCCATTGCAATCATGGCTACATCTTTAATCCACTAACCAATACCCGAACAAATGTTCGGGTATTTTTATGTCGATAAATAGATTGTACACAATCTATTTTGTCGTTGCGCGACACAAAGTTTAGTGATATACTATACAGTCCAAAACAAGATATTGCGATTGGAGGTGAAAATTATGAGCAGATATCAATCACTTGCTCCTTGGCGCGGTTGTAAGAATGTTATGTTCGGTTACTACAACGATTATGCTGACCCAGACCTTTTATATAAAGGCTACAACTTCAACTATTACGATATAGAAGATGCTATGTATGAGGACTTCTATAGTGAGTTTTCCGACCAACTTGACGATGAAATTGCTTGGTGTGGCGAGGAAACAGCCAAAAAACACGCCGAGGAAGCCTTTGACAAGTACGTCCGCGAAAACGCCGATTCTTATCTCGATGATGCGATTGCTAACGGATATTTCCGTGGCGATTCAAAGAGCTGGCACGACAAAATGTAAACCTCTATCGAAAGGAGCGTAATGAACACTGAATCATCACGCCAAGTTGTTAAACGTGATGGCACACACGCTTCGTTCGATAAAACTAAGATTCGTAATGCCATCAAGCGAGCTGCTGACGAGTGCGACGCACTCTCCGTTGGTTCGCTTGATAATTTGACGAATGAAGTTGTCGAACGTTGTAATGGTGCCAAAAACCTCACCGTTGAGAACATTCAAGATATGGTCGAGGAAACACTGATGGCTGAGGGATTGTCGGAAATCGCTCGTCATTATATTAAGTACCGACAAAACAAAGATATTGTTCGCGCAAGCCAAAAGACGGACGATGAGATTCTGGCACTTGTTGACTGCCGCAATGAGGAAGCTAACGAGGAAAACTCTAATAAGAACCCAACACTCGTAAGTACCCAGCGTGACTACATTGCTGGTATCGTGAGTAAAGATATCGCTCGTAGACGACTTCTTCCAGAAGATGTCGTTAAAGCTCATGATGCTGGTCTTATTCATGTTCACGATATGGACTACACGCTACAGCGACTTACTAACTGCTGCTTGGTTAATTTAGACGACATGCTGCAAAATGGCACAATGATTGGCGGTGCGGTCATTGAGAAACCGCACAGTTTCTCAACAGCTTGTAACATTGCCGCGCAGGTGTCTTTGGCAGTAAGTGCCGTTCAGTACGGTCAAAAAATAAAGTCTGCCGTACTAAAACATCACTAACCACTCTATGTGGGTGTCTTGAGGAATTACTCAAGGCTAACGAGGAAAACGTGGAATACGCAATCTCGTGTTTATATACGAAAGGAAACGGTTTGGAAATGACCGACTATGAAAAACTCGAAATGCTAAAAGATACAGTCTCGCAACTTTACGAAAAGGAGGGACGTTCGTTCTCCTACATTGCTCGATTACTCAAAGTTGACCGTAGACAAGTATCAAAATTCACCAGAGCTAACAATATGGAAAAAGCAAATTGCCACTATTTGAGCAAGTCAAATCAAAAATTTGCCGCTCGTAACAAACAACGCATTATATCGTGGTATAACCAAGGATTAACCGATACACAAATAGCCAACAAGCTAAATGTCAAGGTTGAATTTTTACGAAATATTGCTAAACATACCAGGGGTATTTCAGAGGTACGACAAAAATACTTAGCAACTATTGGAAACGTACGTAGAGAACTTGTTACAGAACGTAAACATGCTTATCGATTTGATGATTTGCCAAATGAACAATGGAAAGAACTTCTCGGATACCCAGGATATTACGCATCAAACCAAGGGCGCGTGAAAAGTTACGTTAAATCGTATGATTGCTATAGAGTGTTAAAACCAACACCAAACGTGCTAACAGGTCGATTATATGTAAGAATTGGTAAGAAAAACTTAGCATTAGCGAGACTTATTGCTCATACATTTGTTGAGGGATATTCAGAAGTTAATAACACTGTTGACCACATCAATAATGATAACCAAGATAATCGCGCTTGCAATCTACAGTGGGTATCACAAGCCGAAAACAACAAACGCTCTTACAGGCGAGATAAGCGAACTAAAAATGTTGGTTACTCTCGTAACGGTCGATTCAAAGAAGTCATCTTAAACGATAAGTATCACTTCAAAACCATAGTAGCTCTTGGTAAATTCCTTGGTGTGTCCGAATCGCAAACACACAGATACATCTCGGGAGAAACACCTTTCGAGGGAAAAATTACTTTCGTATATTAAATGTAACGACTAGTCGAAAGACGTAGGCTGCGCTCGCAGTCGAAACGTGATGGTTGGATAACACAAATCCAACAAGAAATAGTCTAGTCAATGAAAACACAAAATTCATTGTAAGGGGCAAACCTGGTCTTATACACCACTCGCAAAGTTCGTCGATGTGTCAAGACAAGCAATTCGCAAAGAAGTTTATGAGGAACTTGAGGGAACTGGAATCTCTATTGACAAACTCGAAGAGATTGTCGAAAGCCGACTCAAAAAAGAGATTACTCGTGGCGTTCAAACTATCCAATATCAAATCATCACTATGTCGAGTTGCAACGGTCAGTCGCCATTTGTTTCTACATTCATGTATCTCAATGAAGCTGGAGATGACGAGCAATTACGTCACGACCTCGCTATGGTCATCGAGGAAGTTATCCGCCAGCGCTATCAAGGTATCAAAAATGAGAAGGGTGTCTGGATATCTCCTTCCTTCCCCAAACTACTTTTTGTTTTAGAGGAAGACAACATTCACGAGAACTCTAAGTATTTCTATCTTACTCAAATGGCAGCGAAGTGTTCTGCAAAACGACTCGTTCCAGATTATATTTCTGAGAAGAAGATGAAAGAATATAAAATTGCCAAAGGTCAACTTCCTGGTGAGGGAGACACGTTTGCGTGCATGGGCTGTAGAAGCTTCTTATCCGTGGATGAAACACGAAATGGTTGGAACAACCTCGCACGCGCCAAAAACTATGACGGTGAGCCTAAATACTATGGACGTTTCAATAAAGCGGTGGTAACAATTAACTTGCCAGATGTTGGCTTATCTGCCAACAAAGATATGGACGAATTCTGGCGCATTCTAGACAAACGTCTTGAACTTTGTCATAAAGCTCTACTCTGGCGTTATGAGCGTCTATTGAATACTAAGTCAGATGCCGCACCTATTTTGTGGCAACATGGCGCACTTGCTAGACTTAATAAGGGCGAGACCATCGACGCTCTGCTCAAAGATGGCTATTCAACCATCTCACTTGGATATGCTGGTATTTACGAGTGTGTTATGGCGATGCTTGGTGTCTCACATACAACCCCAGAAGGTAAGCAATTTGCCATAGATATTCTCAAGCACCTTAATGCCAAGTGCGACGAATGGAACGCTGAGAATAACATAGGATTCTCACTGTACTCCACGCCTTTGGAAAGCACGGTTTATAAGTTTGCTAAAGCATTACAAAAACGTTTTGGTGTTATCGAGGGCATTACCGACCATAACTATATTACAAACTCATATCATGTCAACATTCGCGAGCATATTGATGCTTTCAGTAAACTTTCTATTGAAGGAGAGTTCCAGCGATATTCTCTAGGTGGTTTCTAAATACTTATCAAGCCACCTTGAAATCTTGTGAACCGCACGGCAAAGCGGGTGTGCAACAACTGTTGTGCTAACGGTGGACGGCAATCGAGCCAATACCGTGCTAAGTCTTAGCAACTACTAGGAAAAGTGTACAGACTAACGCGTACTGCGGATATTGCCCCGCAGGAAGCGCAAGAAGTGTCAAGGCAGGGTTAGCCGCCTACACTAAGATATAGTCGAAAGGAAAATTAAATGTATCATTGTGATATATGTAACAGGGAAATTAAAAAGAAAAACAGGCTCGGTGGATATACGCTGTGTCAAAAACACAGACATCAACTTCATAAATATGGAAAATTTCTCGACAATATCCCCCGAACAGTTCATGACTTGAATGATTATAAGATTGATTACGCTCATGATACCGTTACATTTAATATGTATAATCAAAAAAACGTATTCACAACATCATTTATAGCCGACTTAGAGGATATAGAAAAGCTCAAATATCACAAATGGCGACTAAACAAAGACGGATACGCCATCACTGGACAAAGCGCCATATCGAGAAACGCCAGCAACGTTATACTCGGGATTGATAGTCGAAAAACCGACCTTGTTATAGACCATATCAATGGTAATCGACTTGATAACCGAAAATGCAACCTAAGAATAGTCACAAGGCAACAAAATACTCTTAACAGGCACCAAGATTCAAATAGCAAATCACCAACGAAAGGAATCTATTGGAACGCGTCCCGAAACCGATGGGAATCAAAGATAACGTTTAACGGCATTACCACGCATTTCACGCGCCAAAAGGATATTGCGGTTGCCGCATTTCAAAGATATGTTGCCGAAAAACTTGTATTTCGCGAGTTTTCATGTACCGACGAACTTAATAAACTAAAACGCTTATCTAACCCTCTAAGTAACCAAGAAAAACTAAAAATTTCCCTATATGTAATTCACAAGTTACATAAACGCAACCTTTGTTGATTAGTTATGTAGAACTCCCATCTATGATGGATAACATCGAAGCCATTATTAAAGTCATTCAGCATATTTACGACAACTGCATGTATGCCGAATTAAACACTAAATCAGACTACTGCCAAGCCTGTGGTTACGATGGCGAGATTCAAATTATTGAGGATGAGCACGGTCGGCTTGACTGGGAATGTCCTCGCTGTGGAAACCGTGACCACAATACACTCACGGTCTGTCGAAGAACTTGTGGGTATTTAGGCTCTCAGTTCTGGAACCAAGGTCGAACTGAGGAAATCAGAGACAGGGTTCTTCACCTGTAACACTAAAACACGTCTTAGCAATTATTGTTAGGGCGTGTTTTTTGTCTGTTTGCACCGTGAGTTGTGATATACTTACTACGTAATGATTGCTTACTGCTAAAGGAGCTAAATATGTTAAATGCGGAAATTCAAGTCGCTGCGTATTTCGTCGTATTTTTTGACGCAGATTCAAAAAGTGAAGCACAACAGCTGCACAAGCAGCTTGAGAAGGCACTAGATGGCGGAAAATATCTGTTGCCTATGTTAAGTGAAATTCATCACTGCGATTATTCTAATTGTGTAATCGAGTTCAATTTAAAGGACGTTCAAAAGAGTGACGTCAGTTATTACTCACCCGTCGATGTTGAAATTCACAACAAGACAAGGTTCAACGTTGATGACGATACTGACATGGATGACTGGTTCTACGACCTCGATAACATGTCAATGATTGAGTCACTCACTTATGAAACTATGCCAGACGGTTGCGACGCCGATTTTGATGACGTGGGCGCAGACATTTTTGTAGACTAGAAACGAGGTAACAAAATGATTTCATTTAACGGAAGCCAGATGATTTCTCTCAAGGAGAATTACACTCTCCAGGATTTCACCTATAAACTTGCGGTTCAAGAGCTTGAGGAGCTTGAGATTACCGACATTGCCGACCAAAAGGAACATTTGCGTAGGCGACTTCTTCACGACATTAGCCAGGGTAGGTACGACACCTATTCTCTTGGTTATCTGTCATTACGCGACAACGGTGATGCTATTGCAAGCGCAATTACCGACGTTTGTTCCTCACTATCTACCGCATTGCCACACTGCGCAAAGACTCACAACTTTGAGCTGTTTGGACTAACTCCAGAGAAGGATGACCCTAAATACTTCCGCGGAGATACCATATATGACATCGCAGTTCGCCAGATTCAGCCATTCGGCTCTATGGACTTTGAGGACTTCAATCTCACGCGAGAGGGCGATGAACTTACCGCATCAGTCACTCCAATTATCACTGCTGAGTTTAATGCGTTCGTAAATATCAGTGAGAAACTTGAGTCTCAAAAAGAGGAGCAAGAGAACGGCATGATTGATACAACCTCAGATACATATCGCGAGATTCTCAATCTCATTAAGCCGATGTTTGAAGCATCATTCATTTACGCAAATCGCGTACAGGTTGTTCGATAATTAAATACACGCAATCCCCTAGCGACGAGCTGGGGGATTACTTGTGTCTCGTATAAGTGTGAAATTTTTATGTATTTGAAAGTTTATGATGAATATCGGTGTGCCTGCGTTTATAATTGGGTATTACAACTATAGAAAGGTATTTATGGACACAACCTTTAAGAAAGATAACCGCTATGACCAGAAGCGCTGGAAGGTTATCATCACTAACGTTCGCGGGGAGATTCCCATAAAGCGCGGTGTTGAGACGCGTATGGTTGATTACTCAACGCAGCGTACCTCAACAGTGCCGATTTATGATAATATCTGCGGATTACTTGGAATCAATCTTGAGCTTTTTTATGAGGATAATCCAGAGCCAGAATTTGTAGCATATTTTGATTGCAAGCAGCAAGCAATTGATAATGCTAACAATAGTGAATTTGAGGTGCTCGGATTCGATGGCGAAGTAAACAGAGTTGAAGGGTTTAACAACGATACCGCCATTTATTATTGGTACGATACTGTTCCAGATGATGACATTCTAAAACTTATCTGGCATCACGATAATTTATTAGAGTCAAAACTTCCCGATGAATACTCAGTGGAAGATATTAAGCGACTCGCGAAAAAGCATTATACCGTCGTAGAGGACGAACCCGAACAAATGTTCGATGATGAGGAGACCTGGCGTTATGAGGACGAGAATCTCTACGACTACGACGATGATTACAATGACAATAGTGGCTGCGAAGAATAGGAGATTACATGGCTACTTATATTGCACAATTTAACGAGTATACGCACAAGGTTCAGACTCTAAAGGTCTCTAGCAACTTTAAGGTTGCGACCGCCCTAGCCACTGCTGGTGACTATAAGCGCATCTACGACCTACTCTCAATCATGTTTGACTACAAGGCTATTGAGAACCTTAAACTCGACAAGGGTGTTATTCTCCCCGATGGCAAAGGTGTCAGACGCACATCACACAAGATGACTACCTTTGATTGCAAGAACCTGTTTGACGCATTTGGTGCACTCCAAGATTTGTCAACCAGAAATGACATTTTGATTGTCATTGTCACAAATCCTCGACCACTTATGTATATCGACTTCCAGAACAATCTGGACGAATCGGTGCCAAAGTATATGAATTGGAAATCTGGCACCATCTATCAGTGGGCAAAGTAAATTAGCAAAATAACTGTCTCCCTGTGTGATATACTTGTGTAGTTAAGGGCGTAAAAATACGCTAATCTAAACTATGTGAGGTGATTTACATGGGGAGACGTGCTGTTATTACAGTTGATTATCTCTATACCATTGGAACGACTAATAAGTTAACCATTGAGGAGCCGTTCGAGGTTAATATGGACGATGGCGAGGTTGGCTTTGAGTTTTCCGAGTTAAAAGCATTACGCGAAATGGATTACAAAATCGACTGGCGACCAGATACTACGTTTGACGAGCTTAAACGAGTTTTACGTCAATACGCTAAAGGTGACGAGTTTTTCGACATCTACCCCGTAAAACTCGATGAACAAAACGTTCTCGCAAAGAGTATCATTGACGATTCGGTCGTGTTATTCCATAACATGATTGCGGAAATTGACCTGGACGTTCCAGACGATTATGACGGTTCAGACGATGAGTTGATTGCCAAGCTCTATCGCGTAACAGAGCAAATTGTAAATACGTATGCTCGCGTAGTATTTGACATCGATGTAAAAGTTTACGAGTAGGCGAGCCTGGGAGGATTAAAACATGTCTAAAAAGTTTAGAGTCGGAATCGACTTGAAATGTAATATCAAAAATGACTGTGAGTTATTTTACCTCAATGATTTTAAAGACTACGACTTTTACAATAAATTTGCGACACGAGACGCTGTAAGAACTAAGGCATACAACATTCTCGCTGGCAAACAAAACGCGCTGAATCGTGAAGAATTTGGCAATACGTGGAACGATATAAATCGTGAGATTTTTAGATACGTTTCGCTATTCACACATCGCGTCTATAATCAAGAGCATGATGCCGTCAAACTTGAATTTGACGACCTCGATGTACAACCATTAAGTGTAAACGCAGAGTTGATTAGCGCTTTCAGACCAGCAACTATCGTGTTTGACGCAGATATTGTTGCAGAACTAACTTGCAGAGTTGAGTGTGCTGATTCTGACGATAGGGAAGCTATTGCAGCAGGTATTGCAGACGCGATAAAGCGCTACATTCGTGATGAACTTGATTACGCAGCCGATACGTCAATTTCGTTTGTTGAATAGGGGATTAGACATGAGCGAAATGCTAAAACTTTACGTTCGCGGCGGGTTTGAGTTCGCTGACGAGGACACAGGATTTACAACAAGCGACTTCGGAGTTAGCGATAATAGTCTCAATGAACGTGTTACCAGTAGAGATGCACCAGCCTATGAACCCGAGATTGAGTTTGTTAGAGAATGTATAGAGGATGGTGTATACGACAGTGCTGCCAAACTTGCACACGCCGTCGCTGAAGTACCGCACGTTGAAAAGATTGACTATGTTGGAGATTTGAGTATCGGATATTATGGAGTATACGTCACTGCCACCGCACCATATGGTCAATCAACTAAAAGTAAAACGGAAGTCGGTATCGGTCTCGAAATCATTGTTAAGGTTAAAGACCGCAACGGTGCCGATACGCGGGACATCGCCCATAAGGTAGCGAAAATCTTTAAGAATGACTTATCAAAGCGGTTAAACACGTACATTGATAATATCACCGTCGAAACAATATATATTTAACCATTGGAGGTTTACAATGCCACAGAATTATGAGATTACTGTCACAGCAGACATCAACGCCGTTCGTAGGTGTGCTGGAACGCTCGATAACTTTATTGAACAAGAGTGTTATGGAGAGCTTGCTGAACATAAGTCTTGCAAAATGCCTGTAAATGACGCGTTTTTGAGCAATACCTATCTCAATGAGAGTATTGCTTACACGCAAATTGCGTGTGAGGATATTGTGGACGAGGTTCCAATCGAGTGTATTGATGATATTACCATCACCGATTGCTCACTTGATAGTTTTAGACTTGAGCGTCTCACTGGTCAACTTGTTCCTCGCGGGAGCAAAGACTGGATTGATGTTGCTGAACAATCAGTTGCAGAGTTTTCCGTTACCGCTGAGGTTGGCGACGATTGCGGTTTAACCGAGCGACAAATCGCAGTAACCGTAGCCGATGTGATTGTTGAATCTATTGAAAATGGTGCAGACGCTACTGACATTGACGTCCAAACAACTTCTGAGGTAATGTAAGTTACGCATAACTGAGCCACCGCTAAGTTTTACGGATTATCCGTATGAACTGGCGGTGGCTTATTTTATGCGTCGAGTTTTCTAACTAAATTAGTTAAAATTTTGATATATTAAATGTGAATCGAGCAAATCCGCTACTCGTTGCGGTTATTAAAAATTGTGAATTTTCTATGAAACTGCTTGAATAGTGTTATACTAAATCTACCGAAAAGGAAGGGCATGTAATGACTGATAAAGAGTTAGATGAGTTGGTTCACAGCGATAATCCATGGGAGCGTAGTCGCGCAGCTAGAAGCGGCTATGGTTTGGACATTCTTATACACGACAAAGCAGCCATGGTTCGTAAAGAGGTTGCCAGGCAAGGATATCAACCAGATGTTCTTGCACATGATAACAACGCATCCGTCAGAGAAGGTGTCGCCGAAAGCGGAAACTGTCTGGATATTCTCGTTAACGACGAAGACGATTTTGTTCGCCGCGCAGTCGCCAAAACTGGTTACAAGTCGCGCGAATTACTCAGAGATTGCGACGACGTAGTAAGGCTCATTGCCCTGGATATACTTTTAGAAAAAGGAGAAATTTAGAAACTCATGCACCGAGAAATCGCCGTCAATTATTGACTGTGGATTCTCGTTGTTTTTTATTAAAAGTTAACCTGGGCTAACTTTATAACGACTCTGTTACTAATTTATCAAAAGTTTTCAAAAAAAAAAACACTTCGAGTTGTGCTAAACTATAGTCATTAACTGTTTGACCGAAGGGACTTAACATGCGTGAAGTTCAGTATATTGTGTATGATTCACTTGATGAGTTACGTGAATCATATCCAGACGCAGCGAAGCATATTACGATTGTTTTCCCAAACTATCACGGTAAAGTTTATAAATTTCTCAACTTGGACGAGTTCGGAATTTATGAAATGACCGAAGGTTGTCTCAGACATATTATCGATTTTGATACGCCAGATGTGAGACCGATTAACCTTGAAGAAGCGATTGATTTTTATACGCTCGGGCGTAATATCATCGATGCTGGTCTTATAAATGCAACTTATTATAAAGGATGTGTTTACGTTCTCCCCGATTTGAAATAAGAAAAGTTAACAAATGTTAACTCGATTGAAAGGATTTGAAATGTACTATTGTTCGCGTGCATACGATAACTTTAATGAGCTTATGGAGTCTAGCCCCGAGACGGCAAACATGTTGTTGAAGCAACTTGATTTGACACTTTCGGATATTAAGGACGAGCCTTGGGCGAATGACCAATTAGTCGTTTACTTTAGCATTGCAGACTATGCTGCTTATGAACTAACAGACGGCTGGTATAGCGACTGCAATTTTGACAGGGATTTCAACGGCGCCCCAAACCCAATGGACTACATTAACACCGAACACCTCGGCGAAGACTTGATTGAACAGGTCGATTCAAGTGTTTGTCTCTTATTGCCCAACGGTAAAGTTGTAACTACAGATTGCGGTTGGTGACAAGATTAGCCCCCAGAGGTAATTCTCTGGGGGTTATTTCTATTTGTCATAACAACCGTCTCGAATCCACTCAATAAACTCATCGGTGTAAACGTATAGTCCGCACGGCAACTGTTCACAATTGTTAGTAAAGTTTGAGTGAACCTCTAAATCAACTTTGCCACCAGTAACCTTTTTAATCTCACGCTTTGATACACTTCTACGTGTATCATCAAAGATTGCAAGACGCTTGTAGTTTACGACCATATCCACACCGTTAAATTTATCATCGTTAGTGTTCTTTGAACCCTGTAGGTGATACATGAGATAGCACTCTCGATACAACGCTGGATATACACGAGCAATTCTCGACTTTAGTTCATCAAACGAAAATAGCTCTGGTTTGCGCGGCAACACCGTATTAAAGTGTTCACCTTTGTTAGTATCGGCGTGAGGTTTAAGCGTAAAACCATCTTCGCTCACGGTACAATTTAACTCTAACCACGAGTTGTAAAATTCAACTGGAGTTGGAATACGTAAGTTTTGCTCAATCAGTTCATAGAATACATCTACAAACGGCGGCAGCAGCACATTCTCAAAATACGTATCGCGGCGATTGGGTAGTGTTTTGTATTCATCGAACATATGTTCGATTGAATCAGCATCAACGTCAATCCAGTTGCAAGGCAACGCAATGCCGTTGATATACCAACCGTTCCAGTATTTGATGACGTAATTTTTAGTCATGTGACCTCACTTTCTATATGTAAGAATATCGTGAAAATTAAAAATTGTCAACGTTTTTTTTGTCGTGTAATGGTATACTTAATATTGCAAGTGTTAAAGACAAGTGATTGGAACGACGCATGGAAGTGATGTTTTATATTATTGCTGGGAAGTTTAATCCATAAAATGATGATTTTCCAGTAAAGACGCTTATTACTAAAGATGAGTTTGCGGACAAGTACGCTCAAGATTGCACCAATTTGTTAGACCAGCAAGATATTTTTAAGATTATTGACAAGATTATGTCTGCAATTACAAACGGAATTGAGTGTGTCCCACCACGTAAAGATGTTGGGTTCAATGGCTTTGTTGTTGAAGATGTTATAGGCATGGGATATTGGTTCTGGATTGATACTGATAACACGGTATGTGTAACCTGTAGGTTAGATATCGAATTTGATATATTTGCAGACGAAAACCATAAATTAACCAATGAGCTGTTATTGGACATGCTACACAAAGCTATTGAAAAAGCGATAGCGAAATCTGGTCTATCAAGCATCGTTAACGATGTTGAAATGTAAAATCTAAGGAGCGTAAACATGAACAAACAAACATTTTCAATTGAGTTTTCATTTGATGTTGATGCTGGAACCATTGAACTACTTGACAATGATAAATGGTGTGTCAACCAGCTCATTGCTCCAGAAGTATTCATCGAGCGTTATCGAAACTACAAACTTGATTTAATGGATAAGACACATATTGAAGCAACTGCACAACAGGTGCTAAAAATCACAGAAAACACCATTAAAAACATGGAAAACGCTGTTAAAAACGCATTCAAAGAAATTGCTGGTTGTGCGCGTGGTGCATGCGTCGATTTTAAGACCGACATTGACCATGTAGATGTCGCCGACATCGTGTATCCAGGATATACATTTTGGTACGATGAATATGGAAACATTGGCGCCAGATGTAAAACTTTGATTGTTGTAGATATATTTACAACAACAGACGCAAGTATTGACGACGTTTGGCTGTACCTAGCACTAAATACTGTAATGAAGCGCGCACTCAAAGACGCTGGATTTTACGGCAAGATTACCTGGTTCGATTTCGATTTTTAGGAGATTAGTTATGAATAGATTTCAGATTACGGCAGATATTGATGTTACTCTTTGGTTAGGAGTTCTAACAAAATATAAGCGCCAGTCAAACAAAATTGAATATACAAACCTAGAGGAACTTTTTGAATCTGAGAATGTTTATTTTCCAACTCGCGACGAGCTTAAAAATCAGCTAAGGACTATGACTAAGAACCTTGAATATGAATTCCTTGCTTATTTACGTGAACTTACCGACAAGAGCTTGTTCAAGATTGATAATGCGGCAGTCTACCTACCGTTGAGTGACGAAGCATTTATTGCTCAGTTCGGCAGAGTGAGTACGTTTGTAAACGGTAGAGTGCACGTAAGTAGAGATGAGCGCTTCGCTTTTGAGATTACAGAAAACTAATGTTAACAAATGAAAGGGAACGTTAAATGAAAAATGAGATTACAGAAGTTATGATAGGATTTGACGTAACACGAACCATTGAGCGAATAACTATTGACGATGATAATAAAGAGCTAGTGGAGAGAAGCCTGGATGCTAGTGAATTTGCGAACTGTAGTGGTCGTTCAGTTATCGAGGTAGACGCAATCATAGATAATGCCGTTAATAAAATGAAGTACTGTTTTGCAAGCCTAGAGGTCGACGTTTTAACGGCTCTTAAAGAACGATTCGAAAAAGAAACTCAAGTAAAATCTTTTGACGACCCTGCTATTGAAATGTGGGTGTCTGATGGCGGAGACGTATACTTGCGCGGAAAATTGAACGTTATAGTATCTAATCACAACGGTTTCTCAGACGATGACGTGAACTATATTGAGGGCGTCGCGGATGATGCTATGACAAACAACATAGATAAAGTAACTGACATAACGTGGTACGCCATGCTCTAGGCGCTCCGCCATTTTCAAGATTACCTAAAACCATTGTTAATAACGATTAAGGCGGTGATATAAATGGCTGGAAAACACAACAAACATCTTAGCTATGGAATTGAAATGGAATTAGACCTTGTATGTGGCAAAATCGACGTTAACGCAGATGGCAGGCACATCCGTAGAACATACATCGACCGCGAGACGTTGGCAAAATGCAGTGGGCGCTCACTTATCGAAACCGTGGAGTTCATTGCATACGGGAATAACTCTTTAATTGAATGCTTAGATATGATTGTTGCCGAGGTGAGACGTTCGATTTCGGTGGAATTCGAGGACTCGCATGTCACTTGTGCAAAAAATACATATAAGGGCGCGTGGATTACTGGCGACGGTGCTATAATACTCCGCTGTTGTGCTGATTGGATGGTTGACATTAAAACGTACGATTCAAGCAATTCGGTTGATGACGCCGCGCTACTAATTAAAAACGCGATTGAGCGCGCGATTGACGGTAGTGAAATTAGTGTGAAATACAAGATTTTGTACTAGGTGAATAGGTACAACTAGACAGGATTACAAAATGAGTAAAACAGCAACTATTACCTGCGAATTTGAGTATGGATTGCAAATTGGACAATTGACATCGCAAGATGTAGAGCTTGTCAAACAGGTAACCAGATTTGGATTTGTAGATACAGACAGGTTTTATAGTATTTCACAGGAATTTCACGGCGAGGTTCTTCCAGAGTCGGAGCTTGACCATTTAGCAAAATTAGTTAAAGACTTCCTGTACGGAAAACTTCAAACATCGTTGCCGAGACATTTTGCATCAAATGGCAAAGCGAGGATTGCTGACATTAGCGTGCGTGTACTCAACTACAGAGATGAAATCTTCATCAACCAGCGTAATCTAGGGGTATATATGACTGTACACGTCGCTGTAGTAATTGAAGTGACCCTTGACGACGATAGTGAAATTGACCGTGAGAAATTGTTTATGCTAATTAACAAACGCGGAGCAGACGATTGCTGGTATAGTGAGCTGGATAGATATTTGAACAGCACCAGATTTTGTGGACTTGAGATTGAGTATAGATAGGAACACATATGTCAAGACCAAAAACAGTTACTACAGAATTTGAGTTTACCTACCAAGTTGTAGTTGGACAACTAAGTCCCAGTAGCGGCATTCAGTCATCAAAACCCTGCTCAATACTAGGACTTTATGAGAAGTTTGCGGGCGAACACAGTGAACTATTATCATACAAAGATGCTGAGGACGCCGCGGGCACGTTTCGAGATAATTTGTACGCGGCGATTCGCGATACTGTGAGAAAGCACTTTGCTCAAAATGAAGGCGTGACGCTTGAAGACGTGTCAATAACGGATTTCGATTTTGACTATGGCGCGTTTATTGATGCCGACCTTAACGTAACGATTGATGGTTTAACGCGCATTCAAGTCGTCATATACGTTGAGGACAGAACCGCCTTCGACAGAAACGAATTGCTGAGCCTTGTTACAGACAGGTTCCGCAAATCGCTGCGAGACCCCAAATATGCCAAGAATATTGGCGATTACTATGAAGTTTCGATTAGCGAGTTTATAGAGCGTTAGGGAGTGATGTTAAATATGAATAGAACGTATTATTATGATTTAAAAGGCTCAATATCTGTTTATAGTATTGTGTTAATTGAAAGTGGCGATGACTCCGACGGACGACTTGAATCAATATTTGGAGTCTCAGACAGGAATATTACGTTTAAAGAATTTTTATCAACAGTTAAGAAATTAGGTATTGAAGAAAGTAAATTTCGCGAATTGTTACACTCGACAGTTGACGGGTTTGTCCAAGCGTGGTGTAAAGAACTTAAAGCGGCATTTAATAGCTGCGTAACGGCGGAGCTTACTGATTTTGAAATTAACGGTGTACGTGTTAATAGTAGTTTTATTGAAGTTGATATTACAAGCAATTACGAATATGATGTAAATGACTGCGCCGATAGCGATGAATGGGAAGATTGTGCTAAATTTATAAACAAATGCGCCGACAAGTTGGCTGGAATCGCTTATGAATCGAGTGTCTACAATAATTATATCTTTAGTCTTGAAGACTGTGAGGTAGATGTAGAGTTTGCTGATACACCATCAGAGCCAGATTACGATGGTGACGATTACGTTAGCGTCCGATACGTCCCGTTGAATATTTAGTTGACATAAATCAACACCAAACTACCTGGTAATGGCACACGCTGTTACCAGGTAATTTCTATTTTAGGCGGCACGAAATCGATTCTAAGCACGCAATTATATTCTGACGGTTAATTACTCACCAAGTATCAACAACACGTCTCAGAATTGATTACAGCAAGCCATTTTCTGTATGTATCGACTGCGGGGAGAGTTTTCTTGCGAATGCAAGGAGCTTTCCCCGCATTATTTGTATACAGACGAAACGTTCAAAACGTTCATTCCAAAATCGCGATTCTGGAGCCATTTATTAGTTATATGAAACAACGTTCATATAACGTAAAAGTATGTAGTATTCAATAGTTTGCATGGACAAAACAGTTACGAAGCCATTTTCAAAGCCATTTGCAAAATAAAAAATGGCTCCGAAAATGAAAAAAATGGCTCCGAAATGGCAGAAAACGACCAAAAACATACCCTCTGAGCTGGGCGTACCCTTTTCGCAGGTAGATAGCTTGAAAAAAATGGCGTCCAAAAATAGGCTCTGACCTGCTATTCTTTCTTTCAAAGCCATTTTTTGATAGAAAAGAGATAAAAGTATATGGAATTTTGCAAGTGTAAAATCGCGAGGGGTTTTGCACACTTTTGGCTAAAAAAGTGGCTCCGAAAGGTATTTTCCCAGGTCAAGGCGCATTTTTCGAAGCCATTTTTTTCAAGCCATCTACCAGGGAAAACGGTACGCGCAGGTCAAAGGGTGTGTTTGAAGCCATTTTTTGTCTTTTTGAAGCCATTTTTTCGATTTTGCAAATGGCTTTGAACGCAAAAAAATGGCTCCGACTTTTAAAAGTTAACCGCGGCTAACTTATCAGATATAAACGTTTGAATATAATTATATGAACAATGTTCATTAAAAATAATCTCAAAAATATCTGGACTCTGGCGAAATTCTGCGGTATAGTTATATCCACAACGATTGGAGAACAAATGATTACACGCGAACAAGCCATTGCTATTGCCGAGGATTATTTCAACGGAGACTTTAAGGCAAACTATTGTGAACATCGCTTTGAGTATGCTGAGTCTGAGAAACGTTGGTATGGCATTGTGTATTTACACGAGCCAGACTGGAGCAATCTTTACGCGGGTGATACGACACTGCATATTCCTTATGAGTTTTACATTGACGAATCTGGAAAACTCACTGAAATGAATTATGGATATTCTATGAATGAGCTTGTTTGGTAGTATACTAAACATATCAAACAGAAAGGACTTGTTATGGCATACGATGTTACTTACAACGCAGATTTTAATATTCTGGCGACCATTACAGCGCCGTTGTTTACATCTACTGACCCAAATATCAAACTTGATACCAATGCAACTTTAAGTCTAGCAAACCTCATGGCTAGTCATATCAACCGCAGATACAAAGCCGTACCAACAAAAGTTGGTGCGGCAACAGTGAGACTAGACCGCGCATATGGCTCAGCTCCAATTCAAGAGTTTGTTAAAGAGAAAGTAGCTAACGGATACATCTATTCAGTGAGATTTAATGTTGCTTGGGAGATTTTTGGGGCAACTATTGACGTTTCCAGTCGAATTGATAAAGACCAGTCTGCACTTGACGAGATTAAGCGCGACCTTGAGTGGGAATTATCGTCAGATTTCAACACGAATAATATTCTGTTTGTTACCAACTATGACGCTCCAAAAGTTAGCGTAAAAATCAGCGACATTAAAATTACCGATGACGAGCTTGATGAATTTGAGCGCGACATTATCGCAACTGTTAGGTACAATCTTGGAGCCGATTTTGATGGAAATGGAAAACTTGACTTTTACGATTGGTACGGCGAATTAAGTAAAACTAACAACATTCCAACACTTAAACAGCTTATGTTTATTGAGGATATTGAGGATGAAACGGGCGAAACATTCAGAGGTTTCACCAAGGAAGCTGCTACAAAGTTTATTAGTGCTTACGTGGATGACCGTGAGAGCTATGACGATTATATGGGCGATTGTTTGAATTACTAACTCTGAAAAGGATGATAATGGTGAACGATAGAATTGAAGCCGCAAAAAAGATACGCGGTTACGGCGAATGGCTAGACGTTTATTCGTATACTTCAGCGGCTCCAAAAGCAATTGATAGGTTACGAGACGCAATCATAGATACATATGATTACGCCGTCTTACTTGACGGTTTAGCCGACCTCATTGACCCAACGTGTAAGCCCGTGATTACTGTTGAGAGCCTTACAGAATCGCTTACAAAGTATACGTCTGAGTGCTCTGAGTGCGGGGCAATTTTTGGAGATTTTCCAACACGTAAGCAAGCTGAAACAACACACCCAACGTATTGCCCTTGCTGCGGCTCGCGAGTGATTACACCTAATTCTGGAAAGGATGACGATAGTGAGTGCTAAAAAACAAATTAACATTTACTTACCAGAGGAACTGTATCCGAAGCTAAAGCAACTCGCCAATTGCTGGGGAGAATCAGTCAATAGGTACCTTAATTGGCGCATTAGATGCGATGTCCAAGACTTTGAACGATTAACTGGGGGTGGGAAGTCACTTGAGCGAGCAGAACTGATTAAGCCCGCGCTGTGCTACCGTATTAACCAAACATGCTATCTTGAGTATTTTGAGTATATTCCAAAAGGAGGAGACGAAGCTGACCTCAGTTGGGATTGGACTTGTTCAAACTGCGATGCTGATTTAACAGACCGTTACGAAGATTTGGACATCAAAACACCAGAGGAACTGGGTCTATTTTATTGTCCTCATTGTGGAGCCAGAATTTTGGGAACTCGCTATAGAAAGGATAACAATAGTGAACGATAGAATTAAACTCGCAGGCGAGTTACGTGCTGCTGGAGCGGAGCTTGACAAAGACACCAATGCAAGTATGCGTGATGCGTTAATTAAGATTGACCTCATTATGGGTTCAAATCACGGTTACGAATTTTCACCACTATTTGATAAACTGGCGGATATTATCGACCCGACGTGTTGAATCTACTATACCGACACTAGCTACAATACGCCCGACACGGGTTATGTATCGGATGGTTATTACGCTTGTTCGCGTTGTGGGGAGTTGAACGATTCCTCACAATACGCGTGGGACGACTTCCAAGCCAGTTATTACGAAGGCGAACCACCTTTTGAATATTGTCCTCATTGCGGCGCTAGAATTATCTACCCACACAAGCAGAACGGACAACAATAATGAATCATAAAACTAACATTGCAAACCAACTGGTCAATGCTGGAACTGAACTTGATAACATGGCAAACGCAACCGTAGAGGATGCATTTGACAAAATCAACATCGTCGTCAATTACACAGACAAACACGACGTTTTCTTACCGCTATTTGACCGTCTGGCATGCCTTATTGACCCAGTTACCAACGTCGTCATTGAAACTAATGAAGACGACGACGTTGAATATATATTCTGTGGAGGTTGTGGCGAAGAATTTTCAACCGACCTATTCAATGAGCATGAGATTACACATTGTCCATATTGCGGTTGTCGCTTTAGGAACCCGCGACAAAATTAACGAACATTTGCCGCCGAAGCCAACGTGGATTATCCACAAAGGTTGCGGCGGTTTTTTTGTTCGTTGAGTGTTCTCGCTAAATTAGTTAAAATTTTGATGTATTAAATGCAAAACGAGCAAACTCGCCACTCGTTGCAAACATTAAAGATTGTGAATTTCTTGTGTAACTGCGATAAACGTGGTAAACTATATGTACCGAAACAGAAAGGCGGCTTACATGTTTACTTATTACAATCTTAGGCGCAAGAAGCTAAGTTTCTCATACGCCATCCCATTCAATTTTACTCGCGACAACGATTATTACACGGGAGATAGCGAGTATAACTTACTAAAAAGACGCGACTATGTGCTCGTCAGATTCTTAAATGGTGGAGATGATTACGATTGTCTACAAACCATTGACCTCAAAATTGGAAACCAACATAGTCTGTGGCAACAACTCGATAACGTAAACAAGTTTTCTCATGATACCCTTAAACGTTATGACGCCGATTTCTTGGCAGACTTTGCAAGAAACAAGCTCAGCATCGACCCATTCAAATTTTTGAAGAACGTTCCTATTTTTGAGATTGAAAATATGCAGCTCTACGTGTATATGCCACCAGTTGATGACTTTGGAAACCTTCAGATTGGCGATGACCGAATTGGCTATGTTGACGTGACCGTAGAGATTACAGTCATTACCGTTGATATGGGTTCTGAAGATTTCGAAAAATGCACCAAGGCAATATTTGCTGCTATATGGTCAAATGGTATTGAAACTGAGCACGAAAGGATTGACGACCTCGGAGAGGTCGATGAACCTTGTACAATTGTAACGAGTATTGATGAGCACTCTGATGGCACCACGGTGTATGGTTATAATGACACCCCGAAATCTCAAGTAACTCGCAATAGCATTCCGTTAATGACAGAACACAATAAAGAGCTTGCGCGAAGGCTCTATTGTGGTAAGGTATGGACGTGTGATACACTAAAATTTGCTGAAACTTACTACGAGCATCGCGATAATTAAATTACTCCATCAACTCCCGTCATTATGTGGTACAATATAGTCTAACGATTGCAACCATTAATGACGGGGGTTATTTTATGAAATTGCCTAGATTTTTAGCGAATAGCTATCTAACCGATGCAGATAATTCAGAATTTGATTATGACGATTCTGACTTTTTCCATTCAAATCCAGACGATTACGTAGAACATTTCAAAGTAATTTTCAACGACTACAATACTAACGTTGTAGAAATTAAAGATGTGTCTACCAATAAAGTTTATACGTTTACCAAGTACACGTTTGAAATGGGTAGCTACATGGAGGAAGATGTTTTAGAATATACATACGGTGGCTACCAAGAAGGTAAATATTTCGAGTTTGACGAGGACGAACGAAAGTATATTGAAGTTGAACCATTCAAGTATTTTAATGAGTTCGCAGAGAAATACATCGAGTCTGGCAAAAATGATTTCTTGTATCTAACTGACGGATTTGAGGACTTAAACCTACTCATTCCAGATTGTGCTGAGAGTCGAGTAACCAACTTCGAGACAATCGAAGACGTGACTGAGTTTATGTGCTCACTTGGATATGAAAGACTTGGAGCGTAAGCAGTATGGGATATAATCAAGATTTGACAGTCGCTTATGTAACCGTAAAGGTAAATGGCGGCACAAACGTGCTGAGAAATATCTTTCATTTCAATAGTGAAGCCATTGAAGATGCGTTTAGGAATGAATTTAATGATATGGCGCGGTTAACGGATTTCGTAGCCGTCAGCGCAGCTCAAATAGGTGCAAGTATTAGCTACGCTGAGGAGCGTGCAGTTTTAACGCTGGGTCTTATACTCGATATCGAGTGCGATGAATCAAGTAATAATTTTGATTATGCAAAATCATTATTGAGCATCGTATATCCAGAGCAGTTTGTTAAGGAACTTAGCCAGGCAACGACGATTGAATCGCTTGTCCCCTATGTCGCCACAAAAGCGGTTCACGACTTAGCCGAAGGCGATGAAACGATTGATTATGAAGGTATCGAGACTGAGGTTGAAATTAAACCCACGAAGTAAGTAATTGGAGATTATATGGATGTTGTTGACGGTTGCGCACCATTTGTACTCACTATGACGCTTGAATACTCGCCAGATGACACAGAATCATTACTCGGATTCAAGCCGCAAAACGGAACCAATTATTACGGTTTATATGACTTCCCAGACAAGCGTTGTTATTACAACATTATGCGCGGCATGGGAACACTTATAGTAAACATACTCACTGGGTCAATTATTGACGGCGGTTTTGAAATTGAGAAACCAGCACTCATATCCGTCACCGTAAGTGGAAAGAATGACACATCATTTGTAGTCGAGCTTGAGTTCACGCTGTTTGTCAATGGCATAAAGTCAAGCGACGACGCTGATAAAGTACACGACAAGCTCGTGGCAGCTTGCCCAGATAACTGGGAAATTAAGTAAATTGATTAAAGGAGATTAACCATGTGCAATGAGAGAACTGTTAACTTTTCAACAAGTGTCAGACTTGGAGTTGCCTGTACTGGCGATGGTCTTAGGGAGTTAATCGGATTTACACCGACAGAGGAGCAATGCGAGTCATTGCCCCTAAAGGAATTGAGAACCTCGGCTGTTAAAGAGAATGAAGACCGCTACATTGATGATATTACATATTATTTGAGACAAATCAACGCCGATTATCCAGAAATTGTATTCGATGAACCGCTGCTTGTTTATCTTGGCGTTGAATACTATGATGAAGATGATTTTGCAATGGTGTTTGAGTTTTCGATTTGCGGACTTTGTTATGTAACAGATGGCGAGAACCTAACGGACAACGAAGTTAAAAAGATGGTCGATGACCTCGTATTTGAGCAATGTGAATGCAAACTGTAATATCAAGGAAAGGTTTTAACCAATGACTGATAAAAAAACGAATTACAAAGTCCGCTTGTCTTTAACTTTAATGTTTCTAAGGTAATGGGAGCAGACGCAGATGTTGTTAAAAGATTTTGCAACTACATGAGCACCAAAGAGCGAGCACATTATTTAAACACGTTTAAGAGAAACGGCAAAACTATTGCAGAAAACATTGCAATAGATATACAAGACATCCTAAATGAAAAATTTAATTGCGTAGTTTACGAACCAATGTTAGTTGACATAGTGGAAATCAATGAAAAAGAGTGCACATTTATACCAGAATTTTTAGTAGATGTTGAATATCATTTTGATGAATCGGAAAACATTGAGCCAAGTAAAGTACGTGAGGACTTGAAAAACGTACTGAGAAAAGGCTTCAGGTCTAGTTGGATGATTGATTAGACCACTAAAATAAACCACTAGGTGTATAACCTGGCGGTTTATTTGTGTAGATATTGTGTTAACGCGTCCACGAAAAAAAATCCTTTCGTGACCATGCTAAAATTGCATAAACAAACATAATCGAAAGGATTTTTCATGAATTGGAAAACTGAGAGAAACGCGTATGATGTTGACATACAAAATAATACAGCGACCTTCGATGTTCGAAGCAAATGCGACAGAGCTTCTGAAAAATTTACTATTGATTTAGATGACTTTGACGCCGTTAACAAATATCTATGGCGCCTTCAATTCAACAATGTCAAGAAGACGCGGACTTTTATAAATTCGCATGATGACACATTGATTCAAGCCATTGCCAGCAAATATACTTATGCTCACAATTCGAATATGCCACTAATCATAGGTCGTTTGAAATCAAAAGTAAACGATTTTAGAAAAGATAATTTGATAATTAAATCGCGCTTGGAAGATAAGCCCGTAAAGAGTCTTACATATTCGCGCGCCAAATTGGAAAGCCTGTCTGGATACTTACACGTAAGCAGTTGGCGTGAAGATGAAGGAACTGTATATTGTGCACAAATTACGGCGCACACAGAATGCTTGATAAATTTACGTGTCAAGAAGACATTTAAAGACACAAAATATTTGTATGCAGAAAAGCGCACAATCTACGCCGCATATCTTTTCGAGAAAATGTTTTATGGAGAAGATTTCTCAGAGGAAGAATACGCTCGTAAAGAGGAAGCGTTCAAGGTACTTGACAAGGCTGAGCGTGCTGAGGTTGAGGACGCGATTGTTGAACAGCTCGAAAAGCTCCGATTAGCACGAAAGAAGATTGATAACTATTATCAATCCCAAACACTCGTGGCAAAGCTCGCAAGTGGTGAGGTTATTGTGCGACCAGACTGGAAAGTTGGTGACGTTGAGAAGTCAGATGACGTCGTGGTTGAACCAGAAACAGAACCAGAGCCACAGCCAGAACCAGAACCAGAACACATAACCGATGATTACACTATCAAATGCAGCAAACAACTGCTTAATTTGATTCATCTAAACGACTCAAAGGACAGGTATTCTCACGTATTTTGCTCAAGAACTGGAGAATATCCATCCTGGGGAGTAAACATGACTTTGACAAACCAGCAAAACGTTGGTACTGTGAAGTTTTCAGAGTTGCGATATGCTGACGCAAAAGCCATGGCAGTTTATGCGGCATACCTCTTTGAGAAGCTGGTCTACGGCGATAACCTGCCAAAGGCAGAATACAATCGTAAGCTAGATGTTATTAAAACTCTGTCTACAGAAGATATCGAGTTTGTAAACGAAATGGTTGCGCCGAAACTGGAAAAGGTTTATACTATTCTAAAAGAACTTGCATCGGATAAGCCTGCTGAATCTAACGAACCTTTGATTGATTATGAGATTGGGCGGTCTAAAGACGCGGTATTTGAGCAGATTAAACAGATGCCATTAAAGGACGATGCTCTTGAAACCGCTGCCGTGGACGACGAACTTTTTGCTGAGCGGTTTAAGCGTGTTGAGATTCCAGAACGCAACAAACTAGCGATTCAGCAAGCAGTCGCAAAAATGAAGCAGAAGCCTAGCTTATTCCAGCGCATTAAAAACTGGTTTGCTAACTAACGTTTACACTTGGATTTGAAAGGATTATATATTTGACTACTAAAAGCAGACTCCTCCGTTCTATAGGAGCCACCCTTAATCAATCGGAGAGAGAGAGAGACGATTACTACGCAACTGAACCAAAAGCTACGGAATTGCTCCTAGATTTAGAGAAATTCGACTCTAATATATTGGAGCCTTGCTGCGGCGAGGGTCATATGTCTGAGGTGTTAAAGCAAGCTGGTTACAATGTAACCTCATCGGACTTAATCGACCGTGGATACGGTGAGGTAAAGTCGCTCTTTGACTACGAGCATTTTGATGGTGATGTTATTACTAATCCGCCGTATAAGTTAGCTCTTGATTGTGTCAAGAAATCACTCGACATTGTTGATAATGGTCGCAAGGTCGCGATGTTCTTGAAGATTCAATTCCTTGAAAGTAAGGCAAGACGCGAGTTCTTTAAACAGTGCCCGCCAAAGGTTTTATATGTGGCTAGTCGCAGACTTATGTGTGCAAAGAATGGTGATTTTGGGCAGTACAAGGGCACAGCAATGTCATTTTGCTGGTTTATATGGGAAAAAGGCTATAAAGGCGATACAATCCTTAAATGGTTTAACTAACAAAACACCCACCTCATTTGAGGTGGGTGTTTGCATAATGACTACTTTTGAATAAGCTGTAGCTTAGCTTGGTACTTTCGAGAGTAATCATCGCGTGGATAAACCGTCAAAACATCGTAAGTACAAACGCCGTTTGAGTCCTCGCTAACAAAAGTGTACGTATCGAGTTTATTTGTGAACTTGCCGCCAGACTTAATACTCACGAGATTGTTGATAAACTCAGAATCATCATCAAATAGATACTCGCTATGAATTTTATCATCGCCGTAATCACCAATTTGCGTAAAGTATGCAATTGGGTTGGCGATTGACTTTAGTTCGTCAATGATTCTGCTCTTGATGTATTCTCCAGACTCGCGCGCCCATTCCTCATCATCTGGAACGTTATCACCCCAGCCATAAATGTCGTAACCTTTGGAATCTGCAAAGGTTTCCACCTCATCGTCTGTATAAATATAGGAGTTCTGCTTAGTATCAATACACCTAATGATGCGCTGTAGTGTATGGTCTAGGTACTGACCGTATGTATAAGTATGACCTCTAAACTTAAACTCGTAAGACAACCAGTAATAATTTTCAGAAATCATCTCAAAATTAGGGTCATTCTTAACCTCAGAAAGAGCAATGCCGTCCTCAATGATGTCAAGATTATCTACACCAAGATTATGCTCAACCTTAGATAGCTTAGTAATTACGTAAGCAAAATGTTCAGTTTCAACAACTGCAAATAGCTGCTCGTTACGACCAATGAATAGTGCGTAATTAGCACTGTTAATCTCTAGGTGTAACGTAATACCATCGCGCGCGAACAACTCTTTAAAGGTTTGGCAGTCGGCTTTGAACGGAGTCATATCGTGGCAAATCATGCGCTCAGTTGCGAACTTAGTCTCATATGGTGAAATGTCTTGAAAAGCTGGATTACAAAGGTCAGAAACTGAGTGAATATGATACTTGTCGTTGCTTTGAATGCCATATGCACGACACTTGTAAATAAATTTGTTGGAGTAATCAGCTAACTCATCAAGCGTCGAGAGGTGTACAAAATTATTTCCATTCTTAGCAACACTAAAAATGTCTAAACGCCTGTCATATTTGTTTTCAATTTCCATATAAGCGTCGTAGCCAAAAGGAGTTTTGATTGCGTTAATAAGCATACCGTACTCATTAACGTAAGCAAACGTGTCTCCTTGTGGGAACAGCTTATGGTGTGCACCAATCTTAGTCAGTCCTTTTACATCGGTCATAGTTAATCTCCTTTTCTGGACGCAATGTTTTTTGTAATTATAGTATATAGCCGTGACGATTCAAAAGCTAGAGTTTCTCATAAAAATGCTGGTGTGTCACAAAACCTACACAACTAAAAATAGTTCTTGCATTTATGCGAGCGGCTCAGTAAAATAATAATAGCAACAAACAGAGAGAGGAAGTTATTATGACCAACAAAACTACCTGCATTAAAGGCGCTTACCTTGACAGACGACTCGTAGAGGAAGACGAAGAGGAACTCATGGCAGCTCAAAGAGCAGCCGCACTAGGCGATGACCGTGCTCTGGAACTCTATGCAGAAAGAATCGCCGCTAGAGATTGCGAATATCAAGACTGGGACGACGAATACAATTACGACGTCATGGACTACTATGATGACGAGGACTAACAGAAAGGATATGACTATGACAAACACCGACCTAGTAGAATTCAAAACAATTTACCCAGACATTGAGCGCTATCTTGCAGAAGATTGCTATGTTCCAAACGAGGTGCGAGATTCCAGAACAGGAATTTCGTGTATTCAGGTTCCTGCAAACACGATGGTTGTAGAGATTGTTAAGACGGTCAAAATGGCTGCGGTAATCGTACCAGACAGCAAGATTGTTGTATTCATGTGGTATGACAATGATGATGGCGACAATCCAGACATGCACGTACTCAACATGCAATATTTCGATGCAACCGACAACAATATTGAGTTCGCGAAGAAATACGCGCGTGGTACTGCGGTTAGAGGTGTTGACCATATCGATGCTTTTGACCCAGAGAAAGACGCTCGTCAATTTGCACAGCTTATGAGTTTATGTAACGGTCTCGTTATTTGCGACTAAGAGAAATAGACTATCATGGATACAATTAGTCCACAACATGAGGTGACAGCACGTAAGCCACACAGCTGCTCGTGGTGCGACAAGGAGATACTTCCAGGTGAGAAATATGTAACATCTACACTCAAAACAGATTATATTTACGAGTGGCGTGAGTGTGACAGGTGTAAGCCCTATGTAGATGAAATGTTTGACGACGATGTATGGGGTGATTATGACCCCGATTACGGTATTGACGCTCAGACATTTTATGAGTTCATGCTCGATAAACACCACGACGTATTAGACAAATGGCAATCCGTTGATACCGCCAACTAGCAAGAAAGGAACCCCTCATGCCCACCATAACATTCACTAAACTTATCGACGCAAACTACCATGAACACTTTGTTAACATAAACATGATTGTAGACATCGACAAGCATTATTGCCTAGTTACATTAGCAAACAATGATGAAGCACTCTCTATTACTAAAGAGAGTTTAATTAAACTACTTTCCCTTATTGGATGCGAGTAAACAATGCCAACTGAACACTTCATAAAACTAACCGAACAAACGTTCGGCGAAATTATCATCAACACGTCGGCTATTACGTTTATTGCCATTGACGAGTACAAAATCTGTGTACGTAACACCGACATTCACGGAAACGGCATGCTCCAGCTAACAAAAGAGAGCATGACTAAGCTACTTCACTGTATTGATTACGATTAAGAAAAGGCTCTGAACCATGCCTAAACCATACAACCTCCATCACACACACCACAAGCGCGAACACGTTATCAAACGAATGTATCACGCACTGAAGTCATGGCACTATAAGCACACAAAGCGCACTCGAACAAATGTTCAATAAACCCACACCCTTCCATGACCGCGTGAGCGAAGCGAACAGAACGCGTCCTCGGTAGTACATTCGCGAACAAACTCCGTTGAACATTCAACACCCAATCTCGCAAACACCAACCAGAACAAGTGTTCGACTGCACCAGCCCCCGCTAACACTCTCTCTCGAACGGAATTCACCATGCCCAAAAAGAAATCCCTCGGCGTATACCACCTATCCGCTACGGAAAACACGCTACGCAAAATGCCAAAATTCAATCCCTATCAAACAGGGCACGGCGTTATAGGCGATACCAAATATAACCGCCGCAAAACTAAGCGCGAGTTACGCAAACTCATTGATGAGTCATAGTATCTCTCGCGCCCACAGCGGCGTTTTTTTTTCTATCGCATAAGTTAGCCGTGGTTAACTTATCTCAGCTCGACCCATATACGTTATATCAAAAATTTAACTATTTACGGCGCAAACGCAAAACGCTCGACCTTTGCCCTTCCTCTGATAAGGCACGGTTTGCTGAGCGCTTGGGCGCGTAAGCGCCCATAAGCGAAGCGTGTGCCGTGTGAGCGCAGCGAACAGAACAGTTATCAAACCAACGTTCGCGATAACATCTGTCAATTATTGACCCAGCTTTATCGCGTGTGCCGTGTGAGCGAAGCGAACAGAGCGTTTCCCCGCTAACATTTCCCCGCTAACAGTTTCCCTCGAACAGTTTGCCGAGAACACTTCCACGAACCAACGTCCAACAAACGTTGCACCAAATATCGTATTCATTTCGGTGTAAACAACACGCCAACTGCCGTGGTGAAATCACGCCAACTGCCGTGGTATACAGTGTACATACATTGTACATACACGTATGAATTTTGCCGTTATCGGCAAAATTAGTTCATAGTGAATTACTCTTGACACACAAGTTAGCCACGGTTAACTTGTGATTACTCATCGCGGCATATGAGCAATCGCTCATATGTTATCGCGCTCGTCAAGCAAACATTCATAAATTCCTGGCGCACATCAACTCAAACATTTGTTAATTCCGCGTCCAACAAACACCATAGTTGGACACATGCCCTCCATCGTGTCCAACAAACACGTCCGCACTTCCCTTGACCAAGGCGCGAATTGGTTTGGAGCGCCAGCGACAAACGCGCGCCGTGTGAGCGAAGCGAACCGAATATTCAATCGAACAAATCCGCCAATCGTCGCAAAGATTAAAGATTACGAAAATTGTACGCGTGCAAAATTTGCACAATTTTCGAACAATTGACAGCATTTTTTCCGACACACGTTTGCGATACAAGTTGTCAATCATTGACCCATGCCTATCGCAAACTCATTAAGGTCGGGCACTCGTCACGCTGCGCGCTCACGCGCTCGCGTTCCTCGAAACCACCCTCCCAATCAAGAAGACCCTAGCTCAGTTCATGACATATGAGCAATCGCTCATATGTTATCGTTGCAACTTGCCAGCATCAGTTGTTTCCATTGTGTTAACAAAGTTAGCCATAGTTAACTCAGCAACCGACCAGTCACTCGATACCTAGCCATCAATAATTGATACCGCATAATCGAGAACCCTCATGGTTGCGCATAAGAGTGGACATTTGTCCACTCCGTCGTTCTGCATTTGATATATCAAAAATTTAACTAAATATCGCCGAACAACAAATCGAACAAGCGTTCGATTAACAACTCATTCCCAATAACTACGCGCGATAACAAGTTGTTGAGTTTCAACAAGACCGCATCGCGAATTGCCAAAACTAATTCATAGCGCCACACTATTGGCATATAAACAATCGCTCATATGTTATCGTTGCAACTTGTCAAATTGAACAAATCCGCCACTCGTTGCAAAGATTAAAGATAAAAACTTATCACCCGATAGTCACGCGCGATAACAAGTTGTTGATTTTCAACAAGACCGCATCGCGCAATCGCTATCGGGCATCGCTCATGTCAATTCTGGTAAGCACACCACTTGTTAATTTAAGCAACTTGTGAAAGATTGTTAATCGCAAACTGACATATGAGCAACCATTCATATGTCGTCTCACGCTCAAATGTTTCCATTCTGTTAACAACATTATCAAATCGAACAAATCCGCCATTCGTTGCAAACATTAAAGATAAAAACTCAATTCCCGACACACGTCAGCGATAACAATAGTCAATAATTGACACACGTCTATCGCGCACTCATACGGTCGGGTTCGTCACAACGCGGCTCCCGCCGCGTCGTTCCTCAAACCACCCTCCCGAAGAAGGGAGAAGATTACATCGTTCGCTCAATGACATATGAGCAACCATTCATACGTTCTCACGCAACTTGTCAAACTGAGCAAATCCGCCACTCGTAGCAAACATTAAAGATTGCAACTTGCGACCTCCTCTCCAGAACAGAGCAACTTGCACTCCAAGCAACGCTCAGAGCCACTCACGCTTCAACTTGCCCACTCCAGACCGCTCACCCTCAATCGTAAAATGAAAAAATACACACCCGACGCCCCCAAGCCATTTCCTAATTTCATAGTGCCAGCACGACGACACGGAGACTGCCTGGCTTTTTAAACATTTTGCTTTACCCCGATGAAAAACGTATAACTTTGATTTTCTGAACTATATGGGAAATCGAAAAATTTTCATCAGTTTTAGCGTCCTGTCGAGCGTCGGCGTTCCCGCCTTTCAATTTACACTGTGCCACACAAAGCAGTAGGGGGAAGTGGGAAATGAATTGTTTTTTAGAAAGCAACTTTTGAACGGAGCAAAAGAAAAGACGCAAATAACTAACATACTTATCCGTTGCAGCGGTAACAATTAAAAACGGTGGAAGTAAACTTTATAGAACAGCAGTAATGGTTAGCGACCAGACTAATCTAAAATTTCCCATGCGTGCATAATGCAGCGGTTACAAAAATTACAAAATACCGCTTACTGGGCAAAAGCTACCGTTCACCGATTTTTTACAAATTCTCGCATGCAAATTTA
>ERZ773045.12-NODE-12-length-104997-cov-4.828601_pt1 | contig 104997 bp, 92 predicted proteins | sample MGYA00580635_ERZ773045 | MGnify/ENA primary metagenome ERZ773045 (study PRJEB29015, sample SAMEA2738115) | human oral metagenome | biome: human oral; feature: human-associated habitat; material: saliva | place: China | collected 2261 ...
GATTTGCGATAAGAGAAGGTGGAAGAACGGTAGGTTCCGGAGTAGTAGCAAGTATAATTGAGTAGTGATTTATATTTGGGTTATCACAGAAAACGGCTATTCAATCAATATCCTTAAATAAATAATCCATACAGGCTTGACAGTAGCAATGCAGAACCTGACTATTTAATTAATATCTTTAAATAAATAAAAGGGAGGCGAATGCCTCCCTTTTATTATCCTTAAATATATATTGCTCAATAGAACCTTATTCGTTTATTGAGGCGTACGTCTCCCTTTTATTATAGTATGAGGGACAGGTCGTCATTCTGTGGTGGGAGACTACAGGGGGTGTAGATGCAGATAAACCCTATAATAATTTTTAAGGCTTAATCATGTTTTATGGAGATATAGATTTATTTTTGTGAGTTCACAAAAAAAGATAGCTTTTTTAATAGATTATGACATGTATTGATCTTCAGGTACTAAAACAGTTAAAAATTGAATTTAAAAATCAAAAAAAATAGAGATTCTTGTAAAAAAATAGTAGAATAGACTTGCCGATATATTCAGCTAATGATTGTTTGGTGTAGTATTGAATCAGCATTTAGCTTTGGAGAAGAGGAAAATATTAAAATTGATTTTCCAAAATTTTGCAACGGTTTTATGACTATGACAAAAGTAGAGGAAAATTCCAAAGAGGGTAAAAAAGAAAAAGAAACATATTGAAGTCTATAATATAAAGTATTGGCGTAATGGTGGGAAAAATAGTGGTTATATTACGAGGGATCAGGAGCTTGAAAATGTCAAGTAAAAAAAATGGGAAAGAGATTTTCAAAGAAGGATTTTACAAATTTCTATTGTTTATATTTATTACTAATGTTATCACATTGGTGATATTGGCGATGTTGAAGATAAAACCCCCAACTTTGGCTTTCGGGATTAGTGACACTACAGCGCAAGCGTATTTAATATAGTTGGTTGAAAGTTCAGTGGTTATTGTAATTTGTGGGATATTGTTTTCATTTGCACATCGTAGAGTAAAGAGAAAAAAGTCGGTTAAATAGTATTAGTTACCTTCTGCAATAAGCCATTTAGGTAGTCTGTAAAATAAAAATTTAAAAGCCCTTCTTTATCGGATAGATAATATCCGGTAAAGAAGTTTTTTTTGATGCTTTTATTTTAAAAATGGATTTCCTAGTTCTGTTATGAAAATCATTTTAATTTTATGCAAAGAAATCTTAAAGAGGGAGTTTTGTTTATTCTACTTATAAAGCCATATTTTGTCGAGGTGAGATGGTTTAATTTACTAACAAAGTTTTTCTAAGGTAGAGTTATTTGATTTTTTTTATGTTTATATGAAAAAATTTGCCGATTATGATTTCACATACATTTCATAATAGTACAATCATAAGTAGTGATGTCTTTAAAAAGTTGTTTGGGAGGTAGCGATGAAGAATTCAAAGAAGAGATGGAAACGTTCAAGAGTTTTAAATGTTACTTCTAAGTTGTTTGCATGTATGCTCAGCATTATGCTTGTATTAACGGTTATTATGCCTGCCTTGGCGACTGAAAACAAAATTTCTAAGCAAGATGATAAGAAAATAGCAAAGAGTGGAGCATTACATAAGTGGCAAAGCAAAACTTCTAAGCGAAGCGGGGAAAAGATAGTTGCTTACGGCAAAAAAGAAAAACCAAACTCTAATGAGTCTAAACGAGATGTATCAAGTAAAGACAAAAAAGACAAGAAGAAAAAAGCTGTTAGCAAGCCTAAGACGATAGAGGGTAAGGAAGGTGCAAAGGAAGATAAGGTTAAGAATAAACGCAACCTGTTATTTAATCTGAATGAGTCGGGGAATGTAAAGGCAACGAGAGATCTTGAAAACAACATCAATGTGTTAGCGAGAGATACTTCGGGGGATATGAAGATTGATCGCCAAAAGTGGATAGATATGGTAGTGGCTCTAGGTGGAGTTCACAATGCAGACGGATTAAACTGGGGCAAGGTGAATGTAGGAAGGCTTAAATTTCACACAGCAGGTATAAGTCTGCCTGATGACTGCAGCACCTTTTTCAGATTCTTTAAAGGGGAAATTTATGGTTGCGAATCGCTAAATACATCCGACGTTATCAACATGTCGTTTATGTTTAGGTGGACGGCAAAAGCAGATCCTAATGTATCTAACTGGGACACTTCAAAGGTTACCGATATGGAAGGCATGTTTTTACTGGCAAGTGCAAATCCCGATGTATCGAAATGGAATACATCCAATGTGACAAACATGAAAGGTATGTTTGATAGAGCGGGTAATGCAGATCCTGATGTTTCAAACTGGGATACATCGAAGGTTACGGATATGGAAGATATGTTTTCCGGTGTAGTCAACGGAAACCCTGATGTTTCAAACTGGGATACTTCAAGCGTAACCGATATGCAAAGCATGTTCTTTCGTACGGAAAAAGCGAACCCCGATGTATCGAAGTGGAACATTTCAAACGTGACTAATATGTATGAAATGTTTCAGGAAGCAAAAGCTGCAAATCCCGAAGTATCAAACTGGGATACATCAAAGGTGGAAAATATGTCTCGCATGTTTTATTTTGCAAGCAATGCAACACCTAATGTAAAAAACTGGAATACTCCAAACGTGACTGATATGAGTGGTATGTTTAAAGGTGCGGAAAAAGCAAATCCCGACGTATCGAACTGGGATATATCAAACGTGACTGATATGAAAGATATGTTCAGCGGTTCAGGAATTAAAAAAGCGGATCTCAGCAAATGGAAGCTGAATAAAGACGGATCAAATGGCACCTTACAGTCCGGACATATGTTTGACGGTTGTGAAGCTTTAGAATATCTAAAAACTCCTGCAGGCTTAGGTACAATTGTAAAAGGGGGTAATTATGATTTTAAAATAATAAGACTTAAAAAAGGTGATCCTGTAACTATTGAGAAAGAAAATCAGAATTTTGGTGGTATGGAAAGTGCTTATGTGATAAATGCAGCAGATGATAAAGAAGCTGTATATCATGTTTATCGTAAAGATAAATACGTAGGTGTGACATTCGATAAAAACGGTGGAGATACTGAATGTTGGTTTAATCATGAAATAGTAGAGAAAGGCAAGGCATTTAATGCCGGCGGCGGTAGGTTTCCAAGTCAAAAACCTACGAAAAAGGAGCATGTATGTGTTGGCTGGGCAAAGAATGCAAAAGCCACAAAGCCTAATATCATTAAAAATACCGTTGTAGATAAAGATGTAACGGCGTATGCCGTATACAAGCTCGAAGTGCCTAAGCTTAAAATGAAAGTAAGGGTTAAGAAGATAAGGAAGGGCAGAAAGAGGATCAAGGTGCGTGTTTTAACCTTCAGGTTCAGACCTGCCAAGGCGGCAAGTGGCTATGAAGCGAAGGTAGTTATAAGGGGCAAGGTAAGGAAGATAAAGCTTAAGAAGGGCAGGAAGAAGCTGAAGGGCTTTATCGTAGGAAAGATAACACTGCCTCTAAAGGGCGAAGTGTTCTTCCGACTCAGAGGTTTTAAAAAGGTAAAAGGCAAGAGGCACTACGGTATAATGTTATATAAGAACATTTATTGGCTTGGTACCAAAATAATTCCTCCGGCGAGTAGCGACATCATATAACTGGCGTTATATGAAAACATCGATTGGTTTGGTACCAGAAAGCTACACTAAAAAGCTATAAGTGCTACAAAATGATTTAAAGAGAAAGCCCCCCTCCGGGGGGCTTTCGATTATATTTGAGCATTTTTATTTTTGACCGGGGTATAGGCTATTATTTTTCTTAAATTGATTGACTGGTAGCTTAAGAAGTTTTATACTATTTAGGCAGGTATGTTTGCACTGCCTACTATATGTAGTAGAAAATACGTACAATGTAGTAAGGTTTTATATTACTTATGTGTGGAAGCGAGCGAATTATAGTAGACTGTACGTACTGCAAAGCATGTATGCGAGTGATTTATAGTAGATTGTGCATACTGTAGAGCGATGAATGCTAATACGGGCGTGAGAGCAAGATAATAGATTATATGTGCCGGTGATGGATGTATACGTTGTAAAACAAGCGATGATAAAATTCAGCTACGTAGAGTGGTTGATCCGGAGTGGATTGTGCATGTAAAAAGTAAGATTTGAGAGGGGAAAAGATGAGCGGTATAAGTAAGATAAGGAAAAGAGATGGCAGAATAGTTGATTTTGATATTTCAAAAATTTCAGAAGCTATTTTGAATGCGGCCAAGGTACTTGGTGGAAACAATAAAGAAATGTCTGATAAGTTGGCAGATGAAGTTCATGATAGGCTTATTGCTCAGTTTGGCAGCACGCCTCCTCCGGTTGAGAGCATTCAGAATGTAGTGGAAGCCGTGCTTATAGATAACGGACATGCAAGAACCGCCAAGGAATATATATTATACAGAGCAGAGCGAACCAAAAACAGGGACATGAATATGCGTCTTATGAAGACGTATCAGGATCTTACGTTTAAATCGGCCAAGGATAATGATATAAAGCGTGAAAATGCAAATATAGATGGCGATACCGCCATGGGTACTATGCTAAAGTACGGTTCGGAAGGTGCAAAACAGTTTTATGAGATGTTCGTTTTAAACGATGAGCATGCGCAGGCACATAAAGACGGAGATATCCATATTCACGATCTGGACTTTCTTACTCTTACAACCACCTGTTGTCAGATAGACATACGTAAGCTTTTTAAAAACGGTTTTTCTACAGGACATGGATTTTTAAGAGAACCTAATGACATTCAGAGCTATGCTGCACTGGCATGTATAGCCATACAGTCAAATCAAAACGATCAGCATGGAGGGCAGAGCATCCCTTACTTTGATTACGGTATGGCGGACGGCGTAAGAAAAACGTTTAAGAGGTTGTATTACACGAACATCGGTAAGATAATAGATATAAAGTATGATAAAGAAAATACCGTAGATAAGGTGAAGGAATATGGAAAGAAGATAGAAGAAGAACAGGGGCTGGTGCCGTGCATGGCAAACGATAACGAGTATATGAAGGCGGAAAAGGCTGAATTATCAAAGTTTATTCCTGAAGCAGACATAGAAAAAATCCAAGATTTGGCATTCAAGTATGCTACAAAGGAAGTTAAAAGAGCAACGTATCAAGCTATGGAAGCATTTATACATAATTTAAATACAATGCATTCAAGAGCCGGTGCGCAGATTCCGTTTTCTTCAATAAACTACGGTACAGATACATCCGTAGAAGGCAGGCTTGTAATGGAAAATGTGTTGCTTGCAACGGAAAGTGGGCTTGGAAATGGAGAAACCCCTATATTCCCGATTCAAATTTTCAAGATGAAGGAAGGTGTAAACTACAACGAAGGCGATACGAATTACGACCTCTTCAAGTTGGCATGCAGGGTTTCGGCTAAGAGATTGTTCCCTAATTTTTCTTTCATAGATGCGCCGTTCAACTACCAATATTATAAAGACGGCGATCCTGATACTGAAGTTGCATACATGGGTTGCAGAACCAGGGTAATGGGTAATGTTTATGACCCTAGTAGAGAAATAGTAGGCGGGAGAGGCAATTTGAGCTTTACATCGATAAATCTGCCTAGGATTGCGCTTAGAGTAAATAAGCAGACGGACGTATTCTTTAGAGACCTTGAAAGAGAGATAAGGCTCTGTCGTGACCAACTCCTCGAAAGGCTTGAGATTCAATCTCAGAAGAGAGTTAAAAACTATCCGTTCCTCATGGGACAGGGCATTTGGATAGATTCTAACAGACTGGGAGTGGATGAAGAAGTAAGGGAAGTGCTGAAACACGGCACCTTGTCAGTAGGATTCATAGGGCTTGCAGAAACGCTTAAAGCTCTTACCGGTAAGCACCACGGAGAAAGTGAAGACGCTCAGAAACTTGGGCTTGAGATCATAGGGTATATGAGAAAGCGAATGGATGATTTTTCCAGGGAATACGGACTTAATTTTTCATTGCTTGCAACACCTGCGGAAGGGCTTTCAGGAAGGTTTGTAAGGCTGGACAGGGAGCTTTTTGGTAACATCGAAGGTATTACGGATAGAGAATACTATACAAATTCTTTCCACGTTCCCGTTTATTACGAGATAAGCGCCTTCGATAAGATAAAACTTGAAGGTCCGTATCATGCCTTGACAAACGCAGGACATATAACCTATGTGGAGCTCGATGGTGATCCGCTCAAAAATTTGGATGCATTTGAAGAAGTGGTAAGAGCCATGAAGGAAGCAGGCGTCGGGTACGGTTCTATCAATCATCCTGTGGACAGGGATCCTGTGTGCGGATTTACAGGAATAATAGAGAACGAATGCCCGCATTGCAAGAGAAATGCTAACGAAAAGGAATCCGGTAGCGAACGAATAAATAGAATAAAAGTGGATTAATCATGAAAACATGCGATAAATTCAGGCGATAAGATGGAGTGTAATATATCTTATGACAACGATGATGTTGTAAATGTAGCAGGAATAGTGAGGGAATCCATAGTGGATGGCCCGGGCTTCAGGTTTGTGATATTTTGTCAAGGTTGTCCCCATGGTTGTAAGGCTTGCCATAATCCTGATACGCATGCCTTTAAGGAAAATAAGCTCATAGGGGTGGATGAACTTTTTAAAAGCATAATGAAGCCGAGGTTGGGTAAAGGCGTTACTTTTTCCGGAGGAGAGCCCTTCTGCCAGGCGGCACCGTTTGCAAAGCTTGGCGAGAAGCTCAAGGCTGCAGGCATAGATATATTGATATTTACAGGCTATGAATACGAAGAACTCATAAAAATGGCAAAGTATAATGAAAGTATAATGAGGCTCATAAAAACGGCGGATTATATCGTGGATGGCAGATACAAAGAGGAGCTCAGAGATCTCTCGCTAAAGTTTCGAGGTAGCAGCAACCAGCGTATAATAGATGTGAAGAAGACATTAGAGGCATGTAAGGTAGTAGAAGTGGAGTTTTAAAATATATGTACTGAAATATTTCTTTAAAAGGGAGGTATTATGCAGCTTTTAGATATAAAAAGAGTGGCTCACAGCATTCTTGAAAATCAAAATATAGAAAGCAGTTTTATCGAATATAAAAAAACAGCAAATTTTAAAGATAAAATTCTGAAAACCACTTGTGCCTTTGCCAATAACTATATGAACAATGAAATAGGGCTGTTATTTATTGGTGTTGAGGAAGTCGACGATAAAGAAACGGGAGAAAAAGCAATTCCCAAAAGACCGATAGAGGGTGTAAAAGAGTCTAAAATTGAAGGCGTTGAAAATGAATTAAAATCACTCTTTTCCAACATTCATCCTAAAATCAATTACCACATTATTATCGATAAGATGGATGACGAATATTATCTTGTTGTTGCGGTAGAAAGCGGTGGTAATGGACCGTTTCAAACAAGCGAAAGAGCAGAAAAGGATAAAAGTATTAGATTAAAGGCAGGAAGATATATTAGAGTCGGCAGAGACTCACGACTTCCAAATCCAACAGAAGAGTTTGAACTTTTGAAAAAGTTCGCAGGATTTTCTTTCAGCTCCAATCTGAATGCTGTCGCTACTATAGATGATCTAAGCTATGAATACATGAAAGAATATCTGCTTCAGACAGGAGCCAAGAAAGATATTAGAGAAATGTCGAAGCTTAATATGGCAAAGAGTATGGGGCTTGTAAGCGAAAGTGAGTATGGCGGGTATAGAGTTAAAAATTTTGCTGTGCTGATGTTCGCGGAAACACCGAATAAATTTATTCCAAATGCCCATGTAGAAATCATAAGAGAAATTGACGGAACGGATAAAATGGAATCAAAGAAATTTGATGGGCCGGTTTGGATACAGGCAAAACAAGTCAGCAAATATTTTGAAGATAACATTATGGCTTCTTATACCATAAGGGAAGCTGATAAAATCGAGCACAAGATTATCTACAACTACCCGCTCACGGCATTTGAGGAGCTTGCTACCAATGCCATTTTACATAAGGAATACGATACGCCTGAATATGTAGGAATATACATTTACAGAGATAGAATTTCTTTTGTGAATCATAATAGACCGCTCCCGCCTGTAACTATCGAGGCTCTTAATAGGGAGAGGAGTTTTGATAGAAGGCAGTATCTTAATAAAGAACTTAAAGATATGTTCTTTGCACTCAACTTGATAGAGTCTTACGGATCAGGAATAAGGCGTGCAAAGGATGCACTTTTAGAAAATGGTTCTCCTGAACTTAAGTTTTATCCGGACAATGAAGAAGATAACTATACTAATGCTATTATTGGTATAAATACAGAGTTTTTGAAAGAGTTTCGTGATAGCACTACCCAAGAAACTACCCAAGAAACTACTCAAGAAACTACCAAAGAAATGAAAATGGAGAAGCCTGTACCAGATAAAATTGTTGAATTGATGATAACTGAGCCGAGCATTACAGCAAGGCAAATTGCAGAACAATTAGATGTTTCTTTTGATGGAGTGCGTTACCATATAAAAAAATTAAGAGCAGATGGTATGATAACAAGAGAGGGTTCTACTAAGTCAGGGAAGTGGGTAGTGGTTAAATAAAATTACAAAATCAAAAGGTGATTAAAGTAAAAGCTAATTGCAATTTCACGTGATAGTAGAGCTTGAACTTACATGTGCAGCATATGGATTATGCTCGGAAGAAGTACTATTTAGTAAGGGTGATAAAATTTTCGGAAAATGATTTAAATAACGCTTTTTGCTGTTGACCTAAAAAAACAATCGGTTTAAAATAATGCGTGTGTGTTATTAAGGTCTGGAAGGAGATGCGAATGAGCATTTTTGCAAAGCATCTGAACAGTGTTGCCGTTCCACATCATAAGAATACGGCAAGCATCGCTTCTGTGAAGGTACCGGTTGTGGATGTAGTTACTATTCAGATGGGTCAACATATTGGTGCTCCCGCAAAACCATTAGTTAAGAAGGGCGATAAGGTAAAGGTAGGACAAAAGATTGCCGATACCGATGCCTTTGTCAGCGCTCCGATTCATAGTAGCGTATCAGGAGAAGTCGTTAAGATTTCCACTGTTAGAAACGCTATGGGAATGATGGATGAAGCGGTAGAGATAAAAACTGATGGATTGCAGGAAATAAGTGAAGAAGTTAAAAAGCCTGAAGTGAAGGATTTTGAATCTTTCATAGCGGCAGTAAGAGCGAGCGGAGCTGTAGGTCTTGGAGGCGCAGCATTTCCGACTCATATAAAATTCAATCCTAAAAATATAGATGAGGTGGATACCCTCATAATAAATGCAGCTGAGTGCGAACCGTTCATTACGGCTGACCACAGGCTTATGCTCGAGGATCCTGTTGATATTTTAGACGGAATTGAAATCACCATGCGCTATATGGGCATAAAAAGGGCTATAATAGGCATCGAGTCAAATAAGCCGAATGCAATAGAAGTTTTAAACAGCGAGATTTCAAAGAGGAAGCTTGACGGCGTGAGTATCAAAGTACTTCAGTCGAGATACCCTCAAGGCGCTGAAAGGGTGCTAGCGTATGAGGCTACCGGAAGAAAGCTGGATGCGGGAGTGCTACCTGCAGATATAGGTTTAATAATTACAAATGTTGCTACTATCGCCTTCATAGGGCAGTATATGAGAAACGGCATTCCACTCATAAATAAGAGACTTACTGTGGACGGCGATGCTGTCAACACCCCGCAAAATGTGATAGTAGCTATAGGCACACCTATAAAGGACCTCATAGCGGCTTGTGGCGGTTATAAGAAGCATCCTAAGAAGATATTGATGGGCGGACCGATGATGGGACGTGCCATTTTTTCCGATGAGTTACCTATAATAAAGAATAACAATGCTATTTTAGCATTTGCGGATGAAGATAAGTTCACAATGCCTGAGACGCCGTGTATAAGTTGCGGTAAATGTCATCAGGCTTGTCCTTTTGACCTTCTTCCTGCAGCATATTATAAGGCGTATAAATCTCAAGATGTGGATACATTAAACAAACTCATGATAAACCAATGTATGGAATGCGGCAGCTGCTCGTATGTTTGTCCGGCGAGAAAACCGCTTGGCTTTACTAATAAGCTGTGCAAAATATTAGTAAAGGAGGCGAGTAAATAATGGAAATTAATGAAAAAAGCCTGATGATGTCGACGGCTCCGCACATAGTGACGGATACCGATACTTCAAAGATAATGAAGATGGTCATCCTTTCATTGGTACCTGCGGGATTGGTCGGAGTATATGTGTTCGGGCTTAAGGCACTTGTGCTCATACTAACGTGCATGATCGCTTCCACACTATTTGAATACATCTATAATAAACTCATGAAAAAAGAGCAAACAGCATGGGATTGCAGCGCAGCTCTTACGGGTATGCTGATTGCATATAACGTACCGTCAAGCCTTCCGATACCTATGGCTATCGTCGGATGTTTTGTTGCTATTATAATAGTAAAGCAATTATATGGTGGCATCGGGCAAAACCTTGTAAATCCTGCAATAACCGCAAGGATAGTTCTTATGACATCATTTGCTACTCAGATGACTTCATGGCCGGTACCGAGAGGTTCTAAAGGCTTCAGCTTCATGCAGGGCTTTACGGATACCACTACAGCGGCAACACCGCTTGGAGTGCTTGCAGAAGGAGGCGACTACATGCCTTCCAATATGCAGTTGTTTTTAGGAAACGTAGGCGGAAGTCTTGGTGAAGTGAGTGCGCTTGCCCTTCTTGCAGGCGGAGCATTCCTGCTATGGAAGAGAATCATAACTTGGCACATACCGGTTGCATACATGGTGACCGTTGTAGCGATTTCTCTTTTGCTGGGGCAAGATCCGATATTTCATCTGTGTGCAGGCGGAGTAATGCTGGGTGCTATATTCATGGCTACGGACTATGTCACTTCTCCTACAATAGTCAGCGGTAAGATAATTTTCGGAGTGGGCGCCGCACTTATCGCTATGGTTATAAGACTTTATGGACAGATGCCTGAGGGAGTATCGTTCGGTATACTTCTTATGAACATACTCACACCTCATGTAGATAAATTAGCAGTGAAGCTGCTTACGAGAAAGGGAGGTGCTAAAAATGCAAAGTAATGCTTTTAAGGATAAGTTTGCACCCGCGGTTGCGCTTGTATTGATAACGTTTTTAGTTTGCCTTGCCTTGGCAGGTACATACGGTGTTACAAAGCCCATAATAGATAAGAATTCAAAAAAGGCGGCTGACGATGCGAGGAGCGCAGTGCTTCCTAAGGGGGATTCGTTCGATGAAGTAAAGAAAAAGCTTCCTACGGATGTAAATGCCTACCACGTAGCAAAGAATAAATCCGGTGTTGTGGTAACTACCGTAAACAAAAGTTTCGGAGGACTCATAACGGTAATGACCGGCATAGACAAGGACGGCAAGGTACAGGGCGTTGTGGTAACAAATCATAATGATACGCCGGGGCTCGGTACTAAAGCTCAGGAACCTTCCTTTATCAACCAGTTTAAAGGAAAGAGTGCACTAAAAGGGCCGGATGTAAAAAAGGACCCTGAGATAGATGCTGTGGTGGGAGCTACTATTTCATCAGGCGCAGTATACGGTGCTGTGAAAAAGGCACTAGGCGCATTTAAAGAGTTAGGGGGTGTCAAGTAATGAGTAAACTTCAAATATTTACAAAGGGCATCATAAAGGAAAATCCGGTATTGGTATTGCTTCTTGGAACCTGTCCTACACTTGCGACTACGACTTCAGCCATAAACGGTGTAGGTATGGGAATATCCACACTGGTAGTACTCACTTGCTCAAACATAGCAATATCCGCACTCAAAAAGGTGATTCCGGACAAGGTAAGAATACCGTGTTACATTGTAGTAATAGCGGGGTTTGTGACGATAGTGCAACTCTTACTCAAAGGATATGTACCGACGCTTGACAAGGCGCTCGGACTGTTCATTCCTCTCATAGTTGTAAACTGTATAATTCTTGGAAGAGCTGAGATGTTTGCAAGCAAGAATTCATTGATAGATTCAATACTTGACGGACTTGGAATGGGCGTAGGTTTCACGCTTGCTCTAGGTTGTATGGGACTCATAAGAGAAATAGTAGGAAACGGTACGGCATTCGGTTTTGCGCTTACAAAGAGTTTTCTCACACCTATGTCGCTATTTATGATGGCTCCGGGCGGGTTCTTCGTATTTGCTATACTCATAGCTCTGATAAACTGGAGGAGTAACGGAAAGGCCATAAAGAAAAAGGAGATAGGATGTCAAGGATGTTCCCTTGCCGGAGGTTGCGGACTCGCTGCTCTTCCAAAGGATCCTGAAGATATAAAGGCGGAAGAAGAAGCGAAGGCGCTGGAAGCCATGGAGAAGGAAAAGCAAAAAAAGCTCGCTGAAGCTAAGAAGAAAAAAGAGGAAGAGGAAAAGAAAGCTGCAAGCGCAGCGGAGTCTTCTGAAAAGGAGGGTGAGTAGGATGGTAATATTTGTAGTAATATTAATGAGCATGGTGCTTACAAATAACTTTGTGCTCACACAGTTCCTGGGGATCTGTCCCTTCCTCGGTGTATCGAAAAAACTCGATGCGGCAGCCGGAATGGGCGCGGCGGTAACGTTTGTAATGGTACTTGCAACGGCGGTTACTTGGCCGTTTCAGTATAAAATTTTAGTGCCGAACAATATGGGTTACCTGCAAACATTGGTATTTATATTGGTTATTGCATCACTTGTTCAGCTGGTGGAGATGATACTTAAAAAATTCGTTCCACCGTTATATAAATCACTAGGCGTATTTTTGCCGCTTATTACAACGAACTGCGCCGTGCTCGGTGTTACGATACTCAATATCGATGAAGGTTATACGTATGCTCAGTCGCTCGTGGCGTCTGTGGGCGCAGGAGTAGGTTTTTTACTTGCTATGATATTGTTTGCAGGCCTTAGGGAGAAGCTTGCAAAATGCGAAGGAATACCTCAAGCATTTCAAGGAGTGCCTATAGTTTTGGTTACAGCTTCTATTTTGTCACTATCCTTTATGGGATTTGGTGGTGTCATAGAAGGACTGTTTAAATAAGAAAATAAGGTTTAATAAGGAAATATAAGGAGGTTTTCATAGATGTCATATTTATATCCGGCTATGATAGTAGCATTGATAGGGCTTGTGGCAGGTGTCATTTTGACAGTTGCTGCAAAGTTCATGGCAGTACCTGTGAACGAGAAGGTAGGGGAGCTGAGAGATGCACTCCCGGGAGCGAACTGCGGAGCTTGCGGATTCGCAGGATGTGATGCCTATGCAGAAGCGGTTGCAGAGGGTAAGGAGTGTACGCTTTGTCCTGTAGGCGGTAGCGCTGTAGCTGAAAAGCTGGCGGCTATCATGGGTGTTGAAGCGGGAAGTACCGAACCTAAGATATTCAGAGTCACTTGTAAGGGAAGTCATACCCATGCAAAGATCTTTTCTGAATACGATGCGGAGATAAAATCATGTAAGGCCGCCAACCAGCTGTACGGCGGTAATAAGGTGTGTGAATTCGGATGTCTGGGGCTTGCAGACTGCGTAAAGGCGTGTGAATTCGATGCAATACATATTAAAGACGGTGTGGCTGTTATAGATGAGGATAAATGTGTTGCCTGTGGTCAGTGCGCAAAGGCATGCCCAAAGCATCTCATATCTGATGCGCCTAAGAAGAAGCTCGTGTTTGTTGGTTGTTCATCTACGCACAAGGCACCGGATGCAATGAAGGCATGTAAGGTTGCGTGCATAGGTTGTAAAAAATGTGTTGCGGCTTGTAAATTCGATGCAATTCACGTAAACGATTTTCTTGCTAAGGTTGACTATGAAAAATGTGTTAATTGCGGTGCATGCGTAAAGGCGTGCCCTACAAAGGCTCTTGTAAATAGAAGGAAAAAACCTGCACCGAAGAAGCCGGTTGCTGCAAACGCACAGAGCGCATAAAAGTGATATCAAAATCGACTCACATATTTATTAGCCTCGTGTTTTCTGAGTGATTGAAATTGCAACGCTTATAGAAAAATATAAACGAACAGTTGTTTTAAAAACTAAAATTAGTTTCAATATAAGAGGAAATTTATGGTTTGTATGATAATCAAGATGAATGTTGCATCTTGATTATTTTTTATTGTTCTTCTATCATGAGAAGGCGTTAAAGATGTGTAAATTAACGTCTTTATTGGCTTTATCTTGTGAGCTTTTGAATTGAAATCGTTTTTTAGTTATGGGAATTCCCGTTAAAATCGGTGGATTAAATAGGATAAATTAATGGAAATTATGACGCTAAATGACGTTATATGAGTTGCCATTACAGCGTTTGCAGGGTTAAGATCAAGGCATAGTTTGTGAAACTCGCAAATTAATATGAGGTTATTATAAAATGATGTTGTAGTTGTTTTCTTGGTTTATGGAAACATTGCACATTAATCATTTCTTTTACGGTTGTTTTGAAAAGGAGGAAAAGATGAAGATTCTGAAAGGCATTATTAAATTTTTGCCGGTAATTATTCTAGCTACGCTGATGATTAAAGAGTTTGACGCTCTTATCGCAGCACCTATTGCAACCATTGCGGCATTGGTCATTGCAATCTTTATGGAAAAGCATTCATTTAAAGATTGCATAGACACGGCGATGAAAAGTGTTAGCAATATTCTCATAGCGTTATTTATTTTGATGTTTGCATACGCTATGGCAAGTGCGTTTATGACAACAGGCGTAGGTGCGGCGGTTGTAAACATTGCGCTTTCTGCAGGTGTTACAGCTAGATCAATTGCGGTAGTGGGTATTTGTGTAACAGCAGTTCTTTCCGTTGCTACAGGTACATCCTGGGGTACTATGGCTGCGTGTGCACCTATATTCCTATGGCTAAACCATATCGTTCATGGCGATATCGTTCTTACAGCTTGCGCTATAGCGGGCGGTGCATGTTTTGGTGACAACATCGGTCTTATCTCTGATACTACAATAGTATCTTCCGGTATCCAGGGAGTAGAGGTAGTAGACAGAATAAGAACCCAAGGTGTATGGTCAATTCTTTGTTTGGCTCTTGCAGCGATCACATTCTACATTGTAGGATCTGCAGTGCTTAAATTGCCTACTACCCATGGCGATGTATCCGGTATTATGGATTCTGTACCTAAGGCGGCTCTTGATTACTTAAAGAGTAAAAAGCCTGAGGCCGTTGACTTGCTAAATCAGGTAGTTAAGGGAGTACCTTATTACATGGCTATACCTCTAGTACTTGTAATAGTGCTTGCGATTGCTAAGTTCAACACATTTATTTGTATAGGATCAGGTATCGTTAGTGCTTACCTACTAGGACTTCCTGCAGGAACTACAGGAAAGCTTACCGAATACCTTGATCTTTGTAAGTCAGCATTTGGTGAAGCAGGTAGCTGGGTAGTTGTTATGATGATGTGGGTAGCGGCATTCGGCGGAATCATGCGTCAGATGCATGCATTTGACCCATTGGCTCATTTTGTAGCTAAAGTATCCAGCAAGGTTAGACATGTTATGTTCTGTAACGGAGTATTGTCATTGATAGGTAACGCAGTTCTTGCGGATGAGATGGCACAGATAGTTACGGTAGGTCCGATCATCAAGGAAATTGCAGAAGATAATATCGAAGGTAGCGAAGAAGACATGTATAAGATCAAGTTAAGAAATGCCACATTCGGCGATGCGATGGGTGTATTCGGTTCTCAGTTGATTCCATGGCACGTTTACCTTGGATTCTATGTAGGTGTTGCAAAGAATGTTTATCCACTATTTAAATTCACACCGAAACATTTCATAATGTACAACTTCATGGCGATGATAGCAGTAGCTTCGTTATTACTACTTACTCTAACGGGAGCGGATAAGTTCGTACCATTATTCAGACTTCCAAGAGAGCCGGAAGTAAAACTAAAAGAATTTTAAGTTTCAGTAGACAATTGATAAAAGAATGATTAGAACGGGGGAGGTAAAACTCCCTCGTTTTTTTATGAGTAAATTCACAACAGGTGTTGCGAATTTATGAAATGAATGTTTGACGATTTTGAAGAATATTAGGCTTAAATTGTCAATAATACTAGACATTGCTTTACAATTTGTTATACAATGATAGAAACGGTAATTTTATTGATATAAGCGTGTTGAAAGGGACGCATGATAATTTCTAAATTCCAAATAATTAGCTGTAAATTAATGTCTATTATTTTTGACAATAAGGTCATATTTCTAATGACAATTAATGTCTGGTTTTATTTCCAATTGCTATTTGTTTTAAAGGGGGAGCAAAATGAATAAGCGAATATTGAAAAAAAGGGTGGCATCTTTACTTTTGATTTTTATGATGCTACTAGGAGTAATGACAGAAAATGAAAATGTATTGGCAGAAAACAAAAAGGTGGATTTTCATATCATAAATTTATCGATAACCGATTCTCAAGGCAATGTACCACCGGATGGATTTTATTACAGCACGCTATTTAAACTTAATGTAGGTTTTGATGCATCAAAGTTTGGGGATACGTTGCGTGCAGGTGATTATTCTGAAATGCAGCTGCCGGATAAATTTAAGTTTCCTGAAAATGCACTGTATTGTAATTTTAACCTGTATACGAAAGACGGACATATTCTTGCAAAGGGGCTTGTTTCGCCTGCTAATCCGGGGGGAGGTAAAGTTAGAATCACCTTTACAGACTATGTTAATGATAAACATCATATAAAGGGTAATTTTAATTTGACAGCAAATTGGAATAAGGTATCATACCCTGTTACTGCGCCCAGTGAGCATGAGATAGTTATAGGTTCATTTCACAAAGGTATTATAATAAAGCCGAATAAGCCCTCACCTCCTTCAGATCACATTCTTAACAAATATTCGGGGCAAACCTTGACATCCGAAGGGCATGTAAGGTGGACCATGATTATAAATACAAAGCAGGCCAACTTAACCAACGTTGTCGTAAAGGATCAGTTATCCGTAGAACCTCCCGGAACCAATGACGGAATAATGTATGTGACGGATACCGATAGTTTTACTTTATATGATTTGGTGCTTGAAAATGGAGGTTGGGTAAGGAAGAATCCTAGAAATATAAGCAGTCAGGTAAGCTTTTCGCCGGATAAGAGGTCTTTCAGTTACAACATGGGCAATATAAACGGTAAAGCCTATTTGCTCTTTTATAAAAGCACGTATAGAGACGGGCTAAAATTAAAAAATAGAGCGGAGTTAACGAGTTCATCGACTAACAAGGTGGTGACGAGTGAATTCGTATGGGCAAATTCAGGAGGTAGCGGCGAGGCGGTTTTGAAAAAAATCAATATAAAGGTTTTGAAAATATGGAAGGATAACAACGACCGTGATAAAAAACGTCCTCAAAATATTGTAGTTAAACTATTCGCAAATGGAAAGAATACCGGAAAGGTGCTCGTTTTATCCGCTGCAAACAACTGGAAGGGGCGTTTTACAGACCTTCCTAAATATACTAGAAATGGACATTTGATAAAGTACACAGTAAAGGAAAATCCGATTGCAAACGGCTATACGGGTACGATAACGGGAGATGCCAAAATAGGATTTGTAATTACAAATGTTCGCAAGCCTGATAAACCTCCAAAGCCTACAACTCCGCCGAATCCCGGCGCTCCACCTAAAACGGGGGATACACGCAACCTGTACATGTATTTATTTATGTTACTGGCTTCGGGAGCATTTCTTTTTGTAAGTTCAATGCGTAAGAGCTCCACTAAATAGTTTTGCGAAAAAATTATTAATGGAAATGTAATTAAGTTATTTGTTATAATACTAGTTACAAACTTACTTTTAGCATGTGATTATAGAAAGGAATTGTAATGAAAAAGAAGATTTTAAGTATTGCAATGTGTTTGGTACTTGCATGTTCTGTGATATTGAGCGATGCAGTTACTTCAAATGCACAGAGTGAAGGAGCGTTTAACAGAGTTAAGTTTAAGGGAAAGAGGATTGTTAAAGAGTATCAAGACAATGCCTACCTCAAGGTAAGAAAAAAGCTTAAAAGATTTATACTACCACCTAAGGTGGATCTTAGAGATAGGAATTTAGTAACAAATGTAAAGGATCAGGGTGTTCATGGTACATGTTGGACTCATGCGGTTATGTCTTGTCTCGAGACATCGTTGATCAGTCAAAACTGCGTTCGTAAGGATGATGTAGATTTATCCGAAAGGCATCTGGCTTGGTATGGTCATGATTCAGCGAGCGAACTTAAGGATCGTACGTTAGCAGCAGGAAAGGATAGATTCTTGATGCCTCGGCTTGAGAAGGTATTTCCTAAAATGTTACCTCCAAGAGAACTATACGACTTAGGAGGATCTAGGGCGATTACAGTTCCTACATTGTCTAGGCAGTATGGAATAGTGGATGAGAGTAACTGCAAATATGATCCTACAGCTAATATGAAGGCTGCACCTGAAAGCTGTAAGCGAAGCCAAATGGATGCGGCTCTTAAGAGCGTAAAATATTTACCCGAACCTATAAAGGTAAATGGTAAAGGGCATTATTTGGGAACGGATTACGATGCTATAAATGCACTCAAACAGCAACTTGTAAACTGTAATGCGATATCTGCGGGAATTTCATCATTCAGTGGTGTAAGTGATGATGAGTTTCATTATGTAAAGCCTGATAAAAAGGGAAATGCACTGACACAGGTTGAGGCAAATCATGAAATTACGATAGTAGGATATGATGATAATATAAGTAAGGATAAATTTGATACCGAAGTAGATTCACCTTCGGGATATCAAAAACCTAAAAACAACGGAGCTTTCATAGTTAAAAACAGTTACGGTACTGGATTTGGCAGACAAGGCTATATGTACCTTTCGTATGATGATGCATCGCTTTCAGAACCTTGTGTGTATGAGACAGAGGCTAATGAATACAAAAAGCAGGATACAAAGCACGACAATTCAACGATTTATCAGTTAGATGGCATTGGAATAGGTGCTGTATATACTTGGACGTCAAAGAGGGCGAAGGCTGGTAACGTATTTGTAGCAAGGGATAATTTTAAGCTTAAGGAGCTCGGTTTAACGACAGATGTAGCAAATGTAGACGGTAAGGTGTATGTAATAGAGTGTGCGGATAAAGGCAACAAGAGAAGTGCAAATATCGTAGCCTACCAGAATTTCAAAACGAAGGAAGCAGGGTTTATGAGGGTGAAGTTGGATGATCAACCCGTTTTTGCTAAGGGTAAAAAATACATGGTAGTTACGGAGCAAAAGCTTAATTCAAATCAATGGATACAACCTGTTGAGATGGGACTTAGTAAAGAAAAAAATAGCGGCATGAGGATGGAAGTAAAGCCGTACGAAAGTTTTATCTTCAGAAACGGTAAGTGGCAGGACTGTAAAAATGTTACGGCAAAATATTTCGGCGAGACACATAGATTTGGAAATGCTTTGATAAAGGCGTATGGAGATAATATAGGTGAAGATGAACTTAAGGAAAATAAAACTGTAGACATAGAGGGTGATACCAACATGGTGCCACCACAGTTCATGGAGGATTATCATACAGTAAAATGTACTAAAAAGACCATCAAAATTACAAAAAAGAAATTTAAAATCCCTGCAAAGCTTATAATAGGAGGCAAGATAGCCAAGATAAAGTATTCTATCAAGGGCAACAAGGCGAAGATTGTAAAGAATAGATTTATTATAGCTAAAAAGAAGGGAACAGCAACGCTCATAGTGACGGTGATAGGCAAAGGGCACTATAAAAACTACAAGTTCAAAATAAAGCTTATCATAACGAAGAAGGCGCTTAAGAGACGCTAAATTACATTTTCTGTCGAATTCTGACTAAAACATTTTAGAGCTTGCGTTTAGGTATATCATAAAGCTACACCTCAGGGTGTAGTTTTTATTTTCTCTCGCGCGATGGAGCGGGGCCAATTGCGAGGGAATGCGGAGCGAGAAGTTATTGATAAAAGGAAGAAAGGAGGAGATATGGCAAGTTCGCTTAAGGAGAATGAAGCTGTGAGCAACAGCAGAGAGCCGTTCAACTATGAAGTTAAGGCACACTACGGTGTAATAAGTAAATCTGCGACCGGTTGGACGAAGGAAGTGAATCTGGTATCGTGGAACGGAACACCACCAAAACTTGACGTTAGAGAGTGGGATCCTGAACATGAGCATATGTCAAAGGGAATGACCTTTAGAGCCGAAGAAGCAAAGGAACTTATGAAGATTCTTGAAAAGTCGGTGACTAAACTGGCAGATGCTAAATAACCGGTAACCTAGGAGTAAAATCCTAGGTTTTTTTATATATAATGACTTTCACGGTGTCCCTCACTATATCCCTTACGGTGACCTTCACAATGTCCTTCACGATAGAAATGAATTTAAGTAAGTGTAAAAACGATACAAAGAACTCTAAAAGAAATGGATAATCTGCAATACGTAGGGAGTGGAAATAGTGGTTATTGGGAACTTAACGAAGGAGATAACATATAGTTTAATACTTGAATTTCATATTAAATGAGCATAAAAGCTCGGCTGTAAATTTGCAATTAGTGTATAATATAGCTAATTGACGTATAGATGTGCAGAGGATATGTAATGATAGAGTATATAAAAAAGGGAAGAGAACGAGAACTTGATAAAAATAACACCATCGAAAAAGATGTGAGAGATATTATAGACAGAGTGAAGTCAGAAGGAGATGAGGCGCTCAGATATTTTTCAAAAAAATACGATGGGCATGATTTAGACGATATAAGGGTGAGTAAAGAAGATATAGAACTTGCTTATGAAACAGTTGATCCTGAAATAAAGGAAAAGATCGCAAGGGCTCACGAGAATATAAAGGATTTTGCGATTTGCCAGAAGGAATGTATACGCCCGCTGAAGTATGAAGAAGGTGGGAAACTGCTAGGGCATAGCATCATACCTGTAAACTCTGCAGCATGTTACGTACCGGGAGGATCTTATCCTCTTTATTCAACGGCGCTCATGCTCTGCGCACCTGCAAAGGTAGCAGGGGTAGAGCGTATTATTGCAATAACTCCGATTTCAAAGGATACCGGCAAGGTGAATCTTACTACACTTGTAGCCTTAGATATCGCAGGAGCTGATGAAATTTACAGTGTCGGCGGGGCTCAAGGAATTGCGGCGGCTTGCTACGGTACGGAGAGCATAAATCCTGTGGATGTTATAGTAGGCCCCGGCAACAGCTATGTAACGGAAGCAAAGAGGCAGTGCTATGGAAAGGTTGGGATAGACTTTTTGGCAGGTCCCAGTGAAGTGCTGATAGTGGCAGACTCAAGTGCAAACCCTGAGATAATAGCGGCGGATATCCTTGCGCAGGCAGAACACGATGTGTATGCAAAATCCATATTGGTTACGAACGATAGATCCCTTGCAAATGCTGTGAATGATGAAGTGTATATCCGGCTTGAAAATCTTGCTACGTCTTTAATTGCAAGAAAATCATGGGAAGAATACGGGGAAATTTTATTGGTGGATGACATGGACGATGCGATTGCGTTTGCCAATGAATATGCTCCCGAGCATTTAGAAGTTATGGTGGATGAAAATCGAATAGATGATATAAAGGATTCATTCAAAAACTATGGCGCAATATTCTTAGGTGAAAATTCAGCCGAGGTATTCGGAGATTATGCGAGCGGCCCAAATCATACATTGCCGACATTAGGTGCGAGCAGGTACACAGGAGGACTTTGGGTGGGGACATTTCTTAAGGTATGTAGTTTTCAAAGAATGAGCCGTGAAGCGGCAAAGAGGATGGCACCTGACGTTGCAGCTCTTGCAAGGGGAGAAGGGCTTATAGCACATGCGAAGGCCGCGGAGATACGAGGTAGATAGGGTGAATATAAGGATATTGGCTGTAGGAAAGCTAAAAGAAAAATATATGCGGGAAGCCTGTCTTGATTATGCTGATAGAATTAAAAACTATGCAAAGATAGAGATCATGGAACTTAAGGAGACCGGCAAATCATCAGAAACAAGGGATATTGTGAATAAACTGCGCAAGAATGCGTACAAAATTGCTTTGGATGTGCACGGAAAGAAGATGGATTCGATAGCTCTTTCTAAAAAAATTTCAGATTTGATGCTCGATGGAAGAGCGGATATAGATATAGTGATAGGAGGATCTGACGGATATCTGGATGCTGTCGGGGAAGCGGTGGATTTAAGGTTGTCCTTTTCTGATTTTACATTTCCGCATCAGCTTATGCGTTTGATATTATTGGAGCAGCTGTATAGAAGTTTTAAGATAATAAAAAATGAAGTCTACCATAAATAGCACATATGTAAGCCTTTTTTGCATATGCTGCACTTAATCTTTTTAAAGCTTTTGCCTTCGTCGTTATATTGTAGTTCCGGGCTTTCTGCACATATTCATTACATATGCCCATTTTGTCTACGGCAGCATTCAACATATATGCCTGCAAGGTTTAGTAAAATTCAAGAAGTTTGATTTTTTTAGTAGGGTGGATCTGAACCGCAAGTTAAAAGTGTGTAGGCTTTAAGTTTAGATAATAGAGATATACAAGGTATTATTTATGAGAAAATTTATACACTAGGTATGCTGCGAGCAGAACAAGTGAAGAGCCCAGTATAGAGGTGGCAGGGAGAGATTCGCCTAAGAATATGAAGCCGAGTACTATGGAAAATATTATGGAAAAATAGCTGTATACGCTTATTTCACCTGCGTTTTGTTGCCTGTATGCATATGTCAAAGCTATCTGACCAAAACCGCCTAATACGCCTATTAAGAGCAGCATCGTGGCATCGAAGGCATTCGGTATCACGAAGTTATTTATCATGAATGGAATGCTGCCTACCATGCAAAAGCATGAAAAATGCATTATTATGGTCATACCGTTTACCTTATCCTTAAAGTAGGCCAGCAAAGTATAGGCAATGCTGGATGAAAACGCACAGGCGAAGGCTGCAGTAAGTGGCAAAATTCCTGATTTAAATGAAGGAGATACTATGAAGAGCGCTCCTGAAAATGCTATTAACAGAGCCGGTATCTGTATCTTAGATATTTTTTCCTTAAGTATTATGCGAGCAAGTATGGTAATCATAAATGGAGAAAGCCTGATTATGGTGGATACATCTGCTTGAAGCGCATGACCTGATGCATAGAAGGCGGCGATGAGGCCTAAAAACCCGAAGCCCGATCTTACAAACAGCAGCGGCTGATGAGATTTACCGCCAAAATATGAAGCGCCATCTTTTTTAATAAAGATAAAGCTTATTATCAGAGTTATGATATTCCTGAAAAATATTTGCTGCATGAGGGGGATGTGTCCGGTTGCAAAGCGTATGCTTATTTGCATGGCACAAAAAAGAAAGGAAGATGCTGTAATCAACAAAATTCCTTTCCTCTTACTTGAAAGATTTTTAAGACCGTCTACCATATTAAAGTTTTGCTATGTCACTACCGCAGCCACAGTTATTCATCGCATGTTTTACGCGGTCTTTTTCTTCGTTTGTTTTTGCGTTGTTCCAGTTATCCATAGTACCCACAAGATAACCGGTGATGCGCCTGATCCTTTCAAACGGTACCTTTTCAAATTCATAGCTAAGATCTACAAAATCCCCGTTTATATTTATATCCAGGGAATCCAGCTTACGATTATATTTGTTTTCAATATAATCGATGTAGCCTTGAGTTTCTTTTTCCGAAATTTGTTGATTTGTGTTAATTTTCATTTTAGTCCTCCTCATGTTAAATGAATGCTGATAGATATATTTTTTTGCAAAACAATTTTAGCTAATGAATTTTTTACCCGTGGGAATTATTATATAACAAACTGAGCTTCGAAAAATTAAAATAAACCAAAAAACAATATATGGAGTAGAAAATATATTCATCACCACTATATATAGGTGGAAAAGTTGTGCCTTTCAGATAATATAATCTTGTCTTCAATATAATAACTTTAGGGTATATTTTAAAAAGTTCACATTATTGAGAGGAAAGGGTATGGTTTCATTGTTACGGTGTTATAATGAAGTTGTAGAAGATTTTTATGTAAAGGAGGCGCATTATGTATAAAAATTTAATTTATGATGTGGACGGTAAAGTGGCAAAGATCACGATTAACAGACCTAAAGCGATGAATGCGCTGAACGAAGAAGTCCTCAGTGAAATGTATGAAGCGATTGTACAGTTTGAAGAGGGCAACGAAAAAGTTGCTGTGATTACAGGTGCAGGTAAGGCTTTTGTGGCAGGAGCCGATATACAAGCCATGTCGAGTATGGATAATCTGAAAGCACAGGAACTTGCAATTCTTGGGCATAAGCTTATGAATAAGATAGAAGCTTGTGAAAAACCTGTAATCGCAGCCATAAACGGTTTTGCTCTTGGAGGAGGGCTTGAACTTGCAATGTCATGTGATTTCAGGCTTGCATCCGGTGCCGCTAAGTTCGGGCAACCTGAGATATCACTCGGTATTATACCCGGATTTTCAGGCACACAGAGGCTTACAAAACTTGTAGGTACAGGCATGGCGAGCTATATGATAATGACGGGCGAGATGATAGATGCAAAGAGAGCACTTGAGATAGGTATCGTAGAAAAGGTAATAGACGAAGAACAATTCAGCGACGAGTGCACTAAAATTGCAGAAAAGATGGCTTCAAAATCAATATATGCGCTTATGGCGGGCAAACAGACTATTGAAAACGGTGCAAACATGGATATCTTGAGAGGTAGCAGGCTTGAAATAGAGAGCTTTGCGCAGTTATTCAGCACTGAAGATCAAAAGGAAGGCATGAGCGCATTCTTAGAAAAACGTAAAGCAAACTTCAAAGATTCATGATCATAAATGGATATATTAAAGGAACTAATGAATCTGCAGGAAGTGGAGTATGCGGATTTTCAGAGTAGGCTAACCCCCGGAATTGACAGAGAGCGCTTTATAGGAGTCAGAATCCCAAAGCTTAGAAAACTCGCTAAACTTTTTGGAAAAACGAAAGAGTGTAAAGAATTTTTAAGAAAACTGCCCCATCATTATTTTGAAGAGAATATGCTTCATGGGATTTTGATTGCAGAGATAAAAGACTACGATGTGTGCATCGCAGAACTTGAGAGCTTTCTTCCTTTTATCGATAATTGGGCAGTGTGCGATACCCTGTCTCCTAATGTTTTTAAGAAATATAAGAGCGAGCTCTTTTCAGAAATTGAGAAGTGGTCGGGCTCAAGGCATACATATACATGCCGATTCGGGATAGGAATGTTAATGCGTCATTTTCTTGATGAGGATTTTTCGCCTGAGCAATTGAAGATCCTCTTAAGTATCCATTCGGAAGAATACTATGTAAACATGATGCTTGCCTGGTATTTTGCGACGGCTCTTGCGAAGCAGTGGGAGCATGTGGTGGTTCTGTTGGAGAATGGTACTTTAGATAAGTGGGTGCACAATAAGACGATACAAAAGGCAAGGGAGAGCTTTAGGATCACCGGAGCTCAAAAAGAGTATCTTAAAGGGCTTAAGAGGATTTAATCCCGGTAAATTAATTATAATCACATATGAAATATGAAAGTTCCATAATTTATAAAAGGAATATACATTTTAATAAATTAAGATATATCAATATATGAAAACCGAAAAAGGCTACAGGTTGTAGCTTTTTTTATGGTAAGTTGTAGAAAATAGAAGTAAAAAATAATAGCAATTAAATTTTCCGGACGATTTATAGAGTGGGTTGTTATAACTTATTTTGTTATAAATATTTATATATTGCACAAAAAGTTATATGTTGTTGAATGCAACTAATTATTTTAGTATCCTTGTTCTTCCCACTCGCTTCTTGCAACATCCCCGAATTATATAGGAGGAAGTATGAATGAAATTCTCAAAAAATATTTCAACAAGGAATTTATGCTGAAAAATAAATCTCTGATTATCAAAATTATTATTATCATGTTATTTTGTGGCGTCGGATTTGCAGCGAATCACTTTGGAGGTCAGGCAGAGGGTGAATCCGAAATAAAGGTTGAGGAAAAGGCAAAACCATCCAAGGTGGAGGATGCCGGCAGTGAAAACATAGTGATAGATATTTCAGGGGCTGTTAAACATCCAAGAGTCGTGCATCTTAGTAAAAAGAGTAGAATAGAAGATGCGATTAAGGCGGCGGGCGGATTAACGGCTAAGGCTGATATTTCAAAGATTAACAGGGCGGCTTTTGTAAAAGACGGAGATAAAATCTATATTCCGAAATCCGGTGAAGAGACATCAGGCTCTGAGAATTCTAGAAGCGACGGGCGTGATAATGAGCGCGATGGAGGCAAGGTAAACTTAAATACGGCAGATGCCACAAAGCTTCAGACGGTAAATGGAATAGGACCTGCAACTGCGGAAAAGATAATAGATTACAGAGAGAACAACGGAAATTTTAAAAAGGTGGAAGATCTGGTTAAGGTGCCGGGCATCGGGCCTAAAACAGTTCAAAAATTAATAAAAGAGTTTACAGTATAGGAGGGGAAAATGCAAAATGTGAACAGGGTAGAAGAACTACCAAGCAATACGGTAAGTGCGACAAAGAGGATAAGGTATAAGGATATCATCAGAGAGGTAAGATCGCTCGGGGTGCCGCCTCATATGAAGGGGTATCGATATCTATGCGATGCTATAGAGTTAGCGCTCGGTATTACCATACATTACGGTACGGCCATGAAGGTGATATATCCGAGTATAGCAATGAAGAATAAGTGCAGTTTAGCCTCCGTGGAAAAATCAATAAGGCATGCCATAGCGGCGGCTTGGGATATGAACAAGGCTCATGTTTTGGCTGTCGTAATGGATGAAACGCAGGAATACAGAGGTATCAGTAAACCCAGTAATATGCAGATTATAACGGCTCTTACGGAAAACATAAAATACAGATAAAAATATTGACGCAGTGCTTAGCCTAGTTGATATAATATATGGGAAAGTTTTAAGTTATGCAAAATACGGGGTAGGCGTAACATGAATGTACTTATATGTATCGGCGATGAGCACGATCCTAAAAATCTTATAGAGGCGGCAAAAGAAAGCCTAGGAGATTCAGGTGGAGAGCTATGGGCTACATATTCTATAGATAAAGACGATGTAATGAAGGAAGGCAGCCAAAGGCAGCAGAGCTTGGATCAAGGCCTTGAATACATATATACGCATGGCGCAAAGATAGCCTTTCTGAGAGGGAATTCCATAGTCCAGGGTTTGCTTGATTTAAGCGAAAAAAATAAAATAGATCTGGTTGTAATAGATATGGATGCCTTTACAGGGGATCTTCAAAGAGCGCATTCTACATTTCTCAGAAAACTTCCTGAAAAAGTAAGGATATTAGAGCTTAGCGGAAGGGAAGAGCTGTAATGATTATGGGCTATGAAGAAAGAGGCGAAAAAACCTCGGCAAGTAAAAATGAAGGAAATGTAATGATGTCCGGAGCTTACGATGTATGCGTACTCGGAGGAGGAGTTTCAGGAGTAACTGCTGCTATTACCATAAAGAAGATGCGTCCCGATCTTAGAGTGACAATAATAGAAAAAACTCATGAGATTTTGAGAAAGCTTGCGGCTTCCGGCAACGGCAGGGGTAATATATCCAATAAAAATGCAGAAGGTTTTTCTGAAGTAAATGCCTTCATGACGGGCATGGGTGTATATCTAAAGTGCAAGGATAACGGCTGGGTATATCCGTATTCAATGAAGTCGGCAACGGTAGTAAATGCGTTTAAGGATAGGCTTCATAGCCTTGATATAGGTGTTGCGTTTAATACGAAGGTTTGCAACGTGAAAAGAGATGACGGCGGATTTTCCATAACCTGTGTGAGCGATACAAATGAAAAGATACAGGTTGGTGCAAGAGTCGTGTGTCTAGCTCTTGGCGGCAAGGCTGCACCGAAGTTCGGTACCGTAGGAGAAGGCTTTGTAATTGCAAAAGAATTAGGGCTAGAAGTATCACCCGTATTTCCCATACTCACAAAGATAAACTTGGAAGGTATGGGGGATGACATGGCAGGGGTAAGACATGATGCGAAGATAAGCCTCTTTCATACCGGCAGATTACTTGCGTCTGAGACGGGGCAGGTTCAGTTTATAAGGGGCGGAATCTCCGGCATAGCAGCCTTTAACCTATCGAAGTTCATCGTGATTAAGGACAGGACTAAAAGCTTTAGAGAAAGCATGAATGAATATGACATAGTTATTGATTTCTTCCCGGACTTATCCAAGCGGGAGTTTCAGCAAAGGTTTGAAGATATAAAGGGGCATATTGAAATAAAAAATGACGTGAGGGGTGAAAATATCTACAGGTATGCATTGAGAGGGTTCTTGGATGAAAAACTGGCAGACCATATAATAAATCATTTAGAAGAATCCGGCATGCCGGATTTTAAAACTCTAAAATATAAGGTGAAGGGCTTAGGAGGCTGGGATCAGGCGCAGGCAACCGGAGGAGGCATATTAAAAAGCGAATATGATGCAAAAACATATGAAAGCAAAATAAAGGGGCTTTTTGTGATGGGCGAATTGCTCGATGCCGCATATCCATGTGGAGGTTATAATATTACTCAGGCAATTACTACAGGTATCGCAGCAGGGCTCGGTGTTCTCGACATATTTTAATGTTTTGGAGGGTAGTGTATGAAGATGATTAACTTAAAATTTAGAATGAATCCCATCGCATTTGGAGTATTTGTGACGTGTATTTCGATTTTATTTTTGTTGGTTTCGGGCACTATCGTTGGAGTTTCAGGTATACCTTCAGGTTATGCAAGTCTTGCAAGGGAGGCTGTCTTCTTTTTATTTTCGATTGTATTTATTAAAATGCTAGGGCTAACGGGGTCGTGTCTTCACTTTGAAGCGGGGGCATTCGTTAGAGGGATTAAAATAGGAGCTCTATTTTTAATAGTGATATTGCCCTCGTTGGGACCGTTTTTTTTGATATCTTCTAAAGACTTATTATCTCCGGGGTTTGCTCGCATAATATCCACCGTGGTATTTGCATTTACAATCGGTTTTGCGGAAGAGCTCGTATTTAGAGTGGGGATACTTAGAGGGACGGAGCAGTATTACCGAAGTAAAGGACTTAATCCCGGATTAAAACCTGCACTGATTTCATCCGTAATGTTCGGGCTCATACACGGCATTAATTTTTTCGTGAATAGAGAACTCGTATTTTCAACGATAGCTCAGGTTTTATATGCATTTGGTATAGGACTCTTCATAGCGGCAATTTATCTTATAACGGATAACTTCTTAGTGATCGTTTTTTGGCATGGTCTAATAGACTTGGTAGCAGGGTTAAGGGGGATTTTCATCAAAGGAGAGGCAGGCCTTAATCTGGAGGTGGCAAAGGACATAGGGCTAATTGCATTTATAATACAGGTAATTATCGCATTGGTGTTTTCTCTAGCGGGATATAAACTCATTAAAAGCAGGCAGCTTGTTAATGATACAAAGATCTGAAAATTCAATTGATCCTATGAGCGGTTCGTTTTTTCGCTGATCGGTCTCTGCTTGTGTCAATGATCCAGAAGTTTAGTTACTTTTATGAGTTTTTCGTACATTGCGTTTTCCAAGATTGCATAGAAATCATTTATTTTACCATAGTGTATATATGTATGCATTGAATCTATGTATTCCTTATCGGAGCATTCAAGTAGCGGAGGAGGAAAACCTGTCTGCATTAAAAAATAATACATGGCAACCCTTGCTATGGAATCATTTGCCGCATTGAACGGTGATATTTTGATTATCTCAGCGTGAAGGTATGCTGCCGTCAGGATCTTGTTATCGGTCTTATCGCTCGCATGGCGAAAATAGGCATTAAACAGTTTAGCCAGGAGCTTTGAAACCCTTGCAGAATCGGGAGGCATATATCCGAATTTTGCAACTACTCTGTTTCTGTTTCTATACGATGGATATTCTTTTGTAAGCAAATGATATAGCTTTAAAAATACGTGTTCATCGAGGTAGTTCATAGAAAGGCTCTTTTTAAAATAGTCAAATACATCCACGTAGTTTTCTATCATTTGGTTCTCGCCAAGGGTTGAAGTAACCGGCAGGTCACCTTCTATAGCGTTTTGTATTTCAAGCCTTGACAGGTTGCTGCCGTCTAAAATTACATTGCTGCATACAAAGTCTATGAGGTCTGCGAAGTGCAGAACGCTTAGCTTCTGTGGAGCGTTATTCTTTGCGGATTTTGCGTATTCCAGATGTTTTAATATGGCTTCATACTTCATCTTACACCCTGTTAAATTTTTACGAACGAAGGCTTCATATCTTTAAATGTAGCTAAATATCTAAAGCCGATGCTTCGGAGCAGCTCACAGGTCACATCATAGTCGTACAGTATATCCTCTTCTCTGTGGGCATCCGATCCGAACGTTATTATTTCGCCACCTAATTTTTTATAGAGCTTCAGTATTGGGATTGTGGGGGTAGTGCGGTCACCAAGCCCGTACCTCTTGGCTGAGGTGTTGATTTCAATCCCTTTACCGTCTGAAATTATCAGCTTCAGTATTTCTTCTATAAGCGGGTAAACATCGTCATATGGTGGGATTTCACCTATGTACCTGTCTATTATGCTTAGGTGACCTACGATACAGTAATGCTTAAATTTACTGAGTATTTCATAATTCGCTTCATAAAATCTGTGTAGAGTTTCTTCTCTCGGTACTTTGTCGTAATCCTTAAGGTATAGATCCTCACCGTCAAGGCAGTGAAAGGATGCAATTATAAAATCATAAGGATATTCACGGGCCACTTCATTACAGATTTCAAGCACATCGCCGTCTTGAAGCCCGAGTTCCATGCCTTTTTTTATTTTTATCTTGTTTTTATATTTGTGCGCAGCTTTTTCAAGAAAATCAAAGTAGTCATCCCTCTTTAAATCAAAGCTTATGGATGTATCGGGATAACATGGATCGCAGTGGTCTGTAATGCATATTTCATTCGCACCTTTTTGAATGCTCGTAAGTATCATACTGTCAGGATTTGCGGTGCTGTCGCCTGAAAAATCGGTGTGCATGTGGTAATCGACCATGCTTTATTTCCTTTCGTAATTGATGGTATAATGATTAACATGAAAGATAGTGTTAGTATATCACGATTTGCTTGATAAATAGCGTTATAAAGGGTGTATTTTATGCGAAAACCTGCAATTATGAATAAAGTGCGTAAAAATTTCGGATCGCACGGTAAATTAGATTTATATTCATATAAAAATACGTTTCTGATAGGTATTGCCGTGGTTGTAGTGGTAGTTCTTATAGCATCGATTTTTGTAAAAGTTGGTAATAAGCATAATGATAAAAATAGCGCTGTAAATCCTAAGGATATTTATGTGCACAGCCTTGATATAGGTAAGCTCAATCCTGTGAATTCAAAATATATGATGTTTTATCAGGTGAGCAAGCTGATGTATGAAGGACTGTATGAGTTAGATAAAAATATGACTCCCAAGGAGAAAGTTGTATCTAAAGTAATAAGAGATAAGTATAAAAAAAATGTATTTCACATGGAAATAGAAAAGAATGTAAAGTGGCATGACGGCAATATTCTTACCGCAAACGATGTTGCGTTTTCATTTGGCAGGCTCAAGGAGCGAGCGAACGAAAATATATTCGGTAGGGATCTTGAAACTGTAGAAAAAATAACGACGACAGGGCAAAACAGTATAGATGTGCAGTTTAAATCCGAAGATAACATAAACTTTGTAGCCCTCACATTCCCGATATTTTCAAAGACGCAGTATCAGTTTTCGAGCAGTGAAATACCTATAGGAAGCGGTAAGTATAAGGTGGTTGAGTATAAAAAGGGTAAGGAGTTGATTTTAAGCGGGCATAAGGATTATAGGGGGAAGGTGCCTGGTAACAGAATCATCATAAGCATTTTTCCTGACAGCAAGATACCATACAGGATGATAGGGGCAGGTAAAGTAGCCATGGTATTTGAAAAAAGTCCTGCAAGGAAGGCGAAGATAAGAGAAAATAAAGTATCTGAATATGATTTTGTGAGTAACAGAATTGAAGTTTTGGGGTTTAATTTTAAAAAGAAACATGTAAAGACGCTTGCGATGAGGAAGGCTATATACTATGCAATAAATAAGGAAACGATATTAAATGAGGCGTATTACGGCAAGGGAGTGTTACAAGACAGCTTGTATTATCCGAATTTTTACGGGATAAAAAATAAAAAGAATCTACATGAATATGAGCCTTCAAAATCCAGGGAAATTTTGAAAAAACAAGGCTTTGAGGATAAAAATAAGGACGGATATTTAGAAAATACGAGTGGCAGGTTGGAATTTAATATGATCGTATCTAAGAGCAGTAAGGAACGTATAAAGTCAGCGGATTTAATTGCAAAGGGGTTTGAGAAAGCCGGGATATCTCTTAAGACCGATGTATTATCAAAAGATGAATATGAAAATAGGCTAAAGAAAGGCGATTTTGATATGTTCCTCGGAGAATTATCATTTAATAAAATGTGGGATTTAAGTACATTTCTTGCAAGGGACGGCAAGCACAATCATATTGGTTATGATAATGAGCTTGTGAATATAAGGCTTTCAGATTTTAATAAAAGTGCAGACAAAGAGAAATCACGTAAAATATTAAAACATCTGGATCAAATGATAACGGATGATTTGCCTTATATAAGCATTTTAAAAAATACGGAAGGCGTTATAACCTCTACGAAATTGCGTGGAAATATCAACCCTAAATTTTTTGAATGGTTTTTCGATGTTGAGAGTTTTAGAATGAATTAATGCAAAACGAAGCGTAAAAGCAGGTGAATATGGAAAAAGACAATTGGGATCCCGAATTTATAAAAAAGACGAAAATAGAAAATGAAAAGCGAAAAAAGCATTTAGCTGCGAAGAAAAAGAGGATGTATAAAAAAAGAATAATATCAATAGCACTGCTAGTGATGTTTTTGTTATGCATAATAACAGTTATTAAAAGCTGCACGTCAGGCAACGGATCGTTAGATAGCAGGGACGGATTTATAGAGTTTACTAACGAGAAGATAAAGAAAGAGGGCTATGAGAATGTAGATAAGCTGAATATAGATTATAACTATGATAAATACAGCTCTAAAGCCGTTTTAATGTCTAATGTTAGCGGCGATATCAAGGATGAGTGCAAAAAATACATAGATTCAAAGGAAAAGACATTTAAAAAGCTAAATAAGGCTCATGGCAATGCACATATTTACATAGTGGGTCAAACATATGAATTTAAAGGCATGAAGTGCATAGATATCAAAACGCTAAATTTTAAAAAGAGTGAGGATGTCATTAAAAGCATCGGAACAACCGTTAAAACGCTGTGCTTTAACGAAAAAAGCAACAGACTATTATCACGCTTCAGTCTATATAAGCAGGACTATAAAGTGAAATTGAAAAAGGCCATTACTCAAAGTCTTAAGAGTTTGAGCGAAGTGCAAAGCAAGACGGCGGATATATTAAAATCGGTAGAGGGTTTAGATATTGCTGTTTCAAAGAATGGAGACGTAAATCTATACCTGGATAAGCAAAAATATATTAAAGAAGAAGAAGGCATCATAAAGATATCGCTTCCCGGAGACATCTTAAGAGATGATATTGAGGCGAGAAAAATAGATCCTTCAAAACCGATGATAGCACTTACCTATGATGATGGACCCGGCGAACATACAGATAGATTGTTAAAATTATTTGAAAGGGTTGGGGGAGCCTGCACTCTATTTCAGTTAGGTGTAAATATAGAAAACAAAGATCCTGATCATAAAATTTTGAAGAAGGCGGTTTCAACCGGCATGGAATTAGCATCACACAGCTATAACCACCCTAATTTATTGACTTTGAGCAAAAAAAAGGTGATTGAGCAAAACCATAGAACGGACGAAGCTTTTAAGAAGGCTGTAGGCTTTGCCCCGAGGCTGTATAGACCGCCGTATGGAGCAGGGAACGGACGCACCACGAAGTTATTTAATAAATCCGCTATTTTCTGGTCTATAGATACTTATGACTGGCGGCACAAAAGTGCAAAGCACCTTGCAAAGTTTATAACCTCTCAAAAGAAGCTGGTAAGTGCGGTGGTGCTCATGCACGACATTCATAAAAGCACGGTGGAAGCTTCCATGAAGGCCGTACCAAGCCTTAAAAAGAAGGGCTATCAGCTGGTTACGGTATCTGAGCTATTGAAGTATAAGTACGGCATAGATCCTGAAAAAACAAGGCACTATTCATACTTGTTTTTCAAGTAGATGTTCTATATTCCACTTTTGATTGTCTAGTATAATCAAACATATGAGACAGAAATTCATGAAAAAATAGTTTTGCATAAACATTCTCTTAAGCTACCATAGACTTGAACTCTTGCACTACTTTATTGGGATTTTTAACTTATTTTTTACTAAAGAACCTTTCTATTTCAGGTACATCATCAAGCATCGACACTATTATCACACGATCACCCTTTTTAAAGCTTGTGTTTCCGTCGGGGATTAGGATCTCTGCACCTCTGTTTATTGCGCCTATGATGGTTCCTTTAGGTAGTTCTACGCTTTTTATTTTATTGCCGCATATGCGCATTTTTTCATTTATCAACACTTCCAGTATCTGAGCCTGCCCTTGAATCAGTTGGGATGCAACAAAGTCGGCGGAACCGTGCAGGTATCTCATTATATTTGTGATGCATATGCTCACAGGATTTATCGTCATGTCTATTTCCATAAGGCCTATAAGTTCAGCATAGCTTTCACGGCTTATCTTTGCAATTACATCGCTTACACCGTAGTTTTTTGCTGTGAGTGCAAGCAGTAGATTCTCTTCATCAAAACCCGTGCAGGTTACCACTGCATCCATGTTTGCTATGTTTTCTTCCGTGAGGAGGGTAAGGTCAGTGGCATCTCCAAGGAGTACCATTGCATCGTCTAAATGCGATGATAAGTATTGGCATCGCTCCCTGTTGTTGTCTATTATTTTTACATTTATTCCAAAGTCAAGGAGCATCTTCCCCAAGAAAAACGCAGTTTTTCCGCCTCCAAGCAGCATTACGTTGTTGATGTTGGTCTCGTTGATGTGCTTGCCTTGCTTTGCGGTTATTGTCTGTATCTGCTCCGTTTCTCCTACGATAAACAGTTCATCGCCTTCGGAAATTACCGTATCTGATTTTGGAATTATTACCTTACCGCCTTTTTTAGATATGGCTGCGAGAATTATATTGCCGAGTATGTCTTTGATATTGGATACCGGAGTGCCGGATTCAATTTTTGCATTTGCCGCACTTATACTGCACATGGACACCTTGCCCGCAAAGAATACTGCCGTAGTTGCGGTGTATTTTTTTGCAAGATATTTATAAATCTGCATGGCGGTTGTAAGATCGGGGTTTACAATGTAGTCCACTTCCATGAGTTCTCTTAAGAAGGGAAGCTGATCGATGTGTTCCGGGTTTCGAACACGGGCTATTGTGCGCTTACAACCGAGTTTTTTAGCCATCTTCGAGATGAGAAGGTTAGATTCGTCGCTTCCTGTTACAGCTACCATGTAGTCGTATGATTTTATGTCGCATTCTTCGAGTGCAGTCCTGCTCTTTGCGTTTGCGCACATCGTCATTACATCGTAGTGATTTGAAAGGTTATTTATTACATCTTCTTTCTTATCTATTATAGTTATTGAGTGTTCGCCCGATAAAATGGTTTGAATCAGTTTAGTTCCGAGCTTTCCGGCGCCTACGATTGCAATTTTCATTTCTACCTCCTAGGATAAAACAAATTTTTCTACTGCCTTTGCCACACCGTCTTCATCATTTGAGGAGGTGATGTGGTCTGCAAGTTTAATTATATCTTCATGCGCATTTTCAACAGCCACCGCAATCTCGGAAAAGCCCAGCATCGAGCTGTCATTCGGATTATCGCCGATACTCAGCACGTTTTTTGAAGTGAGCCCGAGCATCTGTGTAAGAAAGTTGAGCGCATCGCCCTTACTCGTGGTGTTTCCTCCAATTTCCAGGTTAAAGTCAAAAGATGTCGTGACGGTGATGTTATCGAATTTAAGCAATTCTTCATACGCCTTAGGCTTATCGCTTAGGCTATCGAAGTTTATGTTTATGTTTTCAATTGAAGAGCAGTTTTTTTGCGTAAATTCGAAGATATTATCTACCGGTATTCTGGTGTGAAGTACATATTCTATGGGCCTAAAGTCTATCGTGCGAGTTTTGAATCTATCGTAATCGCTTTTTGACATATAGGCTTTCCCGCCCGTAAAAACTTCGAGTATATAGGGTCTTTCTTGAAGAAAATCTATTATTTTTGGAATTTGCACAGCATCTATGCAATTTTTGTAAATTACCTCATTATCCTTAAGATCTATTATATTTGCTCCGTTAGATGTAACGACGTATCGTACTCCGTCTATCTTAAATATGCTTTCGGGAAGTGCCGAAAAGGATCGACCCGTAGCGATTACAATGTGTACACCGTTTTCATTCGCTTTTTTCAGCGTAGCGTAGGTGCGTTTTGAAATATGCTTGTTTTGAAGCAACAGGGTGCCGTCGAGATCCGTAGCCACCATAGATATTTCATTGTTTTTGATATTTCTTTTTTGATTTTGCTTATTCATTATTTTCTCCCGTTTGATAATATATCAGAGAAGATGAGAAAAAGCAATTCAATATAGTTATAACAGCTTTACGGAGAGGTATAATAGGACTATAGGCATTAATTGAAGGAGGGTACTATGAATCAAAGATACAGTATAAAAGGAATGTCATGTGCTGCTTGTGCCGCAAGAATAGATAAAAAGCTGGGAGAGTGTGAGGGCGTAAACAGCGTAGATGTGAATTTGCTCACAAATTCAATGGAAATAGATTATGAAGATGATAAGCTCTCGGATGAAAGGATACGTGATGTGGTATCACGCCTTGGGTTTGAGGCCAGTATAGATGCCGGCGAAAAGCTTGATATGGATAGCATAATAGATGAAAACAAGGAGGACTATAAAAAAAGATTTGTAGTTTCGCTTGTGTTCATGTTGCCTCTCTTTGTTTTAAACATGATTCATATGCACGGTATCGTTTCGCTCGGGATTTCTAAATTATGGATTTACATAATTTCAGCCATCTTGGTGCTCCCTATAGTTGTCGTAAATCATAAGTACTATAAAAACGGTATCCTGTCGCTTTTCAGGGGATCTGCAAACATGGATTCTCTAATAGCCGTAGGCACGATAGCCAGCATTGCATCATTGTCGTTTGAGTCTGCCGGGATGATACTCACGCTGGTCACGTTGGGGAAATTTTTAGAGGCGAAATCCAAAGGGAAAACAGGAGATGCTATAAAAAAGCTAATAAATTTAGCGCCCGATAGAGCTACGGTTATAAGGGGAGACAAAAAGGTGGAAGTAGCTACTGCAGATATAAGATCAGGAGATTTACTTGCTATAATGCCGGGGGATAGGATACCTGTCGACGGAGTTGTATATGAGGGCGAGACATCGCTTGATCAGTCCGCTATCACCGGTGAGAGCATACCTTGCGAAAAGATTACAGGTGATGAGGTGATATCTGCGAGTATAAATGCAGGTAATTACTTTGTAATGAAGGCTACGAAGGTGGGAGATGACACTACGTTATCTAAAATCACAAAGCTTGTAGAAAAAGCGAGTGCCACCAAGGCTCCAATAGCTAAGATAGCCGATAAGGTAGCCGGAATATTTATACCGGTTGTCATCCTTGTAGCTGCAATAACCTTCGCATTATGGATGTTTTTAGGAAGGGATTTTTCATTTTCAATGCAAAGAGCGGTAGCCGTGCTCGTGGTTTCATGTCCTTGTGCACTTGGGCTTGCAACGCCGCTTGCAATAATGGTAGCTACAGGCAAAGGCGCCGACATGGGTATCCTAATAAAGGATGCTGAGTCTCTTGAAAACGCCGGTAACGCCGATGTGGTGGTTTTTGATAAAACGGGAACGCTGACGGAAGGAAGACCTACGGTTCAAGCGGTGAATGTTGTTCATGTAGATGAAAAAGAGGCTCTTTCGATAGCCGCAAGCATTGAAAAGCAATCGAACCATCCTTTGGCAAGGGCTATAGTGGACTATGCGGACAGTAAAGGAGCTTTGTATAACAGTGAGCAGGTTATGGCAAAATCGAGTGTAGGTCTCGGCATGGATGCTGAGATTTCAGGAAAAGAGTATAGGCTCGGAAAGCTTGATTTTATAAATCCTGATATAGGGGCTAAAGAAGAAGAAATGCTTAAGATCGCAAGAGCAAAGGAAGCTGAAGGAGCCACATCGATATTTTTAGGAGAAAAGGCAGAAGGTGGCGGATTTAGATTATTGGCAGTTTTTTCTCTAATGGATGTACTTAAGAGCAATGCGGAAGTTGCCATCAATAAATTGAATAGCCTGGGGCTTGTTACCTGTATGCTCACAGGAGATAATGAAAGAAGCGCAAAGTTTATAGCAGGCAAGCTGGGAGTTAGGGATTTTGCAGCTAACCTGATGCCTTCGGATAAAACTGATAAGCTCACCACGTTTAAAAAGACCGGTAAAAGGACTATAATGGTGGGCGACGGTATCAATGATGCCCCTGCAATAGCTACGAGTGATGTCGGGATAGCGGTGGGAGCCGGTACAGATATTGCTATAGACTCAGCGGACATTGTGATTTCAGCTGATGATATTTATACGGTGTATAGGGCGGTTCTTCTTTCAAAGAGAGCTATGAAAACCATCAAGGAAAACCTAATGTGGGCGTTTATATACAATATAATATGCATACCGTTTGCGGCAGGTTTTTTCATACCGCTGTTTGGAATAGCCTTTCGTCCGGAGTTTGCCGCAGCAGCTATGAGCTTCAGCTCTATAAGTGTTGTGCTTAATTCACTAAGGATACGTAAATTTCAAGCGAACTAGGGATTAGGAGTAGTAATGGCATTAGATGAAAACAGAATACGAATATATTCAGACGGATCCTGTAGAGGCAACCAAAGCGATGAGAACCTCGGAGGCTTTGGAGCGATACTTGAGTTTCGTGAGCATAAAAAAGAAGTGAAGGGCGGTATGGTAAATACCACGAATAACGTGATGGAGCTTCTTGCTATAATCAAAGCATTCAGGCTTATAAAGACGGATAAATACACTGTAGATGTGTTTTCAGACAGTGCGTATATAGTGAATTGTTTTTCGCAAGGGTGGTATAAAAAATGGGAGAAAAACGGATTTATTACTTCAAGCAAGGAACCTGTAAAAAATGTAGAACTTTGGAAGGAGCTCATAGGTTACAACGAAAAATTTGATGTAGTGTTTCATAAGATAAAGGGGCATCTGGATTTGGAGGCATCTGAGGCAACTTTAAAAAAGGCATATGCACATTTTCTCAAGGATAAAACAAACAAGCTATATACATATGAAGATTTCATGTATATAGCTTGTATGAATAACAGAGCTGATGCTTTAGCAACGTCTGCCGCTTCTGAATTGGTGAGGCGCGAGGGATTCGAACCCCCAACCAACAGATTCGAAGTCTGCGACTCTATCCGGTTGAGCTAGCGCCCCATGTATTTAAACAGTATACCACATATCAAGATATTTTAATTAACTCAGGCATCTATGTCCTTTGCGTTCTAAACCAAAAATGAGAATGATGCCTTTATGGCAAATGACACCATCAATCTGCTTCATGAATATTTAGATTACATAATTGCTCCGTCTATGGAGAAAAGAGTGATATTCCAAAGGACTTTAAACAGGGAGATTTCGTAAAGTTATTCGGACAGCTTAGAACCTCTATTGATGATAACGGCAAGGAACACAGCAATGTAAGAATATTATCCTCGAAGCTCTTAAAGGCAAAAGAACAGATGAAAGGACAGGAGGAAAAGAAAGAATCCATACTTGGTGCTATCAAAGAATATCAGGCGGAAGATAAGCAAAAGCCGAAAGAGAGTAAAGAAAAGCGAAAAGAAACAGAAAGATAAGATGATGGCTGGTGTGGTCTTAGGACTGCACCGGCTCTTTTTTGCAACCTTTATTTACAAATGCTCTTTAATATTATACAATAAAAGCGTAAATGTGGGAGGTGATGTATGATGAATATTTTGGATGAATATTTAAAAGAAAAAGGATTCATTACAAATAAAGAAGCTGAAAAGCTCGGCATTAAGAGATATAAGCTTGCTGAACTTGTTCATAAAGGGAAACTTGAGCGAGTAAAAAATGGAGTATACAAGAAAAAAGATGATATAGACGATGAACTTGTACTAATATCATATAATAATGAAAAAGTTGTATTTTCGTTTCATACTGCCTTGTTTTTGTTAGGACTTAGTGATAGAACTCCAAATTCTTTTCATATTAGTGTACCTCAAGGCTATAATGTTGGTCATATAAAAAAACGAACGAATAATATTAAGGTACATTATATAAAAAAAGAAAACTTTGATATTGGTATTATAACCGTAAAGACAGCATTTGGAAATGAAGTAAAATGCTATGATATGGAAAGAAGCATTTGTGATATTGTTTCCGAAAGAAATGCCATGGACAAACAAATATTTGTAGATGCGATCACCGGATACTTTAACAGTAAGGGAAAAAATATGAGAAATCTTATTAAATATAGCCGGATATTAGGAGTTGAAGATGAAATAAGAAAATATATGGAGGTATTATAAAATGATTAGTCCAGAGAGCTTGAAAGGCAAGACTTACCGTTTACTTTATACTTTTTCTTAAAGCTTTCGTAGTGTTCATCGATGACGGAAAGGTTATTTTCCTTGCACAGTTTATCACTCTGGTAACGGATCTTATGATAGCTTTTTTTATTGGACTGATAGCATTTGCCGGTAACCATATTCACATTATTGAAGATGATGTGATTATGGATATGCCCTTTATCTATGTGCGTAGATAACACAAACTCATATTCATCTTTTAGAATCTTTTTACACAGCTCAAGACCGATTCGATGTGCCATTTCAGGCGTGGCTTCTCCCGGTAGAAAAGATTGAATCAGATGTCTTGCAAGGACAGTTCCTTTTGTTCCCGCCTCCTCCCTTGTTCTTAAAAACTGAGTATGAGCGGAAGATTCGTGGCACTTGTGATTGCTTACCAAAAGCTGTTCATCTGTCTTTTCTTCATTGACAATATAGTTGATGGCGAGATGAAGAGTTGATTTAATAGGATGGATTTTAGTAATAGCCATTGTCATTCCCCTTCCGTTTCAGAAGTTCTTTTTAGAAGTAGGGAGTGAATTTGCCATAATTCTTTAGAAAAATGTTCAATCTCTTTCTTCATATCGCCTATGTCATCTTTATAGATGATACCTGTCTGATTTACTCTCTTTGCAATCTGATTGATATTATTTGTAGCGTTGGAAAGCAAGCCTTACAAATCCCTAAAAGGCTCTAAATCTACCTGATAAATCTCCTTTTCTAAAACGCATTTGCGGATAAAGTGGCTCATATTTCTGCACCTTGCGAGCTTTCGCTTCTCCTTAAAAAGAGTCTTTTCTTCTTTGGTCAATTTAATTTCAATTCGTTCATTTCGTATCCTATTTGCCATAGAAATTTCCTCCTTTGTATGATTTTCGGGGTCTTAGGGTCTCCCTAACAAGCTAAAAATTGATAAAAAAAGAAGCAGATCCCGAAGGGCTGCTTCACCAATTTTTCAGTAAGTGTCCGTACACTTACTGTGCTTGCTCAAAAGTATGAGTTATGGAGCAAGCATTAAGCGGTTTATAATGATATTATCTAATTCTGCAATATAGATGCTAAAAAGTCAAAAAAATCATTTAGATTGTTTTTAAAACCAGTTGACACTAACTATCATATAGGATATAATAAAAACAGACAGTAACGTCGGTTTTTTATTTGGTAATAGAAATGAGGTCTTTATTTTGAAGGAAGAAAAACAAAAGGTTGGACAAATTAAAAAAAAGAAAATTAGAGAAGCTGCAAAAAAATGTTTTTTAACAAAAGGCTTTCAAAGCACAACAATGGAAGATGTCATTACAGAGATAGGTATGAGTAGAGGGGGTGTTTATCATCATTATGCAAGTACAAATGAAATGCTTAAAGACTTAATGCTTGATGGTAATGATTATAGAAACAACTTGATAAATGAGTATTTAAAAAACAATCGAGGAAAAGATAAATACCAGCAAATGGGTGATATTTTGGTTGATAAGTCGCTGGCTGATACAGAATTGATGAGATTGTATACACTCCTTTTACAAGCAAAAAAATATAATCAGTATTTGGAAAAATTGTATCAAAAATTGAAACTTGATACGACTAATGAGCTAAGTTTAATCGCCAAGCAGCTTGGAATTAAGGCAGATATATTTGGTGACGGTTTTTTAGTGAATTATATCAATGGATTGATATTAAGTTCAGAAATTTTAGGTGCGAGAAAGTCTTATGGCGAGCATAAACGATATATAAAAGAAACAATGATAAATTATATTGTTGATGTAGAAAAGAAAAATTAAAACAATTAGGAGGTTTCAAATGAGCAAACGATTAGAGGTAAAGGATTTAATCAATATAGGATTATTTTCCGTATTAGGATTCATATTTATGATGATTGGATCATTTTTAGCAATGGTTCCGGTTTTAATGCCGGTTGTCCCATTTGCACAGGGAGTTTTGGTAGGACCTGTAAATATGCTATATTCTACCAAAATTAAAAAAAGAGGAATGATTTTTATTCAATCATTATTGATTGCATTGATATATGTTGCTATGGGACATGGACCTTGGGCATTATTAACGGCTGTTATCGCCGGTATTATTGCTGAAATAATTTTGAAATCAGGAGAATATACGGATGTTAATAAGGCAAGATTAGCATTTTCTGTTGCTCCACTTTGCACATTAGGAAATTGGTTGCCAATTTTTATATCAAGAAATGAATATATTAAGCAAATGTTAGAACAAGGATACGATCAAGAGTTCATTGATAAGATGCTTAGTGTTATGCCAAATTGGATTATTGTTGTAATGGCAATAGTAGGAATTATCGGTGCATATATAGGTTGTAGCATTGGAATGGCATTTCTAAAAAAACACTTCAAAAAAACCGGTATGGAAAAATAAGATTTCATGGAGAGTTAGGATGATAATCAAACTTGATTTTCGTACAAAACTTTTTATGACGATAGTTCTTTCGTATGTGATGGTATTAGGCAATATTCAAACAAAGTATTTCGTGCAAGCCATTTTAATATCCACAATTCCGATAATACTTTTAATTAACGCAAAATATATAAGAGTAGCTATTATTGGAGTGGCTACTCTTTTGTTTGTTTATGCTGCTGATAAATTTCTGATAGGGCTTAATTACAATCCTGTGGTTGCAATTTTATTGATAATAGTGATGGTTATTAAAAAAATTCTTCCTGCATTTTTGATGGGGAGATATACCATACTTACATCAAATGTTGGAGAAAGCATTTACTCATTAAAAAAAATGAAATGTCCTGATGAAATAGCCATTCCCTTGACGGTAATGGTACGTTTCTTTTATGCTGCAAGGATTGATTATAGTAATATAAAAAAAGCTATGCGTTTGAGAGGATTGACGCTTAAAAAGTTAATAAAGAGTCCAATTTTATTATTTGAATATAGATTAGTGCCATTATTGATGTGCTTATCAAAGGCAGCAGATGATTTGACGGTATCAGCTATGACGAAAGGGTTGGCTGTAAATCAAAAGAGAACAAGTATTAGTGAAACATATATGGGACTTGTTGACTTTATGTTTTTCTTAATAATGGCATGGATAATCTATCTATATATAAGGGGAAAATATGCTTGAATTACAAAATTTAACAGTGGGTTTTGACGGTGAAAGCATATTGAAAAATATAAATATGATTTTCAAACCCGGTGAAGTAACCGTCATTACAGGACATTCAGGAACAGGAAAAAGTAGCTTACTAAAAGTTATCAATGGAATTATTCCGGAATACAATAATGCAGAATTAGAAGGAGATATTGTATTTAACGGAAAATCACTGTTTGGCTTGACGATATTGGAACGATCTAAATTTATATCCACAGTGTTTCAAAATCCTAAAACACAATTTTATTGTATCAATTCAACCGATGAACTGGCTTTTCAGTTAGAAAATAGAAACATAGATAAGAATTTGATTTTAGATAAAATTAGGTATTATTCAGAGGTTTTAGGTACAAAAGAATTATTGGACAGAAATATTTTTGAATTATCCGGAGGCGAAAAACAATTGATTGCAGTAACGGCTTGTGGAATTTCTGAAAATGAAATTATCTTGTTGGATGAACCATCTTCTTCTTTAGATCAGGCTGCAATAGAGCATTTACAGAAAGCCATTGAGGAACTGAAAAAAAGAAAGAAAATTATCGTCATTGTGGAGCATAGATTGTTTTATCTGAAAGATACGATTGATAAGTTGTGTGTGATAGAAAATGGAACTTATAAAGAATATACAAAAGAGCATTTTTGTGATGATTTCTTTGAACAGGTTTCTGAAAAACACAATCTAAGGAGTTTTAATGCAATTTCTAAAAACAAATTTTCAAACAGGAAATATGAACAAGTAGAATTGTTAAAGAAAAACTCTTTAAATCTTGATTATAAAGCATTATCTTGTTTGAATTTCAAAAAAAAACATGAAAGAACCGCAATCTTTGACTTCAGTATTGCCTTTGAATCCGGTATCAATTTCATCATTGGTCAAAATGGTGTTGGGAAAAGCACTTTTATCAATTTACTGATGGGACTGACGAGAGGAACAGGTGAGGTTTTTTATAACGGAGTAAAAGTAAAAAAACGATGTGAAAATATTTTTGCGATTATGCAAGATGTTAATTATCAACTTTTTACAGAGTCTGTATGGCAAGAAATTTCAACTATTACTAAGGAGAATGAATTAAAAAATGAAATTTTGAGAACAGTAAACTTATTTGATAAAAAAGAAATGCACCCAAACTCATTATCGGGAGGTGAAAAGCAACGATTATTACTTGCTATGTCAATGCTAAGCAAGAAGCCTATCATAATTTTCGATGAACCGACAAGCGGACTATGTAAAAGGCAGATGGATATTTTGATTGGATTTCTTAATAAAATGACCGAACAAGGAAAGATAATTATCATAATCACACACGATTATGAATTTATAGATAGATGTAACGGAAAAGTATATGAGTTTATGAAATAAATATAGGTAAAGGAGAATGATACAATGAAAGAAGATATGAAAACACAACTATTAACCAAAAGTCCTAAAGAACTGTTATTTAAGTTGGCAATTCCCGGAATAATTGGAATGATTGTTATAGGGTTGTATCCATTTATGGATGGAATATTTGCAGGATGGTTGATTGGTGATTATGCTATGTCAGCAATTAGTGTATCTATGTCCTTAACGATTATAAATGGAGGAATATCGGCATTGATAGGAGTCGGCAGTGCCTCAATACTATCAAGAGCGATTGGAAAAGGGGATAAAGAAACAACAGATAAAATATTCGGGAATTTTTGTTACTGGGTAATATTTTTCTCTGTAATTATCACAATACTGGGTTTAGTTTTTGCACCTCATTTTTTAGATTTGGTAGGAGCTAAAGGAAATATTAAAGAACTTGGTGTGAGATATTTAAGAGTAGTTTTCTTCGGTTCAATATTTGTGAATTTTGCTCAAGCCGGAAATATGACAATGCGTGGCGAAGGTGCATTAAAGCAATCTATGAAGATTATGGGAGCAGGAGCTATATTAAATATCATTTTAGACCCTATTTTTATGAAGTTAATGGGAGAATATGCGATTGAAGGTGCGGCTATTGCTACTGTTCTATCCCAAATTGTACAAGTTATATTGACTTTCAGTTATTTTTCAAAGAAAAGTGCTTTTGTGGGTATCCATAAAATTCAAAAATACAAGGAAATTTACAGCGAAATGTTTAGTATAGGAAGTTCGGCTATGATGATGCAAATTTTATTTGCAGTGCAACAAACATTTTTGTTTAAGCAAGCCTTTGCATATGGAGGAGATGATTGGGGAATTTTGATGTCTGCTACAATGAGATTATATATGTTTTCCTTTATTCCATTGTGGGGGATGAGTCAAGGGTTACAACCTGTTATTGGGGCTAATTTCGGAGCAAAACAATACGGAAGAGTAAAAGATACGATGAAAATTTTTATGTATGGTGCAACAATTCTTGCAGCAGCTTCATGGATACCATCAATGTTTTGTTCAGAAAAATTGCTATCATTATTCAGTGTAAGAAGGGAGATTATTGAAGTTGGTGTTGTAAATTTTAAGATGTTTTATTCTACATTCATCTTATATGGAATTATGATTATGACACTCACATTTTTCCAATCCATAGGAGATGGGAAAAAAGCAGGTATGATTGTAATGCTTAGACAGTTAGTTTTATTTATCCCTGCAATATTATTATTTCCAAAGGCATTTGGAGCATCAGCAGTTTGGTGGACAGAACCTATCGTAGACTTTAGTATGATTATGTTTGGGCTGTTTTTAATGCTTAATGGACTTAGGAAAATGGGAAAAGACAAAGCATAAATACAAGGACATTTGATATAAAAGCGAAAATAATCAAAAGAGGCTGTGTGTATGGATGCTATTTATCTATAATGAACGGAGGGAAAGGGAGATGAACAAGTGTATAAGTTTCCTTGTAGAATTGAAATGGAATAAAAATACTCCTTTTTTCTATAATCCTTGTAGTTCTCTGTGCTTACGCATACTCTCTTAAACAATTAAATATATTTCAAAAAAGAACGAATTTCTTCCGTTTTAGAGGACTTCTTAGGCCAAGATGCAGGAGTCCTCCTTTTTTGTCTAAAAACAAGCAGACAAAAAATAAATGGAGGAAATAAAATGCCAAAAGAATATTACCTTTATGTCAACGGACAAAGGGTTAAAGTCAGCGAGCAGATATATAAAGTCTACTGGCGAGAAAAAGAACACGAAAAGTATTTAGAGCAGGTGGACAAGAAAAACCACTTGCTCTTTTTTTCATCATTGGATCATGACGGACACTTTGCAGATAATATAGCATGATTATATAATTTTATTTTGAATCAGGAAAGTTTTTTTGTAGATTCGCACTTATTAATTTGAATTAGATGTATAATCTATTTAATTGTTTCATGAAATGTGCAGTGGGAGGCAGTTTATGAAAAGAGCCAAGAAGATTGCAGTGATAGTATTGGTGTTCATGCTAGCTATATCGTCATGTGGCTTGATGCAAAGCAGCAGCGTAAGTGCTGCAAAGCACAGCGGAAAGCTTGCCGGCAGGCAGACAAAAAGTAACGCCTTGAAAGAGAAATGGGAAAACAGAATAAAAAACAAGGTATATCTCGGTGCGGTATCACCGATCCCCGGGCGTGCACTTAAGAGTAGAATAATCAAAGAAAAGGTTCAGTATTTAAGCAAAAAAGAATCTATGAAGAGAGCAAAAAAGAGAGGCACAAGGCCGAAGTTTGAACTACCGGAAAATATAAAAGAACAGCTGATAAAGGCTGCAAAGCGTGAGATAAAGTGGGTAGATCTATCTTCAATTAGAGTCATGGCTATCGATCCCGATAGCGAACCTAAAAAGGGAGAATTCCATGCAGAAGATGTTTTTGAGCAAATTGCACTTTTCTTGGATACAAGATCTGAGTTTAATAATTGTGATAAATATTGGGATTATGTAAAAGATAGTGCAAACAATCAAATTTACCATTTGAAGCCGTTTTTTATTTATTCAAAAGACTCAGAAGGAGATCTCATTAAAAAATACGATGAGCGTCTGGAAAAAATAGCAAGCGAGCTAAAACAAAATATTAAGCCGGGTGTGAACGAGGATTTTCAAAAGGCTTTGGCAATCCATGATTACCTTGCACTTACAATGGAGTATGATAAGCGTTATATACAAAACATGTATGGAACATGGTTTACACCGTTTTCCCATACACCGATTGGAGGAATTTTATCAAACACCGGTGTGTGCGAATCGTATACAACGGCCTATATTGAAATTGCCAAGAAGCTTGGTCTTGAGGTTGGCTATGGTGAAAGTGCCGGCGGAGCACATATATGGAACATCGTGAAGGTAGACGGTAAGTGGTATAACATCGATGTCACTTGGGATGATACCAGTGCAAATCCTTATGATGGTGATACGCCGGGCGTAGTAGGGCATGATTATTTCTTGATTAGCCATGACGAGCTTAGAGAGTCACACGATTGGTCGGATATAAATTACAGAGATCAGAATTTCAAAAAGATAAATCCGAGTGATATCAATAGTGAAAAATATGATGGAACGTGGGTACAAAGGTATGATTCTCCTATACTCATGGATAAGGATAATTACTACTATTTTGAAGGCAGACAGGGCAATGACGGAAAGCTGGTGAAGGTAACCAAAGATACGGAAACGGCTGAATATTTTGATTCCGGTAAGCGTAATGTGAATTCGATCGCCATGGTAAAGGATAGAATTTTCTATACGACAAAGAGCGGCAAGCAGATATTATCTCAGAAGAAGGATGATTTAAATGCTGCACCCGACCAGGAATATCCTAAAGAAGCCGGCAAAAATTCGGGCAAGTATATATATGGTATACAGAAAGTGAATGATAACCTGTTCGTAGGTGTATCAAAGAGAGGACAAACACCGCACAAGGACAAGGATATAAGGCTTGTAAATGATAAGATGACGGGCTATAATCCAAAGCCTGTTGAATTCATAGAGGGCACATCATTGTTTTTGGGAATTTTTCCGCTTTGGATACCGACATTTGGTGCCAGACAAAGACCTGTAGGAATGTGCGACGGTGATAGTGAGTATTCCGAAAGGGATATAATACTTACGGGAATGGCTGCACCGCCGGAGAAAGGGTTTAATCTCGGTGATACATGTAAATTCAAGTTAAAACAGACGGTGCTGGGTATTAAAAATTCCGATCCGAGACAGGAAAATGAAATGCAGCTTGCATCTGCGCGCAATATAGCTAATTTAGAGTGTGAACATGAGGCGGACGAAGAGGGAGAGGAAAAGCCTTCAAAACCGAAGGATGCAAGTTTTGAGCTTTCGACAGATGGGATGACTGCGTATCTGTATTCTGTAAAGGTGATGAGAGCACAGTCTATTGACGGTAATTATAAGGAAGTTGCATCTATAAATGCGCATCAGGGAAGGAAGGGCGTTTACAAGGAGGTTATTAAATTTACCGACAAGAAAAGTATTCCGCTTAAAAAGAATTACTATAAATTTAAATATAAATTGATAGCCAAAGGCAGCAAAAAACCTATATCGGGTGAGTTTGAAAATGATATACCGGCACTCATCACACCGCCTCTAACCCCGCCGTCAGGCTTAAAGGCAAAATCAAAAAAAGGCAAGGTAAGAGCTAAATTTCGTGGGTCGTTTATGGCAAAAGGGTATGAGATCTTTAGAGCACAGCTTGGCAAAAAATTGGAATTTAAACGAATAAAGGTGAGTAGAAAGATGCGCTTTATCGATATTAAAGTAAAGAAAAAAAGGGTATACGTGTATTATGTGAGGGCATATACCATAAAAAACGGCAAGAAGGTATACAGCGAAAAGAGCAATCTGGTGATGATTAGAGTGAAATAATTGGTTATATGCATTACATATAGTGAAATTTCAAGAGTTGTTAGGAGGTTAAAGTGGAAAAGCTCAGAATGAGAAAGGTAGCCTTTAAGGCATTTGCAATGGTGCTCAGCATGATGCTGGCAGTGACGTGCATTGTGCCAACCTTTGCGACAGACGGTAAAGCAGATAAGGAAGGCAAGCATGCAGCCGTTTCCAAGGCAAAAGCCGGCAAGGAAGACGCAAAGATAAACAAGGCAAGAAGCAAGCGTGTGCAAACGTTCAATTTGAATGAGTCGGGCAATGTTAAGGCGACATTGGATGGCGAAAAGAATGTTAACGTGACGGCAACGGATGAGTCAGCCGACATGAAGGTAGAGCGAGATAAGTGGATTGAGATGGTAAAGGCATTAGGTGGTAGCTATGCTGCGGATGAGATTAGCTGGGAGAATGCCGATGTAAAAGACATTAATTTCCGAAATACAAAGCAGATATACCTTCCTGAAGATAGCGTCGGTTTATTCAGCCGTTTTAAAGGTGATATCAATGGTTGTAATAAGCTAAATACAGAGAATGTCACTGACATGGAGGGAATGTTTTCCATGACCAAGAAGGCAAATCCGGATGTATCAAATTGGGATATGACAAATGTGAAGGATATATCATATATGTTTTACCGGGCGAGCAATGCAAAGCCCGATGTATTGAACTGGAATACCGCAAATGTTACTGATATGAGTAGCGTCTTTTATGATGCAAGCAGTGCAAATCCCGATGTATCAAAGTGGAACACATCGAAGGTGACCAATATGGCAGGTATGTTTGTTGGAGCGGAAACTGCAAATCCTGATGTATCAAAGTGGGATGTATCGAAGGTAGAGGATATGGACAGTATGTTTTTTAAGTCCGGAATCAAAAAAGCAAATCTTAGTAATTGGAATCTGAAGGAGGAATTGCTAAATAATTCTGATTATACAAAGGCTATGTTCTCTTATTGCGGGGATCTGGAATATTTAAAAACTCCTAAAGGGCTTAAAACGTCTATCAATGAAGTGGATAAAGACTTTAAATTAGTGAAACTAAAAAAGGGAAGTTCTGTAAGCATTGAAAATGAGAAAGTGAATTTAAAGGATAAATATGAAGTAAATAAGGATGGAGATAAGGAAGCTGTATATCATATCTACAGGAAGGATAAGTATGCAGGTGTGACCTTTGATAAGAATGGCGGAGACAAAGAGGCATGGGTGAACCATGAGCTTGTAGAAAAAGGCAAGAATTTCCAGGACGGCGGCGGAAAAGCACCTGCTGAAGCTCCTACGCGTGAAGGCGACAGGTTTCTTGGCTGGGCAACGAACGCAGATTCGGGAACGGTTGATTTTGGAGAGCATACATTTATAGGTAAGGATATGTCAATATATGCTCTATGGGCAAATTCACCTAAGAATAAGAAAGTAACTGCAAGACCTGTAAAAAAAGGCGTTTTAGTTCTTGAGTTTAACAAGATGTCCACTGCAAATAAATATAAAGCGGTGGTAACACCTGTAGGTAAAGCGGGTAAACCTGTTACGAAGGTGGTGGCTGCTAAGGATGTTAAGACTCTTAAAAATGGTAAGGGAGTTATAAAAGTAGGCGGCATTAAGATGAACAAGTTTATGAAGATTAATCTAACTGCGCTTTATCGAGATGGTGATGTTGAAGATGCAGGAGTGTTTGAATATAATGCAAGTTATGCATTTACGCTTGTAGCACCGAAGCTTTCAGCTAAGATAAAGGCAGGTACTAAGGTAGTAAAGAAGAAAAAGTTAAAGGTATATACCCTAAAGCTTAAGCTCCGTAAGATAAAGATAGCAAGCGGCTATGAGGTTAAGATAGTAATAAAAGGCAAGGTAAAGAAGATAAAGCTTAAGGCAGGCAAGAAGAAGCTTAAAAAATTCATGGTAGGAAGTATCAAGTTACCTAAGAAGGGTAAATATCGTTTGATATTCAGTGCCTTTAAGAAGATAAAGGGTAAAAAATACTATGGTATTGTGACGGAGAAAGTGGTCAAATAGCGTAGTATATTACGATTTATTAAAACATGTGAAAAGCCCCTTCGGGGCTTTTTGTGTTTGTAGTAATCACATATGGCGGTTTTCATTTGTGGTTTGCTGGGGCGTTTATAGTTGGTGGGGCTTTTTATTTGTAAAGCAAGAGGGGCGAAGGTTGATATATTAGGATTTGTTTTGTATAATTGTTTACAAATGAAGCGAGAGGAGGTTTTCTATGATTTTTCTTAAAAATGATTATTCGTGCGGTGCACATCCTTCGGTTTTGAAGGCGCTTAATGATACAAACATGGAAAATACCGACGGATATTGTATTGATCCATATTGTGAAAAGGCTGCCGATACGATTCGAAAGCTATTTGAAACGGGAAATATGGATGTGCATTTTCTTATGGCGGGTACGCAAACAAATCTGGCGGCGTTGGCATCGTTTTTGAGACCGCACCATGCGGTTATAGCACCTGAAACGGGACACATCTGTGTTCATGAAGCTGGAGCTATCGAGGCTACAGGACATAAGGTGATTCATTGCAAAACGCCTGACGGCAAATTGAGACCCGGCGATATTGAAGAAGTGATAGCCATGAGAGAGGATGAGCATTGGGTATTACCTAAGATCATCTACATTTCAAATCTTACAGAGACAGGGCTTTACTATACAAAAAAGGAGCTCTATGATTTGAGGAAGACTTGTGACAAACATAATCTTTGGATATACTTAGACGGTGCGAGGCTACCGATGGCTTTGGGATGCGCAGGCAACGATGTAGAGCTTACAGATATTGCGGCTATAAGCGATGCATTTTATCTGGGCGGCACCAAATGTGGAATTCTTTTTGGAGAAGCACTTTGCATTTTAAACGATGACCTTAAAGAAGATACGAGGTGTTTGCTAAAGCAGCGAGGAGCCATTCTTGCAAAGGGCAGGCTGCTCGGCGTGCAATTTGATGCGATACTTAAAGATGATCTGTATTTTAAGCTCGGAAGGAAGGCGAATGAGCTTGCCGAAGCACTTGCAGACGGTATAGCAAAGCGTGGATTTGACTTTGATGTGCCTCCACAGAGCAATCTTATTTTTCCGATATTCAGTGACGAGCTTGTAGACAAACTTTCTAAGGAAGTTATGTTTGAGCCTTGGCGTGATTATAACGATGGAAGAAAATCCATCAGACTTGTTACTTCGTGGTCAAGCACGCAGGAAGATGTAGATGAATTTTTAAAACTCATAAGTTAGTGATAGAGGAAACGATGTTTAAGAAAATAATCCATAGATATATATTGGTAGCAGTGCTTGTGGTTGCATTGCTGTGTGCTCCATTTATTGCAAGCGCATTGCCTGAAGGCGTGAGTAAAGCGATAAAATCCAACGTAGACAAGACTTTTAAGAAATCGGATATAAATAACGCAGAATATGATAAGGATATTAGAAATAAAGGGCCCCTCCCGCATAAGCCGGGAGCGAAATGGTATTTCACGAAAAGAAATGTCTACTATCCGGATTACGCTCCCACATTCAAAAAAATGAAGTCGGGCATGTATATCACGGGAAACTGCACGTGGTATGCCTACGGCAGAATTAGTGAACGCTGGAAGAGTTCGTTTTTAAAAGCCTTTAGGTGGGATGCCGGAAGGTGGTGGCAGATAAATAAGCAAGGAAATTATTTTGTGGCTACGGATACGCCGATGGCCGGTGACATAGCATGTTTTTCTACTCATGTATCGATAGTGGAAAAGGTGGTGGACGGGAAGCCCATATATTCAAAATCAGGCTGGAAAACCAGTAAGGTAAAGCCTAAGAACGTAAACTTTGATTATGGAGAACACCCCTGGGGAGAAGGACTTAAGGGATTTATTCACGTGCCGGATCATGCGGTGAATCAGTCCGCGCCGAAAAATATAAAGGGAAGCATAGCAAATAAAAAATATTACGCCAATTCGCTTTTAAGCATGAGCACTTCAGCTAAGAACGCAGCATGGAACGAGATCAACATATATAGGAGAGGAAGAAAGCTATTTTCAAATGGAACTGCAAACGGCAAGTTAAATACCAAGAAGTTCAATCTTCAGCCCGGGATTTACAAAATAGAATACAAGGCGCGAAATGGTAAATACGTCATTAAAAAAACGGAATTTAGATACATCCCTAAGCAAAGGAGACCTATCCAGAAATTTTTAAAAGTAAACATAAAAGATTTGCCATCCGTGTTGGTATCGGATAAGGGCATAAGAGTGGACGGCAGCATAACATCTGAAAAAAAGGCGATCAAATCACTAAGGTGTGTCCTTTATTACGGCGATGGGAGAGTGAGGTTCGAAAAGAACATACCTGTGGGTAGAAAGCAGGTAACTTTAGGCGATAGGGTGCAGTTTACGCTCCCAAGTTTTGCAAAGGGGGAATATGCGCTCAGAATATTTGCAAATGTAAATGGCAAGGAACATGAGGCGGTACAACATGATTTCTTTGTAGCGAATAGGAAGAAGGGCGGTTCCAAGTTTTCAATTAAGAGCGATGAAAAAGGTCTCGGTAAGGGACAGGTCGTAACGTTAAAATGGAATGACAGCAAGGCATCGGGGTATGCTGTTAAGGTGATACGTAGGAAGGGAAAATCCACAGATGTTGTAGCAACAGGGCTCACGCAGGATAGGAGCTTTGATTTTGTAGCAAGAGGAAGCGGCACCTATAGGGCGTATGTATATCCTTATTCTCATAAGGGAGAAGCATTTAAAATGCAGACCGCAGACATTAAGGTTTCTGAAAAACCTGACGTTCCTAAGAAGTATCTTGTAAAAACCATAGTTTCAAGGGGATACAAATACGAAGTATACAAGGAAAAAACCAATGTAAAGCAGGCGCTTGCAAGAGCTTTAGCGAGAGGCGGAAGACTTGCAGCGGCAAACAGTAAAACCGATATTGAGGATATGCAAAAGGCGGCAAAGTCAGCGAAACTTAAGACATGGGTCGGGGCTTCGAATTCAGAAAACCACGAACATAGGTTTAGATGGCTGTATAAAGACAAGGGCGTTGTGCCTAAAAAGCTATGGGCTTCTAAATTCCCGCAAAACACGGAAACCAATGAGTTTACGTATTTTGATATCGGGAAAAATTCGTTACTTAAAAACGCAGCATATGATACCAATCTCGAAGGCTATATGGTACAGCTCCCTCATCCATATTCACATTATAACCTTAAAGCAGTCTATGACATCATTAACAGGCAGGTAATTTTGACTTGGGATAAGTTAAATGGCGTAGATAAGGTCATAGTGATGTACTCGCCCAAGAAAAAGGGGCTATACGAGAAGATTGCAGAATGCAAGGGCGATGCAAGCAGGTATATTTTAAAACCGTACAGTCAGATAAAAAAAGGCTACTATAAGATAGTAGCCGTGCAATCATTTGAAGGGAGAACAATTTTCAGCAAGCATTCAAAGCCTGTGAATATATAACCTCCTAGTCCACCTTGAAGAAGGCTTCGTTTTGTTTTGCGTTATTGAAATATAGGGTTTTAAACATAAACGGATCGTGGCCTGCTGCAGGTAGAGAGAATATTGCGGTACCGCTAAATGTTTTTCCCGGGGTTACGGACATTGTAGTAAATGTCGTAGAGTTTTTTGAATTCCCCTGCTGGTTACCGACCATGTCGCTTTTTGCCTTACTCTGCTTGTTTACTTTTTCTGTAGTTTTATCTATATTTTCAGGCGTGAATTCCGTAACATCAAAGGTTATTAGGTTTTTATAAAGTGTTTTTTTGTAGGCTATACCGTCACCGGAATTGGATGTAACGGAGAAGATGATTTTCTGAGCCATATCTTTTTTGCCTTTAGCAGGGAAGTTCGTCGGGAAATGCACCTGGTATTTCATCGTAGCATATTTTATTTGTTTGTTTGTGAGTTTTGGTACTTGGTTTGTCGCACCGTTTATTCTGTTATAGTTATCCAATATGGTTTTTGTAGCTGTTTTATCCGTATTTATGGTGGTTACCCTTAGATATGCCTTGTGGGTCTTCTTGTCCAGCGGGCTGTATACGTAGATTTCTCCCCATTGTCCTAGAGTTGCAGGCATCTCTTTGCTGGTAACTATACCGGTTATCTTACCGTTTGTATTGGTAGTGGCTGTGGTTGCAGGCTTTTTTTGGTTCAAGCTTTTTTCGCCCATATATATTACAAGTTTGAAGCTACCTGCTAAAACAGCTATCAATAATATCGTTGCAACTACATACTTCTTCATAACAAAACTCTCCATTCCTTTAAAAAGTTAATAAGACTTCTTACGAGTAACAATTTTACCATATATGCACAAGTACAGCAATTTTTTAGTTAACCAATAAAACGCCTGCATTCAGGGATGTTAAATCGCATGAAAATATGAGTTTTTACGAATATTATATTCATAAAAAAAGTAATTTTTAAGCAAATAGTAGTATAATAAAACTGGTTAATATATAGTAGTAAAGGGTAGGGAGGTTATATGAAACGATTTAGTTGCATTTGCATAGCGATTGTTATGCTGTTTGTTGGAACGGCTGCAGGATTTGCTGAAAACAAACAAAGTGAAGTTGGTAATGTTAGCAAGATTGAGAAAGGGGGATATGATTTAAAGGGGAAAGAATTTTCCGTTAGTTTGCCTGCGCATGGCAATGAATTCGTAGAGCTAAAGTCTGATTTACTGGGGAGTATACAATTGGGCTTGCCTGATGCAGTTCGTCAAGCATCGCCTGTTGCACTTCCGGGAGGAGTTGTGAAATACGATACTCCAAATGTTGCTGTAACGGAAAGGATATTGAAAGGAAAGAAAAAGAAGGATAGTTTTGAGTTTTTGCAATCTACAACCATAATCAAGAATGATAATGCGAGTAAGGTGCATAGATATAGATATAAATTACCTAAGGGCTACAGATTGGTAGATTTTAAAAAGCATGAGCGAATCAAAGGGAAAAAGGGGTTTGCAGGTGCGTACATAATTGACAAACACAAAGTGGTAGTGAGTAGTATTGTATTTACTAAACCTAAAGATGCACAGGGAAAAGAAGTTCCGACAAGCTATAAGATTGAAAAGGATACAATAGTACAAAAAGTTGAATTTACCGGCAAGACAGCTTTCCCGGTAAAAATGCATAGAAAAAATCATCCACCAAGATGGGTCTATGTTGGCAAGATAAATAAAAAAGAGGCAATTAAAATTAGAAGGGCAATTGAACGCGAACGTTACGCTAGAGTTCTTGTGTTAAATATTGGCAAAGCAATGATAAGAATAATTAGTTATGGTTCCATGTTGCATATAAGGGCTAAATATGATCGTTTGTGTGCAAAATATAGTTATGCAATTAGCAGAGTAACTAGGAAACGTAGACATATAAAAGTATACGATATAGAATATTGGAGATATGGCGGAAAGAATAGTGGATATGTAACTAGGGATCAGGAGCTTAGAAATGTCAAATAAGGATAAGTACAAATTTAATCTTAAAGACGGTTTAGATCAATGGGTTATGATGATTTTTTTCATGGATATTGGGGCTTTATTTGTTGTGCTAATAGTTGCATTTTTTAGTAACGGGCTCGGTGAATTTTCGTTTAAATATGTGGCAAAAGAGGTGTTTATTCTTGCTTTATTATCTACTGCCGGAGCTTTTGTTTGGACTTTGATACTGGCATATCTTAAATATAAACGAAGCAATAAAAAACAGTAAATAAATTTCGGCATTTTTCGGTTATAGTCAAGATTACCCTTGGAAAAGGTTTTATCATAAAAGTTCATGATATAGAGTATTGGCGTTACTGCGGACAGAATAGTGGTTATATTACTAGGGATAAGGAGGTTAAAAATGTTGAATAAGGATAAAAAGAAATTTATCATTAAAGGCGCTTTAGACAAAAAAGTGATGATGATTTTTTTAGCGGACATTGGAGCCTTACTGATTGTGTTATTAGGTGTATTTTTCAATAGCGGTTTCGATGATTTTTCGATTAACTCTGTGGTGAAGATAGCGTTCATACTTGTTTTGATAGCCGCAGCAGAGGTTTTTGGCTGGACTGTTGTGTCAGCATATATAAATAAGCGTAGCAATAAGTAATAGCAGGCAATAAAAAATTTGAGAATGTTGAAAATGGTGATACATTATTCGGGATCAGGAGCTTGAAAATGTCAAATGATAAAATGAGAAAGTTTGGATGGGCGGATTTAAAGTTTGTGAGTAATTGGCACATATTAGCTGTTTTTGTTGGGCTTATAGTTGCTGATTTTATTCGACAATATATAAGATTTGGATCTTTTAACCTCAAAGAATTTGTAGTTGACAGTGTGCTTCTTACGTCAGCTCTAGTTGTTGTAGTTTTACTACTAACAGCATATGCACATTATAGAGCTGAAATTAAAAAAGAGGAAAACAAGAAGCCAAAGTAAAAAGTGCATATTGTCAATGTAAGACAAATAGATAAACAAACAATATGGTGTATACTTCGGAAATCTCCTCTCTGTTGTGATAACAGGGGGAGATTTTGTTTTTTGCTTTACAAATTAGGCGTAAGAGTGTATTATATTACTAAGTAATATAACTTTGTTATATGCAGAGTAAGCTTGTATTGCACGAGAGTAGGTTTATTGTATGCAGGGTAGGCTTGTGGTATGTGAGGGTGAGTTTGTGATATGCGAGGTGAAGTATGAAAACAGATAAGTATGTAAAGGGTGAAGAAGTGGGAACAAGGCAGTTGATTCTTAAAAGTGCAGGAAAATTTTTCTTAGAATATGGTTATCAGGCTGCACCGCTTAGAAAGATTGCAGCGGAAGCAGGGTTTACCCCCGGTGCGTTGTATGGATATTTCAGCTCCAAGGAAGAGCTTTTTTACGCACTTACAGATCCCATGGTAGAGCGGCTTATGAAGGTGCTTGACAGGATTCGAGATGAAATGGATGCTTTGCCTAAAGAAAAGTGGCTTCGGGAGATGGGAGATATCTACTATTCCAATATACCGAAAATCGTGGATGTTTTGCTTTCGGATCGTCAGGCAGTAAAGTTGATTGTAGATTGTGCAAAGGGGACTAAGTATGAGGGCGTTCTTGATAAGATAGCAGGACGAAATGCGATGTGTATCAACAAGGCCGCAGAAAGTGCTGAAGGTGAAGTTTCCAACTCAATCAGGCAAGAGACGCTTGAAATATTGATGGACGGCTATATCAGAACGCTTTTCAGGCTCGTAGTTTCGGATAAAAAGAGAGATACGATCATACAGTGCATGGAAATGATAGGAAAAATATATGAGACCGGCATTATCGCACTTATGCACAGAGAAAGTCCATAGCAAAGTAAATATAATTTAAAAAACAATGATAATTATTATTACACTTATGTAAAGTGAAAGTTATTAGCAGTAGTATGGGACAATTTTAAAAAGCCTTTGTAAGCTTGTTGTTAAGAAGCATTACAAAGTATAAAGAAAGGGGTGCGTCATGATAGTGTATGAAATTCCACAGGATTCTGAGAAGTGGATTAAAAATGAATTGAGGAAAAAATATTCTTCCGGCAAAGCGGAAGAAAAGTATCGAGAGATTCTTAAGACATACGAAAAATTTTCAAACGATGCTCCAAGTATCGGAGGAAAAGCTAACCCGATGTCAAAAAACTTTTACGGAGCTTTATCCGCTTTTGCATATTATGAGTGCATGGATCGAGATATGTCTCCTGGTGAAATTACAGATATGTGTTTCGGAATGATGATAGGAGACAGGAAGGGCGGTCAGCTTTCTCGCTTCAATCTTAATAATAAGTTGGTGCGAAAAATATTCCACGGACTTTTTAGGTTAAGATCTAAGAAGCTGAATAAGCATAAGAAGGACGGCTCTTGGAACAATACCTGGGGTATGGAAGTGAATCCGCTTAACCATAAAGAGGGAATTAGCATACACCTTGTGGGGTGCCCTATTGCGGATTTTGCAAAAAAGAACGGCTATGAAGAACTTATGCCATATTTTTGTGAAACGGACAAGACCGTCGTGGAGCACATGGGAGGCACTCTCTATAGAGAACATACGGTTGCCGACGGATATAAAGATTGTGATTACTGGATTAAAAATAAGGGTAAATAGTAGCTAACAGTTAACGTGAACAGGGTTATGTCGTAATGTCTGCTTGTATTTGTTTAAAAATGAAGAATTCTTTTTGATCAATGATAAGAAGAAGGTGGTATAAAATGAATATTATCGATTATTTTGCGATGCATATTGTACCGAAAATGTTTAGAGGTAAGGGGGCACTGCACCCTTGTGCTACAGGTGAGCTTGGATTTGGCGTAAGCTGTATTCGTGAATATGATGTTAATATCTTTTTTATCCATGGAAAGCAGCATCTTGTAGCTATTGATTCGGGATATAAAAATTATCCCGGGATTATGGATAAATGTAAAAGGATAGGTATAGATCCTGCAGACGTTACAGATCTGTTTCTTACACATGTAGATCCCGATCATGCAGGGGGACTTGATTATCGATGCAAAGATCCGTTTAAAAACGCAAAAATATATCTCGGAAAGTTGGAAGAAAATTATTTGACCAATACATGGCACAGGAAGAGAATCGGACCTATAGGTTTGAAAAATCCTGTTAGAATTAAGAAAAAGTATCAGCTCATGGAAGATGGAGAAACGGTAACGCTGGGGGATCTTAAGATTACATCGTTGCTTGTTCCGGGGCATACGCTGGGGCATTGTGTTTATATTATCAACGACAACCTTTTGTTTACAGGAGATTCGATTGCAATCAATGAAACCGGCGGTTATTGTTTCTTTGACGTTTTTAACTTCGACAGCAGTCTTAACAAAAAATCCCTGAAAGCTTTGAAGGAAAATATAGCTGCTTACGATATAAAAGCTGTCTTCACTTCTCATAATGGTTGGACAGCAGATGTAAAGAGTGCATTTTCACATATCGATACAATTCCTGACATCTCTAAGGAAAATCCGTTTGATAAGACTGCACCGTTTGATTGTTTTGACGATGCGGAATTGCCTTATAAATAAAAAGCATATCGTATTAGCAGCAGCCTTATGTCGGTATTGACATGGGTAGTATAAATAAATTAGAATGAATGTGTGTAGAGGCGATGGTTACAGGACATTCTTGTGAGCAAATTGTTGATGATGACAGGGCTTGTAAGATTTGCCGAGTTTGCTTGTGAGTGTATTTTTGCTGACAGTGGTGTTTTAAGAGGCGGCTTGTAAGTAATTGTCGTTACAATATTGTTTTTAGAGTTGTTTACAGAAAAGAGATATGAATGAAATACATTAGTACCAGAGGATCAAGTGAGAGAATGGATTCTGCAGAAGCCATCATAAACGGAATAGCAGGTGATAGGGGGTTGTATGTGCCTGAGAGCATACCGAATCTTCCGGTAGAGCTTGAAGAGCTTAAGGGGATGAGTTATAAGGATATAACTAAGATGGTGCTCGGTGTTTTTTTTACGGACTTTTCAAAAGAGCAGATAGAACACTGTGTAAACAGTGCGTACGATGATAAATTTTCAAAAGATGATGCGGTAGGATTTACTAAGACGAAGGAAGCATTTTTCTTAGAGCTTTACCACGGTAAAACGGCGGCGTTTAAGGATATGGCGCTATCCATCTTGCCGTTTTTACTCACTGAATCCATCAAGATGCAGGGAAGCGATAAAAAAATCTGCATACTTACGGCAACATCGGGAGATACCGGTAAGGCCGCTCTTGAGGGCTTCGCTGATGTGGAAGGCGTGGATATAATAGTTTTTTATCCTAATAACGGAGTGAGCACCGTACAGGAAAGGCAGATGATTACTCAGCAAGGCGACAATACGCATGTATTCGCTATAGAGGGAAATTTCGATGATGCGCAGACTGCAGTGAAGGACATCTTTACAGATAGTGAATTCGCAAAGGAGATAGGAGCTTTAGGATATAAATTTTCATCCGCAAATTCCATAAATATCGGAAGGCTGGTGCCGCAGGTTGCATACTATGTGTACTCATATGCAAAACTGCTATCAAGCGGACAAATAAAGGCGGGAGATCCTATAAACGTGGTGGTTCCTACAGGAAACTTCGGAAACATTCTGGCGGGATATTATGCAAAACACATGGGAGTGCCTATTGCGAAGTTGATTTGCGCTTCTAACGAAAACAAAGTGCTCACGGACTTTTTTGAAACGGGCGTGTACCACTTGGATAGAGAATTTTATCTTACAAGTTCACCGTCAATGGATATCTTGGTATCCAGTAATTTGGAAAGATTGCTGTTTAACTTGAGTGGAAACGACGGCGCTCAAATAAAAAACCTCATGAAGTCATTAGATGAAAATAAGAGATATGAGGTGTCTCCTGAAATAAAGAAGGGTTTATCGGAATTCTATGCGGGATTTTCAAACTCTGAAAAAGGTGCTCAAAATATCAAAGAACTATATGATACAGAGCATTATTTAATGGATACACATACAGCTGTAGCATATTCCGTGTATAAGGACTATAAGAAAAATACCGGTGATGATACCGATACAGTCATAGTGTCCACTGCAAGTGCATATAAATTCGCTGAAAGCGTGGCGGCTGCAATAGGATCCCTAAGGGGGAAGGACGGCTTTGAAGATCTTAAAAACCTAAGCAAGCATACAAGCACTGAAATTCCATGCTGTTTAAGGGATTTAGACAAAAGAGATGTGATACACGGAGATGTGATTAAAGTAGGCGAAATGCGCAAAGCCATATTAAACTGCCTTAAATAATAAAACCGCATTTAAAACACATAATTTTCTTGAAAAAGTTCTTCGGCAGGGTTATAATGAAGTTGTAACAAAGTCGACAAAAAAGCTTCACACAGACTATATAAATTAGTGGTTATTAACAAAAGGAGTGTTATATGGATGCTAAGCTTAAAAAGGACTTTTCTAAAATAGACAATATACTTTCAGAGTATGCAGATAAAGAAGGAAGCCTGATTACGATACTTCAAAAGACGCAGGATGCATATGGATACCTGCCTATGGATGTTATAGATTATATCTCTGAAAAAACGGGGATAAGGGCTGCAAAGATTTATGGCGTTGCGACATTCTATTCACAGTTCAGGCTAAAGCCTATAGGTAAATATCTGATAATGCTGTGTCAGGGTACGGCCTGCCACGTAAACGGTTCGGACTCCGTTAGGGAGGTGGTGTCCGAGCACCTTAATATTAAAGACGGAGAAACGACAGACGACGGAGTATTTACTCTAAATAATGTTGCCTGCCTCGGGTGTTGCTCCATAGCGCCCGTTATGATGGTTCAGACGGTGGAAGGCGAAGAAACGTACGGACAACTTACTAAGGATAAGGTAATAAAATTATTGGATGAAATCAGAGCTAGCGCATAGGCTAATCTTATACCTTTAATGATATGCGAGTAGGAGTGCTCGTAAGGGGGAGTGTGATGAAGGTAAAAGTTGGGCAAGGAAGTTGTGGTATCGCTACAGGCGCAAAGAAGGTTGCGGACAGCATAGACGCAATGATTAAGCGTGATAATCTGGATGTGGATCTGGAGGTTACGGGCTGTGTCGGCACGTGTTTCTTGGAGCCTATTGTAGATGTATACGATGATGAAGAAAAGCTTACAAGATATGTAAATGTAAAGCCCGAAGAAGTTGAATCGATATTTAAGCACCATTTCAGCGATGGTAAAATATCAAGCGAGCATGTAATTGATGAAGAAGATGAAAAGTTTATAACAAGACAGCAGAGGATAGTACTTCGTAATTGCGGACTCATAAATCCCGAAAAGATAGAAGACTATATCAGCGAAGGCGGATATGAGGCTGCAAGGATAGCTCTTACGGAAAAGACTCCTGAGGAAGTGATAGAAGAGATCAAAAAATCGGGACTTAGAGGTAGAGGAGGAGCAGGTTTTCCTACCTGGTTTAAATGGAACGCCGCAAGAAGCAATGAAGCGGATCAAAAATACATAGTTTGTAATGCAGATGAAGGAGATCCCGGAGCTTTTATGGATAGGTCCGTGCTCGAAGGGGATCCGCATGCTTTACTGGAAGGAATGCTCATAGGTGGCTATGCAATAGGCGCTACAAAGGGAGTTATCTACGTAAGGGCAGAATATCCGCTGGCTATTAAGAGACTCGAAAATGCAATGGAGCAGGCCAGAAAAGCGAATTATTTGGGAGACAATATTTTAGGCTCGGGATTTGATTTCGACCTTTATATAAAGGCGGGAGCAGGAGCGTTTGTGTGCGGTGAAGAAACTGCGCTGATAGCATCCATAGAGGGAGAACGGGGGATGCCGAGGTTGAAACCACCTTTCCCTGCACAAAAGGGTTTTTGGAAGAAACCTACAAATATTAATAACGTAGAAACCTTGGCCAACGTTGCGTGGATTATTAAAAACGGCGGCGATAAATTCGCAGAATTCGGACTCGGTGAAAGCAAAGGCACTAAGGTATTCGCACTTGCCGGTAAGATAAAAAAAGGCGGTCTTTGTGAAGTGCCGCTCGGAATGCCTCTTAGAGACGTCATCTACAATATAGGAGGCGGCATAAAAAATGACAGGAAATTTAAAGCCGTGCAGATGGGAGGTCCTTCAGGAGGCTGTATACCTGCAGAGCTCATAGATACGAAGGTAACATACGAAGACATCGTAAAGACGGGAGCCATAGTCGGTTCCGGCGGAATGATAGTTATGGATGAAGATACGTGCATGGTGGATATGGCTCGTTATTTTCTTGACTTTACCCGTAAGGAAAGCTGCGGGAAATGTATATACTGCCGCCTGGGAACGAAGCGAATGCTCGAGATACTTGAAAGGATTACGCAGGGTAAGGGTAAGGACGGAGACATAGAGCTTTTACTCGAGCTTTCAAACAAGGTAAAGGAAGGTTCTATGTGCGGACTCGGACAGACCGCTCCGAATCCGGTTCTTACCACAATAAAATATTTCAGACATGAATATGAAGACCATATATACAATCATAAATGTACTGCAAAATCTTGCAAACCTCTTGTGACATATACAATATTGGACACCTGCGTCGGCTGTACAGCCTGCGCCAGAAACTGTCCGGTAGGAGCGATTACAGGTTCTCCTAAGGGGCAGCATGTTATAGATCAGGAAAAGTGTATAAAATGCGGTAAGTGTTTGGAGTCGTGTAGATTTAGTTCTGTAAATTTAGACTAGGAGGCATGAAGTGAAAGAGATGATTGAAAGGTTTGAATTTAAGATCAACATAAACGACATTGAAGCAGGCGCAAACAAAGGCGAGACCATATTGGACGTTGCGAGGCGAAATGATATTTTCATACCTACATTCTGCTACGATGACAGGGTGGATATCTATGGAGCTTGTGGAATATGCGTATGTGAAGTGGAAGGTAACCCGAAGCTTGTAAAGGCATGCGCTACTGAAGTTGCAGACGGTATGACTGTACGTACAAACACCGAAAGAGTAATAGAGTCCCGAAAAACTAATCTTGAGCTTCTTATGACAAATCATAAGGGCGACTGCAGACCGCCTTGTGTACTCAACTGTCCTGCTCATACGGATTGTCAAGGGTACGTCGGATTTTTAGCGGAAGGAGATTTTAAGAAGGGCATAGAACTGGTAACGGAAAAGATACCTCTTCCTGCATCCCTTGGAAGGGTATGTCCGCATCCTTGTGAAGAAAACTGTAGAAGAGCCTTAGTGGATGAACCTATAGCTATTAGAGATTCAAAGCGTTTATTAGCGGAAGAAGCATTTTTTACAGAAGATTTTGCCTTTAAGCTACCGGAAGAATTTACCGGCAAGAAGGTATCGATCATAGGCGGCGGACCCATGGGTCTTTCGGCTGCATGCTTTTTAAGGCAGCGGGGGCACGATGTAACCGTTTATGAAGCCATGCCGTATGCAGGGGGAATGCTTAGATACGGAATCCCTGAATACAGGTTGCCTAAGAAAATATTAGATGCTGAAATTTCAAAGATAAAAGAAATGGGAATAGATATTAAAACGAATACTCGCATAGGAAGCGATATAAGTTTTGATGAAATAAGAAAAAACAGCGATGCGGTGCTACTTGGAATAGGTGCTTGGAAGTCTACAGGTACAGGTTGCAAAGGAGAAGACAGCAACGGTGTAATAGGTGGTATCGAATTTCTTCAGAGGAAGGCTAGAGGCATTGAAACGGGTATTGGAAAGAACGTGGCTATAATAGGCGGCGGTAATACCGCTATGGATGCTGCAAGGACGGCTGTAAGGCTCGGAGCCCAAAATGTGTATAACGTGTACAGGCGTACAACGGAGCAGATGCCTGCTGAAGAATTTGAAATAAAGAGCGCAGAGGAAGAAGGTGTAATATTTAAGACACTTAGAAATCCGATTGAAATTTTCGAAAAGGACGGCAGGGTAAATGCAATGGAGCTTCAGGTTATGGAGCTTGGTGAAGAGGATGCATCAGGAAGGCGAAGGCCTGTAGCGGTAGAGGGCAAAACGGAAATGCTTAATGTGGATACCGTTATACTTGCCATAGGGCAGGCGGTGGATTCAGAATTATTCGGTGAAGTTGAAAAAACGAAGCGAAACGCTATAGCCTATGATGAAAAATCATTTATGACGAGCATGGAAGGCGTGTTTGCGGGTGGCGACTGCGGTAACGATAAAATTTCAATAGCTATCGAAGCCATAGCGGATGCGAAGAAGGTTACGGAGGCTATAGACAATTATCTGAGCGGAAAGAAATTTGTTTATACTTCGCCTTATTATGTTACAAGGTCAGACATTACATCTGAGGATTTTGAAGATAGAGAGCGAAAATGCAGGGCTAATCCTGAAGTTGCAAAAGCTGATGAGAGAAAAGATAATTTCAATGAAGTGGAAAAGACAATCGCTGTAGATTTAATGAAGGAAGAAGCTAAAAGATGTCTTGAATGCGGTTGTAAGGATTATTTTGAATGTAAGCTGATAAAGTATTCACACATGTACGAAGTGGAGCCTGAAAGGCTCTATGGAGATCATACCGATATAGACTTTGAGGATGATCATCCATTTGTAACCAGGGATCCTAATAAGTGTATCCTGTGCGGATTGTGCGTCAGGGTTTGCGATGAAACGCTCGGTATCGGAGCTCTAGGGCTTGTAAACAGAGGTTTCGATACGGTAATCATGCCGGAGATGGGCAGAAAGCTTCGCGAGAGCGGATGCGTAAGTTGCGGCATGTGTATATCGGTATGTCCTACCGGAGCTCTTAAGGAAAGGTGCTTTAATACAAAGGATATACCGGCAAATATGAAGTCTAACGAGACGGTTTGTGAATTCTGCTCCGTTGGCTGCAAAATTGATGTACAGACAGCCGGAAATCTGGTAATGAAGGCTGATGCAATAAACGGAAGCGAAGCAGGTATGGGACTTGCCTGCGGCAGAGGTAAATTCGGATTGTTTACGAGGTACACCGAGCCGTTTGATTCATATATAGGAAGTGAAAAAACGAAAAAAGAAGAGGCTATAAAATCGCTTGCGGATCTTATAGGTGATGCTTCTAAAAAGAAATATGTAAGTATATCTGCAAGGTATACTACTGAAGAAGTTGCGGCTATTAAAAAGTTTGCAGATGCAATAGGCGCAGACGTCGTATCTCACGATGTGCCTGAATGTGGAGCAGGTAAAGTATTTGGAACGACTAAGCCGCTTACGGGCTTCGATGAGCTGAATGATTCCGACTTCATACTGTGTGCCTTAGATGTTCATAGCAACCCTATAATTTCACCAAGGCTTATAAGCCTTTCAAAACAGGGAAAAGAAATAGTCATGATCACCAATCAAGAGGGCACTACGAGGGGTGTTAACATAAGGCATATAAATACGGATAAAAAGGGTAGCGCAATAGCGGAGGTTTTTGCCGGGGTTGTAAAATTAGCTGCGAACAGCGATAAGCCGTTCAGCTCAGAGCTCATAGAGTATGCAGGAAAAATCAATGTGAGCGATGAAGCCATGGAAGCGGCAAAGCGTTATCTATCGGCTAAGAATCCTGCAATACTATATTCCGACAGCATTGTTACCTTTGACGGGGCGGTTTTACTTTCCGATATAGCTGCCTACAAGGGAAGCAATTTAGTTCATCTTAGAAAGAAAAACAATACTCAAGGATTGCTGGACTTTGGAATTAAGCCTGCAAGTTCTGATGAAAGCGGGATATTGATAAGCTTCGGTGTAGATATTACGGATGATATGAAGGCCGGATTTGAGCGTATTGCGCATGTGGATGTGATGCATAACGATAGGGCGGATATATTCATTCGAGAGCCTAACGGAGTTAAAAAAGATGGAAGCTTCACAAATGCAGAGGGAAGGGTTCAAGCCGTAAAAAACAGATTTATAAAAGAAGGTGATGAAGGGGATATGTATGACCTCTTAAATGATATTTTAAATGAACTCGGCATAAAAGAAGCGGTAATCAATTATGAAGATGCCATAAAGACTGTGGAAGCGGAAGTTTACGGCAAAAACTATGCAGGAAGTAAGCACATCGCAGTTGCTGATGAGATAAATGTACAGTTTATGGTTCCAAAGTCTGATATATTACTGCAAGAGCAGGGCACATCCGATGCTCTTCACACTAAAATATCGCAAGAGCTCGGCAAACTAATAAAACAGCGATAAACTGTAACAGGCAGATAAAAACAGAAATAATAGACTTCACGGTTTGTGAAGTCTATTAAGTAAGTAATGTTGCCCTATGTTGTTTTCAGGGTTATAAGTAGCTTTAAGTATTAGCTGATAGGCTCGCTGTGCTAATTTTCATAAACTTATTTTAGTGAAATAATAAGAGCAATTAGTTTATATTACTCAGGGGAATTTAATGCTGAGGATAGCGAAATTTTTGAAGTTCTGCGTCTCAGTATGAATGACATTATCTCGAATGACACGAAGAACAACGCAAAGGTTAGCGGGTAGATCTTCATAGGTATATAAGGGGTGAACCAGCCATCCATCTTTCGGATCATGGATATCATTATGACTTGTTCTATCGCCGTACTTACGGGAAGGGATATGAGAATCCCGAATATTACCACTATACGGGTAGGGCTGTTAAATAATCTGTTTATCTCCTTAGGGTGGAATCCCAGTACCTTCGTCATGGAGATGTTGGTGGTGTTCTTTTCTATAACAAGTTTTGATAATAGGAACACCATTATCATATAGATTACCAAGGTTGCAAAAACAAATGTGGTATTTATACCCTTCATAGCTTCATTTATCTGTTCTGTAAGGGCTGAAAGATCTTTTCCCGTAACGGTGAGTGCAATATCCTTTGATTTTAAATCTTTTAATTTTTTATTTGAGAAGTATCCGTTATAGTAGTCCTTATCTTCTTTGAATGTCTTTCGAAAGTCCCTTATGTCCATAAATACTGCAAAGAATGAAGGGTGTTCATATGTCTTGGTGAGTTTGAACTTGTACTTCTTGGATTTGTATTTTTGCTTGAACGTTAAGGTATCGCCTTTTTCTATGTCGAATTTTTCAACATATCCGTTGGATATCAATACCTCTCCTCGCTTAATGGAAGCATTTTTTAGATATTTTGACTTTGGAGATATGCCGTAAATCGTTACAGTTTCATCGTTTCGTCCTACGAGTTCTCTGATTGCGAACTTTTCCGCCTTTTTATCCTTTGTTTTGACAGGATGCACCAGGGTGTATTCGTAGTTTGCAATTTTATTTTTCTTTACCTTTTCAGCATGCTTATCTACTATCGGCAATATAGACAGTCCGAAGATGAGAAGTACATTGGATATGATTATACCTACAATTATCAGAGAATATATGCTTTTATTATCGAGTATGGTTCTAATTTTTATTCTGGTAAATATCCTGAGCTTCGGAGAAAGTTTTAGAGGCACGGCTTTGCGGCGTTTAAATATCTCGTTTCTAAGGAAGTTGCTCGGTCCATTTCGCATTATAAGGATGAGGGTAATATAGTTTATTATAAACATTATTATCAGAGGAGCACCGGTTGTAAGCAATAATGCTTTGGCATTCCATACGGTATGATAAGGCATTAATGAATACGAATTATAGTAAAGTCCCGTGATTATGTCTTTTACTACCGTATAGCCCAGTATGTTTCCAAGGATACCACCTAGGAGTGATACGAGCAGCGGTATTACCAGATAGTGCCTTCTGAGCTCCGACTTTGAATAACCGGATGCCCTGAGCGTTCCTATCGTTTTTGAATCGCTTTGGATGTTGTTTTTAATGGATGCTCTGAATATCAAGCTCAGTAATATAAGGAAGATGACCATGAAATACGTAAGAGATGCGGTATCTTTTTTAAAGTCATCTCCTGTGAATCTTATTGCGTTGTTATCGTATCTATGAACTATGGAGCTGAGCATCCCCATGTTTTTGTATATCCTCTTGGCAAGTTTTTCGGTCAGCTTGTTGGTTTTTGACTTACTTAAGTCATTTTTGTTGCGCCACACGTATTTGTAGTGATTTCGTAGCTTTATTTTTTTATATTCCTTGTCGGTTACGAGCGCCGGGGTGAAGTGGATGGAGTCAAATACGATGCTTTTATTATCCTTAAAAAGGGCGGAGTAGTTTACCATAGCGGAAAAACCCGTAATAGTGTACTTTCTTTTGTTGATTTTTATCTTATCGCCTATCTTTAAATTGTTTCTCTTTGCATATACCCTGTCTATGGATATTTCTTTTGTAGTCTTTGGGAATCTGCCACTTAAAATATCGCATTTATTTACTTTTTCTCTGTCCTTTATATTGTATATTCTGTAAGTTGTCTCGTTATCTTCCTTTTTTTCCTTATAAAATTCATTGTAGATCGTTACATCTTTCTTTTGGATTTTTTTAATGCTTTTTTTAGGCAGCTTATTCTCTAAAATGAATTGTCCGTCCTCAAGCTTATATTTTATATGCCCATCGTGATAATTATCGTCAATGCTGCCTGCTCCTACAAGCTGCCCTGATGTAGTGCCTATCATAATTGTTAGAAATATCATTATGAGTATATACTTGAATGAATCTTTTTTAAATTCTCTTAGGTATTGTTTGTTTAATGGATTTCTCATAGTGCTTGCTCCTACCAGTTAAGTTTGGTTGCGTCGATTTTTTCTTCGTTCTTTATATCGCTTCCTATCTTGCCGTCATGTAGCGTTACGATTCTATCTGCAATTTTTGCAAGTTCCGTATTGTGGGTTACCATCAATATGGTTGTTTTGAATTCTTCGTTTATGTCTTCAAGCAGCTTTATTATTTCTTTTGATGTTCCATAATCTAGAGCACCCGTAGGCTCGTCACAGAGAAGTAGGGCAGGGTTTTTGATTATAGCTCTTCCTATTGAGGTTCTTTGCATCTGTCCGCCTGATAGCTGAACGGGGAATTTGTCCTTGTGATCCCAAAGTCCGAGCGATTTTATAAGATCATCGCTATTTAGAGGGTTAGAACCGAGGTATGCACCCACTTCTATATTCTCCCTAACGGTAAGGCTCTGTATCAGATTGTATGATTGGAACACGTAGCCGAGATATTTTCTTCGGTATTCCGTGAGTGCTTTTTCCTTCATTTTTTCAAGAGTTTCTCCTTGCATCACAACACTACCGGAATCGATAGGTTCTATTGCACCGATGATATTCAGCAATGTGCTTTTTCCGCTTCCGGAAGGCCCGAGCATCACGTTTACACTGCCTTTTTCGATATCAAGGTCTATGCCTTTCAGTACTTCTATGGATTCCTCACCATTTTTAAATGACTTGTGAACATTTTTTAAGCTTAATAACATAATTCCCTCCTTTAATCGCAATAATATTATACCACTAAAACTTTTTTGTAAGCAAGTAGCGCTATAATGATTACGTTTCTTTAGTTTAAGAGTGGCAGGAGGATATATGTTGCTACATTAAAAACGAAATAGAAGAAGGAGAGCCTTCAATGTATGCTTTTATATTTTCCTCGCAGAGTTTAATGAGTCTTGCTCTGGCTGCATGGGTTCCCCAGGCGATATGTGGAGTTATAAAGCAGTTGTCAAGCTCAGTCAAGCTATTCTCTATAGGGGGTTCGCTGCTAAGTACATCGAGGTAGGCTGCGGCAAGTTTATTACTCATGAGTGCTTCCTTAAGATCATTTTCATCTATAAGTCCTCCTCTTGCCGTATTTATGAGTACCGCTCCATCCTTAAGGCTAGATATGAAGCTTTTATTTACAAATTTTTCGTTTCCTTTGGTAAGAGGACAGTGAAGGCTTATGATATCGGAATTCAGCGTTTCAGTAGGGTTTTTGCTGTACGCATTCACCTTCATGCCGAAGCTCTTCGCTATGTTTGCAACGCATCTTCCTATATTCCCGTAGCCGATAATCCCGAGGCTCAATTCCGTAAGGCTTTTTGATGGCGAAAGGAAGAAGCAAAAATCATCCGATTCTTGCCACCTACCGCTTCTTGTTGCTTTAAAATAACCTGTTAAGTCATTGGCGTAGTGCAGTATATAGCTCATCGTTTGCTGCGCAACAGCCTGTGTAGAATAGGAGGCTATGTTTGTTACCGTGACGTTTGAGGCTTTAGCAGCTTTTATGTCGATGTTGTCGTATCCTGTCGCAAGTTCTCCTATGTATTTAAGATCCCGCGCATTTTTAATGATTTCCTCAGTTAGTTTGCATTTTGATGTGAGCACCATATCATAACCCTCGATTCTCGGGGCAATTTCATTTTGAGCAGTTCTTTCATATACGGTAAGTTTATCGACTTTGTCCAGCTGCTTTAAAGAGTCGAAGCTGAGATCCGACTGCGTGATTGTGAATGCATCGAGTATTACTATTTTCAATCTACACCTCCCTTACACAAAATGTTTTCTGATATTATACAGCATGTGGTTGGTATATATAAGGAATAAAATACATCATTCGATTTTTCAAGAGATGGAAAAAGTGTCATTGTAAGTCATTTTAATTGGGCAGGCGGCAGTAGAAAAGAAATTATAAAGATGATATACTGGTTACGATTTATTGGATGATTGAGAGGTGGTTTTGTGTCTAAAATAAATATTGAAGGCTCGGAAATCAGTGTTATAGCCATAGGCAATAGAGATTATATTTCTTTAACTGACATGGTTAGAAATATTGAAAACGGCTCGGCTTTAATTGAAAAATGGCTCAGAAATAAAAATACGATAGAGTTTTTAGGCATTTGGGAAGATATGTATAATCCAAACTTTAATTCCCCCGAATTCGAGGGAATTAAAATTGAAGCAGGGCTTAACCGCTTTATTTTATCCGTAAAACAGTGGGTGAAGAAAACTAATTCCATTGGCATTGTTGCAAAGGCAGGAAGGTATGGAGGAACTTATGCACATAAAGATATTGCATTCGAATTTGCTTCTTGGGTATCGCCTTATTTTAAGCTGTATTTAATAAAAGAATTTGAACGACTAAAAAAAGAAGAACAAGAGAAACTTGGCTGGGATATAAAAAGAAATTTGGCAAAAATCAATTATAGAATTCATACCGATGCCATAAAAAACAACCTTGTACCTGAAAAATTGCCAAAGGAAAAAATCAACTTTATTTATGCGAGTGAAGCTGATATTCTGAATGTAGCTTTGTTTGGAATGACAGCAAAAGAATGGCGTGAGGAAAATCCGAAGTTAAAAGGAAATATCAGAGATTATGCGGATATATCTCAGCTTGTTTGTCTCTCAAATCTTGAAAATCTTAATGCTATTTTTATAAATGAGGGGATGAAGCAATCAGACAGATTGGAAAAACTGAATTTTATTGCCATAGAGCAGATGAAAATATTATCCGAAGCGGAAACAACAAAGAAATTGAAATAAGAGAATATTTTGAAACAACTTATGGGAAAATTCATTAAACATATTCTCCATTGTAAATGTTAAGTATGTGCGCCAATTTTATCTTACCTTTCTAAATGGTCACGCACTGCGTGACGAATTGAGTTGGACTCACTATCGTAGTCTTATGCGGGTTGAAAATGAAAAGGCATGGAAGACATTGACAAGCAGTAACTGCTTGCATTTGCGAGGGTATTTTCATGGGGAAAAGGAAAAAATAATAAAAAAAGCAAAAAAATAGGAAAAATTTGTTGACTCATGGTATTTTTGGTGGTATCTTAGATAAGGAATTAGCACTCGGCAGGCGAGAGTGCTAACAAAAAATGATATACCTGAAAACGAGATTGGCATGCACATTGAAAGAAAACGAGATTGATATATACATTAGAATAGGACGACAAATAAAGGTATACAAGAAAGGAGGGTTAAGTGATAAACGATAGAAAGAAGAAATTGCTTCAGGCGATACTGATGGAATTTATCGCAAATGCGGAACCTGTGGGTTCAAGAACGCTTACGAAAAGATATGATCTCGGTCTTAGCCCTGCGACTATAAGAAACGAAATGTCAGACCTTGAAGAGATGGGATTTCTTTTAAGACCGCACACATCGGCGGGAAGAGTTCCTACGGAAAAGGCATATAGATATTACGTAGATCAGATGATGAAAACGCATGAACTCACAAACGATGAAAAGGCTATAATAGCAGGCAAAATAAACAATACGATGAACGAGCTCGATAAAACCATAAAGCATGCTACGAAACTACTGTCTGAACTTACAAATCTCACATCGTTTGCGGTAACACCAAAGAAGGAAAGTGACAGGCTTCAGCACATAGAATTGCTGCAAATCGAAGGAAACAGGCTCGTGCTAGTGCTTGTAGCTGAGACGGGAAAGACCTCGACGGTGGTCATGCATTCACACAGCAGGTACTCAGAAGATGCGCTTGCCATCCTTGAGAGGGCTCTCAGTATAGAATACAAAGGCAAGACCATCACGGAATCACTTACCATGGATATAGCGGATACCATCAAAAACGATGCACCTGCGGTAGCAAAGTTGTTCTCTGAAATCAGCCCGTCTCTTGCATCTACTCTAAGAGGAATGCTCGAGACCGACATATATATGGAAGGAATATCAAACATCTTTGCGAATCCGGAGTATTCAGACAATGTTAAGGCGAGCAAGTTTATAGATATGATATTCAAAAAAGATGATTTCACAAGGGTTCTTTCAAATAGAGACGATGGAATCATAATCACCATAGGCGAAGAAAATGAAGACGATGCTCTTAAAAACAGTACGCTGATTACGGCAACCTACCATGTAGATGGTGAATACATAGGAAAAATCGGTGTAATAGGACCTACGAGAATGCCTTACGGACATGTGACTTCCGTTATTAAATATTTGACGGAAAATGTAGATAAATCCTTTAATAAGGACTTGAATCCGGAGTGACGGATGACGAAGTGTATTTAGGTAAAGATATGAGGTGAAAATGAAGATTAATGTGAATTTAGGGGGAGTAACCGATGAGTGAAAAGAAAAAAGATGAAAAGCCGGTTGAGGATAAGAAGTGCAAGGATTCAAAGTGCTGCAAACATGAGAAGAACGGCTCTAAGGATTGTAAGAATGCTGCAAGCAAAGAGGCAAAGGAGGACTTTGAAGATAAGTACATAAGGCTCATGGCGGAGTTTCAAAACTTTAAAAAGAGAAACGAAAAGGAAAAAAGCGCTATATATAAGCTTGCAAACGAGGCGCTTATCACAGAGCTTTTGAATGTGATGGACAGCTTTGAACTGGCGCTCAGCACAGGGGACTCGAAAGACTCGGAAGGGTTACTCATGATACAAAAACAGTTTGCAAGCATACTGGAAAAGGCCGGACTTTCAAAGATCGATTCGCTGGGTGAAGAATTCGATCCTAACAGGCATCATGCGGTAAAGACTGTAGAAGAAGACGAAGGGAAAAGCGGAACGGTAGCCGAAGTTTTAAAAGAAGGCTATGTACTGAGCGATAAGGTCATAAGACCGGCGATGGTAGTTGTAGTAGAATAGAAAAATTGATAAGAGTTAATTAACAGGAGGTTTAAAATGGGAAAGATTATTGGAATTGACTTAGGAACGACAAATTCATGCGTTGCCGTATTGGAAGGAGGCGATGCGACAGTTATAGCTAATGCGGAAGGAAGCAGAACCACACCATCCGTTGTGGGATTTACAAAGGCAGGTGAAAGACTTGTAGGAGAAACCGCTAAGAGACAGGCGGTAACAAATCCTGAAAGGACAATATCTTCAATAAAAAGACACATGGGTACGGACTATAAAGTGAAGATAGACGATAAGGAATACAGCCCTCAGGACATATCTGCGATGATACTTACCAAGCTTAAAAACGATGCCGAGAGTTATCTCGGGGAAAAGGTTACGGAGGCTGTAATCACAGTACCTGCATACTTTACAGACAGCCAGAAACAGGCTACCAAGGATGCAGGAAAGATAGCGGGACTCGATGTAAAGAGGATAATAAACGAGCCGACAGCAGCTTCCTTAGCGTACGGACTTGATAAAGATGACAGTTCGCACAAAATCCTCGTATACGATTTGGGTGGAGGTACGTTCGACGTATCGGTGCTTGAACTTGGAGACGGCGTATTTGAAGTACTTGCAACCAGCGGTGACAACAAGCTAGGCGGAGATGACTTCGACAACGCCTTGGTAAAATACATGGTAGATGAGTTTGCTAAGGGAAATGGTATAGACCTGTCTAAAGATAAGATGGCTATGCAGAGAATAAAGGAAGCTGCAGAAAAGGCGAAGATGGAGCTTTCAAGCGCAACACAGACAAACATAAATCTTCCGTTCATAACGGTATCTGAAAACGGACCGCTTCATATGAACATGGAGATAACGAGGGCGAAATTCGAGCAGCTTACATCTTCTCTTGTGGAGAAAACCATAGATCCTATGAAAAAAGCTATGAGCGATGCCGGTATTACGGGAAGCGATATAGCAAAGGTAATATTGGTTGGCGGATCTACAAGAATTCCGGCAGTTCAGGAAGCTGTAAAGAAGGTTACGGGCAAGGAACCTTTTAAAGGAATAAACCCTGACGAGTGCGTGGCTCTAGGAGCGGCCGTACAGGGAGGCGTATTGACAGGAGATGTGAAGGATGTATTGCTTCTTGATGTTACACCGCTTTCACTTTCTATAGAAACTTTAGGCGGAGTAGCAACGAAATTGATCGAAAGAAACACTACGATTCCTACAAAGAAAAGTCAGGTGTTCTCAACAGCAGATGATAACCAAAGTGCAGTGGACATCCATGTAATGCAAGGTGAAAGAGAGATGGCGAGCGATAACATTACACTTGGAAGATTCCAGCTTACAGGCATACCTCCGGCACCAAGAGGAGTACCACAGATAGAGGTAACATTCGATATAGATGCAAACGGTATAGTAAATGTAAGTGCAAAAGATAAGGGCACCGGTAAGGAGCAGAGCATTACCATTTCATCTTCAAATAAGCTCAGCGACGAAGAGGTGGAAGCTAAGATTAAAGAGGCTGAACAGCATGCAGAGGAAGACAAGAAGCGAAAAGAAGGAATAGAGGTAAAGAACAGAGCGGAATCTCTAGTGTATGAAACTGAAAAATCACTTAAGGAAGCGGGCGATAAGATAGACGCATCTAAGAAGAAGGAAATAGAGGATGCAAAGGATGAGCTTTCAAAGGCGATAGAATCAGGAAATAACGACGATATTAAGGCGAAGACGGATGCGCTTACAGAAAAGCTCCATGCCTTTACCACAGAGATGTACAAGCAGGCGCAAGAGGCTGCAGCTTCAAATGCAGAAGCTAAAGACGGCGATGCACCTAAGGACGATAAGGTAGTGGATGCAGACTTTGAAGTAGTGGATGAAGATAAAAAATAAATAAATCGCAGAGGTTAAAATGGAACAAAAACGAGACTATTATGAAGTGCTTGGTATAAGAAAAGGCGCTACCGATAAGGAAATCAAGTCTGCATATAGGAAGATGGCTAATAAATATCACCCTGATAAAAATCAGGGTGATAAAAGCGCTGAAGAAGCGTTTAAAGAAGCGAATGAAGCCTATGATGTTCTGTCTGACAAGACAAAGAGGGACAGGTATGACAGATTCGGGCATGCAGGTGTAGATCCTAACGCAGGCTTTGGCGGTGATGCCGGAGCTTCAGGCGGAGCGTATGGCGGCGGATTTTCAGGTGCTAATTTCGGATTTGATGCAGAGGATATCAACAGCTTTATGGGAGCTATGTTCGGAAACTTCGGGATGGGGCGTTCAAGGAGAAACGGTCCCATGCAGGGTAATGACATCAAGGCAAGGATGAACATAAGCTTTAGGGAGGCTGCGTTCGGTGTGAAAAAGCAAATAGAAATAGATAAGTACGTCGAATGCGATGCCTGCCATGGCCACGGAACGGCGGACGGGAAGGAAAAAAAGACTTGTTCCGCATGTGAGGGCAGGGGCAGGGTATACCAGACTAAAAATACTCCGTTTGGCACGTTTAGAACGGAAACCGCTTGTCCGAGCTGCCACGGTACAGGCAAGGAAAATTCTGATCCATGTAGAACCTGCAGTGGAAGCGGCAGAGTAAAGAAAAACGTTAAAATAAACGTTACGATTCCCGAGGGTATACATGACGGAGGCGTCATCTCCCTAAGGGGATATGGTGAGCCCGGTATCAATGAAGGACCTCCCGGAGATTTATATATAGTGATAAATGTGGCGAACGATGACGTATTTGAAAGGCGAGGTAACGACATTTGGCTGGAAGTCCCTATAAGTTTTGCGCAGGCAGCTTTAGGCGATGAAATAACGGTGCCGGGGCTTAGAGAAAAGATAAACTACAAGATACCTGCAGGCACACAGCCGGATACCGTATTTAGAATCAAGGAAAAGGGCATAAAGGATGTAAATTCCTCAAGAAGGGGACATCTATATATAACCGTAAAGCTCGAAGTACCAAGATCTTTAAATGTTGAGCAAAAGAAGATAATATCTGATATGAATGATAAAATCGATGAGAAATGCTACAAGGAAAAAAGCATGTTTAAGAGGATTTTAAACGACTTGTTTTCATAGAGTGTGCAGCTTTAAGGAAGTGGTGTGAATAAATTTTTTGTAGAAAAATCATTTGTAGTGGGCAGTGGATTCGAGATCCTGAATCCTGAGGATGTGCACCATATAGTGCATGTTCTAAGGTTAATTGCAGGGTCTCGAATTTTACTTTCCGATGGTAAAAATGAGTATGAGGGTGTAATTGAAGATATAGGCGGAGAAGTTGTAAAGGGGAAAATCACTGATCTAAACAGATCGTTTAGAGAGCGAAAGGTGGAACTTTCATTGATTCAAGGAATGCCGAAGGCAAAGAAGATAGAGTTTATAGTGGAAAAGGCGGCCGAGCTTGGAGTGATGAAAGTTTTTCCTGCGTTTATGGATAGAAGTATAGTAAAGCCGACTAACAAGGATGATGAAAAGCATGACAGGCTTTTAAAGAAGGCGCTATCCGCCTGTGAACAGTCAAAGCGAAACAGGGTAATGCGGGTGGGTAAGCTCCGAGAATTTAAGGACATCATCTTAGATATAGATGCGGATATTAAGCTGATAGCATATGAAAACGAGGAGGGTAACACTTTAAAGGATGTTTTATCCGAGTATGGAAACGGGAATGACGCCTGTAAAGCTATGAGCATAGCGCTGGTTATCGGTCCTGAAGGAGGGATTACAGATTCCGAGCTCAGTATTGCCTCTGCAAACGGATATAAGCCGGTAAGCCTTGGCGGCTCAATTTTAAGGACGGAGACAGCGGGGCTCGTAGCTGCGAGCATGATATTTTACGAATTCGATTTGTAATAGCCATCGTATATATAGTAGAATTATGACATATATAACGGTATTGCAACAGGAAGGATTAATATTATGCGTAAAACTGTCATTAACCTAGCAATTCTTACAGGCATTGCAGGCCTTGCATTTGGGATATATTTTAAGGTAGCCACATCGCCGGATAGAATTCTGTCTATGGCGATAATTACAATAGTGGCTTATGTGGGCATATTCGCCGTATCGCTTTTAAATCTTCTAAAAAACGTAAAGGCCTTTTTTAAGAAGGCGAAGACGCTCGAGTTTTTCATAGGATTTTGCCTATCTGTAATACATTTTCTGTTTGTGCTCTTTTCGGTGGGTCTTGTGAAGACGATGGTAACGCTGCCGAGGGTACCGAGCACGGGATCTCTAATCGCTACGGGCGCTTTGGATGAAGGCAGTAATTATTCCCTTCCTTCGGGAACCATATTTTTCCTAATGGTATTTTCAGTAATATTACTCGGATTTGCGGGGCTATTGATTTCGGGAACATTGTATAGCGGTCCGATGCTATACGAAGAAGAGGAGGAGCAGGCTGAAAGGAGAAACCTTAAGAAGAAACGTCGCATGGATGAGGATTACTTGGATGAAGACTATGCAGATGAAATGTACGATGAAGATGGATATCTGATAGAAAACGATAAAGCTCCTAAGACTAAACGAAAACGCAAAGGAGCAAAGAAAAAAAGCATAAGAGGAAGAATTATAGCGGTGCTTTTACTCATTGCGATAATACTGGGTGCAGCACTCGCATGGAAGTTATTTTATTCGGAAAAACCGGGTCAGGTGGATCTTACAGCGGGTATTGTACTTGAATACTCGGGACAGGATGGCAGCGGTAAGGCTAAGGTAAAGGAGAACAAGGTAAGTTATACAAGCAGTGATAGCGAGGTCAAGGATTTCTTTGAGAAAGATCTTAGCTATAAGATAGATAAGGATAAGAATCTTAAAAATGGAGATAAAATAACTGTGGAGGTAAAATACCCTAAGGCGAAGGCTTTAAAGCTTAAGCTGGATCTCATACATGAAAAGAAAGAATACATAGTAAGCGGGCTTAAAGACAAAAAGGACGATAATTCCTCTGAAGATAAAAAGACCAAGGATGATGGCAGGTATCATTCAACATCTGAGGTTTCACAGGGAGTGCGGCAGAAGTGGAGAAACGAAGCTACCAAAATAATAAAACAACACACATCCGAGATCGTTTCAAACCCTTATTACACCTTTGTAAGGGAATACCTTGCCATATCAGGGACGAATAATAACGACTGCTATGTGGCTCTTTATAGTTTCAAGGGCAGGGATAATTCGGGAAAAGGAAGCAGCGGTTATGCAGTTGTGAATTTAATAAACTTCAATAAAAAGAACAAGCTGGCGGCGACCGATGTAGCTGCAGTACCTCTTGAGAAGAATAACAAGTACATAACGGATAGGAGTGAAGCTATAAATGCACTGACGGCTGCATACAAAAAAGACGGATATACGTTGTATCCGTTTTAAAACGACAAAAATCGACAAAATATAAGATTTTTCAAGGCTCGTAATAAACGCTTTTAAAAAGTGTATGTTGCGGGTCTTTTTGTATGCGAGCCACAGAGGTTTAAAAATACTGATGGTTACATATTTTGCAGGCAAAACTTATGGATAAGAGGAGATTTCAAATGGTGCCTATACTTAGTTTGCGTTGAAATTGCACGTTTCTTACGAGATAGACTTATGCACAGGGATAAGTGGAAAACATTGTATGCAATTCCCGTTTTAATGTGGAAAATCTCTACAATGCAGATTATTTGTGAATGTTGTATGAGGATAAACTGAGTTCATTTTTAACTAATCGGGTTTACATAATATCATCAAGAATAAAACGAAATTCTGCAGCTTAAATCACCTGATAATATGTAAAATTTTGGCAAATCATGGCTATATATAGTAGCTTATATAAATAGCCACATTATATCGAAGAATTTCTCAAAAAATCAATAAAAAGTGGTGAATAGTGGAGAATATTTTTGTAAAATCGCTAAAATTAATTGATAAGTGGAGTTAAATGGAGTATTATTACAATATCAAGTTATAACTATGGTCACAAGAGGCATCATGTTTATCGGAAAGTACGAAAATACTTTGGATACAAAAAACAGGCTGATAGTTCCTTCCAAGTTTAGAGAGGAGCTGGGCATACGTTGCGTGATCACTAAGGGGCTTGATAACTGCATATACATATATCCCGTGCACGAGTGGGAAGATTTTCTGCTAAAGCTATCGGAGCTTCCTATTTCGGACATAAACGCAAGAAAGTTTGTAAGGCATTTTAACGCAAGTGCAAACGAAGCCGAGATAGATTCACAGGGAAGGCTCACCATTCCTGCAGACCTTAAGGACTATATGGGTGCTCAGAAGGAGATCACCACTATAGGCGACAGAAATAAGCTTGAAATATGGGATAGAAAAACGTTGAATTCCGTATCGAGTGAAGCATTGCCAAGTCCGTCGGAGCTTGCGGAAAGCATGAAGCAGTATGGAATTTAAACATAGCCCGGTGATGCTTCATGAATGCATTGAAGCTTTAAATATAAAGGAGGATGGCACTTATATAGACTGTACACTGGGAGGCGGAGGCCATTTTACAGAGATTGCAAAGAGGCTTTCAGAGGACGGCAGACTCATAGGGATAGACAAGGATGCGGATGCCATAGATGCGTATCGAAGAAGAAACGTAAATACGAGATGCAAGGTGGATATAGTAAAAAGTGATTTTAAGGATATCAGGGAGGTAGCCGCAAAGACAGGGATAGATGGAGCAGACGGAATACTTATGGATCTTGGAGTATCATCTTATCAGCTTGATAAAGCAAGTAGAGGATTTTCATACAAAAACGATGCGCCGCTTGATATGAGAATGGATAGGGAACAAAAGTTTACAGCAAAAACGGTGGTGAATGAGTATTCAAAGGAAGAGCTTACAAGGGTGATCAGAGAATATAGCGATGAAAAGTGGGCAGCTCGGATAGCGGCAGCTATAGTAAGAGAAAGGGAAGAAGCTGAGATAGAATCGACTGCGAGGCTTTCAGAAATAATAAAGGAAGCGATTCCGGCGGCGGCAAGAAGAACGGGACCTCACCCGGCAAAGAGGACATTTCAGGCGATAAGGATAGAAGTGAACGGAGAACTCGGGATGTTAGAAAAAACATTAAAAGATGCAAAGTCAATACTTAACAAAAACGGCAGACTTGCCGTCATAAGTTTTCATTCGCTTGAAGACAGAATCGTAAAAAAATGGATACAGGATGAGCTACATCCTTGCATTTGTCCTAAAGACATTCCCGTTTGCGCTTGCAACAGGAGGTCTGATATAATAACCGTGGGAAAGATTATCTGCCCGTCTGTAGATGAGCTGGATAGGAATCCCAGGGCACGAAGTGCCAAGCTAAGAGTTATAGAAAGGGTGGCATGATATGGCAGATAGGAATAATTTGGCTTATTATGACAACAGTCAGGGGAATGCTGTAGCTTATCCTTTGCCGCAAAAGAAGGAAAAGCAAGCCCCTTCACCTGCAAGACGCACCAGATCGCAGGTAGCTGAGAGCAATAAAAACAGGCTCGTGGTATCGGCTGTGCTGATTGTCGCCCTTATGATAATGTCCATACTGTTTTTTGCGGGTGCAATGTCTTCCATTCAGCAGAATGAAATAAACGAGCTACAGAATAAGAGCACAATAAAGAAGGAACAGATAGAAGAGCTTAACATCATGATAAGCCGCATGGAGAACATAAGGACTGTCGAGAGCGAAGCGAACAAAAAGGCGGATATGAAGAAGGCCGGCGATAAGGACTTCGTTACGGATTATCAGAAGCTTTCTCCTCCTTCAAATTTCAATGAAATTTTAAAGAAAAAGGCGTTTCAGTAAAATGAGTTGGATTACCACTTCATATATCTATGCCAGATAGCACACCGTTATCTGGCTACTTTTTTTAAAACGAGGTAGAATACATGAAAAAGCTTGTTGAACTTACGAGCATAAAAAAAAGCAGAAATAGATTTATAGTTCTTGCATATCTCATGATCGCAGGCATAGCCATAGTTACATTCGGGCTCGGCTGGGTGCAGGTGATAAAGGGTGATATATACAAGAAAAAGGCACGTGCGCAGCAGAGGAAGATCGTAGTTGAAAAGGCTGCAAGAGGAAATATCTATGACAGGAACGGAAAGGAACTCACACGTAACTCCACAAGCTATGAATTGTGGTTCAGTGATTATGATATAGTGCTGAAGGGAAATGATAAGCAGCAAAGAGAAAAGAAGAAACTCGAATATATCAAGAAGGCAGTTCCTCTTATAGAGCAGGATACAAAAAAACAAAACGACCTTTACAATAAGCTTGTGAATGTCAGAAACAGATACAAAATAAAATCGGGCATAGGTGATAAACTCAGAGCTACGTTTAAGCAAAATCCCATTCCCGGATTTTCTATAGAAAAACACAGCAAGAGGGTATATCCCATGGGAACGTTCCTTGCGAACACATTGGGCTTTGTAAATTCTAATGGTGATCCGCAGTCGGGCATTGAGCTTGCATACAATGAAGTGTTGTCCGGAACCCCCGGGAAAAAGATATATGAGGGAGATTCCAGCGGCAATAATTTGGAGCAGGGAGAAAAAAAGATATATAAGCCTAAAAACGGTAAGGGACTGGTGCTCACCATAGATGAGGTGATACAAAATTACTGCGAGAGAGCGGCAAACAGGGTTAAGAAAAAATCGGCGGCAGACAACGTATACTGCGTGATGATGAATCCAAAAAACGGTGATGTACTTGGACTTGCAGTTACACCTTCGTATGATCCGAACCACCCTAAAAAGCTTACAGGTGAATACAAGTCTCAGGCTAATAAAAAAAATCTATTTAAAATATATAACAGCATGTGGAAGAATCCGGTTGTATCAAACCTATATGAGCCGGGGTCTACGTTTAAACTTATAAGCGCAGCGATCGCACTTCAGGAAGGTAAAATTTCACAAGGGGAGAGGTTTTACTGCGCAGGAAAGATAAAGATAGCGGATGCGGTACTTAAGTGCTGGTACTATCCAAAGGCTCACGGGTCTCAGACTCTTGCTCAGGCCGTTGCAAATTCATGTAACCCCGCTTTTGTAAATATAGCTAACAGGATAGGGAAGGAAAAGTATAGGGACTATCTCGATCTATTCGGAATTACTCAAAAGACGGGTATAGGGCTTCCGGGAGAGGGCTCTGCCATTGTGAGGAGCAAAAAGGAGATCGGCCCTGTAGAGCTGAGCACAATGGGCTATGGACATGGTATAGCGCTTACACCTATTCAGCTTGCGACTGCGATTTCTTCGTTTGGAAACAACGGGGTTTTGATGAAGCCGAGGCTCGTAAAGGGATATGCGGACAGCAAGGGTAAGCTTATAAAAAAGTTTGCGCCTGAGAGCATTAGGAAGGTAGTCTCTAAAAGAACGGCTGACAGAATAAAGCTGCTTATGGAAGAGGTAGTAGACAAGGGTTCAGGTCAAAACGCAAAGATAAAAGGATATAGGATAGGCGGAAAGACAGGTACAACGCTTAAAACGAAGGGGCACGGATATGGAAAGAAGGTATTCGCATCGTTTGTCGGAATGGCTCCTATAGATGATCCTAAGATATGTCTTCTCGTAGTGGTCGATAATCCTGCAAATGGCGCTTCAGGAAGCCTTTCTGCGGGACCTGCCGCAAAGGAAATACTTGAAAATACTCTTAAATATATGCTTGTAAAGCCGAAATAAGGTGGGGAAGATTATATGAACTTAGAGGAATTTTGCAAAATTATAGATGGAAGTGTTTGCTATAAATCTGCAGATTTCAGCATGCCTTGCAGAGCTTCAGGCAGTATGTTCGACGTGGTTACAGATAGCAGAGATGTAAAGAAGGGCTGCATTTTCGTGTGTCTAAAGGGAGAATTTCACGACGGGCACGATTATGTCAGGCAGGCTGCAGAAGACGGAGCAGGTATTATCATAGTTAATGAAGACAAGAAGGCTGATGTTATGAAGGCTATTGATGATGCGAGGGCTATGAACACTTCGGTAATATCCGTAAAGGCTCCTCTATATGCCATGGGCGAGCTTGCCAAGTGGTATATATCCTACCTAGGTGTAAAAACCATAGGAATCACAGGCTCCGTCGGGAAAACCACGGTTAAGGATATGGTAGCTTCCGTGCTTTCCTCCGCTATGAATACGTATAAAACCAAGGGAAACTTCAACAGCTTAATAGGATTGCCTCTTACGGCGCTTTCAATGCCGAGGGATACATCGCTTTGCGTGTTTGAACTCGGCATGGATGCGAAGGGCGAAATAGACAGGTTGTCTAAGATAATTGCACCTGATGTTGCAATAATTACAAAGATAGGTGTAAGCCATGTAGAAAGATTAGGTAGCCGTGAAAACATATTTAGAGCAAAGAGCGAAGTAGTTAATCATATTAAGCCCGGTGGCACCTTGATACTTGGCGTGGATGAAGATGAGCAATACCTGAAAAAAGAAAATTTTACCGGAAATTTCAATGTAATTGAAGTGACGGCAAAGCATTGTGCCGGCGTAGATTCAAACACATACTGCGTTGAGAATGTAAGGGATGATATGGAAGGGATTCGTTTTGAATTTTCAGGCGGAGGTTATGAAAAAATTCCTGTGACTATCAACACACACGGTATTCACAACGCTTTGAATGCAGGGCTTGCAATTGCATGTGGCCTGCAGTTCGATATTGATCTTGAAAGTATTAAAGAAGGGCTTAAGAATGTTAATTTTACGGCAAAGAGGCTTGAAATAAAAGAAAAGGGTGGCATTACCTTTATAGATGACAGCTACAATGCAAGCCCGGAATCCATGAGCTCTGCGCTTCGGGTACTCAGTCAAATATCCAAGGGACGCATGGTTGCGGTGCTAGGTGATATGAATGAACTTGGCAAGGACAGCGAAGATTTCCACAAAAGGATAGGAAGGCTGGTATTCGATCTCGGTATAGAAGAGCTCATAGCGGTAGGCGAAAAAGGAAGGGGATATATAGAAGGATTTTCGGAGGCCGCTGAAATCGAGGGTAAGAAAAACGACGTACAGATCGTATGGATAGAGGATTCGAAAAAATGCAGGGATGCATGTTTTAAGCACATTTCAGAAGGAGACTGGGTGTTACTCAAGGCATCGAACGCTCTGAAGCTTAGCAGCATACTTGAGGATGAATAGGAGGAAAAAATGGGAGTTCGCATTATTATTTTGGTAGGCTTGAGTTTACTCACATCGCTGGTAATAGGACTGTTTGTGACCTACCTTACTATCAAGGTACTCAAGATGAAAAATGCAGGACAGAACATAAGAGATGAGGGCCCCGAGTCGCATAAACAAAAGGCCGGAACACCCAGCATGGGTGGAATTGCAATAATCGTAACCACATTTATTACCATATTCATATATTCGGGTTTTACAAAGACGAGCATAGGAATACTCCTCTCGGGTATCATGTTTGGAGCGGTAGGGTTTTTAGATGATATTCTAAAGATAAGAAAGGCACATAACGAAGGGCTTACAAGCAAACAAAAGTTTTTGCTTCAGATAATAATAGGGCTTGGACTTTCCATATACTTTGCGGTATGTCTGGATTCTCATATGGGTCTATACCTTCCGATTTCAAAGATCACGGCAAACTTAAGCGTGTTTTTCATACCGTTTGTAACGTTTATTTTTGTGGCTATGGTAAATGCCGTAAATCTTGCAGACGGGCTTGACGGGCTTGCTGCGGGATCGGCATCGTTTAACCTCGTGTTTTTCATTGTCGCCGCTGCGATATTTACATCAAATGATGCCGGAGTTGCGGCGGCATCGCTTCTTGGAGCGTGCGCTTCCTTTCTTTACTACAATTTAAATCCTGCGAAGGTCTTTATGGGTGATACGGGTTCACTTGCACTTGGAGGGTTTATCACGGGGATTGCCCTGTCTCTTAAGATGACGCTTATGCTTCCCATCGTATGTCTGGTATTCGTTATAGAGGTCGTATCCGTTATCATTCAGGTTGCAGTATTTAAAAAATGCGGTAAGAGGGTGTTTCTAATGGCGCCTCTCCATCATCACTTTGAAGAAAAGGGATTGTCCGAGACCGAGGTTACGAGGAAGTTTTGGCTGCTATCGTTTATGATGATGCTTGTAAGCGTCTTGTTTATTGCGCTTTGGAGGTAACGCCGAAATGAGTACAATAGTTTTGGGCTTTGGAAAATCAGGAATATCTGCTATGAGGCTGCTACTCGGAAAGGGGCAGGATGTGACCATGTATGATACACGCAAGGATATCGAAGTGCCCGATGATATTTCAAAGGCAAAAAGTAAATACGACATCAAAGTATATGCGGGAGAAGACATAGATGTATCAGCTTATGATTTGGCGGTGATAAGTCCCGGCGTAGATCCTGAAACTGAAATAGTAAGAAAGCTTAAAGATGCGGGAGCTGAAATAATAAGTGAACTTGAGCTTGCTTACAGGTATGCGAAGGGAAAATTCATAGCGATTACAGGTACAAACGGCAAGACCACCACGACAACGCTCGCCGGTGAGATTTTCAAAAATGCGGGGTTTGATGTAAGGATATGTGGTAATATAGGAAGGCCAGTTTCTGAAAGCCTTGAAAATTCAAATGAGGATACATACTTTGTGACGGAGGTTTCGAGCTTTCAGCTTGAGGCGATTTCGAAATTCAAGCCCTTCATATCTATAATATTGAATATCACGGAGGATCATTTAGACAGGCATAAGACTATGGAAAATTACATAGCGGCCAAGTGCAGGGTTTTTGAAAATCAGGATGAGAGAGACAGTCTTATATACAATGCGGACGATGAAGGGGTAGCGAAATGCGCTCACGGATCACAGGCTTTAAAGTATGCGATATCGCTTAAAAATTCTCAAAAAAACGGAGCCTACCTTAAAGACGGAAAACTCATATTGGCGATAGACGGAAGGACGCAGGTTTTATGCGATGCAAAGGATGTAAATCTTTTCGGTGAGCACAATATTCAAAATATATTGGCGGCTTCTCTTGCGGCCTTACTTGCAGGCGCAAGTATAGATTCCATAGGAAATACCGTGAAAAAATTCAAGGCTGTGGAGCATAGGCTTGAATATGTGGACACTGCCTGCGGAGTTAAATATATCAATGATTCTAAGGGTACGAACGTAGATGCGAGCACAATCGCGATAAAAGCGCTTCCCGGAGGAATTCATCTTATAGCGGGAGGCTACGATAAGGGAGCTGATTTCAGCGAATTTGCAAGAGGATTTGACGGCAAGGTAAAGGCGCTGTATCTTTTCGGAGCTACGAAGGAAAGGTTTGAGAAAGAGGTAAAGCACGCGGGATTTGAAGGAAGGATATCCGTATGCAACACCTTGAGAGAATGTGTAGAAAAGGCTTCATCTTCGGCGGCTTCCGGAGATATAGTACTTCTCTCTCCCGCCTCTGCAAGCTGGGATATGTATAAGTCCTTTGAAGAGAGGGGAGATGAGTTTAAGGAGCTTGTTGTGGAACTTAAAGAAAGAGTAAAGATATGATAGGTTATAAGAAAAATGCACTCGTTAGCAGAATAGGCGAAAAGTATTTACTGTTTGCCACATCTGTATTACTTCCCATATTTGGAATACTCATGAGCTTCGATGCGAGCTATTACTATGCGCTTAAAAATGAATCTACTGGTTTTGATCCGTACTTTTTTTTAAAGAGAAATATAGTTTGGTATGCAGCAGGATTTGTGCTATACCTCGTCGGCAGCAAGATAAGGTTTAAAACCATCAGAAATCTCGCCGTAATCGGTATGGGCGGAGCCATATTTTTGTTGGTTTTACTTGTAGCAGGACTTGGAAAAGAGGTAAATGGTGCCGTGAGATGGATACAGCTCGGACCTATAACCATCATGCCGGGTGAAATTACAAAGCTCGCCTTGATAGCGTTTATAGCTACATTCTTTAAGAAAAATCCTGAAAAGATACATGATTTTAAAAGAGGACTGCTGCCCATATTTGCAGTGGTAGCGGTATGCTTCTTGTTGATACTCAAGCAGCCGAACCTTTCTACCGCCGCAACGCTTCTTGTGATTGCCTTCGTCATGTTGATAGTGGCAGGGCTCAGTAAGGAGTGGATACTCTTAAGCTTTGCGGTTACGGGAATAGGTGGCGTGGCTGCAATCTCAACGGGAATGTATAGAATGGATAGAATAGCGGCACTTGTGGATCCGTTTGCAGATGCTTCGGGAAACGGCTTTCAACTTGCGCAGTCGCTTCTTGCCCTCGGAAGCGGAGGAATAAAGGGAGTAGGGCTCTCAGGAAGTATACAAAAGACGATGTATCTTCCGGAGTCCCATACGGATTTCGTGCTGTCCATAATGGGAGAAGAGTTCGGCTTCATAGGAGTGTGCTTCCTGATGACCGTATATACCGTACTTGCCGCCGTGTGTATTCACATTACCATAAATACGGAGGACAGGTTTTCAATGCTTCTTGGTAGCGGTATTACGATAATGTTGGTATCTCAAGTCATATTCAACGCAGGGATAGTCTCGGGCTTCCTCCCTCCTACTGGAGTAGCCTTACCGTTTATAAGTTACGGTGGTAACTCAATGATGATATTCATGTTTTCGATGGGGCTTATGGCAAATATTGCAGAAACGAATAGAAAACTCAGGGGCTAGTTTTTCAGGCTCTGTATCGGAGCGGGGATTCTGCCGCCTCTGTTTATAAACGTTTCGCAAGCCACGTTGCTTATATTCATGACAGGACCTTTTCCGAGCAGTCCGCCGAAATTCACTTCATCGCCTTCCTTATATCCTATGGCAGGTATGATTCTTACAGCCGTCGTCTTGGAGTTTATCATACCTATTGCGGCTTCATCGGCTATCAATCCTGATAGGGTAGCTGCGCTCGTACTCCCGGGCACTACTATCATATCAAGCCCTACGGAACATACAGCAGTCATAGCTTCGAGTTTTTCTATAGTAAGAGATCCTTCCTTTGCGGCTGCTATCATGCCTGCATCTTCACTCACCGGTATGAATGCGCCTGAAAGCCCTCCGACAGATGATGACGCCATGATGCCGCCTTTTTTTACAGCATCGTTAAGAAGCGCAAGCGCGGCAGTCGTGCCGCAGGCTCCGCATCTGTCAAGACCCATTTGCTCCAGTATGTAGGCAACGGAATCTCCTACTGCAGGAGTAGGAGCGAGTGAAAGATCCAATATCCCGAAGTTCACACCCAGCATTTCACTGGCTTCCTTTCCCACGAGCTCGCCCATGCGTGTTACCTTAAATGCAGTCTTCTTTATTACTTCTGAAATTTTATCTAGTGGCATATCCTTAGGCATCTTAGACAGTGCACTTCTTACAACGCCGGGACCCGATACGCCTACATTTATTACCGTATCCGCTTCACCGTATCCATGCATTGCGCCCGCCATAAAAGGATTATCCTCTACGGAATTACAAAATACTACGAGCTTTGCAGCTCCTATAGAGCTTTTATCGGCGGTTCTTTCTGCGGTTTCCTTTATGATTTCTCCCATGCAGGCTACGGCATCCATATTTATACCGCTCTTTGTAGAACCTATATTTACAGAAGAACATAGGTAGTCGGTTTCTGATAAAGCCTCAGGAATAGACTTTATTAAGGCTTCATCGCCCGGAGAAAAGCCCTTATGCACCAGGGCGCTGAAGCCTCCGATAAAGTCTATTCCTACCTGCTTTGCAGCTTTGTCCAGTGCCTTTGCCAGTGTGATGGGGTTTTGCCCGCTCGCTCCGAGTATACTCGCCATAGGTGTCACTGACACACGTTTGTTTACTATCGGTATGCCGTATTTTTTTTCTATGGCTTCGCCTGTCTTTACGAGGTCTTGAGCCTTGGTCGTAATCTTTTCATAGATCTTATCTGCGGTATTGATGCCATCTATGCAGTCTATGAGGGAAATTCCCATGGTTATAGTTCTGATGTCGAGGTTTTCCTCTTCTATCATCGTAATCGTTTCAAGTACATTGTTTAAATTCAGCAATAGTATCTCCTTTGTCTTTAAATTTCATGCATCGAGTTAAAGATATTCTCGTGCATTACGTGGATTTTCATATCCGGAAGTTCCTTTGATATTTCCTCTTTGAGGGTGGATAGCTCCACCTTGATATCCTGAATGTTTATGAGCATTACCATGGCGAAATATTCGCTCAGTACAGATTGAGTCACCTCTACCACGTTTGCGTTTTCCTTTGCGCAGACGGTACTTACCTTTGCGAGGATCCCCACCTTGTCTTTTCCTACAACCGTTACAACCGCTTTCATCAGCTCTCCTTTACAATTTGCAATAATCACCTATTCATTCTATCAAAAAACATATGCAAAATAAAGAAATGCGGTGGCGGTAATTATCAAATTTCTAAAAAAATCACATATTTTTTTATCAAAACGCCAAATTTTTTGTAAAAAAACTTTAGCTATGATATACTATAGAATCGATATAAAACAATATAGGTATTAATTTTTCTGGCTGTTATCAGTTTTGGAGGAGTGAGTATGGGTATATTTGATAAATTTCACATACAGAACAGAAAGGATCAATTCCCCCGAAGAATCAAGGAATTAAAGCAGGCCACACCGATTGCAGGAGAGGTGAAGGTTCCTGATTTCATTGAGCATGTGACGGAACAGCTTAGAAATGAAATAGATATAGATCCGGATGTTTATGTAAAGAATAACGTTAAGAGAGGTCTCAGAAACGCAAACGGCACGGGCGTTGTCGTGGGGCTTACACGTGTGGGATCTGCAGTGGGGTATAAGCTCGGAGAAAACGGCGAGAAGATAATTCAAGAGGGAAAGCTATACTATAGAGGATACGACATAGAAGACCTTGTAAGAGGAGTAATCAAGGATAATAGAAGAGGCTTTGAAGAAATTACGTATTTGCTCCTTAGCGGTACGCTACCGACTGAAAGCGAACTCAATAAATTTAAAGATATGCTCGCTGCAAAGAGGCAGCTTCCTAATAGAATAATAAAGGATATCTTGATGACGACACCGCCAAGAGACCTCATGACAAAGCTTGCAATAAACGTTTTACAGCTATATACCTACGATAAGCAGGCTGACGATGTGAGCATAGAAAATGTCGTAAGGCAGTCTGTGGATATAATAGGATACTTTCCTGCGCTTATGGCGTATGCATACCAGATGAAGTGCGCATATTATGATAACAAGGGGCTGATGCTCCACTATCCAATACCTGAATTCGGCGCAGCAGAAAACATTTTAAGGCTGATAAGAACATCAGGCGAATACACGGATATTGAGGCGACCATCTTGGATCTTTGTCTGATACTTCATGCAGAGCACGGTGGCGGTAATAATTCCACATTTACAACCCATCTCGTATCATCCACAGCTACGGATACGTATTCTGCAATCGCAGCATCCATAGGATCGCTTAAAGGGCCTAAACATGGAGGTGCAAATATAAAGGTGATAGACATGATAGCGGATCTTAAGCGAAATGTCAGGGATATTACAAATGAAAAACAGATAAAGAAATATATAACGGATGTGCTAAAGGGTAAGGCAAATGACGGCAGCGGTCTTGTGTATGGCGTAGGACATGCCATATACACGCTATCCGATCCGAGGGCGAAACTTCTAAAGGAAATGGCACGAAAGCTTGCTGAGAGTAAGAATAAGCTCGACGAATTCCATATATATGAAGTTATAGAGGAAAATACTCAGAGCCTGTATGAGAAGGTGCACGGCAGAAATGTGGTTATGAGCGCAAATGTAGACCTGTATTCGGGATTCGTGTATAAGGCTCTGGACATACCTAACGAGCTTGCAACTCCTATCTTTGCAACGGCAAGGGTATCCGGATGGTGCGCACACAGGCTGGAAGAGCTTGCGTTTAATAAGAAGATAATAAGGCCTGCATATAAGAATATAAAACCTAAGGAAGAATATATCCCTATGATGGAAAGATAAATATTATAAAACATCATTCAAGGGATTGACAACGAAGGTATATTTTGGTAACCTAGTTGATGTGTTTAATCGTGGCGGTGTAGCTCAGCTGGCTAGAGCATTCGGTTCATACCCGAAAGGTCGGTGGTTCGATCCCACTCGCCGCTACCAAATATGGTGGGTATCGTCAAGCGGTTAAGACCCAGGGTTGTGGCTCCTGTATGCGTGGGTTCGAATCCCACTACCCACCCCATTTAATGGGGTATAGCCAAGCGGTAAGGCAGCGGATTCTGATTCCGTCATTCGCAGGTTCGAATCCTGCTACCCTAGCCATGGCGACATAGCCAAGTGGTAAGGCCGAGGTCTGCAAAACCTCTATCCCCAGTTCGAATCTGGGTGTCGCCTCCAATTTTGCAAAATTATAAGAGCGGAGGAAGGTTATGAAAAGGATAAATACACTAAAGAGTAAAAACTTTGCAAAGCAGGTTGTAAAGGGTGGTTGCGGTGAGTGCCAGACATCTTGTCAGTCTGCAAGCAAGACATCTTGCAGCGTTGTAAACCAGGAGTGCGAACAGAACAAATAGATGCCGATAACGCATGCATATAGTTTAAATGGATATAATATCATCATAGATGGAAATAGCGGGGCGATTCACGGAGTCGACCCCGTTGCTTTTATGTGCATTAAACTATACGATGAGCTCGTTGTAAAGACCTTTCCCGTAGGTTTTAAAAATCACATGGCTGAATTATCGAAGATTTCGGCTGATGAGGCTTTTGCCGCCCTAGAGCATGCATATCGCATATATACTGAGAAAAAAGATGATGTTTTGAGTGCAGGAAACAGCGCTTTGAATTTAAAATCGGAAAACCGGCAGCTTTTTGATTATCTGACTGCAGAGGCGGGTGTTATAGATGGCGTTTTAAATAGCGGATGTGGATCCGATGTTAAGCTTTCGGATGTTATCGAGGTTTTGCTCGATATAAGAGAGCTCACGCTGTGCGATGAATTGTTTACAGAGGATGTGTATGAAGGCATTGCGGCAGGTCTTAAGAAGAGCCAATCGACACTCAAAGCAATATGTCTTCACGTTGCCCACGGATGTAATATGAGGTGCGGATACTGCTTTGCGGGTGATGGGGAATATAACGGTAGCAAGGCGCTGATGGATGATGCAACTGCGAAGGCTGCCATAGACTTTCTGATAAGAGAATCTAAGAACAGGCGAAATTTAGAAGTGGATTTTTTCGGAGGTGAACCGCTTTTAAATTTCGATGTTATAAAAAATACGGTAAAATACGCAAGAAGCATAGAAAAATCGGCAAATAAGAATTTCAGGTTCACCCTCACTACAAACGGCATACTCATAGATGATGAGGTGATAGAATTCAGCAATGAACAAATGAGCAATGTGGTGATGTCGCTCGACGGCAGGAAAGAAGAGCACGACAGGATGAGAAAGCATGCGGGGCTCGGAAGCTACGAGCTTATAAAGGACAAGTTCATTAAATTTGCAAAGGCAAGGAAGCAAAAGGACTACTATATAAGAGGTACGTATACGGGATATAATACGGATTTTTCAAAGGATGTGCTTCACATTGCAGACCTCGGGTTTGATGAAATTTCCTTAGAGCCCGTGGTAGCCTGCGATGAAGCGGAATACTCTATAAATGAATCAAATATAGACAGCGTGCTCAGCGAATATGAAAGGTTGAGCCTTGAGATGCTGAAGAGAGAAAGGGCTTCAAGGGGCTTTAATTTCTATCACTTTAAGATAGATTTCAACAACGGCGCATGCATTTCAAAGAGGCTCTCAGGATGTGGCGTCGGGAGCGAATACCTTGCGGTTACGCCTGAAGGTGATCTGTACCCGTGTCACCAGTTCGTAGGGAAGGATGAATATATACTCGGGAATGTGAATGACGGCATTACTGAAGATGAGAGGTTGAAACTTTTTACGGAGCTCACTCTATATAGTAGAAAGGAATGCAAGGCCTGCTTTGCAAAATTATTTTGTAGCGGCGGATGTGCAGCGAATTCCCTAAATTATGCCGGAGATATCACAGGGCAGTACGAGATCGGTTGCAGGATACATAAAAAGCGCATAGAATGCGCAATTATGATGGAAATGGATAGAAATTCATAAAATTTACAAAAAAACAATGAATATTATTGCACTCGAATGTATTTTTATGTATAATGATAATGCATTCGATTTTGTTGTAATAATTTTTAGGAGGTAAATTATGAAAAGTATTACAAAGAAGGTTTTAATTTTTACGCTCGCTATAGTAACGGCACTCAGCTTCACAGGCTGCGGTAAGAAGGATGACAGTTCTTCCGAAAAATCTGCAAAGAAGCTTGTAGTAGCTACGGAGCCTACGTTCCCCCCATTTGATACCACGAACAAGGATGGAGAGCTCGACGGATTTGACATGGATCTTATGAAGGCGATAGCTAAGGATCAAAACCTTGATATCGAATTCAAATCGTTTGAATTCGATGCATTGATTCCGGCTCTTAAGGCGGGTAATGCGGACATCGTAGCTGCAGGTATGAATTCGAACGACGGCGAAAGAAAGAAGCAGGTAGACTTTTCTAAGACATACTGCGATGCCGGACTTGTTGTAATGGTTAAAAAAGACAGTAAGATCAAGAGCATCAAGGATTTTAAGAGCAATATGAAGGTTGCGAGCCAAACGGGTACGTCAGGCGGTAAACTCATAGAAAAGCTAAAAAAGCAGGGTAAGATAGCGGATGCTGTAAGCATGAAGAAATTTGATGCTTGCGTGCTTCAGCTCATAAACGGAGATGTGGAGGCCGTTATAATCGATAAGCCTGTAGGTGAAGCATATCTTGCAAAGAAACCGGGCAAGACAAAGATAGTAGGAAAGACCATGAACGCAGAAGCCTATGCCTTCGCCGTAAAGAAGGGTAATAAAGATCTTTTAGAAAAGCTTAACAAAGGACTTGAAGCTATCAAGAAGAGCGGAGAGTTTGATAAGCTTAAGAAGAAGTGGTTCTAAAAATACGCAGAGTATATGAATTGTGTGAAAGAGGTAGTGCCAGGTCTTGTATCCGGCATTACCTCAAGCGGTTATAAAGGATGTGAGGAATGGAAGTTTTTAAGGAAGGTTTTCTGGTAGCGCTTAAGGGCGTTCCCATGACGCTCCAAGTAACGGTGATGGCAGTTATTTTTGGTATTTTTTTAGGTTTTTTTATTGCCCTTATGAAGATGTCTAAAAATATCTTGCTGCGAGGGATAGCAGGAGTGTATGTAGAGATAGTGAGGGGCACGCCTCTTATCGTGCAGGCTCTGATAATGGCATATGGTATTCCCACCATATTGCAGGCGTACGGAAGTGAATTTAAATGGGCGAATTTAATAATCCCTGCGGTGTGCGTGTGTGCTTTAAACAGCGCCGCATATGTAGCCGAGGTGATAAGGGGAGGTCTTCAGTCTGTGGATCACGGGCAGATGGAAGCTGCAAGTTCGCTCGGAATGAGCAAGTTTATGGCGCTTCGCCTCATAATAATACCGCAGGCGTTTAAAATCATAATGCCGAGCCTCGGAAACGAATTCATCACATTGATAAAGGAGACTTCCGTACTTGCATTTTGCGGCGTTCCCGAAATACTTAGGCAGGGAGAGCTGTGGGCATCTTCCAATTTCAATACGTTCGAAGCATATACAGGTGTTGCGCTCGCATATATGTGCCTTACGATACCGCTTTCAAGGATCGTAAAGTTGATCGAAAAGAGGATGAAGCGAAACGAGAGAAAAGCCTAAGCAGTAAAGGAGAGAGTTGTGATAGAAGTAAAGAATTTATACAAGAAATTTGGTGACCTTGAAGTTTTAAAGGGAATCAGCGATACGATAGACGAGAAAGAAGTGGTGTGCGTAATAGGGGCATCAGGCAGCGGTAAATCCACGTTTTTAAGGTGTATAAATATGCTCGAGCAGCCTGATACCGGAGAAGTTATAGTGGATGGCGAAGTTGTGAACAAGGATAACATCAACAGGGTAAGGCAAAAAATGGGGATGGTGTTTCAAAATTTCAACCTCTTCGGTCATATGACTACGCTAAATAACGTCATGCTCGCACCCATGAAGGTTAAAAAGATGCCTAAGGATGAGGCGAGAGAGCTCAGCATTAAGATCCTTGATAGAGTGGGGCTTTCCGATAAACTCGATGTATATCCCGCATCTCTTTCGGGCGGACAGAAGCAAAGGGCGGCAATTGCAAGGGCACTTGCCATGGAGCCTGAATACATGCTGTTTGACGAGCCGACATCGGCTCTCGATCCCGAGATGGTAGGAGAGGTGCTTGAGGTTATGAAAAGGCTCGCAGAAGACGGCATGAGCATGATTATAGTTACCCACGAAATGGGGTTTGCAAGGGAAGTTGCAGACAGGGTGCTGTTCATGGATGGCGGCATAATACTTGAAGAAGGAAGGCCGCAAGATATTTTTTCAAATCCTAAAAATGAAAGGACGCAGCAGTTTTTAAAGGCTGTGCTCTAGTATGAACATTGAAAGAAAGAGGATGATATGGAAGTAGTTTTAGCCAGTGGCAATGCTCATAAAATAAAGGAGATTAAGGAAATCCTATCACCACTTGGTATCGTAATCACTACGCTTTCTGAAAACGGTTATCCGGATCTCGATATTGAGGAGACGGGGAGTACATTTTCCGAAAATTCCAAGATAAAGGCGGAGGCGGTGCATGACCTTTTGGGAAAGGCGGCGTTGGCTGATGATTCAGGGCTCTGTGTAGATGCGCTGGATGGCGCTCCCGGAGTGTTTTCTGCAAGATATGCAGGCGTAGATAAGGACGATGATAGAAATAATGAAAAGCTTTTGGCTGAGCTTTCAAAAAAGGAAGGCGCATCCAGAAAGGCTCAGTACGAATGCGTGCTTACGCTTATTACGGATGAAGGAAGGGAGGTAGTCGTAAGTGGCAAGTGTCACGGCACTATAGGATATAGTGAAGTCGGGGATAACGGTTTCGGGTATGATCCCTTGTTTATACCTGATGGCTTTGATAAAACATTTGCAGAGCTCGAGCCTTCTCAAAAGAATGCTATAAGCCATAGAAGAAGGGCGCTTGAAGCTTTAAAACATGAGCTTGAAAACTTGAAATCTTAGCCTTTTCAGTACAGTATTTTTGCATTCTATGCAATATCGGGCGTTAGGTTCCATATATTTAGATTTTTGATGCGTTTCGGCTTTATGAAATATTAGGCGGTTAGGTTTTATAGAAAATTTATTTAAATTGGTAAAAATTTACCGGGCACTGAGTTAATCTTGAGTAAAAAAATGTATAGCACACACTAAACAAAAAAACATGGAACGGAGGGTCATAAATATATTTAGGGTTGATAAATTTCACTTAAAGGGGTGATTTTTGCATTTTTTTTGTTAAAATGGTTATAGATCGTATGCAAGGGCTAATTTAATTATGTGCATTAAGGAGATATTATGACTGATGAAAATAAGATAAAATTGAACGAGCAAGGCGAAGCTGTAATCAAATACAGGGTGAATTATTATGAAACGGACAAAATGGGAGTGGTTCATCACAGCAATTACATCCGCTGGTTTGAGACCGTGAGAGTAAGGTGGATGGATGGTGCCGGTATACCCTATGCCGAGTTTGAAGAGCAGGATATTATCACGCCCGTGACCGAGGTAAAGCTCAAGTATCGCCATTCGGTGCGCTTTGATGAGATCGTTACAATAGTATGCAGTCTTAAGAGTTATAATTCCGTAAGATCCGTGTTTGACTACAAGGTGTATAATGAAAACGGCACGCTCGCGTGTACGGGAAGTACGGAAAACTGCTTTTTAAAATCGGGAAAACCTGTTATTCTAAGGAAGGTGAATAGCAGGTGGGACGAAAGTTTTAAGGTGCTTTTAAAAAAGAAGTAATGCAGGAGGATGATATGAACGGAATTACGCTTACGAGGAAGTCTATCGTAGAGGCGATAGGCACGTTTTTTCTTGCGGTATTCGGCTGCGGAATGGGGGCGCTTCTAAGTGTTTCGAATGCATCTTCGGGGCTTGATATTACGCACTACAGCATTATAGTAGCTTTGACATACGGTATTACCTATATAATTCTCTACTATGCCGTATCCGGAATTTCGGGGTGCTTTTTTAACCCCGCCATCACGCTCGCCATGGCCGTGACCAAAAAGATTTCAGGGATAGAGCTTCTTTCATATATAATTGCAGAGATCATAGGCGCCGCCGCAGGCATAAGTTTCGTTTCAAGGCTCGTTATGAATGCGAAGAATGTCGGGGCGGCTACCTACGCCGTGTTCGGCGATTATTCGATAGGCGCCGTTAAGACTATATGCCTTGAAGCGATATTGGTGTTCATTCTCGTATTATCATTTTTAGGAACCAACAAGAAGCGTGAGTTTAAGAGGATATCGGGTTTTTCCACGGGGCTTGCCATGATGCTTGTAACGCTTTTTGGAGCTCCTTTCACAGGTACATTTGCAAATCCTTCAATTGCTATAAGCGCGGCGTTTTTTGCAGATATGAATGTAAGGTATCAGCTTTGGGTGTTTGTATTAGGTGCAATTTTAGGAGTGCTGTTTGCCGTAATAGGCAGGTGGGTTCTCTCAAAGGATGATGCGTTAGTCGAATATATCGACAGGGAGCAGTAGAAACAAACGAAAAATAAGCAGGTGTTTATTGCTTTTATTAAGAAATCAATTCTTGTTTCAGGAATATAAATTTCTAGATTCAATCTTTTTGAAAAACTGGCTTCCATAACAATGGTTTGTTTTGGACAAAAAATATACACTAATTTGTAGAAAGACTACAAGAAATTCCTTGACCTCCATCCTTTTGCTGTGATATATTGTTCTCGTTCTATTTTTTCGCAGTATTTAAGGAGGTAAAAGGTGAGAGAACAATGGGGAAGTAAATTGGGCTTTATATTGGCAGCTATAGGTTCTGCCGTAGGCCTTGGCAATATATGGAGGTTTCCGTATACTGCCGCATCAAACGGAGGGGGAGCATTCATTCTGCCATATTTATTTGCAATCATTACGGCAGGTATCCCTATTCTGATCTTGGAATACACTATAGGTAAGACTTATAGGGGAGGAGCGCCGGTAGCGCTTGCAAGGATCAACAGTAAATTTGAATGGCTTGGCTGGATCCAAGTAATGGTATCATTCGTAATAGCTGTGTATTATTTTGCAATAGTTGTATGGGTAACGAGTTACATCGGATTTTCCTTCGGACAGCAGTGGGGCAATGATCCTACATCCTTCTTTACCGGAAAATTCTTAAACATGACAGACTCAGCTCATAATTTCGGCGGTATACAGACGCATCTCTTGTTGCCGTTTGCACTTGTTTGGGTGCTTGTTGCTATAATCCTCTACAGAGGTGTCAGCAAGGGTATAGAGCTTGCATGTAAGATATGTATGCCGATACTTTTAGTGTTTACCATATTGCTTGTAATAAGGGGAATCACCCTTCCGGGTGCAGCTCAAGGGCTTGATTATCTGTTCTCGCCAAACTGGGACGCACTTAAGAAGTCGGATGTTTGGATAGCTGCGTATTCACAGGTGTTCTACAGCTTGTCGATAGCGTTTGCGATAATGATATCTTACGCAAGTTATCTGCCGAAAAAGACAGACGTTGTAAACAGCGCCTTCCTTACGGCTACAGCGAATCACGGTTATGAGCTGTTCATAGCGATAGGTGTGTTCGGAATAATGGGGTATATGTCTGTTCAGCAGGGAGTTCCTGTTAACGAAGTTGCAGGTAGCGGCGGTATAGGGCTTGCGTTCATGACATTCCCTACAGCTATAAGTGAGCTTCCGGCGCTCAATACGGTATTCGGAGTGATATTCTTCGGTACGTTATTTACAGCGGGAGTTACATCATTAATATCGATATTCCAAGCCGTTATAGCGGGTATTCAGGATAAGTTCGACATAGAGCATAAGAAGGCTACTACGCTTATTTTAGTTCCGTCGTTTCTACTCAGCTTCTTGTTTATAACGGGCGCAGGGCTTAGCATACTCGACATAGTAGATGCGTTCATAAATCAGATAGGTGTTGCTATTGGCGGATTTATCGAGGTAATATTAATAGGTTGGTTCTTCAATATAGAGAAGATCCGAAGCTACGCAAACGAGTATTCGAATTTCAGTGTAGGTAAATGGTGGGCACTTTGTCTTAAGATAGTTACGGTGTTAGTGCTTGGTGTAATGCTTGTATTAAATACAAAGACGCTCGTTACCGAAGGTTATGGCAAGTATGAGATGTTTGACATAAAGGTGTTCGGTTGGGGAGCTCTTGCATTGGTATTCCTGGCTGCAGCACTTCTTACAGGGCTTAAAGGAAAGAGCGGTTACAAGGATCAGCCTGATGAAGGCGTTCAGCTTGCAGATGAAGAGGTATAGTGGCTAAATAATAAGCCCGAATGTGAAAGCGATATTTCATTCGCTACATAAGCAACATAATTAGAAGATATAGTAATGTATTAATAAGGAGGAAATATGAGTACCGGAGCAATCGTAATGCTTGTAATTGGAGGCGGTGGCCTTTGGGGCGGATGTATAGTCTTTTCAATACTCGCATACAAGCATCATAGAAAAAAGAGTAAAGCGCCTTGTAAGATGTGCGCAGGAGATGATAAATAGCAGGTCTAAACTCAAGTTTTCGGTTTAGATTTATCGCTGCAAAACGGTTTTTCATGAGTTTCTGTCACATATGTTTGATTATACTAGAAAACTTTTAGCAGATTAGAGCTTGTAAAAATGTTTCTTAAAAGCTTCATATGGTACAATAATAAGGATTGATAAAAAACATATCGTGTGTAAAGTTATGAGGAGAAAAATGATGAGGAACTTTAAACTGATAGCGAATAAAAAAGCTCTAAAGGATGTAGTCTATAAGGTAACTGCATGTATACTTTGCATTATGATGGTAGCAGCAGTTATGACGCCGAGTTTTGCAGCAAACAGTAAAGCTACGAATGCTTCTTTAAAAAGTAAATCGATAGTTTCACTAAAGCAAACAAAATGGTCCACGAAGACCAGACTTTCTAAAAGTACTAAAAAACATTTAAAGGACACTAAAATATATAATTTAAATTCATCTAACAATGTAAGAGCTATGATGGGGAGCGACGGTAATTTGGTTGTTAGAGTGAAGAATTTTGCTGGTGATAGAAATATTGAACGCCAAAAGTGGATAGATATGGTAAAGGCATTGGGCGGTAAAGGTTTAAATTGGGCAAAAACTAAATTTGCAGGAAAAATGATAATTGCTGATGAAGTATATTTGCCAGAGGATAGTTCGCATATATTCTATTGTTATACGGGGGCTTTAGAAGCAGCCGATAACTTTAACACGTCAAATGTAACCAATATGGAGATGATGTTCAAAAGCTCTAAGATTGAAAAAGTCGATCTTAGTAAGTGGGATGTTAGTAAGGTTAAAAGTAGTGGCTGGATGTTTAATGAATGCGATAAGTTAGAATATATAAAAACACCTAAAGGTCTTGAGACACACGTGTTAGGGGTTAGCAAGGAGTATAAGGTTGTAAGGCTTAAAAAAGGATCAATGGCTGAAGTAGAGTATGAGACCAGATATTTCAATACAGAGTTTAAAATTAATGCCGGCCGTGATAAAGAAGCAACATATGACATATATCGTAAGGATAAGTATGCAGGTATCATTTTTAATCATAACTTAGGCAATACGCCGGCGTTTAGAGATCATGCGATTGTAGAAAAAGGCAAAAGCATAAAGGATTCAGGAGATGAATTACCCGCAATAAATCCCAAGAAAGAAGGAAGTGTATTTCTTGGTTGGGCAAAGAATCTAGCATCCGTTGTACCCGACTTTGATGAAAATAGTGCTGTAGATAATGATATTACTGTGCATGCAATGTGGAGTGATTTTCCACTAAATATCCAAGAGAATGTGAGGGCTAAAGTGGGTAACGACGGCAACATGACTATTAGCATTGCAGATATAACAGGTGATAGAAGCATAGAACGCCAGATGTGGCTTGATATGATAAGAGCACTAGGAGGCATGTATTTAAGTTGGGGAAATTCGACTTTTAAGGGAAATATAAAAATTGGCGGTGAAGTATATTTGCCAGCGGACAGTTCGAAAACATTTCATTATTTTAAAGGGAATTTAACGGACATTGATAAATTTAACACTTCAAAAGTAACCGATATGCAACAAATGTTTAAAGATAGCGAAATTAAAAAAGCAAATATTTGCACATGGGATGTTGGTAAGGTTACAAAAAGTGCTAAAATGTTCGAAAAATGCAAAAAAATAGAATATATTAAAACTCCTGTAGGACTTAAAACAAGCGTGTCAGGTGTTGATAAAGATTTTAAGGTAGTAAAGCTTAAAAAAGGAAGTGAAGCTTCAGTAGAGCATGAATCTAAAAATTTAAATTCAGAATTTGATATAAATCCAAGTGGAGATAAAGAGGCATCATATAATATATATCGCAAGGATACGCATGTAGGTATAACGTTTGATAAAAATGGTGGAAACTCATCAGCATTTAGGAATCATGAGATCATAGAAAAAGGGAAAAGCATAAAGGATTTCGGCGGAAGGTTGCCTGAAATTAAACCCGAGAGGGAAGGATATGAATTTCTTGGCTGGTCAAAGAGCAAAACAGCTACAGCACCTGATTTTGATGAAAACAATATTGTAAGAGGTGATATCACTGTATATGCCGTGTGGCGATCATCAGGTTTTTCGTTAAATAGTACAGGAAATGTAAAAGCTAAAATGGATAGTGACGGTAATATGACTATCAGCATTGTAAATTTGACAGGTGATAAAAATATAGAACGTGATAAATGGATAGATATGATAAAGGCAACAGGAGGGCAAGATATAAATTGGGAAAATTCATCATTTACGGGAAATATGAAAATTGATAGTGAGGTGTATTTGCCGGAGGACAGCTCGTATATGTTTGCTGGGTTTAGAGGGAATTTGATAGGAGCTGATAAATTAGATACATCAAGAGTGACCAGTATAGCTTATATGTTTAAAGGAGCAATGTCGATAAATCCTGATGTATCGAAGTGGAATGTATCAAAAGTAACCAATATGAGTTTTGCATTTTATGGAGCAAAGTTAGCAGACCCTGATGTATCGGATTGGAACACATCAAGCGTAACCGTTATGAAGGGGATGTTTGAAGGAGCAAGTTCAGCTAAGCCTGACGTATCAAAATGGAATACTTCGAATGTAACCAATATGGGTCGAATGTTTATGGGGAGTGTGTTTGAAGTAGCAACATTGGCAAATCCTGACGTATCCAATTGGGATGTGTCAAAGGTAACTGATATGGGATATATGTTTTATCGTGCAACATCAGCTAAACCGGATGTATCAAAATGGAACACATCAAAAGTAACCGATATGAGAAATATGTTTAATGGAGCAACGTCGGCAAATCCTGATGTATCAAAATGGAACACATCAAAAGTAACCGATATGAGAAATATGTTTAATGGAGCAACGTCGGCAAATCCTGATGTATCAAAATGGAACACATCAAAAGTAACCGATATGAGAAATATGTTTAATG
>ERZ773045.13-NODE-13-length-103677-cov-3.772732_pt1 | contig 103677 bp, 85 predicted proteins | sample MGYA00580635_ERZ773045 | MGnify/ENA primary metagenome ERZ773045 (study PRJEB29015, sample SAMEA2738115) | human oral metagenome | biome: human oral; feature: human-associated habitat; material: saliva | place: China | collected 2261 ...
AATAACAAATAAAAAAATATTGAATTTCGTTTATTTGCGAACGATATTTTAAATTATAATAAAAAACATTCACTTTTTCAAGGTGAATGTCTCACTGTTCTTATTTTTTATTATCTCTCATCAGAAATACCAAACTCATAAACTGCAAAAAGGCAAATCCAAGAATGAAAGGCAGTCGATCAGGCTGCAAAGTTTGCAAAAGCTTCTGTATAACCAGCTGTGGATGAAGTAATAAATCCCAGCTATTGAGGCGATCATAACGTCCTATGTAGATAGCCAGACTGGACACAGCCGACAGAGCTGCCGTCAGCAATAGATCCAAATACCAGTTAAGCTTCCAGCCTTCCTTGATGACATACCAGCTCTCCATCCCACAGAAAATCCCGAATAAAATACTGGAAACAAAAGCTAAAAAGAGCAGAAAAACAATTAAATATGCTTGAAAACGAAACGCGTAAAGCTATCCTTGACCTCATCAATCGTGAGGTTGTACCGGCTGTTGGGTGTACAGAACCAATGTCAGTTGCCTTATGTACGGCGAAGGCTACAGAGCTTTTGGGATGCAAGCCCACACACATCAAGGTGTTGTTAAGTGCAAACATCCTGAAAAACGCAATGGGAGTGGGGATTCCCGGCACTGGAATGATAGGATTACCTATCGCTGTTTCACTCGGTAGTTTGATAGGAAAGAGCGCCTATCAGCTTGAAGTTATCAAGGACCTTACACCCGAATCACTCGCAGCAGGCAAGCAGTTTGTGGCTGAAAACCGCATTTGTATTGGGTTGAAAGAGAACAATACAGAGAAACTTTACGTGGAAGTGACCGTAGAAAGTGAAGGACATCAAGCTACAACCATTATCTCTGGGGCACATACCTGCTTTGTCTTTGCATCGAAAGATGATGAAGTCTTGTTTGACAAACGCCACAAAAGTGGAGACGAAAGCGAAGAAAACGACATCCAACTTAACATGAAATTGGTGTGGGATTTCGCTATGACGAGCCCCATAAATGAATTGAGTTTCATCCTAAAGACAAAGGAATATACCCTGCGTGCGGCTCAAGAGAGCCGCAAAGGGAACTATGGTCATTGCCTCGGTAAGACCATGGATCGTCCTCTAAGCCATGGAATCTTCGGCAATAGTATCTTTTCTCACATCATCGCTACAACCGCTTCAGCTTGTGATGCGCGTATGGGTGGGGCGATGATTCCCGTGATGAGTAACTCAGGTTCAGGCAATCAAGGCATCTGTGCGACTAATCCCGTGGCCATTTATGCCGAAGAAAACGAGAACACGGAAGAGGAATTGATTCGTGCTTTGACGTTAAGTCACCTCACCGCTATATACATAAAACAAAGTCTTGGCAAGCTAAGTGCGCTATGTGGATGCGTAGTTGCCAGCATAGGTAGTAGCTGTGGAATCACTTATCTCATGGGAGGCACCTACCAAGATGTATGCCATGCCGTGAAGAACATGATTGCAAATCTTACCGGAATGATATGCGATGGAGCGAAACCCAGCTGTTCTTTGAAGATATGTTCAGGCGTAAGTACGGCTCTTTTGAGTGCACTCTTAGCACGAGAAGGCCGACATGTCACTGCAGCTGAAGGCATTATTGACGAATGTGTGGACCGAAGTATCCATAATTTAACCAGTATCGGCAAGGAAGCCATGTGCACAACAGACGATATGGTGCTTCGAATCATGACGAGTAAGCAAGGCTGTTAGGTGGTAAAGGCAAAGCACATATAGTGCGATATCATACCAAACATTCAATCATAAAGAAGGGATTTGATCATGGGAAAGTGCAAATTAATAGCTTGAAAGTGGCATTCTTTTTCCAAATTATTGTACCTTTGCATAAGAGATAGCTGCATTCGGCATAGTCGAACAAGTTCACTCTGCGCTCATTGGCAATCTCTTTGCACTATGAATAAAAGGTAATGGGGTCTCATAGTTCAATGGATAGAACAACCCTCTCCTAAAGGGTAAATAGGGGTTCGATTCCCCTCGGAGGTACTCCTAAATCTCGGTAAGACTTGAAATCCTCTAGCCTTGTCTCGAACCCCTTTTCCTTCGTTTTATACAATGAGTTACAGAGAGCCTCTGTCTATAGCGGCATGTCGGTGCGGAGTGTTTTGCCGTCTTTGAGGGTCACACACACACCTACCCGATCAAACTTCCCCTTGATTTCACTACCATTGCACGATAAGATACTTTCCGTAGGAATCCATAGGTAGTCGTTGGGCGTGAGTGTCGCTAGTGATTTTTGCTCTTTCTTTACAAGGGGTCCCGAAGGGTTTTTATATCCACCGCGAATAAAGTCTTCGATACTATCGTATGTAATCTCTACTTTGGATGTGAGTTCGGTCTTATCGTTGCCTTTCACCCCAAAGACTTGTATCTTTTTCATTTTATAAATGAGTTTCGTGCTCATGGGGAGGGGGATGCAGGTCATAAAGCCACGACCATCCTCTCCATGCTCAAGGGCAACCTCTGTAAATTCCTTTTTGTTTTTGGGGAGGGAGATATAGCTCTCGCTACCACCTTCATTACCTAATAGGAACTCCCATCTCAATTCTGGCTCTTTTTGCTCATTTGTTAGTGCTCTTAGACTGCACTTCGTGGGAATATGATAGCGATCTATGGCATAGGGAACGTGGAATGGTTTCGTTTTTCCTATAAGCTGAGTTTTATTGCATGCTACAATGCAAAGGGCTAGTAGAACAGCGGCTACTCCCCAAGAATATAACTTTTTCATAACTCTGTGTTGTTGGTAAATGTGCTTATGTTTATTGCGAATCAATACTATTGAGATTGAGCTACAGTGGTATGTCGGTGCGGAGTGTTTTGCCCTCTTTGAGGGTCACACGCACCTCTACTCGATCAAACTTCTCTTCTATGTTATTCTTGTCGCACGAGAGAAGAAATCCACGTCCCTTTGTTGGGAATGGGAAATAATCATAGTTGATAATGCTCTCCAAAGATAGATCTATAGGGGTCCATATCCCATGAAAATCCGTTTTATATCCTCTTTGGATGAATGGTTCAATACTATAACTTGAAAGAAAGATTATGTGAGAGAGTGAGGTCTCATTCTCTTTATTGTAGCCTGCAACCTCAATCTTTTGGGCTCCATATAGACATGGTAACATGGGAGGAAAGGCATAAAATCCTACTCCCGTTTCGCCATGCTCTCGTGCTATCTTTTCAAACAATTCTTTATTTGTCTTCTCCGTGATAGAGGATTCTTCAGAACGACTGAACCAAAGATTCCAATAGAGTTTAGAAGGGTCTTCTGACCTTTCTGCTTTCGCTACATAAACATAATTTGGTACGTAATAGGCTTCAATAGCATATTTATGCCATTTCGCTTTATCACATTCTGTCTTTGGTGTGCAGGCCTGCAGAAGGACTACAGATAGTAACAAGGTCAGTGTGTTTAGTTTTTTCATAATGCCAATAAGTGTTTAATGCTTCTGATGCATGTGAGAAGGTGTTGGTGACAACTTGATGCTTTTTCTATTGTTGTCCCCTTTCGCTTGTAAAGGTATAAATAAAATTCTAAATAGATATGTTTGATGTGTGCTTTTGATCTTTTCTTGAAGAATGAACTTTCGAATTGTGTTTTATCCATATCGCCTGCTGTCTATTTGTTTTTGCCTCCTTTTTGGGGAGTCTGTGGGTTGCAGTCCTATCTCCCTCTCTAGATTTTATGTGTTACGGAGGAATGCAGTACTTTTGTTCCAGTGATGGGAGCCTTTTTTAGGGTCAAATGTCTTGAGAGAAAAGAGCCCTCCTAATTTTATGGAAGAAGCTAAGCGCGTAACGGAGCCGCACGAGAAAGTATCCTACAAAGGGCAGCAATGGTTTTTGCTCCTTCTACTTCCCCCTCTCGTTTGGGGGATTGTTTTTGCCTGCTATCCCCTGGTTGCTGAGCAGATCCGCCCTCTGATTATCTTCAATCTGGTTGAGGGGCTGAAACCTATAGGTCCCCCTCTCTATGCTGCTCTAGCTGTGGCTTTTCTCATTACCGTCCTCTATCCGCGTACATTACAAGGGAAATCTCTTTTCTCTCGCCTCAGGCATGAGAAGGGAAGCAAACTGCTACGCCAAGGGGCGATTGCCTGCTGGGTGCTGGGGTATGGCAACCTTTTGTTTGGTGTTATCCCCAGCGTCATAGGTACGATAGCTCCATTTTTTGTGGGAATGGTGCTCTATGTCGTCCGAGCTATTCGCTTAGGCGAACGCCCTTTGTGGCAACCTCGTGGCTATATCCTCGCCATTGGGATTTTCTTATTGTACGACCTTTGTACCCTCCTTTGGTCTCCCAATCGTGCCGTTTCTCTAGAGTGGTGGATACGCGAAGCCAGCCTACTGCCCTCGATTTTCCTACTGCTGATGTATCCTCCGCATCCTCGTGATATATGTGTCTTTATGCACTATGCCCTCCGCATTAGCTACCTCTACCTCCTCAGCATTGTAGCGATTTATGTAGTAGTGTGTTGGGCTACTGATACCTCTTTGGGTGCGGCTTTTGGGCTTGAAAAGATGTATTTTGTGTTTAATGGGACGCCGATGGGGACGCTCTTTTTGGGTTCTCTTTTTGGATTCCAACACTACACCTACCTTGGCTTTATCATGCTAGCCCCCATTCTCTACTGGCTGCTGGAGCGGGAGCGTCTGCCCGAGGTTCGGAACCTCCTAGTGGGGTCTCTTGTGGGGTTCCTCCTCTTCGTGTTCATATTCCAGAGTAGGATTTTGATGTTAGTCTTGTGCGGAGCTTTTTCCCTTGGGCTTCTCTACCTTTTGGCCTCCCTTGTCTTTCCCCAAAAAGGGGCTTATAAGAAACGGATTTTGCTCCTACTCCCTATCATCGCGGTGGCCTCTCTTCTCCTCTTTTTGTGCTATCCATCGGCTTTGAAATACCTCATAGATGAGCACCGTCTTAACCTCTTTGAGACGGCCATTATGTATCTAAAAGAGAACCCCCTTTGGGGCTATGGACTAGGCTCTGCAGAGGCTCTTATCTCTCCTTTCTACCAGGGAGAGTATGCCACACACTTCCACAATCAATATCTTTTGTGCTACGTAGAGGGGGGGATTATGAGCCTATTGCTTTGGGTCGTGATATTCATTTCCTACCTAAGATATGCCCTGCGCAGCCGCAACTATGCCGCCCTTATCTATGTGGTGATTATGCTGGTTGTCATGCTTATTGAGGTGATTACCTGCTTAAGTCAATACCTTATTGCTATGAGCCTTATGGCTGCATTCTTAATTTCTACACACCCCTATCTTCGGAAAAAATGACCATTGCAAACGAGATTTTTGAGCAACTCCGCGCTCAGGGCGGAGAGGAGAAAGCACGGCATCTGAGCCGATTTTTCAAATGTAAGCCGGGGGAGTATGGCGAAGGCGATCGCTTCTTGGGGGTAACGGTACCCGAGGTGCGCTCTGTAAGTAAGGCCTACAAAGAGAAAGTGAATTGGCAGGATCTCGAAGAGCTACTCGCCAGTCCTTGGCATGATTGTCGCCTTGCGGCTCTTCTTACTTTGATGGAGAAATACAAACAGGAGCCTGAGGCGGTGTATAACTTTTACCTTGAGCATACTTCGGGAATTAACAATTGGGATTTGGTAGACCTAAGTGCTCATAAAATAGTGGGAGCCCATCTGTTCCGACGCGATCGCTCGCCTCTCTATCAGCTTGCCCGTAGCTCTAACATGTGGGAGCAGCGCATTGCCGTTGTCTCTACTTGGGCATTTATCCGTGAGGGGGACTACCAAGAGACCCTTTGTCTTGCTGAAGAACTATTGCACCATCCCCATGATCTTATGCACAAAGCTGTGGGCTGGATGCTGCGTGAGGTGGGGAAGAAAAGGCTTGATCTTCTTCGAGATTTCCTCAATCGCTACGCCCATGTTATGCCTCGTACCACGTTGCGCTATTCGATAGAGAAGCTCCCTACAGAAGAGCGGCTTCGTTATCTAGGGAAAAAGAAGAAATCTATTTCTTAATTCGAGAAGAGGGAGGGGAATTATGCCTGCTCCCCAAGAATGGTGCGGATGAGCGTGATAATCTCGCCAACAGAGCCGATGCCCGAAAAACGTACCATGCGAAGCCCTTTCTTGCTTTCTTCTAATCTACACTGGCGATGGTGGAACGAAGCATAGGCAATAAGCTGCCCAAAAAGAGGCCCCTGATAGTAGAGCGAATCCGGATCCTCGGGTAAGAAAAAGTAAAGAACCCCCGACCGTAGTACAATGCGTTGCACGCCGAGTGATCGACCCCAGCGGCGCAAAATGGGTACCAAGATAAGCTGCTCCACTTGCGAGGGAAGTCGTCCGAAGCGATCTTCGAGCCGCTCACGGAAATTCTTTACCTCCTCTTCTGTTGTGAGATTGTCTAGCTCTCGGTAGAGACTGATGCGTTCGGAGTCTTGAGGAACGTAGTCGGGAGGTAACGATAAATAGAGATCGCTCTCGAAGGGGCAGTCCTCCTCGGCGGCAAGTTCTGCGCTCTCGTCTTGGAAAAGCTCCTCAAACTCCTCTCGTTTCACCTCTCGCACCGCCTCGTCGAATACCTTATGATAAGCATCGAATCCTAGGTCGGCAATAAAACCGCTCTGCTCGCTACCGAAGACATTGCCAGCCCCCCTAATATCGAGATCTTGCATGGCAATGCGAATGCCGCTACCGAGGTCTGAATAGCTCTCAATGGCTCGTAAGCGACGCTGCGATGCCTCTGGCAGGAGATCCATGGGAGGGGTAATAAGGTAGCAAAATGCCTTTCGAGAGGAGCGTCCCACACGCCCTCGCAACTGATGCAAATCGCTCAAACCAAAATGGTGCGCACTGTCTATTATGATGGTATTGGCATTAGAAACATCAATGCCATTCTCCACAATGGTGGTAGAGACGAGTACATCAAACTCATGTTGCGAGAAGGAGACAAAGAGTTGCTCCAGCTCAGTTTGGTTCATGCGTCCATGCCCTACGGCAATTCGGCAATCGGGGATGCGCTGCTGTATCATGCGTGCAATTCCCTCTATATCGTCAATGCGATTATGGACAAAGAATACCTGTCCATTGCGGCTTAGCTCGAAGTTAATGGCCTCGGTAATGGCCTCAGGGTCGAAGCGAATTACCTCTGTAGCTACAGGATAACGATTGCGAGGCGGGGTGAGGATGTTGCTTAAGTCGCGCGTGCCCATAAGGGAGAATTGCAGGGTGCGTGGGATGGGGGTTGCGCTCATGGTAAGGGTATCTACATTAACTTGCAGCGAGCGCAATTTCTCTTTTACGGCTACCCCAAATTTTTGTTCTTCGTCAATTACAAGTAGTCCGAGGTCTTTGAACTGCACATTCTTCCCCACAAGCCTATGGGTCCCAACCACAATATCTATTTTCCCCTCCTTGAGGTCTTCTAGCAATTGCTTCGATTCCTTGGCCGACTGAGCTCGTGAGAAGTAAGCGACATGCACGGGCAAATCTTTGAGTCGCTCCGAAAAGGTACGATAATGCTGGTAGGCAAGAATGGTGGTGGGCACGAGTACGGCCACCTGTTTGCTATCCGCTACCGCTTTGAATGCCGCACGTATGGCGATCTCTGTTTTGCCGAAGCCCACATCGCCACAAATGAGCCGATCCATGGGGCGCGGTTGCTCCATGTCCTGCTTCACGGCCTCCATCGCCTTGAGTTGGTCGGGCGTCTCTTCGTAGATAAAGGAGGCCTCCAACTCATGTTGTAAGTAGCTATCGGGGCTAAAAGCGAAGCCCTCGGACTCCCGGCGTGCTGCATAGAGCCGGATCAAGTCTCGCGCAATATCCTTTACTCGCTTCTTGGTGCGCTCCTTTAGTCTGTTCCACGCTCCTCCGCCTAATTCGCTCAGTTTGGGAGGTTCGTCATCCCTATTTCGGTACTTCGAGAGCTTCCTGAGGTTATGTACACTTACGAGGATGTAGGCGCCATCTCGGTAGTCAATTTTCACCACTTCTTGCTGCTTCTCCCCGTCGCGTTGGGTGAATAGTCCTGCAAAACGCCCGATCCCGTGGTCGTAATGCACGATAAAATCGCCGGGGGTGAAGCTCTTGAGTTCTTTGAGGGAAAGCGAGACTCCGCCCGTGCGGATGCGGTCGCTCTGTAGACGATACTTGTGATAACGCTCAAATATCTGGTGATCGGTCAGGAAGACCATGGCGCTATCGGCGTCTTCGAATCCCTCGTGTAGGGTCAAGGGGAGTGGCTCGGGCATCAGAGAGGCTTCGCCCAAATCGCTTAGTATCTCTCTCAAACGCTCTGCTTGTGGTGTGCTCTCGGTGAGGAACCATACCCTATACCCCTTCTCTTTATAGTGCTTTAAGCCCTCAATAAGGAGATCAAAATTCTTATGGAATAGGGGCTGGGGGAGGGTAGCGAACTCTACTGTTTTGGTAGCTTCCATGCCCGAGGGGAGCATCCCCAAAATCAGGCGATGGCCGTGGATCTCTTGGGGTAGTGTCTCAAGGGCGATTAGCTTGGCTCTCATCTCTTCGGTAGAGGAAAAACCCTCTCCTTCTACAAGTACGGCCTCCTCTTGGTATAGCTGAGTTATTCGCCCTAATGCCGCCTCATAATCGGTAAAGAGTAGCGTATAGTCTTGGGAGAGAAACGAGAAGAGCGATTGTCCACCCCCTGCCATATTGGCAAGATTAGAGGAGAGGGTAACCTCTTCTAGCTTTTCGTGCGAGAGTTGGGTGTCTATATCAAACGAACGGATACTCTCTATCTCGGTGTCGAAGAAGTCTAATCGGATGGGTCGCTCTGCGTTGTACGCAAATATATCTACGATGCTACCACGGAAGGCCACCTCCCCGGGTTGGTACACATAGTCCGTTATGGTAAAACCTTCGTCTGCGAACCAAGCTCGGAGCTGCTGCCTATCCACCTCCTGTCCCACACGTAGGGAGCGGACATGCGTCTCCACTTCGTTGGCATTGGGGATCCCCTCCGCTAGCGCAAAGGGGTGGGATACAATAATCGGACAATCGCCCAAAGAGAGGCGCGCGATTAGCTCCGAACGAAGCACCTCGCTCCCTGCATCGGTATGCCCATATCGGATATGACGGCGGTAACTAGAGGGGAAGAAGAGAACGGATTCGCGTCCTAAAATCTGAATCAAGTCGCTGTAGAGATAGCCTGCACTCTCCTCGTCATTGGCTACAATCAGCAAGGGTTGTTTTGTCTCCTGTATGTGAAGCCCTGCCACAATCACCGCAAGAGCCGAACCCGTTACCCCCTTATAGCGTATCGCCTCCCCGGGCTGAATGGAAGATAGAGTCTGAGCTAGAGAGCCAATAGAGGGGTGCTCACGGAGAGAGGTGAAAAGATGCTCCGTAGGGTCGGATGTAGGGGGCAAAGGTTGTTTCATAAGGGAATAAAGAAAAATCTACCTAGGCTCTAAAGGCCTGCGGTATGGGTCGCTATGTCGCAAGGAGAGAGGCGTGAGACCTCTGAGTCGAGAGTCGCAACTTTTTTCGATTGGGACAAAAAAAGGGTGCCCAAAAGGCGAGGCTTCTCAAGATTCCTCACCTCTCTGTGGGCACCCCGTAGGTCGGATTACTTACGAGCGATTACTTCAATTTCGATAAGTCCGTTCTTGGGAAGCGTCTTTACGGCAACTGCAGAGCGAGCCGGGAAAGCACCCGAGAAGTGTTTTTCGTACACGGCATTCATAGCGGCAAAGTCCGCCATATCGGCCAAAAAGCAAGTTGTTTTGATAACGTGATCGAAGGTGTACCCTGCCTCGTCGAGGATGGCTTTGAGGTTGCGGAATACCTGTTCCGTTTGCTCCGTTACGCCTCCTTCTACAAAAGCACCGGTCTTGGGGTCGAGACCCAATTGACCACTTGTTATAAGCATGTTGTCGAACTCTACAGCTTGACTGTAGGGACCAATGGCTGCAGGAGCATTGGTTGTGCTAATTACTTTCTTCATATCTCTTCTCTATAATTAGGTGATATTTATTTCGTTTGCTTTTGGCGGAGAGACTCAAAAAGGAGTATCCCTGCGGCTACGGATACGTTGAGGGAGCCAATCTCTCCCACTTGGGGGATGGCTACCGATAGCGTGGCAAGTCGGGCTACTTGTGGCGAAACCCCTTCGTGCTCACTTCCCATCACAAGGGCTAGAGGACCCGTAAGATCGGCCGTGTAGTAGGTGTTTTCCGCCTTTTCGTTGGCAACAACAATCTGGAGTCCGCACTCGGCGAGGTAGCCTACAGCTCCGCTTATTGAGGGTACTCTGCACACGGGAATACGCATCAAAGCTCCGGCGGAAGCATTCACGGCATCTGCGGAGACGGAGACGCTCCCTCGCTCGGCAATCACAAGCGCATGGGCGCCTGCACACTCGGCAGAGCGTGCTATTGCACCAAAGTTGCGCGTATCTGTTACCCCATCAAGTAGCACGATAAGGGGATCTTCTCCTCGCTCAAAAATCTGAGGAACCAGCATCTCCAACGGAGTGTAAGAGATCTGTGCAATGATGGCAACACAGCCCTGATGGGCACCTCTTGTGAAGCGATTGAGCCGCTCTACGGGCACCTCTAGGACGGGGATTCTTTGCTCTCGTGCCAATCGTTTGATGGTGCGAATCTCCTCCGAAATGAGGGCACGGCGCAGGTAAATCTTGTCAATCTCCTGACCAGCCTCCAGGGCTTCTTGTACGGAGTGTATGCCAAATATGATTTTTTCTTTAATCATTGTTTTGTAGTAATTCTTGGGCAGCAGCAATGGCTACCGGGGTAATAACGGAACCGCTGATGAGGCGTGCCACCTCTTCTTCGCGCTCTTGGGGCGAGAGGGTGCGTAGCTCGGTAGAGGCTCTTTCTGTCTCTTCGTTGTAATGCTTCGAGATCGCCATTTGCGCTTCGCTGCGTGCTGCAATCTGCGGCAAATGGGTGATGGCAATCACTTGCAGGTGGTGACCCATGGTTCGGAGTACCTGCCCCATACGATCTGCTACGCGCCCGGAGACTCCTGTATCGATCTCATCAAAAAGAATGGTCGGGAGGTGATCACACGCAGCAAGCATCGCCTTGATAGTGAGCATCAAACGAGCCATTTCTCCTCCGGAGGCAACGCTCCCTACGGGTTGTAACTCGGCATCCCCATTGGCACTAAAGAGCACTTCTACGCGATCGTAACCCGTGGGCGAGGGAGCATCTAGGGGCGTTACCCTAAATTCTACTCGGGCATGGGGCATCTCTAGTAGCCGTAGTTCTTCCGACAATTTCTTGCCTAGTTTTAGGGCGGTACTCTGCCTGGTTTTCGATAATTTTTCACCCAGAAGTCGTACCTCTTTTAGGGCAGCAGCGGATTTTTTTTCAGCCTCTAGGAGAAGGCCTTCTTGCCCATCACAGAATTGCACCTTCTTGTGAAGCTCTTCGCGGAGGGCGATAAGTCCTTTTGTATCGGGGTGATGGTACTTTTGGCACAGCGTATTGATGAGGTCGAGACGAGCCGTTACGTGAGCAAGAGCCTCCGGATCGGTATCTATCTGCTCGGTAAAAGAGGCGAGGTCTCTAGCCACATCGCGCATCTCTATGGCGCAGGAGTTCAACCGCTCGAGGTGGCTTTCTACTTTGGGGAACTTGCTTGTAATCTCTTCGAGTTGGCGAATGGCTCCTGAGAGCTGACTGATTACATTTGAGGATTCTCCATCAAGCATCTCTTGTACTTGGTAGAGCGTGCTCTTAATTTCGTCGGCATGACGCAAAAGGGTCTCCTCCTCAAGCAATCCCTCTTCTTCGCCCTCTACGAGTTGGGCGTCGCTCAACTCTTGGTAGCGGAATAGATTGTAGTCATACTCCTCTCTGCTGCGAGCTATTTGACTTTTCAGCTCCTCGAGAGCGCGGGTGGTCTCTTCGTATTGAGTGTATGAGGCCTTGTAGGCGGGGAGGAGCTGAGGATCGTCCGACATCCTGTCTACTATGTGCAGTTGGAATTGGTTGCTCGAAAGCTGAAGATTCTGGTGTTGCGAGTGAATATCAATCAGCAGAACGCCTAGCTCAGACAGCGTAGCGAGGGAGACGGGTGTGTCGTTGATGAAACATCTACTGCGCCCCATTGCGGAGATTTCTCTCCATACAACGCAAGCGCCATCCTCCATCCAGAGGTCTCTCTGGCGCAACCATTCTTCCACATGTGGGGGGAGTTCGACAAAAGTTGCCTCTATAACGCTTCGCTTTGCCCCTGCCTTGACGAGACTACTATCGGCACGGCGGCCTTGCAACATCGAGAGCGCTCCAACAAAAATGCTCTTACCTGCACCCGTCTCTCCCGTGATGGATGTAAAGCCGGAGGCAAAAGAGACCTCCAAGAGATCAATGAGAATAAAATCTTGAATCCTGAGGAGTTGGAGCATCAGTGTCTATTGTTTTTTAGAGACTTAGGGAACTTACCGCTTGAGTGCATCAAGCGTATTACCCTCTGTGGGGTATATCTTGTTGAGGAGCTTGTAGGCCGCTTGCTTCTCTTCGGAGGTAGCTTTCTCTGCCACTTTGACCAATTCGGAAAGTTTGGTTTGGGAAAAAAGGATCAGAAGCGGAGTGCGAGGCGTGTTTTTCCAGACCTCCTCTAGTTGGTTAAGAGCCTCTAAAAGGGTGGTTCGACCTCGCTGCACATTGGCAACAAGTTCGTCCATGCCTTTTCGGTGATAGGTGTACCACATTTGGCGGAATGGCTCTTGTGTAGGGTCGTTCAGGGCCTCTGCTATGGCATATCTGTTGTAGTCGTTTTCATAGGCTTTCCATCCTTTCCACTCCGTGCTTGCCTGCCCGGCAATATTAACGAGCTGTCGCATTTCGTCGCGAGCCACGTTGCCTCCCAAGGGCGAGAAGCTATCGAGGTCCAGAGCGATTATGTAGTATGCGTAGAAAACAATGCTGGCAATGAGGTTGCTTCCTATGTCATTGGGGGAATAACTTAGGACGTCGAAAGATTGGTATTCGAAGTTAAGTTCTCGGTCGCGCCAAACGAGAAGAGGGGATTGGTAGGAGCTGTTAAAGACAGGGCGTTGTGCCGTGACGTAAAGCTCTCCTGCGTACTTACGCTCCTCTTCTACGGCTGTAAGGTTGATGGCAAAAGCGCATTCGATACGCTCTGCAGGGGAGTATTGCAGCGAAGTCCAACGCGTATTGTTGAGCATGTCGGTTAGTTGGCGTTCCATTTCTGCGAACTGACTGGCATTGACAGACCCTAGTCGTTCGGTATTGATCGTAACTTTTGCCTTGAGCTCTTGTGCAGAGACTTGTTTTGCTCCCAGCAGTAAGCAAAGCAAAATCAGAAACGGACGGACAACCTTCATTGCTGCAAATAATGGTTTGTGAGGTAGTTGAGAATATCCTTTGCCACCTCTTCTTTGCTCTTGAGGGAGCACTCTAAAGGATCTCCCTCTTGGGGAATCAAGGTTACCTTATTGGTGGGGGTGCCAAAGCCGGCTCCCCGGTCGTTGATGGAGTTGAGCACCATAAGGTCCATGCCCTTACGTGCCATCTTGCGCCTTGCCTCCTCGTGATCAGAAGAGGTCTCCAAGGCGAAACCTATCATGATTTGCTTCTCTTTTTTTTCTGCTCCCAGCGTGGCGGCGATATCCGGATTCTTCACAAGAGAGAGGGACATGGAGGTGCCTGTGCTTTCTCGTTTCATCTTGCCTTCCGCTTTATGCTCGGGGCGATAGTCCGCCACAGCAGCGGAAAAGATGGCAATGCGACACGAGTTTGCAACCTTTTGGCAGGCGGCTAGCATCTCGCAAGCTGTTGATACTCTCTCTACGTGCACCCCTTGAGGATCGGGCAGAGAGGAGGGGCCGGAGACGAGATGAACTCGGGCACCTCGGCGAGCACACTCAGCAGCGAGAGCGTATCCCATCCGTCCGGAGGAGTAATTCCCGATAAAACGAACGGCATCAATTGGCTCGTAGGTAGGGCCTGCTGTGATGAGCACTTCCATCCCGGCTAGGCTATTCTCTTTACATCCTTGCGCCTCTGCCTCAAAGTGTTGAGCTACGGCTTGTGCAATTTGCTCGGGCTCTTCCATACGCCCTTTGCCCTCCAGTCCACTTGCTAGAAAGCCGTCTCCCGGCTCTACGACGTGTAATCCTCGCTCGCGGAGGGTCTGTAGATTACTCTGTGTTGCAGGATGGCGATACATGTCTAGGTCCATGGCAGGAGCCACCCAGACCGGAGCTTTCATAGAAAGATATGTGGTGAGCAACATGTTGTCGGCAACTCCTGTTACCATCTTGGCGAGGGTGGCTGCCGAAGCCGGTGCGATAAGCATGAGATCTGCCCATAACCCCAAGGACACATGGCTGTGCCAAGACCCATCTCGGCGATCGAAAAACTCCGAGACTACAGGCTTTTGTGTAAGAGTGGAGAGGGTAAGGGGAGTAATAAATTCTTTGCCCGAAGGGGTAATGACGACCTGTACTTCGGCCCCCATTTTTATGAGAAGACGAATAAGCGTAGCACTCTTATAGGCTGCAATGCTGCCCGTGATGCCTAAAACAATATGCTTACCTTGAAGGCTCATAAAAGGCTTGATGGAGGGATTGATTAGTTGTTTTCGGAAGCAAGTTTGAAGCGAAGGCGCGTAAGATGCCGCTTGGTGTCTTCGGGGAAGTCGGCCTTCATCACCCAGTCGTAATAACCCGGTTCTTTTTTGAGCACCTCGGCAACGGGTACGCCTTTGTGCTTGCCAAAGTTAATCACGACCTCGTCTTTTTCGTTGTAAACGAAGCGTCCTGCCAAGTCAAGATTCCGCTGCTGCATTGTAAAAGAAGATAGGAACTCAACATCGTTTTGCAGATCTTCGGGATAGCGGTCGAGCTGAGCCTTGAGCACTTCGAGCGTGGCGCGCGTGTCGGCTTCGGCAGAGTGTGCCTCGGTCAAGTCCTTATCGCAATAAAATTTGTACGCAGCCTCTAGGGTACGACGCTCCATTTTATGGAAGATCGTTTGCACATCAATGAAACGGCAGCGCGAGAAATCGACCTCTACGTCGGCGCGGAGGAATTCTTCTCCTAGGAGGGGTACGTCAAAGCGATTGGAGTTGTAGCCCGCAATGTCGCACCCTTGAATCATAGAAGCCAAGCTCTTAGCCACTTGTCGAAATGTGGGACAATCGCGCACATCATCGTCGGTAATGCCGTGGACTGCCGTGCTCTCCTCGGGGATGTGGCACTCCGGATTGAGACGACGCGTGCGCACCTCTTCGTGCCCATCAGGGTAGACTTTGATGAGGGAAATCTCTACGATACGATCCTTCTCGGGGCTGAGACCCGTAGACTCAATGTCGAAGAATACAAGTGGACGCTTGAGCTGTAGTTCCATAGGAGGAGGGTAATATTAGCGAGCCGTAGTAATGGGCATGATCACATTAGTTAGCTCCGTGTCCTTGGGGTTTTCGGAGGGAATGATAACCATAGCTCGAGAGGCATCGGCAATCTCAAAGACGATGTTGCTCGACTCAATTGTATTGATAAGGGCAATGAAGCTATGTACCTTAAAGCGGAGCTTCATGCTGAGGTTAGAGGGATTCTCTATTGGGAAGCGTTGCTCGGCCTGCCGCACGTCTTGTACATCCATGCTGACTGTCATCAAATTACCTTCGATAGACATCTGCATCACTAGGGGATGATTGGGGCTACTCATAAAGGAGTTCATGCGCTTGATGGCAGGCACAAATAGACGCCCTTCTATGGAGATGCGGTGAGGGTTGTCCCTAGGGATTACAGAGTCGTAGGGCGGATAACGGCCCTCTACTAGGCGAGTAGAAGCCTCGATGTTACCAACTTTGAAGAACGCCTTGCGGTCCGTGTGCGAGAGAGTTACCTCTTCGTCTGTAAAAGACGCCAAGAGAGCGCGCAAGAAGTTCGCCATCTTTTGAGGCAAACAGAACTGATAGGGCGATTGTACTCGCACGTCGGCCGGTTCTACAATAGAGGGATCCACCACGGTAGAGTCTGTATATTTCGTGAGGATCTCGGTAGAGGTGGCTACCATTGCGAGGTACTTTGCTTTGAAGTCGAAGCACACAGAAGCAAGAATGGGTCGCCTAGCATCCTCTGCCATAGAGCCAATGGTAAGATCCAATCCACGACGCATGGCAGAGGCAGACATAGTGGCTACGTGTGCCGTTTCGGCCTCTTCTCTGTCTTTGTCGTCCTTAGGATAAAGCTCTCCGTCGCTCGTTGCGAAACGGATATAGCCCCCTTCGAAAGTCATCAGTAGGGTAGAGGTCTCCGCTTCGTAGTCGAAAAGGAGGGGTTGGTCGGGCAATCCCTTTACGTATTCTAATATATCCTTGGGATGAACGGCAAAGGTGGCGTTCCCCTCTGAGGCGATCACAGGTAACACCCCGCGGCTTCGCATCATGCCGTCAGAGCCTGTTACGTATAGGTTGTTGTCTTGTATTTCGAAAAGGAAGTAGGTGAGTACCGGCATCTCATTATAGACGGTGGGCACTACTTTACTTTGGTTCTGAAGGAGGGTCGAAAGCTCTCCGGAGGCTATTTTAAACTGCATATCAGAGGTTGTTGCTATAGTTATTCTTCGTAGACAAAAGTAGCCATTTTTCTTGAAGGCTCTCTAGGGATTAGGAGGGATAAACAAGATTCTCTTCGGTTGCTACGTCGAGTACCTCTCGAAGGTACTTCTCGGCTTCGTAGCGCGCCATGGGGAGGTTGTGTAGGAGACAATTTCCGCAATCTCTAGGCTCGGTGCCGGGTACCACGCCCTCGAAGTCGCGCACAAAACGGAAAGTGGCTCGCATTAAGTCCAGGATGTCGTGAGAGGAGAGATCTCCCTTGATGAGGAGGTAGTTGCCCGTAAGGCACCCCATGGGTCCCCAGTAAACAATGCGATCGCGCCATTCGGGATCGTTGCGAAGGTAGGTGGCTGCAAGGTGTTCGATGGTATGCAACTCGGGTACGCCCATCACGGGTTCCCGATTGGGTTCCTTCATGCGAATGTCGAAAGTGGTAATTACCACATCGCCAAAGCGGTCTTTACGAGAGACGTAAATGCCTCGCTTGAGGCGGATATGATCGAGTTGAAAGCTAGGTATTTTCTCCATTTTTAGGGTGCGTATTTGATTATACTAGATTGCATTAATGAGTTTATGGATGGCTGAAAACCGCTCGGAGCGGAACGCTTTTTCTCCCCAGAATCGGCGGTATTGCGCATAGCCGTCGGCTCGATCCGGGGTGTCGCTGATGAGCCGAATCACCATCAAGGGGAGGTGGTGGATGTAAGCCGTCTGCGCTACCGCTGCGCTCTCCATGTCCAAAGCCAGGGCATCGGGGAAGTTGGCTTTGATAAAGGAGAACTCCGAAGGGGAGGATAAAAATCGGTCTCCACAGGCTACCCCTCCTAGATGGAAAGGCACTCCTGTCTCCCTGAATTTCTCAACGAGAGAAGCCTCTACAGGATAACGCAGAGGGTAGCCCTGTACTTGCCCATAGGGGATCTCGGCTCCGCAGTAGACGTCGTGATAGCAAACCCAATTAGCCACCACGATATCGCCTCTCTCTACACTTGTGCTGAGGGTGCCACTTACCCCAATATTGAGGATTAGGGAGGGGGCGAATAAACGAATCGCCTCCGCTGTGGCCACTGCTGCAGACACTTTGCCAATGCCTGTTGTCAAGAGAAGCAAGGATTGTCCCTTATGTGTGGTGCCTTTCCAGCCTTCGAAGCCAAGAGGTGATACCTCCTTTTTCGGGGGCTCAGAGAAGAGGGGGAGAAGCTCTTGCTCCTCTTTGGGCATAGCTGCTACCAAGAGTATTTTGTCGGCACCCCCGTATCGTAAAGGCTTGTTCGTATCCATCGTCACAAAGATACAACAAAAAGCCCATCATCTACGCCTCGTGTGAGAGGGAGATGATGGGCAGTATAGAAACTCTTTTTTATCCTTTAATCCTTAAGAAAGAACTTCTTAAAGCTCTGTCTTGGCGAGTTCTTCGTCCAAGAAAATTAGGTTTTGTTCCTTGGAGAGATTGATGCGATCGATGATGCTGCAAGCGGTGTCTTCTTCCTCTACTTGCTCGCGGATATACTTCCAGAAGAAGTCTTGAGAGGCCATATCGTGCTCAGCGGCTGCCACCTGAACAAGCTCTTCGATCCATGCCGTCACCTTGCATTCGTGCTCGTATACTTGTGTAAAAGTGTCTGCTACGGAGCCAAATTCTGTGGGAACCTCCTCAAGGGGAAGAATGGTCACACGGCCTCCGCGGCGGTTTACAAAGTTCATCATATCGTAAGCGTGCTCCATCTCTTCTTTAGATTGAGCCATAAGCCACTTAGCCATCCCTGCATAACCTTTGTGCTGTAGGTACATAGACATGGAGAGATATAGGTTAGAAGACCACATCTCACGGTTGATTTGTAGGTCGATGGCTTTTGTTACTTTTTCGTTGATTTTCATATCTTCAAATGCATTTTTTTTCTGTTGCTACTGATAAAACAGACGTGCCTTACTTTGGTTCAATGCGTACGACGCTCCTATTTCGTAAGGGGGAGAAATAAAAAAAGCACCTACCCTCAATACCAAGGATAAATGCTTAAAGGGAAGTACGCGAGATGAGATTTGAACTCATACACCGTAACCGGCACTACCCCCTCAAAGTAGCGTGTCTACCAATTCCACCACTCGCGCAAAATGTTTCAAGTTTTATGAGGTCTCCCTCAAAGCTGTCGTCGTGCCCAAGACAGGACTCGAACCTGCACGTCGCGAAACACTCGCACCTGAAACGAGCGCGTCTACCAATTCCGCCACTTGGGCTTCTTTGTTACTCTCTTCTCTTGGCATCAGGCCCAAACGAAAAGAGCCGCACACAATCGACTTCTATCTTATTCTTCAGCACTTGCTCCGTATTTCGCGGTGCGGACGGGACTCGAACCCGCGACCCCCTGCGTGACAGGCAGGTATTCTAACCAACTGAACTACCGCACCAAAACTCGAAGCGTGCTTCGACCGTCTTTGTCAAGAGCTGTAGAACAACCTCTGCTGTTCTCGTTTAACGCTCTCTCAACTCGAAAGCGACAGCAAAGGTACTGCTTTTTTTTATTTGTGCAATAGTCGGCGAAATTTTTTTCTGTTCCCAAAATGATTTTGACGTATCGATTTTTTGTTCCTTGCTTTGTAAGAGTCTGTAATATAGCGGAGTTAATGGATTTTGAGGGGTGCTGAGATCTCTTTGTGGGAGTATGAAGATTTTTCTTCTTCGCCCGCCTTTAATCTCTCGCTGCGTTGCAAGAAGAGGGAAAGGGAGTTATCTTTGTAGTCGTATTCAATTAGACCTTGGTAATATGACAGACAGACATAAAGAACGTATCCTCATGGCCTTCGATACCATCGAAGAGGGATTTGAAGAACTTGAAGAGCGCTTCGAACTTGTGCGCCCTCCCCACGGGCGAGACTTTTCGCGGCAAGAGATTATGGGGCAGATTGCCTCAGCCTCCATTCTCTGTTCCGTCTTCGATATTCCCATAGATAGGGAGATTATTGATAAAGCCCCCAACCTAAAGCTAATTGCCAACTATGCCGTCGGCTTTAATAATATAGACATTGAGTATTGTAGGCAAAAGGGGATTGCCGTGACCAATACGCCCGAGAGTGTAATTGCGCCTACGGCGGAGCTTGCTCTTGCCCTCCTTCTGTCACTTTCGCGCCGAACGGCGGAGTGGGATCGCTCTTTGCGCACGATGGGTCGAGATCTTAAACCCTCAAGGTTAGACCGATTGGGCTTGGATCTTCTTGGTAAAACGATTGGAATTGTAGGCTTTGGTAACATAGGCCGAAGTGTGGCCGCGCGCTGTCAAGCCTTTGGGATGAAGGTGATCTACTACAAACGCCATAGGCTTTCGGAGGAGATGGAGCGGCAGCTCGGTGTGACCTATTGCGACCTTGATACTTTATTTGAGACGGCCGATGTGGTCTCTCTCCATACGCCTCTCAATGAGGATTCTCGCCATCTTGTGGATGCCGATAGGCTCGCTCGGATGAAGCCTTCGGCTCTCCTCGTCAATACCGCCCGTGGGGCAGTGGTGGACGAAAATGCCCTAGTGGAGGCTCTTATCTCCGGGAAAATTGCCGGTGCAGCGCTTGATGTATACGAAGATGCCGACAAGCCCAATGCGGCCCTCTTCCGCTTAGACAATGTGGTAATGACCCCCCATGTGGGAACGCAAACCTACGATGCTCGCCTTTCTATGGCTCGGGAGTTGACGAATAACGTGCTTGGGTTTGTAGATGGAGATCGCCCCGTAGCTTATGTAGTGCAGCCGGCTTAGGCTCTAGCTCTCACTTGAGAGGTTTCGGATGAATTACGCTCCTCTCTTCTGTCCATTCCCGTTGTTGGGGAAGATAGAAGAGGGGAGCGTTCTTTTTTTTGTTCCTTGGAATGAGACAAAAGTGCAGGCTAAGAAATTTAGAGCTACTGCCCTATACCTTTTTTGTTTTTCGGGCAGAATGCTCTCTCGTAATCAGCCTATTCCCGAAAGAATTCTACCCTATAACGTTGTAGATTCTGGCCGGAGGTTGTTCCCTTATAGACTTTTTTCTAAAAAAGAGCCTCTGTGCAGAATATAAAGCGTATATTTGCGATAGGAATTGATACCTCCTATGCATTACATAGTGATGATGCAAGGAAAGAATCACACAGGAATAGAAATCTAAAAAGCAGTTTGCACATGAAAATCTTAGTACGACTATCAGCGGTAGTGTGTTCCCTCCTTATTGCCCTCTCGGCGGGAGCACAAGAGAAGACTCCTCTCTCCTTTGGCTTGTATACGACCCTGGGTGCTCCCGAGGGTTTGACGATAGGGGGCTCAGTCTGCTTTATGCCCGAACTTTCGCTCCGCGCAGGGCTTGGCTTAATGCCTAGTCTGTCTTACTCTTCGCGAGTAGATGTTGATAAGGTAAAGGCTTTTGCCTCTTATGCGCAGAAACTTGAGAATCCTGTTGATCTGGATATCAATATGAAGTCGGGTTGGGTGCGAGGTCAGTTGCTTCTCGATTATCACCCATTTAGAAATCCATTTAGGGTCACGGCTGGTTTGTTCCTAGGTCGCTATCAAGCTCGCGGATCGGTACAGCTCGTAGATCACAAGACGGGTAAGTCGGTAGCCGAAGAGATGAGAAGGAAGGGAGTGTTGAACATGCCTCTAATTCGGCTAGAGGAGAATGGGGAGACTCTTTTTACTCTCCAGCCCGACGAAGATGCCTCTATAAACGCTTCCGTTGCGTCCCCTTCTTGGGTACAACCTTATATCGGGATTGGCTATGGTTTTGCTGTGCCACGCTCTAGAGTGTCGTTCTTTGGGGATCTGGGACTCCTCTACAATGGGTCTCTAAAGTTGTCTTCCCCTAACCTGAGAGAGGGTAACCTTAATAGCCTTGTGCCCCGTGATGAAACATTAAAATCGATTGATGCTTGGACTCGCCTTTTTGCAATTCTCAACTTGGGCGTCTCTATACGGCTATAAAGTATTCCCTATTGTCCATCTTTTAGTAGGGGAGAAGTATTATCTGCTTCATGTTGTCTACCACTCTCTTATTGCAAGGGGGTGGTAGTGTTTTGTGCGGATAGGGAACTCTAGACGAGAGGATTTGATTCTTAATACCGAGGTTTATTCGAAATGAATAGAGAGGGCTCCTCTTCGTTAATTCGTTACTAATCACATGGCTGCGGAGCGATAACAAAGGTCGTGTCGCCTTCTTTTGCCCTCCTTGTGTAGTACATTTCTGTACTAGTAAAGAACACAGATTACCTATAAATGGGTATAAAATGAGTTTGCATCTAATATTTAATACCTACTTTTGCACAAAGAAATAAGTATAAAACAGACAAATAAGAAGACCAAACTATGGAAAAGTCAATCAAAGGAACTCGCACAGAGAAAAATCTACTCGCCTCTTTTGCCGGAGAATCTCAGGCACGTAATAGATATACATTCTTTGCAAGCGTGGCAAAGAAAGAGGGCTATGAGCAGATTGCTGCCATCTTCCTTGAGACTGCAGAGCAGGAGCGTGAGCATGCCAAAACGTTCTTTAAATTCCTCGAAGGTGGGATGGTAGAGATTACTGCCATGTACCCTGCCGGCGTTATTGGCACCACGATGGAAAATTTGGCTGCCGCTGCTGACGGTGAAAACGAAGAACACACCGTGTTGTATCCCGAGGCTGCAAACATTGCTGAGGAAGAAGGTTTCCCCGCAATTGCAGCAGCATTCCGCCAGATTGCTAAGGTGGAGGCAGAGCATGAGCGTCGCTATCGCATCCTTCTAGAACGAGTAAAAACAGAAACAGTATTCTCTCGCGAAGAAGAAATTATGTGGCAGTGTCGTAACTGTGGTTATGTGCTTACCTCGAAGAAAGCACCCGCAAAGTGCCCCGCATGTCAGCACCCACAAGCTTACTTCGAGCCCTGTAAGCAAAACTATTAATCACTACTTCTCAAGCGGAGAAGCCCCCCAAAAAAGTAGCAAGATACGGAGCTACTTAGGAAAGAACCCCTACACCTTTTATATATAAGAGGGGTAGCAGAGAATAAAAGATGGGGGATTGACATATTTGAGAGACGAGATAAAAGGAACCCACATCCTCTCGTTTCGTAAAGCGCATGGTAGCTATACCGCTCCATGTATTGCCTTCACTTTCTATCCCTAATTGGGGTGCGAGTTGAGGGGCGCGGATTGAGCCAATGCGTTTTATTTGTTTGTGGGGTTGCCCCCCTCGGTGGTCAAAAGGCGAAGGACTCTTCCTTGCGTCTATGGTTTGACCTCCGGGGGGCAACTTTTTATGTCCGAAGGGAGATCTTTTTGTGCCACTTGGTGGGGAGGTCGGGGAGAGCTAAAAAGTAGGGTGAGGTGCCCTTGTCAAAGAAAAATATTGCGCTCTTATGGGGTGGAGTAAGGGCAGTATTTGTGTGCATAAGTATCGTTGTTTTTGGGGTCTTATTTGGGAGGGATTTTGTATTTGTCCTTTCAAAAGGGTTATGGATCGGCAAGAATGAGCTATTTTTGCAGGGCTAATGCTGCCCATAGGTAGCACAAAAGATACAAACGACACCAATAGGCAACTGATGAAAGTTCACCACGAAGGGAGAGGAATCCTGATTAGTTTCTTTCTTATATTCTTAGTTATAGACGTTCTCGCATTCCTGACCTCTCCTTATATTGCCATTCCTATTTTCTTACTAGTAAGCACTCTTACTCTTATGGGTTTGGCGTTTAATTTCTTCCGGAGTCCCAATCGGCACAATGAGGGCGAAGGGCAAGAAGATATTATTGTAGCTCCTGCCGATGGTAAGCTCGTGACTATAGAAGAGGTGTATGAGGGAGAGATTTTGCAGGCACAGTGCCTCAAGGTTTCTATTTTTATGTCTATCTATGACGTACATGCCAATTGGTTTGCATGCAATGGCGTTGTGCGCCACGTAAGCCATACGGAAGGGAATTTCTATAAGGCTTTCCTTCCCAAGAGTAGTACCGAAAACGAGCGGAGTGCTGTGGTAATAGAGACCCCTCAGGGGCATCGTGTGCTGGAGCGTCAGATTGCAGGCGCTGTTGCACGACGTATCGTTACCTATCCACAAGTGGGAGAGGAAGGTACTATTAACGACTTTGTGGGCTTTATTAAGTTTGGTTCGCGCATTGATCTCTATCTTCCTCTTGGCACAGATATATTTATAGCACCGGAGACAAAAGTAAAAGGAAATACTACCGTTATCGGTAAACTGCCCTCTCTATAATGATGAAGAGCATTCGCTATTATATCCCCAATTGCATTACTCTTGCTAATCTTATAGCAGGTTGCCTTGCCATTTATCAGGTCTTGGTCAATGGGGATAGCAATGCCGCCGCTTGGTGCATTGTGGCAGCCGGTGTTTTTGATCTGTTCGATGGCTTGGTGGCTCGTCTGCTCCATGCTCAGAGTGTTATTGGAGCAGATCTCGACTCTTTGAGCGATGTGGTTAGCTTTGGTGTCGCTCCGGCATTTCTTCTTTTTTCCTATTTGGGAAAGGAAACTCCCTCTATATGGGCGGCGCTTCCGGCTTTTCTGATTGCCGCATTCTCGGCTTTGCGTTTGGCTAAGTTCAATAATGATACGAGGCAAACTAGCTCCTTTTTGGGGCTGCCGGTACCAGCCAATGCTCTATTATGGATTGGTATTGTGGCTACGCTCTCCCTTTTGCAGCTCTCTACGGCTCTCCTATTGAGTATTGTGTATCCCTTGATATTGATAAGTTGTATCTATCTAGTGGCCGATATTCCTTTGCTTGCATTTAAAATCCACTTCCCCCTAACGGAGAAAAAAGATCGCATTCTTCTTTACATCGCGTTAGTGTTACTTGCTCTTGGCATACTGTTTGTATCTCTCTTGGGATGGGCTGGGTTGCTTCCTTTTGTCGTAAGCTACCTTATCAGTTCTGCGTTCTACCGTCTTTTGTGGCGGTCTTATAACAAGTAGTGATCAGTTGGTAGTATGACTTTTTTCCTCATAATCCTCCTTATAGGGGTGCTCTTTTACCTCTTCCGTATTCAGATCCTGAAATGGTTTTTGCGCCGTGCAGGGATGTATAATGCCTCCCAAGAGGCCTCTCGTTCTCAGAAGAGAAGAGGAGAGAGAGAGCCACACCGCTCGCCCGGAGAAAAGGTGGATATCACGACTGTGGATAAGCGTAAGTTTGATAAGGGTCAGGGGGAGTATGTAGACTTCACAGAAGAGAAAAATACGAATCCTGAGCAGTAGCTTAGGGGGCTTCTGTGTCATAAAGTTTTTTTCTGTCGTTGGATTAGTGCCCGCTAATGGTCTAATCCTTGTTCGTACAGCTCTGCTTGCGAGCAGATTTCGTTGTTAAAGGTCGTAATATTCCATCCTAGTAGGGTACCTATTTGATGGGATTTGACTACTTTTGCAAAACTGAAATTGTAGAAACGACAGAGATTGTAGTCATGGCTAAATCGATAAAAATACGAAAGGGCCTCTCCTTGAATCTGAAAGGGAAAGCCCCGCTGGAGCATTTGAGTGCCCCTAAGCCAAGCAGTACCTATGGGTTGGTCCCCGATGACTATGTGGGTGTAACCCCAAAGCTTTTGGTACATGTAGGCGATAAGGTAGAGTGCGGTACGCCTCTTTTTTACGATAAAACTTTCCCCGAAATTAAGTTCACAAGTCCTGTAGCCGGCGAGGTTGTCGCTGTCAATCGAGGAGCAAAACGTAAGATCCTGAGCGTGGAAGTTCGTCCCTCAGGGGAGACGGCTTCTGTCTCTTTTGTTCCATATAAAAAGGAGAGTTCCTCTCGTAAGGCCCTCCTTGAGATGCTGCTTAGCTCGGGAATGTGGGCATTTTTCAAACAACGCCCCTATGATAGGATTGCCAATCCTCGGGAGATGCCGAGAGACATCTTTGTAACGGCCAATCTAACAGCCCCCCTCGCTCCCTCTATGGAGTACCTATTAAAGGGAAGAGAAGAGGATTTGCAAGTCGCTCTTTCTGCTCTACAGACGCTCACTAATGGCTCTGTGTATTTGGGCGTCCCTGCGAATTTTGCTTTTACAGCACCTCAAGGAGTGGAGGTCGTTTCCGTAGAGGGACCTCACCCTGCAGGTAATGTGGGAGTCCTTATCAATCATACCCGCCCTCTCAATAAGGGCGAAGTTGTGTGGACCTTAAAGGCCACGGACTTGCTCGTTGTAGGGCGTTTCTTGCGTACCGGTAAGGTAGATTTCTCTCGTACGATAGCCATTGCCGGCTCCGACGCTGCGCAACGTGGTTATGCGACTATAACTCCGGGAGCAAGAGTTCTCGACCTCTACGGGTCGGATCTCTGTGTCAAGAAAGAACACGAACGGGTTATCAATGGAGACGTCCTTACGGGGGTGCGTATTTCGGATGAGCGTCCGTTTGCTTCGCTCAACATTGATCAGATAAGCATTATCCCCGAAGGAGATGATTACGACGAGGCCTTTGGTTGGATCGCTCCTCGCTTTAAGCAGTTTAGCGTTAACCGTAGCTACTTCTCGTGGTTGCTTGGGAAAAAGCGAGAATATGCCTTTGATGCTCGTATCAAGGGAGGTGAGAGGGCTATGATTATGAGCCATGAATACGATCGTGTTTTCCCCATGGATATTTTCCCCGAGCAGCTTATCAAAGCCACTATTGCCTACGATATCGACAAAATGGAGGCTCTGGGGATTTACGAAGTGGCTCCCGAGGATTTTGCGTTGTGCGAATTTGTCTGCTCTTCGAAGATGGAATTGCAGTACATCATACGCAACGGGCTCGACCTCCTCTACAAAGAAATGAATTAACCCTTCCCTATAGATATGAAAGGATTCTTTGATAAATATCGTGCGACTTTCTCCGAAGGGGGTAAGTTGCATGCCTTCCATTCGCTTTTTGAGGGGATGGAAACATTTATGTTTGTGCCCCACGATACCGCTCGTAGGGGGACCCACATTCACGACGCAATAGACTCGAAGCGAGTGATGAGTATGGTGATTCTCGCGCTAATCCCCTCGCTGCTCTTTGGTATGTACAACGTGGGATACCAGCATTATCTCGCCATCGGGGAGCTTGCCACTCGCTCGTTTTGGGCGCTTTTTGGCTTTGGTTTCCTTGCTGTATTGCCTAAGCTCATCGTAGCTTATGTAGTGGGATTGGGGATTGAGTTTACTGTTGCTCAATGGAAAAAAGAGGAGATCCAAGAAGGATTCCTAGTAACGGGATTCTTGATTCCCCTCATCGTTCCGGTAGATACCCCACTATGGATGATTGCCGTAGCAACGGCTATGTCTGTGATTTTTGCCAAGGAAGTCTTCGGAGGTACGGGGTATAATATTTTCAATGTAGCGTTGATCACTCGTGCTATCCTCTTCTTTGCTTACCCAACTATGATGACGGGGGACAGCGTTTTTGTCCGCACCGGTGATAGCTTTGGCGTAGGAGCCGGTACTTTGGTAGATGGTTACTCCGGAGCAACTCCCCTCGGGCAGATTGCTACCGCCGGAGAATCTCTCCCCGCATTGCACAATATTGTAAACGAACCTCTCTCTCTTCTTGATGCCTTTTTGGGATTCATCCCCGGCTCTATTGGGGAGGTCTCTACGTTGGCCATCCTACTAGGGGCTGCATTGCTCATTTGGATGGGGATTGCAAGTTGGAAGATTATGCTCTCGGGCGTTGTGGGAGCCTCCCTTATGGCTCTGCTTTTCAACGCTATCGGCTCTACGGCAGCCATGCAAATGACTCCGCTCATGCACCTTTTGTATGGGGGCTTTGCCTTTGGTATTGTTTTCATGGCAACGGACCCTGTAACCTCGGCACGTACCGAAACGGGGAAGTGGATCTATGGATTCTTTGTAGGGGTTATGTGCGTTTTTATCCGCGTACTCAACCCCGGGTATCCTGAAGGGATGATGCTTGCCATCCTGCTAATGAATGTATTCGCTCCCCTTATCGATTACTTTGTGGTGAACGCGAATATCAAACGTCGTGCTCGCCGTCTAAAAAGGGCAAACTAACCAATCCGAGCTTTGTAATAGACAAGAAACTATGAATAGAGAGAGTAATACATACACTATAGTATACGCAGCCATTATGGTTGCTCTCGTAGCTGTTGCTCTTGCTTTCACCTCACAGGTACTCAAGGCACCCCAAGAAGAGAATATCAAGATAGACAAGATGGAGCAGATCCTCCGCTCTGTACATCAGGTTGCCCCCAGTAAAAAAGAGGTGACCAAGCTCTACAAAACTATCATCAAACAAGAGCTTCTCATCAATGCCAAGGGCGAAGTGCTTCGTACGTTTGAGGGGGAGGAGATTGCCAATAATGCCGCATTCAATCTAAATACTGCCAATCAATTCAAATTGTTCGCAAGCAATCCCGATGCTGAGCTTCCTCTGTATGTCGCAGAAGTTGATGGGATGAAAAGATTCATTATCCCTCTCAATGGAGCCGGACTTTGGAATGTAATCTGGGGCTATATGGCTATTGATATGGACGGAACCACTGTCTTTGGCAGCGACTTTGGGCATGCCGGAGAAACTCCGGGGCTGGGTGCCGAAATTGCAACAGAGCACTTCTCCTCTCGCTTTATCGGTAAGCATATTGCCAACACAGAGGGGCAAGTGATAGGGATTGCCGTGGTGAAAAATGGAAAGTCGCCCGATGAACGTGAATTTGTAGATGGAGTAACCGGAGGTACGCTTACCAGCAATGGGGTTGATGCGATGCTCACGAGCTCGCTCAAACCCTACGAGAAATATCTTCAAGCCAACGCTACCAAATAAGGAAGAATAGAGATTATGGCAAACAAAAATAAAGAGGTTTTACTAGGGCCGCTCAGTAGCAACAATCCTGTACTTATCCAGGTGCTGGGTATTTGTTCGGCTCTTGCTGTTACGTCGCAGCTCAAGCCCGCTCTTGTAATGGGGCTCTCTGTAACGGCTGTATTGGCTTTTGCCAATGTTATTATTTCGTTGATTCGTAATACCATCCCCACACGTATTCGTATCATTGTACAGCTCGTGGTGGTAGCGGCTCTTGTAACAATCGTAAATGAAGTACTCAAAGCCTACGTCTACGACATCAGCAAACAGCTCTCGGTGTACGTTGGTCTTATCATTACGAACTGCATCCTCATGGGACGCCTTGAGGCCTTTGCTCTCGGGCATAAACCTTGGGAATCGTTCCTCGATGGGGTCGGTAACGGAGTTGGATACGGCATGGTGCTACTCATTATTGGCTTTGTGCGTGAGCTATTGGGCAATGGAAGTATTTTCGGCTTCCGCGTTATCCCTCAATCTTTCTACGATGCAGGGTATGCCAACTTTGGTCTTATGAATATGGCTCCCATGGCTCTTATCATACTTGCTTGTATTGTGTGGGTACAACGGAGTTACAATAAAAATCTACAAGAAGCGTAGAGAGAAGAGTAGGATAATTTATACTAGAAAGACTGATTATGAATTACGCAGTAGATCTTCTGAGCCTCTTCTTTCGCTCGGTATTTATCGATAACATGATCTTCGCTTTCTACCTCGGGATGTGTTCGTATCTCGCGGTATCGAAAAATGTGAAGACGGCATTGGGTTTGGGCATTGCAGTGACATTCGTGCTTACCTGTACCCTCCCGATCAACTATTTACTAGAAAACTACATCTTCAAAGAGGGTGCACTCACCTGGCTTAGTCCCTCTTTTGCTACAGTAGACCTTAGCTTCCTTTCCTTCATCCTTTTCATTGCAGTCATTGCCTCCTTTACCCAATTGGTGGAGATGGTAGTGGAGCGTTATGCTCCCACTTTGTACGCATCACTGGGGATTTTCTTGCCTCTCATTGCTGTGAATTGTGCCATCTTGGGAGGTTCTCTCTTTATGCAACAACGTGAATTTGTAGACCTAGGACAAGCAACCGTCTACGGCTTTGGTTCGGGTATTGGTTGGCTAGTCGCAATCCTTGGGATGGCTGCAATCCGAGAAAAATTGCAGTTCTCCAATATCCCGAAGCCGCTGAGAGGTTTTGGTATAGCCCTCATTGTTACGGGGCTAATGGGGATGGCTTTCGTTTGCTTCTCGGGGGTTAAACTTTAAGAGGCAACCCGGAGAGTTCGTAGAAGACTAAGTAATAAAAAGGAATACACGATATGGCGATTAATTCTATCGTAATCATTGCGAGCGTAGTTATATTCCTCGTAATCACCCTTATATTGGTTATTGCCCTACTTGTTGCTAAGAGCAAACTTGTTCCCTCGGGCAATGCAACCATTACAGTAAATGACGAGCGTAAACTCGAAGTCCCCATAGGAGGTACCCTGCTTAATACGCTACAAAACAACGGTATCTACCTCTCCTCTGCTTGTGGTGGAAGTGGTAGTTGCGGCCAATGTCGCTGCCGTGTGGTAGAGGGCGGTGGCGAAATTCTTCCTACCGAGAAGGGGTTCTTTAGCCGCAAAGAGCAGAAAGCGCATTGGCGTTTGGGCTGCCAAACGAAAGTAAAAGAGGATCTCAAAATCATCGTTCCCGAGTCTGTATTTGGAGTGAAAGAGTGGGAATGCGAGGTTATTAGCAACCGTAATGTATCCACCTTCATCAAAGAGTTTGTTGTAAAACTGCCCGAAGGCGAAGTGATGAACTTCAAGAGCGGTAGCTATGCACAGATCAAAATTCCCAAATATAATATCTCTTATTCCGACTACGATATATGCGATAAAGAGGGGAACGATCGCTTCCGTAAAGACTGGGAGCGTATGGCAAAAGTGGGACTCTTTGGCTTGAAGGCTGTAAATACAGAAGAGACAATTCGTGCCTACTCAATGGCGAATTATCCTGCCGAGGGTAATATCATTACACTCAACGTGCGTATTGCCACTCCGCCCATCGATCGGGCTACGGGCACTTGGACGGCCGGTATTATGCCGGGTATTTCTTCTTCATATATCTTCTCTCTCAAGCCGGGAGATAAGGTGACGATGAGTGGCCCTTATGGAGACTTCCACATTCATGAAGATAGCGATGCCGAGATGCTTTATATCGGCGGTGGGGCAGGGATGGCTCCCCTTCGTGCTCAGCTCTTGCACCTTTTCAATACGGTAAAGACGGGGCGCAAGGTCTCTTATTGGTACGGAGCACGCTCTAAGAGTGAAATTTTCTACGAAGAGGACTTCCGTGAGATAGAAAAGAACTTCCCCAACTTCCGCTTCGTTATCGCCCTGAGTGACCCTCAACCCGAAGATAATTGGACGGGAGCTACCGGATTTATCCATCAGGTTATATACGATATGTACCTCAAAGATCATGAGGCTCCGGAAGATATCGAGTACTATATGTGCGGACCGGGCCCCATGTCCAATGCTGTCAATAAGATGCTCGAAGACTTGGGCGTGCCTCGTGAGCAGGTCAACTTCGACGACTTTGGCGGTTGATCTCGGAGGAAACATCAGAAGCGAGATGTACAAGGAGCTCCTCTAGCGAATATCAAGGCACTACCCAAAAGGAGAGATGGCCGAGAGCTTTGCTAGAGAGGCTCTTTTTGTAGAAGAAAGATTCCTTAGATACGATGGATGCAACCCGACATGAGGGGCTGGATGCCCTCCGTGCTCTTGCTGCCTTTTTTGTGATTGGCATTCATACTTCGGGGCAGTACCTCGCTCCGGAGCATTGGCAGAGTAGTAACGGATATGTTGCAGCTTTGGTGCAGGGCTTCGTGCAGATAGGTGTACCTCTCTTTTTTATGCTAAGTGGAGCCTTTCTTCTCGCTCAGCCCATTGAGAAACCCTCTACATTCTATCGCAAACGTTTACCTCGACTTCTCATTCCTCTCGCGGTTTGGCTTCCCCTTTACTATCTCTATTTTTGGATTAAAGGGGCTGATGTTGCGGAGTATGCCCTCCATCTTTTTTGGGCAAAAGGCTATTTCCATCTTTGGTTTCTACCTCCTCTTCTCGGGCTATACCTCGTAACGCCTCTCCTTCGCAAGCTCATAGAGCGAGTATCGCGCTCTAGGCATCTTACCCTCATCGCTTTGGCTCTTCTCCTTTTGGAGGTGATCGGTAGCCTTTTTCTCTTCGTATACCAAGTAGAGCTACCTATTCCCATTCTATTTATCCCCTATCTTGGATACTACCTATTAGGGTATGTCTTGAAGGAACATGCGTTGGCGAAAAAGTCTCTTTGGGGTGTGCTTTATGGCACGAGTACGCTGGCTATGATAACTTTGCTCATGCTATACCATGGTTCCTCTTGGGCGGAGTATGTGACGAGCAACCTATCACCCCTCGTGGCTATGGCTACCATTAGCCTTTTTGCGCTCTTCTCTTCTCGCCCTCACCTCGCCTATAATTCTAGGTTCCTCGGCTCCTTTGCTGCTCGATCTTTGGGTGTTTATCTCATCCATATCGTGGTGTTGAATGTGGTTACAAAGCCCTTTCTTCTGTGGTTCCCCTCAATTATGGAGCAGGCTTTGCTCTCTATCCTTTTGCGCTGGAGCCTTACGGCGGTACTTTCTTTTATCGCGGTCTCGCTCCTGCAGAAGGTTCGCCTTCTACGCCTCTTTCTCTGACTCCTTTTCTAAGCCTTCCTAAATCCTTAAAATTCTCTCCCTGAAAAGGGGGAATGTCAGCCTAAAAATTTTCCGTTCTTGCCCTAGATTCTACGAAAAACCACCCGAAAAACATTTATTTTTTACCCTGTACTCTCCCAAAAAGTAGCGCAATATTTTTCTGCGTTTCGCACCTGTCTTTGTTTTTTGTGGGGTAAAGAATCTAGATTGATGGCGCAACGCTTTCAAAATAGTATCTTTGTCCTGCATATGTAAAAGCTTAGTTTGTAAACTCCAATGGATGTTCAACGCAACACATTAACCGAGGAATATAAGAAGGCGGTGCAGGAGGCTTCCAAGGTAGTCAAGGCCGGGGGGATTATTCTCTATCCCACCGATACTATTTGGGGGCTGGGGTGTGATGCCACCAACGAAGAGGCGGTACAACGTATTTTTACTCTCAAAGGACGTGCCGAGAGCAAGGCTATGTTGCTACTTATTGATAGTGATGCCAAGTTGCCGGGATTGGTGCGTGAGGTGCCCGATATTGCCTATCAATTGATTGATGCGGCGGTGTCTCCTCTGACCCTTATTTACCCGGGAGGGCGCAACGTTGCCTCTTCGCTGATTGCTCCTGAGGGTACGTTGGGTATCCGTATTACGCACGAGGCTTTCTCGCGAGCCCTCTGTGCAGCTGTTCGGGTGCCTTTGGTTTCTACGAGTGCGAACTTCTCGGGGCAGCCTGCTCCCAAGATTTTTGCCGAGATCTCGGAGGAGATCAAGGCTGCTGTGGACTATGTCGTCCCCGTCCGTCAAGACGAATGCACGCCGGCGCGTCCTAGCGAAATTATATCCATAGGGTTGGGAGGGGAAGTAAAGATCCTGCGTTCATGAGTCGTATCTTATTGCATCGCCTAAGGTATATTCTCTCGGATAGTCTGGCCATGTTGCTGACTATTCTTCTGTTTAATATCTTGCGATACAATGTAGAGGGGGTAACTTCTTCTTGGGGGAGCCTAGGTGCCTATCTCTTGAGCCCACGCAATTTGCTTGTTAGCGGCTTGGTTTGGTTGGTGTGGATGGCTCTTTTTGCACTCTCCGGATACTATAATAAACCCATCAATAAGAGTCGTCTTGACGAGTTGTGGGTTACGCTCTGCTCTGTTTTTGTGGGTAGCGTTGTCTCATTTTTATTCTGGGTGGTAGACGATATTGTACTCGATACCCGGGTTTATTTGGAGCTCTTTGTGGGGATATTTGTCCTCGCTTTCTTTTGGGTCTACTTGGGGCGGCTCTGTATTACCCTTGGGGGAATACGAAAGAGAGATAACCCCGAGCATTGGGAGCGCGTGTTGCTTGTGGGCACCAAAAAGGAGGTGGAGCATCTTGCTCAATGCACCAAAACTATGCGCTTTGTAGAGAGAGGGCGAGTGCTGATTGACGAGGAGGCTACACCCGAATGTGCCGATTTGGAACAGCTATCCCACAAGATCGCTTCTATATTTTCTACCCTCTCCCCCACGGCTATTTACCTTACAGTCTCTCCTGAGTGGAAGCCTGTAGCTGGGCACCTTCTTTACTCAATGTATCGCTTCCATTGCCCTATCTATATAGAGGCAGAGAGTGTACCGCTCTCGCAGCCGCGCCCTAAACTGACCCATGCTGTACTTATGGGGGTACCCATGATCGAAGTGACAGAGACGAATATGAGTGAGCTGGCAAAGAACCTCAAGTACTGTTTTGATCGAGTGGCTGCGCTCTTTGCTTTGGTTGTGCTTTCCCCTCTTTTTTTAGTGCTTTCTATCGCTGTTCGTCGCTCTTCGTCGGGGCCTGTTTTTTATCGGCAAGAGCGCATTGGCAAGCGAGGTAAACCATTCCTTATTTACAAATTCCGCACCATGTACACCAATACCGAGGGTGAAACCCCACAACTTTCGTTCGAAGGGGATCCTCGCGTTACCCCATTGGGGCGTTGGTTGCGACGCTATAGACTAGACGAATTGCCCCAGTTTTACAATGTATTGCGGGGCGATATGAGTTTTGTCGGTCCGCGTCCGGAGCGGCAATACTACATTGATCAGCTCGTGGAGCATGCCCCCTATTACTATCTCTTGCACAACGTTTTGCCCGGGATTACCTCTTGGGGAATGGTGCGATATGGGTACGCTTCTACCCTCGAAGAGATGCTCGAACGCTTACGCTACGATTGGCTTTACTACGAAAATATGTCGCTAAAGCTCGATTTTGTAGTACTCTTTTATACGATACGTACGATACTAAACGGAGAAGGAAAATGACCTCATCGTCCACTACTACACAATCTGGTGCTCTCATGCGCTTTATCCTCTGGCGTGAGAAGCATATCAGTGAACGTGTATTTGTTTTAATACTTGCTTTTATCGTGGGACTGGCTACGGCGGTAGCTGCGTTTGTGCTCAAAGAATTGGTGCATACACTCCAGCATTTTGCCACCACGGCAGCACAGCGTAATCAGTATCTCTATTTGGTGCTTCCCCCAGTCGGTATCTTTGCTACTGCCATGATCGTGCGTTATGTGGTGCGAGACGATATAAGCCATGGGGTTACCAAGATACTTATTGCATTGTCTCAGCGCAAGAGCCGTATCAAACCGCATAATATGTGGTCTTCTGTTTTGTCTAGTGCCATTACCATTGGGATGGGGGGATCTGTGGGAGCGGAGTCTCCTATTGTGCTTACGGGGGCTGCCATTGGCTCTAATTTGGGGCGGTTCTTCAAGATGGAGCAGCGCAACCTGATGCTCCTTGTGGGGTGTGGTGCAGCCGGTGCTATTGCCGGTATTTTTAAGGCTCCTATCACGGGATTAGTTTTTGTCATAGAGGTGCTTTTGATGGATTTGACCCTCGTGAGTATTCTACCCTTGCTTACCACCTCCGTTACATCAGCCTCTCTCGCCTATATCTTGACGGGCCGTCAGGCTATGTTTAGCTTCATGCAAAGCGAAGATTTTATCCTAGATCGTATCCCCTATACCCTCCTGTTGGGCATCCTTTGTGGCTTTGTGGCACTCTACTTCTCCCGCATTATGTTCTTTTTGGAGCGGCGATTTAAGCGTATCCCTAAGTATGTCAATCGCTTCTTGCTCTCAGCGGTGATTTTGAGTGTTCTCATTGTTCTTATGCCACCTCTCTATGGTGAGGGGTATAGTGTTATCGAGCAGCTTCTGAGCAACGACTACAGCAGCATCATGCAGGGGTCGCTCTTTGCCGGTTTGGGAGACTCGTACTGGTGGATTGTGCTATTCCTCACCTTGGTACTCCTCTTTAAGGTGTTTGCCTCGGTAGCTACCAACTCAGGTGGAGGTTGTGGGGGGCTCTTTGCTCCTACGCTTTTTGTGGGAGGGCTTACGGGCTTTCTCTTCTCGCATACCCTCAATTATTTCCCTTTTATCCGAGTCTACCTGCCCGAGAAAAATTTTATCCTCATGGGGATGGCTGGGACTATGGCGGCCGTGATGCACGCCCCTCTTACGGGGGTATTCCTCATTGCCGAGCTTACGGGGGGGTATAATCTTTTCCTTCCGCTCATGTTGGTTGTGCTCAGTGCCTATTGTACCATCCGAGTATTTATGCGCCACAGTATCTACTCGTTGCGTCTTGCCGAAGAGGGTAAATTGCTCACGCACCAAAAGGATCAGGCTGTGCTTACTCTGATGAATCTGGATAGTGTTATCGAGACGGAGTTTAGCAGCGTAGCCCCTGAGATGACGTTGGGCGATGTGGTACGAATCATTGGAGAGAGCCGACGCAATGTTTTCCCTGTGGTAGATGGGGACAAACGTTTGGTAGGGATTGTTCTTCTCGACAATATCCGCAATATTATGTTCCGCCCCGAGTTGTACGATCGCTTCCAGGTCGAAACGTTCATGGTTTCTCCTCCTGCCAAAATCTTGTCTACGATGTCTATGGAGGAGGCAATGCGCACATTCGACGATACCAAGGCATGGAATCTCCCTGTCATAGATGCCGAGGGGCACTACCTCGGGTTTATCTCTAAATCGAAAATCTTTAATACATATCGAGAGGTACTCACAGACTTAAGTCAAGGAGATTGACCTCTCTAGATCCTTTTTGTCGCACTATATGAAACAACAAGATATACGCATTCTCTTTTTGGGTACAGCCCCTTTTGCAGCGCGGCATCTCACCTTTTTGGTAGAGGCCGGTTACTCTGTGGTAGGGGTGGTGACTACTCCGGATCGCCCTGCAGGGCGAGGGCATAAGTTGCAGCCATCTCCCGTAAAGGTGGAGGCTCTTCGCTTGGGGCTCCCCATTTGGCAACCGGAGCGGCTCCGAGATGAGAGCTTCCTTGCAGAAATGCGTGACCTACGACCCACCCTAGGGGTAGTTATTGCCTTTAGAATGTTGCCCGAGGAGTTATGGGCAATGCCCGACTTCGGGACGGTAAATATCCACGCTTCGTTGCTTCCTCGCTGGCGTGGTGCTGCACCCATCAATCATGCTCTAATGGCAGGAGACAAGGAGACGGGCGTTTCTCTTTTCCGCCTTACCAAGGGCTTGGATGAGGGGCATATCTTGGGGCAACGCGCTCTCCCCATTGACGAAAACACCCTGTTTGGCGATCTCTACGATCGTTTGGCGGAAGAGGGCGTCCTCTTACTCGAGGATTTTTTACAAGCGTGCCGAGAAGGCAACATCCCCGAAGGTGTGGCTCAACCGAAGGATACCGAAGAGCCCTATGCCCATAAGTTGACAAAAGAAAATACACGAATTGATTGGAGCCGATCTGCCCGAGAAATTCATAACTTTGTGCGTGGTTTATCCCCTTTGCCTACGGCATGGACTACTCTTGTCTCCCCCGGTGTTGGAGAGCCTTTGACGTACAAACTGTTTGTCACACGCGTCGTTTCCGAAGAGCCTCTGCCTGTAGGTACAACGCCCGGCACCGTGTTGCCCTCTCCTCGTCGCTCTCTGCATGTTGCTACAGGAGGTGGCATCTTGGCAATAGAAGAGCTACAAGCTCCCGCTAAAAAACGCTTGCCCATCGCGGACTTTCTCAATGGAGTACAGCTAGGAGAGGGGGCATTTTTTGAATAATTGAAGGACTAATCACACACCATACAGCCTATTTTGAATATGAAAATTCGATCGATTATACTTTCCATCTCTCTCTGCACTGTCGTGGGAGCTAGTTCGTTGCCCCTTTTGGCTCAGTTGAGTTTGGGAGGGATACCTTCTAATATCTCTACCTCTTCTGAGCTTCGCTCAGCTTCGTTTGAGGCTGAAAAGGTCATTACGTTGCCGGCGCCTCCAAGAGCTGAGATTGAGCGACTTTTGGAGGAAGAGAGTCTTGGTGCTCCCCTTGTGCGCGCCACCTTTAGGATGGGAATCCCACAGGAGGTTAACATCTCCCCGAGTAATAGTGGCACCCTATCGTACGACAACGAAGGGCGTTTGATTTGGGAATTAGCGATTCGGAGTGAGGGGGCAGCCTATCTTCAGCTCTTCTTCGATCGATATTCCCTAGAGGAGGGGAGCCGTCTCTTTGTGCTCTCTCCCGAGAGAAATATAGTGCGTGGGGCATTTGGAGCCCACAACAATACGGAGTCTAATAGCCTAGCCATTGCTCCTGTGGCAGGGGAGCAGCTCGTCGTTCGCTATGAGTCCCCAAAAGGCGATTACTCTCTCCCCAATCTGCATATTGGTAGTGTTTCTTATGGTTTTCGCTCTCTGATGCATGAAACCGCAGGGGTTTATAAGCCGGGCGAACCCTGGTTTGTGGGGGGAATAGACTGTGCCCCCAATATCGTAACGCATCCTGAACTCGACAATGTGAGCCGTAGCCTCGTGCTGGTTGTTGCTCGGGGTAGTGTTGTCTTCTCCGGAGCTCTCATCAATAATACTGCCGAAAATGGAGAGGCGTACGTGCTTACAGCTTCACACTGTCTCAACGGATCGTTTAGTTATGCCAACAACCAAGCTTATCGCGAAAATACGGCGCGGCAGTGTGTTTTTTACTTCAACTTCCGAAGTCCGACGGGTAATGTGCTTACTCGCCCCAGCGAAGAACAGACCCTCTCGGGGGCTGAGATTGTAGCATGGGATGAGGATCACGACCTTTGTCTCTTGCGCATTACGGGCGTGGAAAAAGAGGACGCGAATTCTGTAGGCAGGGTACCGGCTTCTTACCGCCCCTACTTTGCAGGGTGGAATGCAGGGGAGCATAATCCTCCCTATACGGCAATTCACCATCCTCAAGCCTCCACGGCTCGCTACACTCGCTGCGACAGCAAAATCCCTATTGTGGACTACGACGTAAAGAATAAGGTGTGGACTAATGCACACTACCACATCGATAAGTGGGCGGTGGGTACCACGGCCGGAGGTTCTTCGGGCTCTCCCCTCTTAGATCCGGAAGGGCGCATTATCGGAGGATTGACAGGGGGAAGCTCCTATTGTAATACCCCCTTTAATGACTATTATTTTGCTATCTCTCGTTGTTGGGAGGGTGCCAATATGTCAGATGCAACAAGGCTGCAACCATGGCTCGACCCTAAGTCTACAGGCAAGCGCAATTTGGGTGGACTTGACCCCTATGCTCCCCTTAATCCGCAACGTCTGTCGCACAATCTCTACTCGCTCCGGCGCGACTCTATTGAACGTACGGCAGAGTATGTCACCCGTATTTCCGGGGTGCGCACCTTTTATCATCTCTCGGATAGCTCTCGTGTATTGGGGCTTAAAATTGTGGCAACTACGGGCGGAACTTTCCCCTCCGGGGATATAACCCTCTACAGTGGTGATGCAAAAGGTCCCAAAGAGGAGCTTTATACAACAAAGCTTCGCCACCCTAACTACACGCATTTAGGGGGTAAGGCTCCTCGTACGCTCGGAGGAGATATGGAGTTTTTTGTGCCCATCCCTCAGAATGTGACACTTGCCAAAGATGCTTATTTGTACATCTCGGTAACGGGAGCAAAAGACAATTCTTCAACGCCTTTGCAGCTCCCCATCCTACGAAGCAAGCAACTCCCTCGTTCGGGCAATTCTACACAAATCCTTCCCCTTGGGGCTAGTTTGTGGCAAGAGTCGAATAGTGGGAATCTGCCCTCAGACCTACAATATTCCGGATCGTTTTGGATCGATGCTATCGTTCAGCCTATTCAGAATGGGAATTCTAAGGAAGAAGACCCCGCAAAAGAGCGTCCCTTCGTTGTCCTACTCGATAATACGATGCGGATTGTTCTTCCTAAGGGGGGCTCAGGCAAAACCGCTGTTGTTTCTCTTTATACCATATTGGGAGAACGCCTCTGCCGTGTGACTACCTCACAAAGCGTTACCGATGTTTCTCTCCCTCGGCTGGATTCGAATAAATGGGTACTTTGGTCAATTGAGTACAACGGAAAGGTATACAGGAATTTAACCCAGACTTTCTAAAACTAGAGGGGGAGCGTGTAAATATCAAAGAAGCCCCTTATAACAAGGACATCTTGGTAGCTATGATTACAAAGACCGGCTGGGAATTGGAGGTTTGTGCCTCGCAGTATTACGATGCTCTTGCCGCAGAAGAGGGCGGAGCGCAGCGCATTGAGCTTTGTTCTGCTCTCTCTTTGGGAGGGCTTACTCCCTCTCTGGGGCTCTTGCGGCAGCTCCGAACAAAACTCAGTATCGCCATCTTCCCTCTTATCCGATTGCGTGCAGGAGACTTTTGTTATACCCTGCAAGAGGTGGCAGTAATGGCAGAAGACATTCGTTTGATGCGCCTAGAGGGTGCCGATGGATTTGTCTTTGGATGCCTTACCTCTGGGGGGGATTACGATACGGAAGCGAATGCAAAACTTCTAGAAGCTGCCGGGGGATTACCCTGTACTTTTCATCGCGCCTTTGATGTTGCCCCTCGGCGTGCCGCGTTGCTCTCTTCTATCATAGAGGCTGGGTTTGTTCGCCTTCTCACCTCGGGAGGAGCTGCCACGGCTCTTGAGGGAGTAGAGGAGCTACATGAACTCGTATTGCTGGCAAAGGATCGTATTAAGATTCAATGTGGTAGTGGGGTGATGGCGGATAATATCCTCTCTTTGGCGCAAAAGACGGGGGCTCGTTGCTTTCATGGCTCTTTCCGTCGCCCCCTTGCGGATGGTTCTCTAGTCACAAGTGCAGAGGAAGTGACACGTGCTAGGGAGCAACTTCTCCTCCTGTAGAGAAGTTGTCCTTTTCTCTTTTGTTTCCCTTCTTTTAGTGATAGGTGAGGGTAAAGAGACGCTCGGGAGCGAAAAGCTCCTGCGCCGTGCTTTGGAGTTGCTCTGCCGTAATGGCTTGTATTCGTCGCTCAATAACGTCTAGAGCATCGTACTTACCATAGAACAAAACACTCTTACCCATAGAGAGAAAAGCATTCTCACGGGCATCGCCTGAGATGGCAAGTTGTCCCATAAGTTGCCGCTTGGCATTGGCAAGTTCGTCTGCTTCTAGAGGGATAGAAGAGAGTTTCATGAGTTCGTCTAACACCTTTTGAGTCGCTTCTTTGGCGTCTCGATGGGCGCAACCAAAGTAGATTGAGAAGAGTCCTCCGCCCGAGAATATCGTGTAGTTACTATCCACGGAGTAGACCAGCCCGGCCTCCTCTCGCAGACTTAGATTGAGCCGCGAGTTCATCCCCGGCCCTCCCAAAATGTTGTTGAGCAGCGTCAGCACGATGCGTCGCTCGTCGTACATGCTGTAGGCAAATCCCCCCATAAGTTGGTGTGTTTGGTAGGTGTCGAAACGATGCGTAACATGCCGTTTGTTGGGGAGTAGAGCAGAGGTGGGATCCCAAGAGAGGGAGGGGCGCTCTATTTTTGTGGGAGGGGTACCCCCGAAGTGGTAGTTGCAGAAGTCGAAAATCCACGCAAGGTCGAATTGCCCCCGGAGGCAGAGGATCATATTGTCTGCCCGATAGTGGTGCTGGCGGAACTCTCTAGCCGCTTTGCTTGTAATGCGTTCTACCGAGGCGGTTGACCCTAAAATATTATGCCCGAGGGCGGTACCATGGAATAGATGCTCTTCAAACTCATCGAAAATCATTTCGGCAGGAGAGTCGCGATAGCTATTAATCTCCTCGATAATTACCGTCTTCTCTTTTTTTAGTTCCTCCTCGGGGATATGGCTGTGTAGTACGATGTCTGTAAGTAGTTGCAGTGTACGTATGGCATACTTCTGCCCAAAGGCGGCGTAGAGGAAGGTCTCTTCTTTGGTCGTATAGGCGTTTAGGTCGGCGCCCACCACCTCCATACGATGTATAATCGACTTGGCTTTCCGTAGAGGGGTACCTTTAAACAGCATGTGCTCTACGAGGTGCGCCATCCCATGGTACCTATTGGGGTCTTGGGCTGCCCCCGTGTGTACGATGTAACCGGCGTAGGATATAGCACTGGGCTCGGGGTAGTAGGCAATGCGGAGTCCCGAGGGGAGTTGATACACTTGATAGAGATCGGTTTCGACGAGGGGTTGTAGCATAGGTCGGGTGTACGAGAAGACTCTTTTTGTGAAGGCGAGGGAGTGAATAGAAAATCTTTGGTGGCGAGATATGGGAGAGGCCCCTCTGTATAAAAGTACCCCTCAAATCTCTTAGGATAGAGACCTGAGGGGTATTTTCTTTAGGGTTGCTTAGCCTCTAAGAACCCCCGACTATTATGCTTCGGCAGGAGCCTCAGCAGCGGGAGCTTCTTCCTCTACGGCGGGAGTTTCTGCGCTTATTGCGGCAGCTTCTTCAGCCTCTTTAGCGGCCTCTTCTTCTGCCTTTGCCTTAGCTTCGGCGGCACGCTTTTCGGAAAGGGCTTGAGCCTTTACTTTGTTGATTTCTTGCTCTGCAGAGAGACGTTCTGCATTTGCCTTCGCCTTAGCTTCGTTGCACTTCTCGGTTACGGCGTTGAGTGCATCTTGCTTTTTCTTGCGCCAAGCTTCGAAGCGGCTTTCTGCGGTAGCTTCGTCGAACGCACCCTTCTTCACTCCACCAAGGAGATGCTTTTTGAGAAGAACACCCTCACGAGAGAGAATGTTGCGAGCGGTATCGGTGGGTTGAGCACCTACACCAAGCCAATGAAGAGCACGCTCGAAGTTCAGATCTATCGTAGCAGGATTAGTGTTCGGATTATAAGAACCTATCCTTTCAATAAATCTACCATCACGTGGTGCCCTGCTGTCTGCGACTACGATCTTATAGAAGGCGTGACCCTTGTGACCGTGACGCTGCAATCTGATTTTAGTTGCCATTTCTTTTTGTTTCTATTAGTGCTGTACACTTTACAGCGACGCAAAGGTACATCTTTTTTGGGAGATACGCTCCCTTCCCACCTGAGTATCTTTTTATTTCTCCCTAGAGTAAGGGGAAAACCCTCATTGTTCCGATTCTAGGGAGCGAACACTTTTTCTACATTTCCTATCCCACCATTAGCTCGCGCTTCTACCACTAAATAGTAGGCGTGAGGGGGGAGGGTGATGCTTTTTGTCTCCCCTCGGGAGAGTGAGAGGCTTGCGATGGGCAGGCCTTCTGTCGTGTAGATGCGGTATTCTGTGGCTTGACTTTCGGGTGCCGTGATGAGGAGTTCTCCTCCGCATTGTGCGATCTTTATTCCCGGGCGGAGAGGGCTTGCTAGGTTGCTAGGGTCCCCTGGCCAGTTCTCTTTGAGGTCGATGCGCCACCCATTCCGGAGCGGTAGGGAGAGGTCTACTTCATTGGATCCGGGGTTGTTCGCAAGTCGTAGCCATTTTTTCCACCAAGCCTTATTCTCACTCACCGTTATGCTGGAGATATCGGGTAGTTGATTGACTATCTTTTGTAGTTGGGAGGTGGAGAATTGGTTGTTAGCAAGGAATAGAGAGAACAGATTCTTGGCAAAAGGAGCTATATCTAGCTCTGTGAGTTGGTTACCATCAAGCCAGAGAAGGTATAGGTCTTTGTTCTCCGAGAGGTCAATTTGTCTTAATTGATTATCGGATGCAAGTAGCTCGCAAAGATCTTTGTTCGCTTTCAAATCCAACTCTCTGAGTTGTGTCTTCTGACAAAATAGATATTTGAGAAGAGGTGCCTTTGTTAGGTCTATCTTTTGCAAAGGGTTGTTGCTGCAACGCAGATCCGTGAGAATGGGCGCCGATATGCTGAGCGATTGGAGCTTATTGCCCATTACCTCTACCTTCTCCAGCTCGGGTTGCTGGGTGAGGGTAAGTTGAGTAAACTCATTATTATTGGCATAGAGAACGTGCAGCGCAGGGTTGCCCGATAGATCAATTTGGCTTATCCCACAGTCATTCAGGTTGAGTACTCGTAGGTCGTCTAGCGTACTTACATCAAGATGCTTGATGGCACTATTTCCGATAAATAACTGCTGCAACTTTTTGTTCTTACTTACATCGAGTTGCTCTATTGGGTTGCCTCCGCAACGTAGCACTGTAAGCTCTCTTAAGTGATCTATCTGCAAGCTGGATATCTTATTGTTCTCGCAGCGCAGTGCTATGAGTCTGTTTAGTTCGCTTAGATCGAGAGATTCGATTTCGTTGCCATAGCAAATAAGCATGTCAAGTCGGGGAGAATGTTTTACCTGCAAGCTCTTGAGATGATTGTTGGCAAGGTGCAATTCCTCGAGCATAAAGCCTGAGGATAGATTAAGTTGAGAGAGTTCGTTGCTTTGGCAGTGGAGGAAGCGAAGTCTTTTTAACCGTGTTATGTTGAGTTCTTCGATGCTATTCCCTTTGTCGTTGTTGCCTAGGTAGAGGGCAATGAAATCTTCGGGATCACCATAAATGCGGATTGTATTCCCTTTTGCCTCCCCTTGGATGCCATCTACTCCGTAGTTCTTTGTTGGGAACTCTTCGCGAACGCCATCTCCCCAATCTATGGAGAATGGAGAGCGGCAGTGGATCCCTAGGACAACCTCCTTGGGAGCATTCGCGGAGCGTTTGAAGGTAATGGCCTCCTCCTCTTGGGCTTTTGCTCCGATAATAGAGCCTAGAAGCAAGAGCGAACAGACTATTAAGCTACCCTTCTTTACTAGAAATCGTAACATAATCTTTAGCCTTCGTTTTCCATATAATTACCAGCAGGAGCAAACATGAGCACAAGTATCTTTTTGTCCCCTTCCTCTTCTGTTATCTCGGAGAGCTTGGTGAGGTTAATCATAATGTCGAGGTTTTTCTCCTTGTTTGTCGCTACGAAACCATCTTCACCCAGCGATTGGGGAGTGCTAAAGCCGCTTGCAGCGAGTAGTTGAATAAAGGCTTCGGTGAGCGCAAAACTCTCCCCTTTGGGTTGCGTGGCATACTCTATTTGAGGATAGAACCCCCAAAATTCATCAAATTCACCTGCTCCATTTTTAGAGACAAAGTAGCATCGGAATGAGATTTCATCAGAGGCAACGTCGAACCACATAAGTGCGTGAAGACCCTCCTCAGGGTTGCTTCGCTCCTCGTTGTAGGTGCCATTGTGAGCTGCCTCATAGGCTTTGATCTCGTCTTGACTAGCCCCAAAAGCCAAGGTGGGCATGGGTAGCGTGCTAAAAGTTTTGGACTCTTCGTAGACTACAATGTTTGCTTTGGAGAGGTCGATGCTTTGCAAGGATCCTTTTTCCCCACTCATCTTTTGTAGGGTCTTGATGTCGAGGGCGTTGATCTCTCCCGAAACTATGATTTTTGAGGTTTTTGCATATTGCTCGTCCGATAGAAGGCTTCTAAGGCTGCCTGCCTTGTCTACACGGAGAGTTAGTGCTGCTTCGTTTTGGGCGAATAATACGCCGATAGAGAAGAATAGGGTGGTGAAAAAGAGAATTAGTTTAGTCATAACTCAAAATCGGCTTAGAGAGATACTTTTGTTATTCGGTTGTTGAAGGAGACGAAATAAACGCCTTGAGGTAGGGCAATTTCTAGAGCTGTGTTGGCAGAAGCTTTGGTTTGGTATAGGAGCTGACCTTGAGGATCGAAGATGTGTATCTCTCCTACGCTGTTAGGCAGAAGTGAGAGTACATTCTCTCTTGTTCTTATTGAGAGGGTTCCCTCATTCTGTGTCGGCAAAAGAGCCAAGGGCTTGCCTATCTCAATCTTAGTCTTGCTAAAATGAAACATGGCATTGAGGGCAAGGCGCATTTCCTCTGTAGGTACGTAGAGGGTAAGCCCCTCCTGATCGGGGAATGCGTCAATGTTGAATTTAGTAGGATTGCCCGGGGTGATGATAATTTGCTTTAGTTGGGTGCATCCCCTAAAGGCATGAGAGCCGATCTCTTTAAGAGATTGAGGAAGGGTAATCTCTTGGAGTTTTATGCTCCCCTCAAAGGCTTGGGCAGGAAGCATATCCTGAGGATACTTAGGCGAATTTTGGAGCTGCTGCCCATTGAGTAGCAGAGTGCTACCAGAGAAGAAAAATAGAAAAATTAGGACTAGTCTTTTCATCGGATACTTTTGTTGGGAACGTTATACCTGTCTTTGTAAGTTGCTCTCTAGGAAGGAGAAATTATCTTAGATAAGCATAAATGGCATTCCAAGGGAAATGCTCCGTGCCAAGAGAAAAAGCTTTCGCCACAAATAAGATTTTGTTCTTATTATTTTGATAATATCAACATGTTTGTGGAGGGTCTCCTGGTTGCACGCGTCATGTTTTATGTTCAATAGATTTGGATCTGCTCTGTGGGGCTTGTTTATCTACTTTTTTGCCCTAATTCAGTTAGAGTGTTTGCTTTTCTGTATCTTTGTGTCTGCAAGTTTGTATCCCTCTTTTAGGGGGGTTATTTTGGAGTGATGGAAAGAAAGATTCAGAGGGCATTAATCTCCGTTTTTCATAAGGAGGGGCTGGAAGATATCGTACGTGCTCTGCACGATTTGGAAGTAGAGATTGTCTCTACCGGAGGTACTAAAGACTTTATAGAATCTCTTGGTGTGCCGGCTGTGGCTGCCGAGGATCTTACGAAGTATCCCTCGATGCTGGGGGGGCGTGTGAAAACGTTGCACCCCGCGATCTTTGGGGGTATTTTGGCTCGTCGTGATGAGGAGAAAGACCTCCAAGAGGTGGCTCAGTATGACCTTCGTCTCTTCGACCTTGTACTTGTGGATCTCTATCCTTTTGCTGCCACTGTTGCCTCTGGAGCCCCTGAAGCCGATATTATCGAAAAGATAGATATTGGTGGAATTTCTCTCATCCGAGGGGCTGCAAAGAACTTCCGAGATGTACTTATCGTCTCTTCTTCTGCGCAATATCCCCTTTTGCTAGAGATCTTAACCAACCAAAAGGGATGCACATCGCTAGAAGAAAGAAAACGTTTTGCCGGAGCTGCTTTTGCCGTGTCGTCGGGCTACGATAGTGCCATCTTCAACTATTTCGATGGAGGAGAAGGTACTGCTTTGCGCATTGCTTACGATGGAGTAGAGACCCTCCGCTACGGAGAAAATCCTCATCAACAGGGGCGTTTCTTTGGCGATTTTGATGCTTATTTCGATAAGATACAAGGCAAGGAAATTTCCTATAATAACCTGCAAGACATCGCGGCAGCTTGCGATCTGATTGCCGAATACAAGGCTCCTACTTTTGCTGTGCTTAAACATAACAACCCCTGTGGCATAGCTTCTCGTGCAACGATAGAAGAGGCTTGGTTAGCAGCTCTCTCCTCAGACCCCGAGTCGGCTTTTGGAGGGATCTTGGTGGCTAATCGCCCCATTGATAAAGCAACGGCAGAGGCTATTGGGAATCTCTTCTTTGAGGTACTCGTAGCTCCGGATTACGATACAGACGCCCTCACGCTCCTCACGCAGAAGAGTAAACGTATCCTGCTTATCCAAAAGAAGCCTATCGAAAGTCGCTTTACTTTCCGCTCCGCTTTGGGGGGTGTTTTGATGCAAGAGACCGACCTTCGTAGCGAAAATAAGGGAGACTTTGAGGTCGTTACGAAGAAACAACCTACCGAAGATGAGTTAGACGACTTTGTCTTTGCCCAAAAGGTGGCAAAGCACTGCAAGAGTAATGCCGTGGCTCTCGTTAAAGATAGTCACTTGCTGGCAGTGGGGATTGGTCAGACCTCGCGTGTGGCAGCCCTCAAGCAAGCGATTGAGAAGGCGCAGCATTTTGGTTTTGATCTCCGAGGTGCCGTGTTGGCTAGTGATGCCTTCTTCCCCTTCGACGATTGTGTGACCCTCGCTGCCGAAGCCGGCGTAACAGCAGTTGTACAACCCGGGGGCTCGATGCGTGATGGCGATAGTATAGCCAAGGCCGATGAGCTTGGGTTGGCTATGGTATTTACGGGAGTACGCCACTTCAAACACTAACTTGCCCTCTGAAAGACTAACAGACTAGATGTTTACAAGATAATGGGACTTTTCTCCTTTAGACAAGAGCTGGCCATGGACCTCGGTACTGCCAACACCATCATCATGAAAGATGGTAAGATAGTACTAGACGAGCCCTCTGTTGTCGCTTTCGATCTCCGCACCAATGAGGTGCTTGCCATTGGGCACGAAGCGCGTGAAATGTACGAGAAAGCACACGCTTATATCCGTACCGTTCGTCCCTTGCGAGACGGCGTAATCGCAGATTTTAACGCTGCCGAGCAGATGATACGTGGTATGGTCAAGATGCTGAATAAGAAGTCGCATCGACTCTTTACCCCCTCTCTCCGTATGGTGGTAAGTATCCCCTCCGGGAGTACTCAAGTGGAGATACGTGCCGTACACGACTCTAGCGAGCATGCCGGAGGACGTGATGTGTACATGCTTTTCGAGCCAATGGCTGCGGCTATTGGTATCGGAGTGGATGTCCTTGCGCCTCAAGGGAATATGATTGTGGATATAGGTGGGGGTACTACAGAGGTGGCTGTAATATCGTATGGCGGTATTGCCACGAAGCAGAGTATCCGTACGGCTGGTGATGAGTTTACCAACGACATTATGAAGTATATGCGCCAGAAGCATAATGTTCGTATTGGGGAGCGTACTGCCGAGCAGATCAAAATACGTGTAGGAGCTGCCGTTAAGGATTTGGAGAATCCCCCCGAAGACTTTGTTGTTTGTGGGGCCGACCAAATGGATACACTCCCCCGTCAAATCCCTGTCTCGAGCGCAGAGATTGCCGGTTGTTTGGATGAGTCTATCGTAAAGATTGAGGCGGCAATTCTCAAGACATTGGAAGAGACTCCTCCAGAGCTGTACGGTGATGTGATGGAGAATGGCATCAACCTAACGGGAGGGGGAGCCCTGCTACGTGGGCTTGATCGCCGTCTCACCGATCGTTTTGGAATCCAGTTTATAGTGCCGGAAGACCCCCTTCATGCCGTAGCTAAGGGTACAGGGGTGGCCTTGAAGAATCTGGATACATTTAACTTCCTAATTCGATAGATCTTGATAAGGAGAGTGGGGTATGCTTTGTATCCCCTCTCTATTCAGACTCTCCCAGACCCGACTTACAAAAAGAGGTGCACAAGGCGACCGAATTCCTCCTCTCCCGAGGGCATTGGATTCTCCTCTTAGTCATTGAGGGGCTAGCTCTTGTGCTGATTTTTAATAGTGGATTTTACCATCGTTTCCTCAATGTTGCCTTTTCTAATCGCTTGGTGGGATCTATCCAACAGGTGACGGGGGAGGTCTCTAGTTATATAGGGCTTCGGGAGAAAAATCGTCTACTTACGGAGAGCAATGCCCAGCTAGAAATGCAGTACTTGCAGCTTAAGCAGCAAATGGATTTCGCTCTTGCCGATACCATAAAACCCCTCACCTTTATACAAGACTCTACCGAGGCAATCCCCCAATTGCAGTTCCTTACGGCTAGAGTGGTTAGCTCCACCATCAATAGAGGGCACAACCTTATTGTGATCAATCGAGGTGCAGAGGCAGGGGTGAAAAAGGATATGGGCGTGATGAGTGCTCGTGGGGTTGTGGGGATTGTCTCCTCTGTATCGCAGGGCTATTCGGTGGTGGTTCCCCTGATAAATCCGTCGCTTAAGCTCAGTTGTAAACTTAAACGGACAAACCATTTTGGCTACTTGACTTGGGACTCCCCGGGCTCGGTTACATCAAGACTTACCGATCTACCTTCGCATGTGCGAGTAAACGTTGGCGACACCATCGTGACGAGTGGGTATAGCTCTGTATTCCCTCCCAATTTGTATGTGGGTCGGGTGGATAGTTCGTATCAGGTACGAGATGGGGTTGCTTTGGGCAATGGCAATATCCCTGTTGCTCTGGGTGCCGACTTTGGTACCCTTGATTTTGTATATGTTGTGATGGCGGGAGTCTTTGTTCCGCATGAAGCATTAGACTCAGTTCAATCCCTCTATATTCCATAGATTATGGGGCGTTATCTACTTCTCTTTTGCAAGATTATAGTACTGGTTTTGCTGCAAGTGTGGGTCTTTAGTCCGCTCTATGTCTTCCGGTTGGCTACCCCTTTCCCTTATATCTATATACTCTTTCTTCTCCCGATAAATGTCTCTAAAATGGGGATTACTTTGTGGAGTGCCCTTTCGGGCCTTTTACTTGATATCCTATCAGGGACTCCGGGGTTGCACATGGCAGCTTTTACGGCCACAGGCTTTTTGAGGAGCTATCTTTTGCCTCTGTTTGTGGACGCAGATACAGATGGCTCTTATCCCCCTTCGCTTGCTGTTAGTGGCTGGGGAATTGCTCTCTTGCTCCTTATTCTTACGGCATTCCACCACACTCTTTTATTCTTGCTTGATGCGGTAGGTGCGTTTGATTTACCCTATTTCTTGCTTCGCTTGGGTACCAGTATTGTGGCAACTTATATACTCACTCTTGTGTGTTTGCTGCTGCTGGGATATCGCCCTCGTAAGCGTAGAGATTAGCTTCGTCTGCCCCGATGAAACAGGAGAATCGTAACGAAGCGCAACGCTCCATCTTCCTTATGGCTCTAGCCGTACTGCTTGTCCTCGGATATGTGGCGCGGCTCTTTTACCTCCAGATATTGAGCCCGGAGTATAAGTCGAAGGCCGAGAATAATGCCTTTTATCACCATGTTATCTATCCCGAGCGTGGAGCTATTTTCGATCGTACGGGCAAGCTCCTTGTCTACAACGAACCCGCCTATGATGTGATGGTCATTATTAAGGAGGTGGGCGAAAATTTAGATTCTCTAGCTCTCTGTAAATTGCTATCAATTGATATCGAAACTCTCCGGCAACGCTTTGAAGCTGTACGCAACCGCGACCTCAATCCGGGTTATTCGCCTTATACCCCTCAGCGTCTTTTGGCACAGGTTAGTGCAGGAGATGCCGGTCGTTTTCAGGAGGTTTTGTATAAATTCCCGGGCTTCTCTGTACAGCATCGTAGTATCCGGCGATATGGTACGGAGGTGGCAGCCCATGTCTTGGGGTATTTGAGCGAATGCAGTCCCGGCGATTTGGAGCAAGATAGTCTCTTGGCTCCCGGTGACTATGTGGGGAAATCGGGAGTAGAGCGTACCTACGATGCAGCCTTGAGAGGTACTAAAGGCTATGAAGTAATGCTCCGTGATGCACGAGGGCGAATACAGGGGCGGTATAATAATGGCGCCAATGACGCAAAGGAGGTAGCAGGGCGTAATCTGACGCTTTCTATTGATGAGGGTTTACAAGCTCTAGGAGAGAGGATGATGCAGGGTAAGCGTGGCGGTATTGTGATGATAGAGCCTGCTACGGGAGAAGTACTCTGCCTCGTTACAAGTCCTGCCTATCCGCCCTCTTTTCTCGCAGGGCGAGATATTGGGAAGAATCACTTGCTCTTGGCATACAATCCGGGTAAGCCCTTGTTTAATCGTGCCCTGCAGGGGGCCTATCCCCCAGGCTCAACATTCAAACCGACACAGGCGGCAATTCTGCTCAACGAGGGGGTTATTACTCCTCAAACGCTCTACACTTGCTATCGGGGGTATCCCTATATGCGAGGGAGACCTGCCTGCCATGGTCATGGTTCGCCTTTAGCTGTGGAGTTTGCCCTAACCACCTCGTGCAACGCTTTCTTTGCTTGGGGATTGCACTATATGCTCGATGATCGGAGGCGTTATCCCACGGTACAGGAGGCCTTTACGCATTGGAAAGATTATATGGTGCGGATGGGGTATGGCTATCCTCTTGGGATTGACTTACCGGGAGAGAAGCGTGGCTTTATCCCCAATAGCGAGTACTACGATAAGTGGTATAAGGCAGGATGGAACTCCTCCACCATCATTTCAAACTCCATCGGTCAGGGTGAAGTCTTGGCTACACCCCTGCAAATGGCCAACCTTGCAGCTATTGTTGCCAATAGAGGCTACTATTACCGTCCGCACGTTGTACACGAAATAGAGGGCATGTCGCTTGATACGACTTATAGTCACAAGCAGTACACGGGCATTGCCGCGCAGCACTGGGAGATCGTGGCAAACGGAATGGCAGGGGCAGTACGTGCAGGTACTTGTCACGCTGCCAACTTTGCGCCCGGGGAGATTGAGGTGTGTGGGAAAACAGGTACTGCCGAGAATCCCCATGGCCCCGACCACTCAGCGTTTATCGGTTTCGCCCCTCGTAATAATCCCCAAGTAGCCATTGCCGTATATGTAGAAAACGGAGGCTTCGGGGCTACTTATGGGGTGCCGATTGGGCGTGTGATGCTGGAGTACTATTTGCGTGAAGGGCATTTGTCGCCCGCGGCTGAGGGGATTGCCTCTCGAATGTCTCACTCTTACCTTTCTTACAGAAATGCGCCCTAATGCTCCGTCTTCTATCTTTCGAAGGATTGATTGGATCCTAGTAGGCTTGTATCTTCTGCTTGTCGTTACGGGCTGGTTCACCATCTGCGGAGCCAGTTATAGCTTCGAAACGTCGAGTCTGATAGAGTCGGGGAGCCGCCCTGCTATGCAGCTTATTTGGATGGGGCTAAGCGGAGTCCTTATCTTCTTGATACTCTTGAGTGATGTAGGGTGGTTTGAGACTTTTGCTCCCATTTTCTACCTCGTGATGATGGGGTTGCTGCTGGTAACGATATTCATTGCCCCCGATATTAAGGGATCGCATTCGTGGCTGGTATTGGGGCCCATGCGCCTACAGCCTGCCGAATTTGCTAAGATTGCTACGGCTCTGATGCTGGCAACGACGCTCAATCGCTACAAGTTCCGCCTTAACTCTTGGCGCGCCTATGGTGAGGTTTTTGCTATTGTGCTTCTCCCTATGATGCTTATTTTCTTGCAAAAAGAGGCGGGTTCTGCCCTGGTGTATACCGCTCTCTTTTTAGCTCTCTATAGGGAGGAACTCTCGGGTATATTCCTTGGCTTGGCCTTTATCTCCGTGGTGCTTTTTGTGATGGCTCTATCCCTTGCCGATACTATGTGGGGGGCAACAAATGCTGCCTATTGGGCTATTGCTACGGTCATTACTTTTTGCATGTGCATTGCTCTCTTACTCAGCCCAAAGTCTCGCTCTCGCCTCTTCAGTTGGGGGCTGGTAGGCTATGCCGGAGTCTATCTTTTGGCACTTCTCTTTAATCACTTCTTCCCCTTCGATATCAGTTTTGTAGCCATCGGGATCCTCGCTCTACTCATCGGGTATTGCCTCTGGATGGCGGTAAAACGTTTTGCTCGTCGCTACCTACTCACGGCTCTTTTGGGGATTGGATGTGTGCTTTACTCCCTTTCGGTCTCATTTGTTTTCGACAATGTGTTGCAGCCCCACCAGCGAGGGCGTATTGCCGTTGCGCTGGGACTTAAAGAGGATCTAAAAGGGATGGGCTACAACGTAAATCAGGCAAAGATTGCGATTGGATCGGGCGGACTTACAGGCAAGGGCTTCTTGCAAGGAACACAAACGAAGCTCAGCTATGTACCCGAGCAGGATACGGACTTCATTTTCTGCACCGTGGGCGAAGAGCACGGTTTCTTGGGCTCTACGGCGTTGTTACTGTTTTATTTACTCCTTATCCTGCGCTTTTTCTACTTGGCAGAGCGGCAGGTGAATGCTTTTGGACGAGTCTACGGTTACTGCGTTGGCTCGATATTCCTTTTCCATCTTGCCGTGAATGTGGGTATGGTACTAGGGCTGGTGCCCGTAATTGGTATCCCCTTGCCTTTCTTTAGTTATGGGGGCTCTTCGCTGTGGGGCTTCACCATCCTGCTGTTTATTTTTGTGCGGATTGATGCCGACCGCAAGAGGGAGCGTTCGCTGCGTCCCTTCTGATTTGTTAGGAGGTACTGCCTATTCCCTTAGTTGTTGATGCGTTTTCGCAGGAACCTTTTGTAGATATGGTAGAGCCAGGGACCTGGCACTAGGCGAGGAGGAATGCGCAGCAGAAGGTTGCGCACATACTCCCATTTGTTGATGAAGCCGATCTTGTAGAAGGTTTTTTGTAGGCAGATGTCTCGCCGGATATAGTACCATCCTCTCCGGCGACCGAGGGTGGCGTGGTTCATACGAAAGTAGAGAAGCGACTCGGGTAGGGAGTGAAGTCGCCCTCCTTGTAGGATAACTCGTGCCCAGAGGTAGTAGTCTTCGAATAGGGGGAAGTGCATATATCCTCCAGCTTTTAGGATGGCGGCTTTGCGGAAGGCTACGGCAGGATGATTGACAGGGCACCGATAGCGTGCAAAGCGCACAATCTCCTCGTGCTTCTCAGGTAGGGTGCGGCGAGAGATTACCTCGCTGGGAGAATCTACAAACTCGTCGATACTGCTGCTGAGGAGATCTACCTCCGGATGTTCGTGAAGGAAGGTGATTTGACGCTCAAAACGTGTGGGGAAGGCAATGTCGTCCGTATCCATACGCACTACAATATCGTAGGAGCAATTTTTCATCCCCTCATTTAGGGCGTTGCCCAATCCCCCGTTTTTTTCGAGTCGTACCACCTTGAGTACTTCGGGGTGCTGCTTTTGATATCCTTCGAGAAGGGCGTCTAGCTCCGGAGTGAGAGGTCCATCGCACACGAGTACCACCTCCGGAGCGGGGAGGGTTTGAGAGAAAACGCTATCTAGTGCTGCTGTGAAAAATTGAGGATGCTCCTTGTAGTAGGTGGAGAGAAGTACGGAAAACTCCATCCGTTTTTCGTCGATTGTGGAATTGTTCATCGTGTCAAATTAGTTCCTTCCTCTCTTTTCTAACGAGCTTTTCGTGTGGATATTGTCTCTCCCTGATGTTTCTTCTTGAGGGGAGCGTTACTCTGCTATGGGGGCGGCTTGGAGTAGCGTGTGGGCATGTTGCAGAGCAAGATGGATGTCTCTGCAGATATTTTCCTCTCCAATCTGTGCGGCAATCCCCGACTTTTCAAGCGTCTCGTGTACTTCTTCCCTCACCCCCGAAAGCACAAGCACGATCCCGGCTGCGCGGCACTTCTCCGCCATAATGGCAAGGTTGTGAGCACCGGTTGCATCCATAAAGGGTACTCTTCGCATCCGCAAAATACGCACTTTGGGCTTCCGTGCCACGAACTTAGTAACCTCTTCGAAGCGGTTGGCAATACCGAAGAAGAAGGGGCCTTGGATCTCAAAAATCTCTACTCCTTGGGGTACCTCTAGGGGCTCTTCCGACGAGGATTGTGCCACCTCGTTGTCCAAAGGCACTACTCGCTCGTGGCGAACCACGTCACTGGCAAGGTAGGTACGACGCATGAAGAGAAGCATACTCAGCAGCATCCCTATCTCAATGGCAATGGTGAGGTCTAGCATAACGGTGAGTACAAAGGTCACCACGAGCACAACGATATCTCCCTTGGGACCATGTAGTATGGCAAGGAAAGACTTCCATTCGCTCATATTATAGGATACAACCACCAAGATACCGGCAAGGCAAGCCATTGGGATATAGGCTGTAAGGGGGCCTAAGAAGAGCATGATAAGGAGCAGAACCACAGCATGTACAAGCCCTGCAATAGGGGTGCGCCCGCCATTTTTGATGTTGGTCATGGTACGAGCAATAGCCCCTGTTACGGGGATTCCTCCCACAAAGGGTACCACCACATTGGCAACCCCCTGAGCAACCAACTCTACATTAGAATTGTGTTTCTCCCCGATGGCTCCATCAGCCACAGAGGCACTTAGTAGGGATTCTATTGCCCCCAGCATGGCAATGGTAAAGCCACTCGGGAGCAGCTCTTGGATGGTAGCAAAGTCGAGCTTGAGGGGGTGAATCTCGGGGAGCTTCGAAGAAAAGGTAAAGCGATCGCCAATGGTCTCCAGCCCCGAGACTGTCGTATACCTTTGTAGCAGGTACACCACCAACGTCATTACGATGATGGCAACGAGAGAGCCGGGTATCTTCTTAGAGATCTTGGGGAAGAGGAAGACCAGAGCCACCGTGGCAATCCCTATGAGAGCCGTAGCCCAATCGAGGGTGCCAAAGCTCTCGAAGTAGACACTCCACTTGCCGATGAAGTCTCCAGGGAGAGCCTCCGTTGTCAGCCCGAATAGGTCTTTTATCTGGGTCGTGAAGATGGTAACGGCGATACCGCTCGTGAAGCCTATTATAATAGGATAGGGGATGAAGCGAATCACACTCCCCAGCCGCAATACGCCCACAAGGATGAGGATAAGCCCGGCTATGAGGGTGGCAACGGCAAGTCCTTCGATGCCGTGTTGCTGGATAATACCGTAGACAATAACGATAAAAGCACCTGTCGGTCCCCCTATCTGTACGGAACTCCCGCCCAAAAACGAGACAATAAAGCCCCCGATGATAGCGGTTGTGAGACCAACTTCGGGGCTTACGCCACTGGCAATACCAAAGGCTATGGCAAGGGGTAGGGCAACGATACCTACAATGACCCCTGCCATAATATCCTTGGTCAAACGCTCCGTAGTATATCCGCGGAAGCACTTAAACAGCTGAGGCGTGAACCCCTCAAGGGCATGTTGCCATACTCGTTGCTTTGTTGTATTCATAACGTCGGTAATCCCTAAAAACTACCGCAAAGATAGCCCCTTTTTCTTCATTAACATTATTTCTAGGGGCTACCGCATCTCTATCGGATAAGCTCTAGTACAGTCTTGTTGAGGTAGAATGTCTGTGTCTTATCCACCCATACAGCATTGTTGGGGGCTTTCAGAAGCTTCTCTTTTCCGCGCTTGAAGTCCTTATCTGTGCCGATCGCCATCTTGGGCGTAAAGGGATAGATGCGAAGCTTCTTGGACTTAGCGAGAGAGACCTCTAGGTAGTCCGGGATTTCGCCTTCGGTGCCTACGATGTGGCAGTCGTACCCTTCGAAGAGCTGTTTGTGTGGGGTATATGCCTCTTGAGTGATGAGGGGGAGTTGCCCCTCTAATTCCCAAAGTCGGCATAGATATTCATTGACTTCGGTGTTCAATATCATACCCATGGGGCGAGTGTCTTGGGGGTGATAGGCTGCCAAGAATACCTCTTCGCCTGTGTGGCTGTGAGTGGTAAAGCCGAAGGGCATGTGCTGCTGATAGATAAGGATAACCACGGCACTCAAAGATCCGTTGTAAAGCCCTGTTTGTGCGGAGCTTCCCTTGCGTTGCTCTAGAGGGATGGGGCTGTGCTCGTATTCTTCGCACTGGTAGAGGGCATCGAGTTCCTCGTCGGAGAGGTCAATAGCGGCGTAGTGGTGGAAGAGCTCGCGAGCTTGGTCGTTGGGAGCTTCGTTGAGCAGTTTGGCAAGCCCGGCAGCGGTGCGCTTAATTGCTGTGAGCTGACCGAAGAGTACTTCCGGTCCTTGCTTATCTGCATGACGAAGGCGTTGCAAACCAATACTCAAGCCACTATTGCCATGGTCGGGCATGATAACGATGGCGGTATTTCCGTCACGGCGAGCGAAGTCTAGGGCTACCCCTACGGCTTTGTCAAAGGCAAGCATTTCTGAGGCGATCCCTACGGGGTCATTGGCATGGGCTGCCCAGTCTACTTTGCTCCCTTCTACCATAAGGAAGAATCCTTCGCCCTCGGGGTCGTTGAGTAGGGAGATTGCTTTCTCACAACTCTCGGCAAGGGAGGGAATTTTGTAGGGATTTCGATCTAGGTCATAGGGCATGTCGTACTCTCCAAAGAGTGCCCACATTTGCTTGCCTTGGTAGGTGCGCATGGATTTGAGGTCGTTTGCAAAATAGGGGATGCCTTGTTCTTTGAGCGATTGTTGTAGCACGGGGGTTATGATCTTGTTACCTCCACCTATCACTACATCTACGGGTAGGTTTACGATCTGCGGTGCAATCCAATCGTATTTCTTGCGATTGTAGGAGTGAGCGGAGCAATCCGCCGGAGTAGCATGGGTAAATTCGCATGTAACAACAAGCCCGGTACGCTTCCCTAGCTTCCACTTGCCTGCCTCTAATAGAGTGGCCAGGGGTTGATAGGCGAGCTTAGGGTCTAGGGGCTGTAGGTCGTGATCGGTACTTACGGGATAGGTGGCAATAAATCCGCTCTGTGAGGGAATGCCCGTCATGTAGCAACTGGTGGTGGGGGCGGAGTCGCCGATGGGGGCATCGGAGCAGTAGGTGAGTACCGTCCCGCACAGGATTGAGTCAAGGTGCAAATGTAGCTTATTGGGGTGTTGATAGCGTTGGTACCAGCGTGCTAGAGATAGCGCAGGTAGGGAGGTGCCATCCGGTATCATTACAATAATGTTGCGCACGGGTTTTACCGTGGCAGGGAGTTGCCCCCACAGGGTGCCAAAGCTAAGGGCAAAAAGGACTAAGAGTAGGATTTTCTTACGAATCATAATAGGGAAGGGATAAAAAGATGGGGAATGTTTTTTAATTGGCTCTGGCTAACTCGGGAATGATTTGAGCAAGTATGCTCACCACTTCTTCGCGAGAGACCCCGTCTGCCGGTATTACGAGTATGGTGTCATTGCCTGCAATCGTGCCCACAATGGCGTTGTTGGCAATGGAGTCTATGTCTACACAGATGCTGTGGGCATAGCCCGAGCGCGTTTTAAGTACAACAAAAGACCCCGAATAATGGATAGAGCGAAACCCCTTTGTCCCCATCACACGGAATACATCTTGTGTGGCCCGAGCCTGTTCGCTGGGCATCCGGTAGCAGCTGATATCCTCTCTGGAGTAGCGATCTTTGGTGATGTTGAGTTCGTACATGTCACGCGAGATGGTTGCCTGAGTGGCACTGATCCCGTTGATCAAAAGCAGCTCACGCAGTGTCTTCTGGTTGGGGACGTCGTTGTTGCGAATGAGACGACAGATGAGAGCTTGTCGTATTTCTTTCTTTGTTGCCATGATGCATTTTTAATATGTCTAGGGGTATGTACTCCCTCTTTTCTGCCTCTTCTTCTCTCTCGGGCAACAGAGGGGAGAACACTCCCCTGCAAATATAACGAAAATGAATAATATAAGAGACTTGAATAAGATCTCCTCTCCAATTTTTCCCTCTCCATCCACTTGCTCTGGCACCTCTCGCCAATAATCAAATCTTTCTTGCCTAATTTCTTGTCGGGATTCTGCCCTAAACTTTTTTCATTTCTGCCTGTGGAATAAAAATTTTCCAGCCTGTATCCATTTCTTTTTCACCCGGACTTTTTTTGCGGTTTCACGCATGGATTTTTCCTGCTCTCGCGCTCGCTCTAGCGAGGTGGGCTATGTTCGTTTGGGTAATAATAGCTAACTTTGTGGGGCTTAACGCACGAATATATAAATGACTACGTTGTGCCTTCTTCTCTTTCTCCCCCTAGGGGTGTCTTTGAGAGGAGAGTGGCGGAACTAGACCTAATGAATATTGCACAATGGATTTGATGAAAGAAATCGTAGCGCGTGCTGCTGCTAATAAGCAACGCATTGTGCTGCCCGAGGGGACAGAACCTCGCACTCTACAGGCTGCCGACAGGCTTTTGGCTGATGGTGTTGCAAACCTCGTTCTCATTGGCGAACCTGCCGCTATCAAGGCTAAGGCTGCTGAGTTGGGGCTTACCCATATCAGTGAAGCAGAATTGATTGACCCCAATTGCCACGCCAAAAAAGAGGCTTACCGTGATCTCCTTATGGAGCTTCGTAAGTCTAAGGGTATGACCCAAGAAGAGGCCGATAAACTCGTGGTAAATCCTCTCTACTTGGCTTGTCTTATGATTAAGGCAGGCGATGCAGATGGCGAACTTGCCGGGGCACAAAATACAACGGGCAACGTGCTAAGACCGGCCCTCCAGCTCATCAAAACAATGCCCGGACTTAGCTGTGTGAGCGGAGCATTCCTCCTCTTTACCCAAGCAAAGCAATACGGCAGAGAGGGGCTTCTTGTTGTGGCAGACTGTGCCGTTACCCCCAACCCGAATGCCAACGAACTTGGGCAAATCGCTGTGGCTTCGGCTACTACGGCTCGCGCTATTGGTGGTATGGAGCCCCGCGTAGCTATGCTTAGCTACTCCACTAAGGGGAGTGCCAAGGGCGAACTTGTAGATAAGGTGGTAGAAGGGTTGCGCGTAGCCAAAGAATTGGCTCCCGACCTCGCTATTGATGGAGAATTGCAGGCAGACGCGGCTCTTGTGGAGGCAGTGGCATCCCTCAAAGCCCCCGATAGCCCCGTGGCTGGCAAGGCAAATGTGCTCGTATTCCCCTCTCTCGAGGTAGGGAACATCGCCTACAAGTTGGTAGAACGCCTCGGTGGTGCTATGGCTGTAGGGCCTATCCTCCAAGGGATGGCTGCACCTGTAAACGACCTCAGCCGTGGCTGCTCGGTAGACGATATTTACAAGATGGTGGCTATCACCGCCAATCAGGCTATTGCTGCTAAACAATAAAATCACCTTTTAGTCTCATATCTATAATATGAATGTATTAGTGCTTAACTGCGGAAGTTCGTCCGTAAAGTATAAATTGTTTCAGATGCCTGAGGGCAAAGTCCTTGCCCAAGGCGGAGTAGAAAAATTGGGTTTGTCGGATTCTTTCCTAAAACTCAAATTGCCTTCGGGAGAGAAGGTGGTGCTTGAGAAAGACATGCCCGAGCATACGGTGGCTATCGACTTTATCCTCAAAACGATTACCGGTAGCGAGTATGGCTGCATCAAGAGCCTCAGCGAAATCGACGCCGTGGGTCACCGTTTGGTACACGGGGGCGATAAGTTCAGCGAAAGCGTGGTAATTACCGATGCGGTAGTAGAAAGCGTGAAGCAGTGCATTGACCTTGCTCCTCTTCACAACCCCTCTACGCTTAAGGGTGTGGCTGCCGTTACGGAGCTAATCCCCGGAGTTCCTCAAGTAGGCGTGTTTGATACCGCCTTCCCACAGACGATGCCACAACGCGCTTTTATGTACGCACTCCCCTATGAGTACTACGAAAAGTATGGCGTGCGCCGTTATGGATTCCACGGAACAAGTCACCGCTTCGTAAGTAAGCGTGCCTGCGAGTTCTTAGGGCTCGACTACAACAAAGCACGCATTATCACGGCTCATATTGGTAATGGAGCCTCTATGTGCGCGATCAAAGAGGGTAAGTGTATCGATACCACCATGGGACTCACTCCTACAGAAGGTCTTATGATGGGTACGCGTGTAGGGGACGTAGACCCTGGTGCTCTCGTCTTCATTGGCGAGAAAGAGGGCTTGTCCATGGCACAACTCTCCGAGGTAATCAATAAGAAGAGTGGAGTACTTGGTGTGAGTGGAGTCTCTAGCGACATGCGCGAGATAGAAGAGGCTATCTCTCAAGGCAACGAGCGTGCCAAGCTCGCTTTGGAGATGTACGACTACCGCATCAAGAAGTATGTAGGAGCCTTTGCCGCCGCTATGGGAGGTTTGGATCTTCTCATCTTTACGGGAGGTGTTGGCGAAAATCAGACCACCACACGAGAGTACGTTTGCGAAGATATGCAGTATATGGGTGTTGAGATCGACAAGGAGCTCAATGCTAAGATACATGGAGACGAAGCTTTGCTTTCTACTAAAGAGAGCAAGGTAAAGGTAGTGGTGATTCCTACCGACGAGGAGCTCATGATTGCCCTCGATACGGTGGCTCTCTCCTCAAAGTAAATCACTTCCCTTCTCATTAAGGAGGAAGAAAGAAGCGGTTCTTACCTGTATGGGTAGGAGCCGCTTTTGTGTTTCCTCGCCCCTTCTGATGCTGCCCCCCCCTGATTAAAATCTCTCTCTTACAGATAAGAAAGAGGAGCCTATATATAATAGGTGTACCCCTTACAAGATGTGGAAACTCCTCGCTCTTGCCCTTTCTCAATGCTTCTTCTTTTCCCTCTTCGGATGAGATTCTCGCGATAAAAAGGGGGGATTTACATCTCTTCTTGGTTTCTCGATTCTTCTTTTTCTGTGGGAGGATTTCTCTTTTCCCCCTATCTGGAAGGAGAAATTTGCTCGTTGAAGTGAAAATATTGTATGAAAAATTTTAGTGAATGCATTTTTCTTTATATCTAGGATATATGCGGTTCATGTTTTTCTGTCCCTTGCCTATTCGTTAATAAACACCCCTGTTTTTGTCTTGCATTGCTGTTTTGTGTTTATATTTTATATAACATACAAACTTGATGGAGACGTTTTGAATGGGAAAATGGGGGATTATGTCGAGATTCTTTTTATCTTTGTGCGTTGAAGTGTATACAGCGGTATATACAGAACCGTGTCGCTGACGGGTTTTTATTCGGAGAAAAAGTGCATAAAAGCTTCTCGAGATCGAGATTTTGCTGAGGATTGTGGTCTAAAGCTTTTGTCTTGAAGTCTCTTTGAGGCGTTTTGCTAAAACAGAGATGCTTTACTTGGTGAAGTTCTCCGTTTTTGTCTTTTCCCCTGATGGTTTTGCCCTGTCTTCTATGTCTGCGACAACTTTGGATACTCGGGTATAATAATTTGATTACTAATATAATTAATTCAGAACGAAATGAAACAGAAATTTTTGAGTAAATGGATTTTTGCCGGAGCAGCCTTGGTCCTGGGGCTTTCTGCGTGCAATAACAGAAATGAGGATGACCTCGCTCGAGAGAAAGGGTATGATACCTATTCTACCATTTCTCTCTCTCTTCCTGCAAGCCTCCGTGCTGGAGAGGACGATAATTACAATAAGCAGGGAACGTATGAGGGGATTGATCACATTAAGTCTCTTACCCTTTACATGATTGATAATGCGGATCCAACGGCGAAACCTGAGCTCCAGCACTTCCCCGAAACTAGCCTGCACCTTGATGGCGCAACCGGTAAGGTGACGATGGCTCCTTTCCGCACGAAGAGCGGGAATAAGACTGTATACGCTGTGATCAACATTACTGATGCTATCAAGGCTGCTCTTGATGCTGCTAACAATGAGACAGATTTTAAGGCAGCGTACGAGGATGCTTATGAAGCATTTGGCGCAAATCCTATCGCTCAGCTAGAGAGTGGCAAGGATGTGATTGTGATGTCTGGGAAGCCTGTAACTCAGGATATCAAACCCAATATTTCGGCTCTCAATGCTCCCGCTGTTAATAATGTACATATCACTCTTACTCGTTCAGCGGCTCGTGTCTCTGTGACAACTACAGCTACAGAAACGGCTCCAGGCTCTAAGGTGTATGAAGTAAAGGCAACCGTTACAGGTGGAACAACGAAGACTTTTGGTACGATTTCTAACCTTGTATGGTCGGTAGGTCAATTTGAGAAGAAGTTCTATCTTCTACAGAAGAGTGATCGTAAGAGCCCGAGCTATGACTGGATTACCAATGGTGACTACACTACAGAAGCTCCCAATCGTTATGATTACTCGCAGCTCAGGAGTGGTAAATTCTTTGATGTTGAAAAGATCACCACTTACGGAATTGATCAAGTAAAGACTATAAAGTACAAGTACATCTCAGAAACAACTCATAAGGACGCTACGTCTGCAGATCCTATGACTTCTGGTTATCGTAAGGGGAATACTACCTACGTATTGATCAAGGGACAGTTTACCCCCGATGATGAAATGTGGGCGACCGGGGAAAAGGCCCTTTGGACTCCTGGTGATGACCTGTTCTATGGTCTTGCAACTCAGAAGTTCTATAGCTCACAGCAGAATGCTGAGACTGCTGGTAATGCTACTAACAAAGTTGTGACTTACAAGAAGGGGATGGTATTCTACTTCCTTTGGGTGAATCCTAACGTGGTTGATATGACCAAGTGGGCAATGTCTCCTGTATATCGTAACAATATCTACAACGTAGACATCAAGTCTTTCCAAAACATTGGTCTCTCTGGTAACCCATTCAACCCAGATCCAGATCCTCAAGATCCTGACAAACCAGACCCAGACGATCCTGACAATCCTAAGCCAGAAGAGCCTCTGCCAACCGAAAAGACATTCATGGTAGCAACTATTACCATTACTCCTTGGACGTGGCATAACTATAGTATCGATCTCTAAATCTATGGACTCTGATCACATGAATGTCCTTGTGGGGTAAGAAGTGTGAGAGAGAACCAAACTACGAATCAAGTGGGAGAGAGGTTCCTCCTCGGGGGATGACAATAGACTTCTCTTCTAGAGGAAGACCCTCTCTCCCACTTTTCTAACCCTTATTGATGTAGTAATGAAGAGTATTTATAAGCTGTTGGGAGGCCTACCCCTCGTGGTGATATCTTTGTTGGGGCTGACTTCTTGCGACAAATGGATATACGAAAGCTTTGAGGATTGCCCTCAAGCAATAAAGGTGGGATTCTATTCCAAAACGGAATGTGCGAATCAGAAATCCTATCCCCAACGGGTAACTCGGCTGAATATCTACGCATTCGACAAAAATGATGTACTCTATAGTACTTATGTCGTGGATAATGTGCGTCTGTCTGAGGCCTATGAGTATTCTATCCCAGTGGAGAAATCCGGTTTGTATACTGTCCTATCGTGGGGGAACCTTGGTGACCATTACTACGATATTGGCAAAGTGCAAGTAGGTAAGACTACAAAGCAAAATATACTTTTCCGCTTGCGACAAACAGGCAAGTGGGGGGCAGATCTTCGTGAAACAACGCTTTGGTATGGAGAAAGCCCTGTCGTACAAGTAGAACGGAATACAACGAACTACGAGCGTTATACGGAGACTTCTGTAAACCTAAGGGAGTACACCAATCGTATTGCCGTCATTATCGAAGGAGTTCCCAATCCGGAAGATTATAAGATAGAGATTGCCTCTAGCAATGGCACATATCAAGTAAACGGACGAGTTGCAAAAGCAGATTCTACTTTCTATCCTGGGGAGACCAAGGTAGTAGGGGATAGTACTTGTCGTGCCGATTTTACAACACTAAAGTTGGAGAGCGGACATAAAAATGCCCTCATCGTGACCAATAAAACGAAGGGCGTGGAGATGTTCCGAACAGACCTCGTAGGGGTAATTCTCTCTAGCAACTATGCGGAGAATATCAACCTCCGTTGTCTCAACGACTTCAAGGTAAGGCTTGTTGCACATCATTGCGATTGCCCCGAAAATACCTACCAGATCGTTGAGGTTTGGATTAATGATTGGCTTGTCCATACCTACAGCATTGGGGTATAGGGGATAGCCAAAGTAGATAACAAATATTCCCAGAGGGAGAGAATATGTCCCCTCTCTGGGGAAATATTCACCCTTGCCATACACACGCATAGAGATGTATTGCCGTGGTATTTGATAAAGGATATAACAATGATAAGTAAGTCATATTTGTCTCTCATCAGAGGATTTGTCACTTCTCTCTCTTGTCTCGCCCTGGGAGGCTTACTCCTAGTCTCGTGCGAAACTAAGGGTGCCGGGGGGGGCGATTCTCCCATCGGTCCCGACCAGAAGCAAGCTTCTGATAGTACGCAGCTCTCCGTCGGGTTTCGGATGGCAGAGCCTGCTCTTAGAGCTGGAGGGACTATAAATACGAATAACGAAGACTATGTGTCTGAGGTACGTCTCATCCTTTGTAAGTCGGCGACAGGGGCGGTCGTTTTCAATAGTAAGTTAGATTTCCCGACAACGGGTATTGGATCTAATACCAATGGCTATTCTAGCCGGAGCCTTCCTGCACGCATTTTGCCCGGCTTCTACAATGTTTATATAATAGCCAACGAGTCTTACTGTACCGGCGTTTTGCCAAAAGCTCTCAATGCTCTAAGTACAGAGAGCGAAGTGCGTGATCTGCAGTGCGACTTCAAAAAAGACTTTGCTCCTTCCCAAGCCGCTAAAAAAGGCTTGCTCATGACCGCTCGAAAAGAAAATTGTCAGATCCCAAAGGGGCATACACTGGCAAATCCTTTCGTCATAGAGGCAGAGCTTGATAGGGTAGTCGCAAAGTTGTCCATAGAGATCCGTAGACCTCAAGGGAGCCCCGCCGAGCAGAAGAAGCTATATGTAAGTGATATGGGGTTGTCTAAGGTGCCTTCGAAGAGTTTCCTCTTTACGGACGCTACTCATCCCACTTATGCCGGCACTTTGGATGTACAGCATACCTTCCCAACTTCTGGTACACCCCAACAAATTGCTTTTGGCTCTGTACAGTCTCGTTATATCCCCGAGTATACAGATGCGCAGCGTCTTCAGCTTGCTCTAACGATCCGCCAGGAGGGTGCCTCCGGAGAGCAGACGCGTATAATTGAATTGGGAAAAGATGATAATTATCTTTTCCGCCGTAACCATCATCACAACTATGTACTCAGCCTCAAAGACTGGAGCGATATAGCTGTAGGTATCTCCATCGCAGATTGGAAGGAGGATACCTCTTGGGGCTATGTCGGTGAGTACTTTAATCTCTGGTGTGCATCTGAGATTAAGCCGAATTCGAATATAAAGCTCCGCTTGTATACCTCTAAGCACGAGGTTCCCGTAGGGCATGAGGTAATCCTTGAGCCCATCAATGGCGCAAAGATTGACAACTCTACGAACAAAGTCTCGTTCACAGAAATGGATTACGGCGCCTTCAGAGAGTACACGCTACACACCGCTTCGTCAGGAAATTCTCTCAGGGTTCTTTACAAGGTGAGCGGTCGCTCTCCCAAAGAAGAAACAGAGTTTTAAGGAGCGTACATTTAATCCTTACAAAGATGAAAAGATTCTTTTCTCATACACTATACTGGTTGTCTTGGAGCATTTTGCTTCTTTCTTCGGTGGCATGTAGCCACCAAGGGGAAGACGATTTGCAGCCCAATAACTATCTAAGCCTTGCCCTCAGAGTGCAAGATTCTCAGGTTTTGAAACAAGCCACTGCCACCCCCGAAGAGACGCAAATAGACAATGTCATGATTCTATTTTTCGAGACAACGGGTCAGCAGAAGCTTTGGAAGAACAAAATCTATGAGTATGATGCAACCGCTACGGGGCGCACCGATAAAGCAAAATGGGAAGACGGGCAGACTATGCTTTTCCCTCTCAACCCCGAAGAGGTTGGGCTCAAAAAGGTGGTCGTTATTGCCAACTATAAGGGAAAAGGTGGTCTCGAAGCTAAGTTGCATACCGTGCAGAAGTTTGGAGACTTCTCAGATGCAACCAAACAGATTTACTACGAATCTGCCAATGAAAGCTCTAAGATAACTGCTCCGCTTCTTTTGATGGAAGGGGCGGTTGACCATACCTTTACGAAGGCGAATCGTAAGGCTCAGGTCGTCCTCAGAAGGGCAGTTGCCAAGGTTACGGTAAAGCTGAACTTGCAATGGCAACCCCTTGATGCAAGACGCACACTAGACACGGAGCGTTCTTTTTATCAGTTTAGGGATGTGGCAAAGCTAACCCACGTCGCGGAGCATGCCAACCTATTGCTGGACCCCTCTAACCGTAGCAACCGCTACAACGACAACCCTGCAACTGCTGCAGCACCCCTTATTCCTGGGAATAAATATATGTGGGCGTTTGCTCCTGTAGCGGCTCACCGAGAGGGACCCTTTGTGGTTACTGCTTATATCAATGAGTATAATCAGGGTACAGACAAAACCAATGTGCCCCCTTACCTCTATCTCGCCCTTTATGCAGATGTGCCGGAGTCTCATATCAATGATCCGGAAGGGAAGTACCCCCCTCCTGCAGGAGGCGATGTGTACCCCGCTCATAAGGGCTACTACTACTATAGAGTGATCTTGCCTCGTTTGGTGGAGCGTAATACACATTATATATTAGAAACTCAGGTTTTATCTGCCGGTTCCGGAGACGCTGCAAAGCCTGTGGATCTTTCTTCTACCGTTTCTATAAAGGGATGGTCTGAGGTCAATTTGTCGGGCGAGGGAACAGATAAAATTTATAATTAATAGTTGATCCCATATGAGTAACTATACCAAGATTGTCATAAGGCTACTCGCTGCGATGGCTATAGTAGGGAGCCTAGGGGCTTGTGCGGATCGTGGTGCAAAGAACCCTCAAGACGCTCTTACTGCTTCGGTGAATGCTTCGTCTGTCGACGGAGAGCTTCGTACGGGAGAGATCAGTAGTTTACGTGTTATATCTTCTGTTCAGAACTACAATAAGCTGCTTAGTGTTCAGAGCGATCAAGTGAATTTCAGACTCCCAACTAACGAAAAACAGACTCTGTTTTTTGTTGCCGGAGAGCAGGACGATCTCGGCACGCTGCGAGCTACAGAGTTTAATCAGAAGGAACTTAATACCCAACAATACTTTGGCACCAATGGGAAAACAGAGCCAAAGTTGTATGTAGGTACACTCTCTGTAAATGATGGAGTGAACTCAATTTCTCCTATCACGCTCACGCCTACTTACGCCAAACTTTCATACAAGATTCGCTTCTTAAACGAGCCGCGCTCTTCCACCTCAGGGCCGGAGCTTAGAGCGCTACGTCCAAGGGAGGTTACGAAAGTGTGGATTGCCAAAGTGCCTCCTACGTTCTCTTTAGGAGGGGTGAAGACTTACTACACATGCCCTGCTACCGATTATAAGACCTTTGAGCTTGGTAAAGACAAGAGTGGAGTCTGTTATTTACCGGAGCACGACCCCTCTGATATCAATAATCGTACCTATATTGGGGTTGAGGTAAAAACCCCTTGGGAGGCTGCAAATAATCTGCACAGATACTATGTGGTAGTGCATGAGCCATACGATAATGTCAACTATGGAAAGATTATACGTGGGCGGCATTATAATATGACGATAACTCTTCCTGTGGAGATATACTAATGAGAAAGAGTCTTATAAAGGGTTTGATTTACAACTAAATAGAACGAAAATAGCGTATTGTCTTCTATGAAGAAATATATACTACTCCTATTAAGCATGGTGTTGTTTGTGGCTGAGGTGAGGGCACAGAGTACCCCCTACCCCAACTTTCATAACACGACCCAATTAGTGGAGTTTACGACGACTAAGGCGGGAGGTCAGGACTTTTCCTTCACCTTAGCTCCCGATGAGACGACGGGGCGCCCGCAGTTCCCCATTGTCTTTATAGACTGGAATGGGAATGGGAATCGACAGATGATAAACCTTGTGCAAGAGGAAACTTTTGTTGTGAAAGTGCCTTCTGATAAGGTTGTTAAGATTACCGGGGAGAATGGACTTTGGACGGTAAAGGCGGTAGATCAGTCTATCACAAAGGCGGTAACCAGCACAGCATCTATCCTGCAACACCTCCATTTGGATAAAAATCTATTGGGGAAGCAGGGCAGCGAAGGGAGTGATTTTAAGACAAATAGAGAGCTTAAAACCCTGTCCGTTTCGAACAACTACTATAAGACGTTGGATGTGAAGCTGAACACGAAGTTGGTGAAGCTCAATGCCTCTTCTAACCTCTTGGCTACTCTGGATTTGAATGGCCTAAGCCTTCTTACAGATTTGGATTTGAGTAAGAACCTATTTACAGGTCCTCTCACTTTCCCTCAGAACGTTTATAGCAATATAGACTTGAGGGTAAATAAATTCAAGATCTCTACGCTTCCGGATCTCCCCAATGGAACTCCTGCAAGTGCCTATCACTACGACTTGCAAGAGCGCTACGAGCTCCCGAAATACGAGCTCTTGGTAGGGAAAGATTGGATTGATCTCTCCTCCGAGCTTCATGCAAAAGGCGTAGCTTCTTCTCAAACGGAAACGAAGTATACTTGGTATGTCGAAGATGATGCTGCAACTGATAGTTACACTCGTCTCCGCGAGAATGTAGACTATGAAGTCTCTAATGGGAAGACTCGTTTCCTTCGTAACGTGAGAGGGCGTTTGTTTGTTGCTATGAGCACGGAAGCCTTCCCCCACTTCGATAGTTTTGAGCGCACTCCCGGAGCCTTTACAGTATCCGGGGAACAGAATATCAAGACGCGTCACGGGCATGTTGACTCTGAGCCGCTCTACACTCGCATTGCGGATAAGTACGAAAAGAGAGAGCCTATCTATAGGAGTAATACCCTATCTCTAAAGTACAACTTATGGTATGGTGGTACTGATAATACGTGGGCTAAGCCCGAAAACTGGACTGGGAACTATGTCCCCAAAACGCTGAAGTCGGATGGCGATAAGGTGGCGGAAGTTGAGTTTGCTACCAAAACCAATAACAATGGATACCCCGCTTTGCGCGATTTGCACGTGGCAAAAGGTGAAGATCGCGTTGTTACCCAGCTTATCAATAAGAGCGAATCGGGTAAGGGTGTTGTTGTGAATGCCGGATCTTCTCTACGCGTAAAGGATAAGGTAGAGGTGGATAAGGCAACTACTTCTTCCTACGGGAATGCCGATCCTGCCTACCGTGTCCGACTAAAGTCAATCCCCGGAGAACCCAATGGAGCTCTGTTTTTCGACACTCCTGCAAAGAATAAAGATTTGTTCGTAACCGTAGAGTTTTACACTAAGGGCTACGACGGGAACTTTGATAAGCAGCACGCCAAATGGCAATACTTTGGTACGCCCATAGTGGGAGGATCTGTGGAGAAAGCTTTCCCCTCATCTGCCATCGTGCGTAAGTATAACCAAAGTAAAAACGATGAGTACGACGAGAAGTGGGTGCTTGCGCAGCCTACAGATATTTTGACTCCCTTCCATGGCTATGAAGTAACGCAACCGGTACCGGCTACCTATATCTTTAGAGGGAAACTCAATCTTGAGGCTCCCAACGACCTAGAGGTTGCGGCCAAGGTGCCGGGAGTCTTGTATGGTGCATTCAATTCATTTGCTAATAGTTATACTGCTTCATACAGTATCCCCTCAATAGTGTTTGGTACGGGGCTAGAGCAGACGGTCTTCCTATACAACACGGGAAGCCGTATAGAGTGGCTTGCACACAATCAAGACGAGAGCTCAACGCTGGTCGGAACTTACCTTTCTGTTCCTAAGAATCTTGCCGGGAATAATGGATTACCTCGTGAGATCCCCTCTCTACAAGGCTTTATGATCTGCAATAAGGGAACGGCAAAGGCTTCCCTCACGATGCCCTACTCCGGCATCGTACAAGAGAAGGCCTCTGGGGTACTTAGAGCCGGAGACGAAGAGGACGTGAGAGAGTTCTTACATATAGATGTAGCATCTAACGAGGGTGCAGATCGCTTGTTCGTATTCCGTAAGGAGGGTACGACTGCCGGATTCGATAACGGATGGGATGGTAGCAAGATCTTTGTAGGAGATCGTCCGCAGCTCTATGTGATCTCATCGGAAGGCCCTCTACAAGTAGCAACCTCCGCACAGATAGAGGGCTTGCCAATTGGTTTTGAAGCACCCAAAGATGGAGCCTATACGCTTTCGTTCCGCGTTAGTCCTGAGCTACAGGGTCGCTATCCTTCGCTATGCCTTAGAGACCGTGTGACGGGTACGCTTATCCCCATGGGGCAGACCAGCTCTTACACCTTTGTCTCTACTAAGTCTCTGGATAAGCATCGCTTCGATCTTGTAACTGAGGAGGAAGATAGCCTCTCTCCTGCCACCGAGCCTATTCGTGTAGTAGGGCTAGGGGATACGAGAGTGTTGGTAGATAACGCCACGGCTCTCGACTCTAAGGTGCTTATCTTCGACGCTACAGGAGCCTTGGTGCTACAGGCTGAGGTACCTGCCCGTTCGGGAAAGGAATACTCTTTGCCTCTCCCTGGAACTTATGTGGTGAAGGTGGTTAATAACCAGACTTCTACAATTGCAAAAGTGTTGTTACCCTAATCTTGATGGAACATAACATGAGACAGAATACTATTTTTAATTGCACTTCGAGGGGAATGGCAAGGCTGTCGGTTATCCTATTGCTTCAGTCCCTAGCCTTCTCCCTCCTTGCTCAGAATACCAATAGCGTGGGGATCAATACTACTTCTGTAGACCCCTCCGCCATAATGGAGGTAAAAGCCGATACCCCGGGAAGCTCTACAAAGAAAGGCTTCCTACCTCCTCGTCTAGAGCTTAAAAACCAAAGGGATAAGACGACTGTGCCCATCGCTGCGGGTACCGAGAACAACGCAAAGGCAATGCTTGTGCACAATACGAAAAATACGTACAACTTTAGTCAGGGGCACGTCTATGCCGATAACTATTACTATTGGTTGGGAGATCGCTGGGAGCGTATGGTGTATACCCCTCTTGTATACGAAGCTGTTATCCCTCGAGAGTTTTATGTCGAGGGTAAGACCAGACAGGAATTTACAACCGAACAGTTGAATCCCCCTCATAATAATCAGGGTGTCAATGGGGTCGATCTCCCTCTCAAGTTTACGGAGGAGCCAGTTCTTAATAGAAGTCGTATTTTTACCAAGCTAAGTGATGAAAATTTCTTAGTCAACATAACAGGAACATATGATATGAGTGCCTTTGTTCACTACAATCCTCTTGCTACAGAGATTAAAGAAAATCTTCCAAATGGGGTTACTTATCATAAGAGAGCCTTCCTTAATCTAAAGATTCAGAGACATAATCCTCAAAAAAATGTTTGGGATGATCTTGTGGTGGTGCGCGCTGCTTGGGGATACGATGCTGGTGGTTTTGTGAAGACAGCAACGATCAATTCGGTTTCTGTTCGGCTCCATCAGGGGGACAAAATACGCCTTGTGATACAGTCTCCCTACAAGAATAGTAGTCAGGGAGCTGGAAAGTATAAACCCTATACGGGGACTGATGCCGATCATCCGGTAGCACGAGGGTTTCGTGCACTGCTATTAGACTTTAATCTTTAAGAGAAGAGAGATAGAAATATATATATGAAAAGAAGTAGACTCTTTTGGATTGCGTCTCTTTTGATGATGCTCCCATTCTCTGGGCACGGTTTTGCCCAGTCTGTTGGTGTTTTCACCAAAGACCCTGATGCTTCTGCCGCTTTGGATGTAGATGTTTCTGCTCTCCCTGCTAATGGGAAGAAGGGGATATTGCTCCCCCGCGTGCAGCTTAGGGACAAGAAGGATCAGACAACGATCCCCAATCCTGCCGTAGGATTGGTAGTGTACAACTTGCAAGATAATGGTCTTGGAGAAGATCTGGTTGAGCATGATATGTTCTATTTTTGGGACGGAACAAAGTGGCTCGATATGACCAATATTGATATTGTGATTCGAGAACTATTACCCCAGGTCTTTTTTATCCTACAGGGGGATACTCAGAATGTTGCTTCGAAAAAGAAGCGTCCCTCTTTATTCTTTGGAGAGGTGGTACCATTGACTTATGATGAGAAGTCTGAGGTTGAGAAGGATGGTACAACTTATATAGTTGATAATATCACTCTTAATACGGGGAATAATGTTCGGCTGAATGATGCTGAAGACACCTTCGAGATCCTAAATGCCGGCGAGTACGAAATATCTGGGATCATTGGTTATAACCCCAATATTTGGGAAAATGTTGGAGCTCTTACTACATGTACCAATTTGGAGTTTATCATTCAACGGAAGTCCGCTCAGACAGGGTGGACCTGGAAAAATATTGCTCGTTCAGTCTCAGCCTGGGGAAATAATACGGTCTTGAATAGCCGCCATATGGTGATCTCCCCCATGGTGGTAAAGTTTGAGAAAGGGGATAAGATCCGGGCAGTGGTTAGACAGACAAAAGGGAATAGACCTGGTAGTGATAGGAAAGGGAAAGACCCAGATTGGATAGCCAATATAAACCCTGCAGGGGGGTCTAATACCTCTAAGGTGATCAAGATTCAGAAACTCTCCTAGTCAATTATTTTGTGATGAGATACAAATATATATACTATAGCCTTCTTGCCTTGAGTTTGAGCTTCTTGGCGGTTTCGGCGCAAGCTCAGCAAGAGCAGAGTGCCGTTGGTGTGGGTACGCGCACTCCCTATTCGTCTGCATTAGACCTAGATGTCTCTAATTTGCCTAATGGACAAAAGAAGGGCTTTTTGCTCCCCAAGGTTGCTCTTACAGGGAAAAAGGATACTCATACGATATCCAACCCTAAAAAGGCAATGATGGTGTACAATATGCAAGACGCGGGAAGCGGAGAAGAGAAAGTGTATAAGAATCTCGTGTATGTTTGGACGGGACAAGAGTGGGTGCCCTTTTCTAATCTGCCGGAGATTCGCAAACTAAAGAGACCGATTCACTTTGTACTTGCCTCTAAGCGGAAGATCCCTATCAATATTTCAAGTTTTAATAATCGCTCGCAAGGTATGACGTTGCGGTGGGAAGCTAATGAGGTGTATCTGAAAAATGTGAAGGATGTAAAGGTGCCGGCTGGAGTTCCTTTTGAAGAGATTGAGATTCTTACTGAGGCTTACTACGAGTTTACCGGGAGTTTTAATTTCAAGTCCAATGCCAATGGTGCCACTTCGGTAATAACTCTTCTTCAGAAAAAAACGGGTCATGGAGGTTGGGTTACGATAGCCTCTTCGTCCCTACCCTTTGATAGAGGGACTCAGACTTGGTCGCAGACGCTTGTTTTCCCGGTTGTGACCCATAAGCTCAAACAGGGAGATAAGCTACGCGTTGTGCTCAAGAAGGGAGAGGGAGAAAATCAAAAGCCAGGGGCTATGATTGCTTATGATCCATCAGAAGCTGAAGATATAACGATGAATATACGTCTTACTCGATTGAGAAATGAGGATGAAACTTATGATTAGGTTCTGAGATTCTTCCAAAGAAAAATGCTCTTTTGCGCATATCTAAGCTGTAAAAGTTATGGATTGCCCCCTTTACCTCTAGAGGCGAAGGGGGCTTTTTTATAGCCTATTACGTATAAGGAAGCTGGGTGAAAAGGAGAGAAATATAGGGCAGAATTCGCGCTCCTGCAGGCTGGTTTCGGGTCGGAAATTAGCGAGAAAGAAGAAGCGTCTAGGCCTGTCTGTACTTCTTTGCTAACGGAGAGACCGTGCACCTGCTGAGGGGAGCTGCCGGCATATCCGCTGGGGCGTGGGGTGCTAGTCGCAGATTAGTCGCTATCTTTGTAGCATGGAAGTATATCCGCGTTATGTAGTTGAGGAGCCGCTCCTTCGGCGTAATTTGAGCCTTATTCGCAAGGTGGCGGACGAGGCCAAGGTAGAGATTATTGTCGCTTTTAAGGCCTTCGCCCTATGGAAGCTCTTCCCTATCTTTCGAGAATACGGCTTTGGTAGTACCGCCAGTTCTCCCTGGGAAGCTCGTCTGGGCTATGAGGGCTTAGGTCGCAAGGCACATGCTTTCTCACCGGCTTATCGGGCGCAAGATTGGGCAGAATGGACACGTTGTTGTAGCCATATAACCTTCAACTCCCTCAGTCAGTACCGAGCGTTTTATACCCCCTCTTCGGAGGTCTCTTACGGCTTACGTATCAACCCCGGTTACTCTCCTGTGGAGACGGATCTCTATAATCCGGCTCTACCCGGCTCGCGTTTTGGGCTCTCGCCCGAGGAGTTGGGCTTGTATCTCCCCGAGGGAATAGAGGGGTTGCATGTACATGTTTTGTGCGAGGGGAATAGCTTCCAGCTAGAGAAACTGCTCTCCATCATAGAGCAACGTTTTGCCTCGCCCCTCTCAGAAGCGCGTTGGCTTAACCTAGGCGGTGGTCATCTTATGACCCACAAAGAGTACAACGTACCTCATCTGATTGCCGTACTCAAAGCATTCCGTCAGCGTCACCCCCATCTACAACTTATCATGGAGCCGGGGTCGGCATTTGCTTGGCAGACCGGTTATTTAGAGAGTCATGTGATAGATATTGTAGAGCACGACGGCATTAAAACGGCAATTCTTGATGTTTCGTTTACCTGCCATATGCCGGATTGCTTGGAAATGCCCTACAAACCCGTGATACGAGGTGCGTACCACGACCCTGTGGAGGGGCTACCTACCTATCGACTCGGGGGGAATAGTTGCCTAAGTGGTGACTTCTTGGGAGACTGGAGTTTCGATAAGCCTTTGGAGGTGGGAGATACTCTTATCTTTGAGGATATGATCCATTATACTACGGTTAAGACCCATATGTTTAATGGAGTGGCGCATCCCGACCTCGTGTTACAAAAGGCTAATGGCGAAGAGGTGCTCCTACGTCGCTTCGACTATCAGGACTACAAAGAGCGAATGGATTGACGCCGGAGGGCAGTTTTAGTAGAGAGAAATTTAGATAGATATGGGATTATTCGGAATCTTTTCTAAGAAGAAAAAAGAGACACTCGATACAGGGCTTGAGAAGACCAAAGACTCGGTACTTGGTAAGATCTCTCGTGCACTCGCAGGTAAGAGCAAGGTCGATGACGAAGTGCTCGACAACCTCGAAGATGTGCTCATCTCCAGCGATGTCGGGGTAGACACCACACTCAAGATTATCAAGCGTATAGAGGAGCGCGTAGCCCGTGATAAGTATGTGTCTACAGCCGAGCTTAACGGCATCTTGCGTAGCGAGATAGAGGCTCTACTCACCGAGAGCGGCACCATAGACGGAGATAGTTTTGTGCTGCCGGCAGAGAGTAAACCCTATGTAATAATGGTGGTAGGGGTCAATGGCGTAGGCAAAACCACGACAATCGGTAAGCTCGCTTACCAGTTCAAAGCGGCTGGTCATAAGGTGGTAATTGGTGCTGCCGATACCTTCCGCGCTGCTGCTATTGACCAATTAAGCGTCTGGGCAGAGCGTGTGGATGTACCCATGATCAAACAGAAAATGGGGGCAGACCCTGCTAGCGTGGCCTATGATACGGTGGCTAGCGCCGTGGCACAAGATGCCGACGTTGTGTTGATTGATACAGCCGGTCGTCTCCACAACAAAGTGGGGCTGATGAATGAGCTTACCAAGATAAAACGTGTGATGCAGAAGGTAGTACCCGATGCCCCTCAGGAGGTATTGTTGGTACTTGATGGCTCTACGGGGCAGAATGCTTTTGAGCAAGCACGCCAGTTTACCGCGGCTACCGAGGTGAATGCTCTTGCCGTAACCAAACTTGATGGCACGGCTAAGGGTGGGGTAGTGATTGGGATTTCCGATCAGTTCAATATCCCTGTAAAGTATATTGGCTTAGGGGAGAAAATCGAAGACCTCCAGGTCTTCCGTAAGCATGAGTTTGTAGCTTCGCTCTTTGGCGAATGAGAAGAAACCAAGTAAACGTAATTACGCTCGGTTGCTCCAAAAATCTTGTGGATTCGGAGCTCTTGATGCGTCGTTTTGCGGCGGCAGGCTACTCGGTGCGCCATGATCCCAAGCGCATAACGGGGGAGATTGTCGTGATCAATACCTGCGGCTTCATTGGTGCGGCTCAGGAGGAATCTATCAATACGATACTCGCTTTTGTGCGTGCTAAAGAAGAGGGGCGCATTGGCAAATTGATTGTAATGGGGTGCTTGAGTGAGCGATTCCGTGGTGACCTTAAAGCCGAAATCCCCGAGATCGATGCTCTCTACGGCAAGTTCGATTGGAAAAATCTAGTGGCCGACCTAGGCCCTTCCTTCGCTCCTGAGACGGATACGGCACGCCTCCTAACCACTCCCAAACACTACGCCTATGTGAAGATTTCGGAGGGGTGTGATAGGGGGTGCTCCTACTGCGCTATCCCTCTTATCACGGGGCGGCAAAAGTCGCGTACCATAGAGTCTCTTGTGGATGAAGTAAAAACGCTTGTAGACGAGGGCTGTAGCGAATTTCAATTGATCGCACAAGACCTTACTTCGTACGGTCGGGATCTTGGAGGAAAGGTGCTGTTGGCTCCCCTTTTGGAGCGACTTTCGGATCTCTCGGGGGTACGTCGCCTTCGTTTGCACTATGCCTATCCTACGCAGTTCCCCCGAGAGATTCTCCCCATAATGAGGGAACGAGATAATATCTGTAAGTACTTGGATATTGCGCTGCAGCACGCAACCGACAATATGCTCCAAAAGATGCGTCGTAATATCACCCAGCTCGAGACAGAGCGGCTCCTTGATGAGATTCGCAAAGAAGTGCCGGGGATTGCGTTGCGTACCACGTTGATCGTGGGGCATCCCGGGGAGACGGAGCAAGACTTTCGTGCCCTATGCGAGTTTATAGAGCGCAGGCAATTTGAGCGTATGGGCGCCTTTGCCTATAGCCACGAGGTTGGGACGTATGCTTATAAGCACTATCAAGACGAGATACCCGAGGAGGTGAAAATGGATCGTCTGGAGCAACTTATGGCACTGCAGGAGCCTATTGCCGAGGCATATAGCCGTAGCTTGGTAGGGACTACTCAGGAGGTGCTTATTGATCGCAGGGAGGAGGAGTTTGTCGTGGGGCGTACTCAGTACGATTCTCCTGAGGTGGATCCCGAGGTGCTTATCCCTGTAGAGCAGGCTCATTCTCTCCGTGTTGGGCATTATTACCCCCTACCTATCGTAGGAGTAGATGGCTTTGATTTATTGGCGCAAGCCCCATTGTCCCGATAGTTATGATAGAGACCCTACAATGGATTAGTCAACTTGCCGAGCGATCGGAGTTGCAATACGAGAGTTGCGAAGAGCTGTGGAGCCTTCTGGGGCGCATAGTTTCGGATCGGCTTGCATCCGCCATTCCCGTTTCTGTAGCGGGGGTCGTGGCGTGGCACGTGCGTAAAGAAATGGAGTACGTTGCTCTTTTGCCCTCGGGGTGTAGGCTTCTCGTTCCTCCCCGATTGCATCTTGAGACCGGTTTAGCCTCAAGTGCTGCCCCCGACGACCTCGAGGAGATACTGCAAGAGTCTTCCCCTTTATCCCCCAAGAGTGTACATGCTTTTTATCAAGCTCTCACCGAGCAGATGTTGCACCATTTGCACAATGGCAATGCTTTCCTTTGGGAAGGAATTGGGTTGTTTGCTGGGGTGGCTCAAGAGGAGTTGGCGTTTACATTTACGCCTTCTGAGCGACTTCTCCAGAGTATCAATAAGCCTTTTGATGCGTTTTCTCCCATTGCCTTGCCTCAAGACAAAGCTTTTGACGACTTGCCTCAGCGTACTATTGAGCAGGAAGAGGAGCTTACAAAAATTCCAGTATACTCTGTCTGTCAGGCTTTCCCAGCCGAAGAGGATGAGGAATCCGCTCCTTCTCCCAACCTTTTGGAGGTAGAGGAGATCGCGTCTAAGGAGGAGAGTGGGGAACCGCTTTTACCCACAGACGAGCTTTTGCCACAGCAAGAAGAGGAGGTTGAGCTCCCCTCCTTGCCGACTTTTCCTCCCGAGCTGCCCTCCATTCCGGAAGAGGAGTCTATGGAACCTTTACCTAAAGAAGAGGAGGAGGCGTACTGCGCATCCGAGAAGTCTGCACCCCCTATCCCTCGCCATCCCCACTCGCAACGTAAGGTGTGGCTTTGGATTGTTCTTCCCTTGTTGTGCCTACTCCTTGTAGGGGGCTACTTTGCCGGAACCAGACTCTTCTCCCGCTCCTCGTCTAAACCCAGTCGAGAAAAAACGGCTGCCGCCCCTCATCGTACAGATCCTACTCCCACAGATTCGGTAGTAGTTGCCCCAGTCCCCGAAGTGGTTGAGGAGGTCTACATCACGATTAAAAAGGGGGATCGCCTTGCCGATTACGCCCGAGAACACTACGGAAATAAGAAGTTTTGGATTTATATCTATCTTGCCAACGAAGAGAAAATCTCTAATCCCGATAATGTACCCATCGGTACAACCCTGAGAGTGCCTCGCCCAGAGGAGTATAACATAGATGCTCAAGCCCCCGAAGCTCTAGCACGAGCCGATAGTCTCATTACCGCAGTGCGTAGTCGTCTCTAAGAGCCTAGAAAAAGTTGTACATTTGCACCTAGAAAGATTGTAAGTAACCCTGAGAAGAAGAAAAAGAAGAATGAGCAATATCTTTGGAAACATCATCCCCAACACTTTTTTTGTGACCAAGGGGAGCGGAGAGAGTGATCTCGAACTCCACGCCGGTAGCTACCATATGGCTCTCTATGATGCCGGTATCTCCGACTATAATATCATGACTTATTCGTCTGTGCTACCTGCAACGGCTCGCCTTGCCACCATGGACGAAGTGGATATGCCCCCCTTTGGCTCAGAAATGAAGACGATTATGTCCGTTTCGCATGGCTATCAAGATGAGTTTGTATCGGCAGGAATTGTCTACGCTTGGATGTACAAAGACGAAAACTTTGATGAGAAAGTAGGAGGACTTGTATGCGAGGTAAACGGACGCTACCGCATTGAGGAACTTGAGTCTCGTCTTATCCGCGTGATTAACGACCTGCATCAGAAAACCTACAGCCAGTACTACCTTGGCGAGCTTACCTTCCTCACAGAGGGTATAACCATTACGAAACGCTATGGAACGGCACTTGCCTCACTCTGTTTTGTAGACTTCGTTCAGCCCTCATCTCCCATGCTAGAGAGCTAATTCTCACCCTTAACTCACAAACAAATAATGAACAAATGCTACGCTTGGGTAGTGCGCTTTGCCTTGCTTTGCGCGCTATCCTTTGTTTTTTTATTCCCCCTTTTTGGGCAACCCTCGGCCTTACGAGCTACGGATCGAATCGTTGTAACCCTATCTCCTCAACCCCTAGAAGGGAATCAAAAAGTTTACTTTTCTATCTCCGAAGGAGACCAAGTCTCCCTTGAGTCCCCCTCCTCTGGCACACTCACGTTGGGAGAGAAAAAGAATCGTAAGCAAGCGGTTTCGTTGGAATTGCCCTCGGGCACTACGTCTTTTTCTCTAGTGGGTTCTCTGCGAGAATTCTTCATCCCGTATAGAGCAAAGGGCGAGAATACCCCTAAGGTAGCGGCTCTTGATCTACAGGGGGCACCTCGTCTTCTTACGCTCAACTGCGCAGGCAATGACATTACCTCCCTTGATGTTTCTAAGAACACCAGCCTTACCTATCTCTTCTGTGACGCCAATCCCATAGCCGAGTTAGACTTATCGGGGTTGCCCAATCTCACTTCGCTCTCGGCTTCGGATCTGAAGCTAAAGAAGTTGGACCTCTCGGCAAATCCTAAAGTCGCAGCCCTAGGGATAGGGGGAAATCCCTTTGGCCAAGACTTCAATCTCTACGCCTATAGCTCCCTGCCCTTGCTCCAGCTTACGTGCGATCGCTTGGGGTTAGAGGAGTTTGATTGCCGTAAATTCCCCAAATTAGAGATGCTCTACATCCATGGGAATAAGCTGAAATCTATGGGAGACCTTCGCCCTCTTCGCTCTTTACTGCACCTCTCCATTGGGGATAATCCTCTTCGCGATTTTGACGAAAACAAGCTACCCCATGGGCGATTGCGCTCGCTTTATTGCTTTGGCTTGGGCATTTCTTCTCTCGATTTGAACGGCTTTACCTATATCAATAAGGTCGACTGTAGCAACAATCAATTGACCCATCTCAGTGTCAATCGTTGCGAAAATCTAGAGGTCTTGCGTTGTGGACGCAATGCACTAACGGAGCTTGATCTGACGTCCCTTTGGCTCAAAGAATTGCAGTGCGACCGCAATCAGCTATCCGCTATCCTCTTGAGTGATAGAGCGAATATGCAAAAGCTCTCTTGCTATGGCAATAGATTGTCTTTGGAGCGCATGGAGCAACTTGTTGAGCGTTTGATTAAGAGTAGCCCTGAGCAGTCCCCGAGAGTTTTTACTCCTTTTACTACTCGAGCAGAGGTACCAGAGGCTAACGTCTGTCCTAAAAGCCTCGTTGACAAGGTGCGTACTGCCGGATGGGAAGTGCGCGTCGTTACCGGTGTAGATGCCCAAGGGAGGGAGATTACAGAAGATTTTGAGGGCTCGCCCATGGCTCTAGAGCCTACACCACAACAATCTGTTTTTCTCTACCCGAATCCTGCCGGAGAGTATCTTTTGGTAGAAAATCTATCTCCAAATACTTGGCTATACCTCTATAATGCATCGGGAGAGTGTGTACAAAAAGAGTTGACAGGAGCATCGGGGAGCCTAAAGTTGCCCCTATCTCACCTACCTGTTGGGAGCTACTTTTTACGCGCTGATGAGGGCGTATTCCCTTTTATTATAGAGAGATAGGGAAAGGGTCTTCTCTGCTTCTAGAGGGACTTCCGAGAATCCCTTTACAGGTCTATTGCTTTGTCTCTTAGGAGATTTAGGGCATTCTACTTCCAACTTTGAATAAAAAAAGAACCCTGCTTCCCAGCGGGGTTCTTTCGTCTTGTTAAACCTAAATCCAATACTATTATGAATAAACCACGGTGCAAATGTACGATAAAATTTGACATGTGCAAGCGTTTGGTAAGAAAAATATCTAGATTCCTTTCTTTTTGACTTTGGTCTATCCGCTTTAAGGGCGAAAGTAGACGTTGTGTTCATAGGAAGCTAAGCTCAGAAAAGGAGACGGGTCTGAAGAAAATTTTCCTTCCCCTTCTATGGGATTAGCCTTGCCTATTCGGGTAGATTTCGGGAGAGTTACTGCGGGTTTAGGCTAGGAGAAATACATCATCCCATTGTGCCGTGTTTTCCCTATTTCCCTACTTTGTGGATTTGTAATTTTTGCCAGTTCGATTTTTAATTCTAACTTTAGCTCGTCGCGCTCAGATCGGGAAGATATTCATCCAGAAAAGCTGCCCATTCGAGAACGTTCGCTTAATTGTTATTAGAAATTAGTTTTATTGTCTAGGTTGTAATGTCCTAGGCTTTAGTGAAAAATGAAGATGAAAAGTAGAGCTTTTTGTATTGCATTTGCATGGGTGTTTTTGCTGAGTACTACTACCCTTTTTGCTCAAGACGCAGCAGGGGCGAAGGGAAAGAACCAGCGTGGCGGTCTCTCAAGATGGCTTACCTCTGTAGTAGATGTTTCTTATGAACGGGGGATTTTATATTCAGATTATCGCCTTGGGCGTACTGCGGCATTGCATACTCAGTTGGATGGATTTCGAGTGCAGTATTCGCTTTTTCCTCACTTTGCAAAAGAGGGAGGAGACTGGTTGGGCTTGTATGTTGCCCTCTCTGAATATACTCGTAGAGCAGAAAATGACCCCTCAAGCCTCTCCTCGCTTTCAGGCTTTTATGGAGGATTGACCACAAAGCTTTATTTGCACAATAGGGGGAAGGTGCGTGTCTCTTGGGTTCAGAATGTAGGAGCAGTTCTTACAAATTTTTCCTTTGGTGTGGGATCGGCCACTCCCTTTACGAAGAGTAAATGGGGCGTTGGGTTACAAGAAGCTGTCAAGTATGATTATATCTTGTCCTCAGGAGCCGCTTTGGGGGTGAAGGCTTATATTGATTATAGTTACCTATTTCGCAATTCCTCCTTCACCGGTTTTGCTGTCAATCCTCAGCATATTACTTCTCTAGGTGTTGCGGCTTCTGTTACTTTCTAGCACTAGTCGTACTTTCCTCTAGGGTAATTCTCTAATTTTAATCCTACGTGGGGAGGGCAAAAATTCTGCTCTCCTCGTTTTTTTGTTTAGGGTAAAATATGCGCCCTCCCTGCCTGGTTTTGAAGGAAAAATTGGGCGAAAAAAGCTTCTGTGCTGGGCAGAACTTTGTACTTTTGCAACCGTAAATAGACTTTGTAAACCTACGGATTGATGAATTTCTACAAGTTATTGGGTTTCGACCCCTCTCGGCACAATCGTCGTACTGAGCTAATGGCTGGTTTTACCACCTTCCTTACGATGAGTTACATCTTGGCGGTAAACCCCGACATTTTAAGTCAAGCGGGGATGGATCAAGGGGCTGTATTTACAGCTACGGCACTTGCTTCTGCCATTGGTACTATCCTGATTGCTTTCCTTGCTAAGCTGCCTTTTGCCCAAGCTCCGAGCATGGGTATCAATGCATTCTTTGCCTTTACACTCGTAAAAGGGATGGGGTATAGTTGGGAAACAGCCCTTGCTGCCGTATTTGTAGAGGGGATTATCTTTATCATTCTCACGGCATTTAATATCCGAGAGCAGATTGTAAAGTGTATCCCGCTCAATCTTCGCTATGCCATTTCTTCGGGGATTGGTATGTTTATTGCCTTTATCGGGCTGAAAAATGCAGGTATAATCGTCTCCAACGAAGCTACATTTGTCACCCTTGGGCAGTTTACTCCTACGGCTATTTTGGCTTGTATCGGGATTGTAGTAAGTGGTGTACTTATTGCCCTCAAGGTGCGTGGAGCCCTCTTTTACGGAATCTTGATCTGCACCCTTATAGGGATCCCTATGGGGGTTACTCAGTTGCCCGATGGTTTTATTCCGGTCTCTATGCCCAAGTCGTTGGATCCTACCTTCCTAAAATTTGACTTCAGTTCGCTCCTTAATATGGACATGGCGCTCACCATCTTTGCCCTTGTCTTTATGGATATATTCAATACGGTGGGAACCCTCATCGGGGCTGCTGCCAAAACGGAGATGATGGATGAGAAGGGGAATGTGCGCCACATCAAGCAGGCAATGATGGCCGATGCTCTTGCTACGAGCGTGGGCGCTGTATTGGGCACCTCCACGGTTACAACTTTTGTGGAGAGTGCATCGGGGATCGCAGAGGGTGGTCGCACGGGGCTTACTTCCTTTACTACGGCAGCTCTTTTCATCTTGGCTCTCTTTTTTGCTCCTCTCTTTTTATTAGTGCCCAGTGCGGCCACCACAGGGGCCTTGGTTATGGTAGGAGTATTTATGTTGGATGCTGTACCCAAGATTGACCTTACAGATGTGTCGGAAGCTCTACCTGCATTCATTACGATGATAACGATGGTGCTTACCTACAACATCGCAGAGGGGATGGCTTTGGGGATGATTTGCTATACCCTAGTGAAGCTATTGAGTGGTCAATGGCGTCAGATTTCCCTCACGCTTGCTATTGTTACAGTGCTGCTTCTCCTGCGCTATATATTCCAGTAAAAGCCTGTAAAAAAGGAGGAAGAGGCCTCTCTTCTTAATAAAATAGGGTGCAAATGTTTGTCGGTTGTGGAATTATATCTACCTTTGCAGTCGCGTGTATGGAGAGGGGCTCCTAAGAAGACGCTTCCCCTTGCACACTTAGGATAGTAGAATAACAACATAAGATAGAAGTATAAAAGTAATATTGTAGACTATGATTATAGTTCCAATCAAAGAGGGTGATAACATCGAGCGCGCGTTGAAGCGTTACAAGAAGAAGTTTGACAAGACTGGTTCAGTTCGTGAGCTGAGAAGACGTCAGGCTTTTATCAAGCCCTCCGAAGTGAAGCGCAAGAAGATGGAAAAAGCCATCTACGTGCAGGCACTTCGTCAGGCAGAAGAGCAATAAACATAGGCTCCAAAGAACTACCGGCTCTTATTTTTTAGGAGCTTGGAGGAAGAGAGGGGAAGGAATGCTTCCGATCCTTTCTTGAATGGGATTCTTGGTGGCAGAGCCTTTTGACCTTTAGCTCTAGGGCGAGTTGTAAGATGCCATGTTGAGCTAAAACTTAATTGCCTCGCCTCTCTTTTTTAGTATGTGACTTAGCGTTGCTTCCCTCTTTTGTGTGGGGAGCAACGTTTCTTTTTTAGGAGCCTATGCCTCATTCGAGTATAGAACGTTTCCTTAGCTACCTCCGCTACGAGCGCAATCAGTCGGAGCATACGGTTGCAGCATATGAGTTGGATTTGCAACAGTATGTACGGTATGTGGAGGAGGTGCTAGGTGAGGAGTTTGTCCCCAGCGACGGGGATAGAGATCTGATCCGAGGTTTCTTGTCGTCTCTAATAGAGCAGGGGCGGAAGAGAAGTTCCGTGCATCGCAAACTGAGTTCTCTCAAGAGTTACTATCGTTACCTCGTAAAGATAGGTTTTTTGGAGCAGAGCCCTGCTCGCTTGGTACGTGGCCCGCGAGGGGAGAGCCCGTTGCCTGCAGTGCTCTCGGAGCAAGAGATTAGTAACTTGCTTTATGCGCAAGAGGTAGACAAAGACGATTTTGTCGCTCTACGGAATCAATTGATCCTAGAGATGTTCTACGAGACGGGCATGCGTAGAAGTGAATTGGTAGGGCTTTTGGAGGGGGGCGTTGATTTGTCTTCGAGGGTACTACGTGTTTTTGGTAAGGGGCGGAAGGAGCGAATAATCCCCTTCGGGGATCGTCTTGCCGCTCGTATCTCAGAATATCTTGCACTCAAGCACCAAAAGGTAGGCTTATCTCAGATTTTTTTTGTTTCTTTGGGTAACCAACCTCTTAGCGGAGAGGTGGTGTATCAGACTGTACACGAGCGGTTGCAATCTATTCCCGGTTTGGCACGTCGAGGTCCTCACGTGTTAAGGCATACATTTGCCACGGCTATGCTCAACAATGGAGCGCAGCTAATGGCGGTAAAGGAGCTTTTGGGGCATAAAAGCGTGGCTACAACGGTACTATATACACACACTTCGCTAGCAGAGTTGCAACAGATGTATAACGCTCATCCACGAGCATCAAAGAAGAAGTCTATTATGGAAGTTAGGATTCAATCAGTACATTTTACCGCTACTACGGCATTAGAAGAGTTTGTACAAAAGAAGCTCGATCGTTTGGATCGTCTCTATGGAGGTGTAGTTAAAGCTGAGGTGGTGCTAAAGGTTGCCAAGGGAGGCGAAGATAAGAATAAGGAGGCTTCGATTCGTTTGGAAGTACCCGGTCCCGACCTTTTTGCGGAGAAGCAGGCTTCTAGTTTTGAGGAGGCTGTGGATTTGGCTGTAGACGCTCTTAAACGTCAAATCGAAAAGATAAAGGATCAGCATTAAGTATAGCCTTCAGTCTTAGTCGAGGTGCATTCTCCCGATGTCTCTATTGAGGGACGAGGTGGTGTTGCACCGGAGAGGGAAAATCTGGAGGCTGTCTTTGAGACTTTCTTTCCCCTTCTGATATTGAGGATTCAAGATATTTGTGACATAGATTGAGGGGGCTTTTGCCTCGATACCGCGGGAGGGCGTTTACTTACTGGAGTAAGCCTTCCCGTTTTGTATGCCCGCTCTTTCCCCCGAAGGGCGGAAGCGGAGGAGGTTGCTCCTTCTAAGTCAGACCTTAAAATCGAGCAAGAGATTGCGACAACCTCTCGGAATGTCTCCTATAAAAAAGACCTAGAAAGAGACATGTATGCCATCCCCATTCGGATGGTTTTGACTAACCTGAACCCCCATGCTGAGCATCCCTTCCCAAAGTCTATAGCCTAATTCCCTGTAGTACGGAAGAGGTCTCTTTTGAAAAAATCCCTAACTTTGCACAGGAATGAATAACATAAAATGTATATGAAATTTACAGCAAAGATTCTATTTGGAGGTCTTTTTATGGGTGCTTTGTTGTCGGCTTGTCATACTTCGTCTCCCAATAAGGGAAAGACCACAACCTCTAGTGCAGACTCTGCCTACCTCTCTTTCTCCTTAGACTGTCCTCAAGGGGTATTGCGCGACGGGAGTGAAGATCCTATCCATCAGGTTCGTTGTTTTTCTCTTTACATCTTCGATGGGGATAAGCCCGAGAGCAAATTGTTCGGGATTAAGAAGCTGGAGGGAAACATGGCTTCACCAACACCCATCAAACTCATTCGCAAAGAGTGCTACATTCTCTCCTTTGTCAATGTTACAGAAACGTTGGAAAGAAAGTTGCAAGGCTACACGCAACTCAAAGATTTTCGTGAAGCTATTAAGGGCGATATCTCCTATCTGGCGGATGTGGATGGGAGTAAAATTCATAGTATTGCCATGTCTCCCGTAAGCAGTGCTCCCTGCCACGTTACAGAAGACCAGTTCAGTGAAACAATAGAGGGGCTGGTCGGGAAAACACCTTGTAAGCTAGAGGTGGAGCCGATGCTTGCTCGAGTTTTCGCTTACGGCACGCCCCGTGTAGCAAATGGTGAGGTCCTCTTGCTGGATGGGGAAATCGGCTTTCGTACGATATATTTCTCTCAAGAGTTTGACTTAATCCGCCGGACCAAACTAGAGGGAGAGGAGCAGCCTCTTGCCCAAGACTATGCTTATAGCCCCGGTTATGAGGCTTTAAGGGATCAGGAGGCCAGCTCTCTGACCGCTGAGTTTATCGGGAAATATCGCGTAGCTCCCAATCCGGTATTGTTTTATGCTCCCGTAGGGAAGGAGCGCAATAGTGCGGATCTATCCGACAAGAAGCTATATGTAAAGGAGACGACTTGCCCGCCTAATCAGTATCTTGTTTCCCTTGTTCCCCATATCATTGTAAGGGCAAAGGTGGTACCAAAGATCCTGAAAGACGGGCTAGCCCCAGGCGAGGGGTGGATCCGTTATAAGGGAGGAGTGATGAAGGAGAGCGTATTTGCAGCTCTTGTGCAAGAGGTACTGAAAAACGTAGATGCCTATAATAACCCGGTAGATGGGATGCCTTCTAGCTTCTTGGAGGCCTTGAAGCAGGGATTGAAAGACTCGAAAAAGAAAGGTTTGATCACAGCTCGCAAAGCCTCCTTTACCATTAATGAGATACAATTCTATCACCAGTCTTACAATTATTACCTTCTCCCGATTCGCCATTTCGGGCAAACAGAAGCGCCTTTGTGGAACTCCTTCGGGCGTTACGGAGTGGTGAGAAATAACGAATACGCCATCCATCTGAAGACTATTCTTGGCTTTGGGAGCAACCTTTTCCCTGACAAGCTGACTGCAGATCGCATAGCCGAAAAATCGTCTCTCTCCTTTACCCTCACAGTTAAGGAGCTCTCTTCGCATACAATTGAGGCTGATTTGGAGTAAAATCTCTCCCTAATCATCGATCCGGTGCAGCCCTAGATCTTTTCTGATTTAGGGCTGTTTTGTTTTCGTTCTTCCCCTGAAACTCTAGGAAAATTAGCCTTAAAGTGCTCAAGGAGAGCAGACTGCATTTTTGTGCCTAGAGGGGGAGTGGGGAGGTGTGTCCATCTAAATGCCATTATATGCATATCTTTGTTACCGAAAAATGCCAGCCAATAATGGGCTGGGAGTTTAAACTAAAAGATGATATAGAGATGAAGACATTTCGTTACACTTGGCTTGTGGCAACTTTGCTAGTTGTAGGACTTCTTGCCTCTTGTAGCCCTAAGGGCGCTAAGAAATTACTCGAGACGATCCCTCAAGAGAGCCTATTTGTGGGCTATTGCAACGGGGCAGATTTGATCAAAAAGGGGAACTTTGAAAAATATCTCCCCAAAGATGCTACCATAGATGAGGAGTTTAGCCTTATGATGGATTTGGCCAAATCAATAAAGTTGCACGACCTTTTCTTCTTTATCACTCCGGAAAAGAATCTTACTTTTACCTTTTTCGTAAAAGACTTCAAGCAGTTTAGAGAAGCCTCTTCTAAGTTGGGCTATGGCGAACAAGGAGAGGAAAAAGATGGGTATTGGATTGCCTCTAATAATAATTCCACGATTGTAAGTAATAAAAAACAGGTCTGGATTATCTCCAACGACATGGGGTTGGATCCTCTTGAGGCCGTCAAGAAATATGTAGAAATAAAGCCCGAGAAGAATGCTAATACCATACCGCACATCAGCGATATCTATGCTAAAGATGCCGGTATGTATATGAATTATGCTCTTATTACTGACCTAGAAGAACTTCGCGGTCTGAACTTTAACCACAACTATGCAGCGGACCAAGATATAGATTGGCGAGACTGGGAAGAGGATTTGGAAGAACTCTCTAAAGAGGGGGTAGACCAAGATGAGGTAGAAGCCATTGAGGAAGAAGCTCCTCAAACCATGGACCTTGAAAAAGCGCTCCCCATGCTCAAAGAGCAAAAGGACATGCGTGTAATTGCCACCATCTCTTTTGAGAAAAAAGAAATCAGGAGCGAAATCAAACTTTATGATCCAGAGGGGAAGCCCTACACCAGTCCTTTTATGAGTGATGTTAAGGTGACAAAGGAACTTCTTGCCAACTTCCCAAAGGATGTCGCACTTATTGCTGTTTCGTCTCTTGGAGAGAAAGCCTTAGACGCAGTGTGCCAGGCATTGGCTCTTACAAGTGCATCGGAATCTGAGGCTCTCTTGGCGAAGCAGGTTATTTGCCGTCTTGGGGGAGAAATAGCCGCAGGTGTAAAGTTGCCAAGCTCAATCATGGATTGGGATTCTGCCCCTGAGTACATGTTGCTCGCTCAGAGCAAGAATAGCGCCGAACTTCTCCTGCATTTGGATACCCTCTTGTGTCAAGGGACCGGGATGAAGAGTTCGCAAAATAATGGAGTGTATCACCTAGATGAAGACTTCTTTAATAGTGACAATGGTGCTTACTATGGGACTCTAAACAACTACGTATACTACCGAAATGCACCTTTTGTTCAGCCCAAAGAGAGTGCTCTTGAGAACAAGTATATTGCCTCTTTTGTGGGGAGTTATGGGGGATTGTTCGTTGATTTGTCTTCCCAATCTTCTCTAAGCACGCTTGTAAAGCAATTTACAGAGTATAGTTTGGATGGATACCTAATGGTGCATATGTCTTCTCCGCACGAATCTACTATCGTCTTCCGCAACGATGCTGCCGAGGGGGATAATATTCTAGAAGGATTCGTAAAACGCATGCTCCAAGCATAAGCAAAGTGCAAACAATTACCTTACAAGATACCCTGCCTTGTGTCTTCTCGGCAGAGCCACCTTTCCGGTCGGAGGTCTGGCTTCAGCCTGGGCTAGATCTAAAGCAGGGTGTCTTCTATCTTGTGTCGGCGGAGAGCGGAGCCGGCAAGTCGTCGCTGTGTGCCTATATCTGTGGTTACAGACGCGACTATAAGGGCTCGATTCTCTTTGATGGAAGGGATATAAACTCCCTTACCGTGAAAGATTGGTGTAGGATAAGAAGGGAGGAAATTGCCTATTTACCCCAAGATTTGGCGTTGTTCCCTGAGCTTTCGGCAGCGGACAATGTATTCCTCAAAAACCGACTTACCCATTACAAGTCCAAAGAGGAAATAGCTCGACTTTTCGATACCCTTGGGCTTAAAGACAAATGGGATAGCCCTGTAAGTAAGTTGTCCGTGGGGCAGCAGCAGCGTGTGGCCATAATACGTCTACTTTGCCAAGCATGCCAATTCTATCTTATGGATGAGCCTGTGAGCCACTTAGATGAAGAGAATAATAGGATCGTCGCAGAGCTTGTTCGGGAAGAGGCGAAAAAGCAGGGCGCGGCTGTTATATCTACCTCTGTCGGTAATCCTTTACTCCTCGATTATACGCATACACTCAAGCTATGAACCGTAATCTATTAGGGAAGCTCTTACGTAAAAACGTAAGTGCAGGACAATTGATCGGCTTTGCTCTTGCTAACGTGATAGGGCTATGTATCGTGATGATAGGGCTGCAGTTTTATGCTGATGTGCGCACTGTTTTCTCTAGTGAGGATAGCTTTATCAATAAGGATTATCTGGTGCTCACCAAAAAGGTAGGGGGATTAGATGCCGTAGGCGGCCTTTTCTCGAGGGGGAATAGCAAGACCGGGGTGTTTGCATCCAAGGAGATAGCGCAGCTCTCATCCCAGCCCTGGGTGCGTAAGTTAGGCACTTTCTCATCCTCCAAATACAATGTGACGGCTATTGTTGCTCAGCCGGGGCAGGGAGGCTTGGAGACACAAATGTTTTTCGAATCCATGCCCGAGGAGTTCCTCGATGTAGAGGGGGCAGCTTGGCATTTCGATCCGGTTCAGCCTCAAGAGGTGCCGGTTATCATCCCGAAAGATTATCTAGCTCTCTACAACTTTGGGTTTGCCTCATCGCAAGGCTTGCCACGCGTTAGCGAAGGAATGGTGGGGTTAATCCCGATTCAATTTTATCTGACGGGGAGTGAGGGACAGAGCTTGAGCGTTACGGGACATATCGTGGGTTTTTCTAGTCGTATCAACACAATAATAGTGCCGGAGAGCTTTATGGAGTGGAGTAGTAGGCAGTTGGGGACATACTCTTCTGCAAACGAAGTAAGCCGAATAATCCTAGAGGTCTCTCAGCCCGGGGATGCAAAGGTGGAGCAATACCTCAATGCACATAATTATGAGGTGGCAGGAGATAAAATGAATAGGAACAAAGCAAACTACCTCCTAACCATTAGTCTCGTTATTGTGCTCGCTGTGGGACTTCTTATCTCCACGTTGTCGTTTTTTATCCTCACTTTGAGCATCCATTTGCTCCTGCAGAAGAATACAGAGAAGCTGCGTATTTTACTTCTATTGGGGTACTCTCCTTTTGAGGTTGCTCTCCCCTATGAGAGGCTTGTTTCTTTAGTGAATCTTACTGTTTACATTCTTGCTACGGGCGTGCTTTTTTTTGTGCGTAATCTATACCTTCCGAGGTTAGATGGACTTGCAACTCCCGGCAGTATATTCTCGTCTCTCGGTCTAGGTTTAATCATCATTCTTCTTATCTCTGCGGGGAATATCATTGCTATCAGACGCTTCATGAGGCGCCTTAGGTACCTATGACTTTCTCAGAATCGAAATTTGCAAAGAAGTTTTTTTCGCTAGAAGTTTGGTGATTTCTGATTTTGTGTGTACCTTTGTCCTCGATTCTTGAATGCCCTCCTGTGGATTGGTGTGTTTACAAGAGAATGTGGATCGTCCTTCCCACTCAGAGGAGTGATAGTGGATAAGGGATGATGCGCTATAGACGGAGGGGCAGTTACCAGAGTGGCCAAATGGGGCTGACTGTAACTCAGCTGGCTTACGCCTTCGGTGGTTCGAATCCATCACTGCCCACTCTCGAAGAGTGTAAATATAAGTCTCATTACGACTATAAGATGCCTGTGTAGCTCAGCGGTAGAGCACTTCCTTGGTAAGGAAGAGGTCCCGGGTTCAAGTCCCGGCACCGGCTCTCTGGAGTAGGGCAAAGAGATCGTTGTGTTGCTCAAATGAGAGAGTGCGCAATCTCCAAAGTAAGATCAATAAGAATATAAATTGCTATGGCAAAAGAACATTTCAACAGAACGAAACCGCATGTAAACATCGGTACTATTGGTCACGTAGACCACGGTAAGACTACTCTTACGGCAGCTATTACAAAGGTACTTGCTGATGCAGGTCTTACAGAAGCTCGCTCGTTTGATTCAATTGACAACGCTCCTGAAGAAAAGGAACGTGGTATTACCATTAATACTTCACACGTTGAGTACGAAACAGCTAATCGTCACTATGCACACGTAGACTGCCCGGGTCACGCCGACTACGTTAAGAACATGGTAACGGGTGCTGCTCAGATGGACGGTGCTATCATCGTAGTTGCTGCTACTGATGGTCCTATGCCTCAGACTCGTGAGCACGTGCTTCTCGCTCGTCAGGTAAACGTTCCTCGTATCGTTGTGTTCTTGAACAAGTGTGACCTCGTTGAAGACGAAGAAATGCTTGAACTCGTAGAAATGGACATGCGTGAGCTTCTCAGCTTCTATGACTACGATGGCGATAATACTCCTATCATCCGTGGTTCTGCTCTTGGTGCCCTCAATGGAGATCCTACGTGGGTTGCTAAGGTTATGGAACTTATGGAAGCTGTAGATACTTGGATTCCTCTGCCTCCTCGTGATGTGGATAAACCATTCCTTATGCCTGTGGAAGACGTGTTCTCTATCACAGGTCGTGGTACTGTAGCTACGGGTCGTATCGAAACCGGTGTTATTCACGTGAATGACGAAGTTCAGATGATCGGTCTCGGTGCTGAAGGTAAGAAGACTGTTGTTACAGGTGTGGAAATGTTCCGCAAGCTCCTCGATCAGGGTGAAGCTGGTGACAACGTAGGTCTCCTCCTCCGTGGTGTGGATAAGGATGAAATCAAGCGTGGTATGGTACTCGCTCACCCCGGACAGGTTAAGCCTCACGACCACTTCAAGGCTGAGGTTTATATCTTGAAGAAAGAAGAAGGTGGTCGCCACACTCCTTTCATGCGCCACTATCGTCCTCAGTTCTATATCCGTACCCTTGACGTTACGGGTGAAATCAACCTCCCCGAAGGCGTTGATATGGTAATGCCTGGTGACAACGTGACGATTGACGTTAAGCTCATCGCTCCTGTAGCATGTAGCGTAGGTCTCCGCTTCGCTATCCGTGAAGGTGGTCGTACGGTAGGTGCAGGTCAGATTACAGAACTTATCGAAGACTAATTCTTTCTCCTCTTTTGGCTCTCTTTAGAAGAGCGTAGAGGATGTACATAATAAGAAGGGCACTTATCCTTTTGAGTGATCTCTTAAGACTCTCGATGGAGGAGGGTGCCCTTCTTTTTAAGGATACGGGTTTAGCTCAGTTGGTAGAGCACTGGTCTCCAAAACCAGGTGTCGGGAGTTCGAGCCTCTCAACCCGTGCTAATATCGTAGTATATGAAGTTTTTTAGCAAGATCGGAAAGGCCTTCAAAGATTCTTACAATGAATTGGCACACAAGGTGTCTTGGCCTACCAGAAGTGAACTGACAAACAGTGCGGTAGTGGTTATGATTGCCTCCGTGATTATTGCTGTCTGTATCTTTGCTGTTGATACGGTATTCAACTTCGGGATGGAGCAGATCTACAAGTTGATTATCTAATCAGAGTGGATTAAAGCGATAAGGCAGAGCATTCGTGCTGTGTAAGTTTATTGTTGTATGATTGAAGAAAGTAACGAGAAGCGCTTTTATGTGCTTCGTGCTATATCTGGGAAAGAGAAGAAGGTAAAAGAGACAATCGAGCGTGAGATGTCTCTCCCAGAGCCTTCTACAATTTCTCAGAGGGTGTTTCGGGTTGTAGTGCCAACCGAGAAGGTGATGACGCAGCGTAAGACCAAAAAGGTCATTATAGAGCGTCCTTATCTCTCAGGTTATGTGCTTATTGAGTGCATGATGAGTCAGTTGCTTATCAATGCTCTTCGCGACTTGCCCGACGTTATTGGCTTCCTTGGTAACGACAAACCCAGCCCTCTCAGTTTAGCCGAAGTGGAGAAACTCCTCCATGAGGTGGATACGACGAACGAAGGTCCCGATGTTGTGGATATGCAGTTCGTGCTGGGAGAGAGCGTAAAGATTATAGATGGAGCCTTTGTGGGCTTCTCTGCTACGATAGAAGAGATATTATCAGAAAAGAAAAAGCTCAAGGTGATGGTGAAGATTTTCGGTAGAAAGACTCCACTAGAGCTTGGCTACGCACAAGTTGAAAAAGAGTAATCTGTTACGAGTATTTGCTCTCTAGAGTCTATTGCCCTTGAGCTTCCAACAAGGAGATAGAATCTACTAGCAACGTGTGCAAAACTGTTTTATTCATAGATAAGACATTAAGACAATGGCAAAAGAAATTGCAGGACAAATCAAATTGCAAATTAAAGGTGGGGCTGCAAATCCTTCACCTCCTGTTGGCCCAGCACTTGGTGCCAAGGGGATTAACATCATGGAGTTTTGTAAGCAATTCAATGCCAGAACGCAAGACAAGGCCGGTAAGGTACTCCCTGTAGTAATTACTTACTATGCCGACAAGTCTTTCGACTTTATCGTTAAGACTCCTCCTGTGGCTGTACAACTCCTTGAAGTCTCCAAGGCTAAGACGGGTAGTGCGGAGCCTAACCGAAACAAGGTGGCTGAGATCACTTGGGAGCAGGTTAAGACGATAGCCCAAGACAAGATGACAGACCTAAACTGCTTCTCTATTGAGGCTGCCATGCGTATGGTTGCCGGTACAGCTCGCAGTATGGGTATTGCTATCAAAGGTGATTTTCCCGAACAACTATAAGATTCAATTGTAAGACATGAGTAAACTAAGCAAAAAGCAAAAGTTGGCTGCCGAGAAGATTGAACCCGGGAAGCTCTATACCCTTGATGAGGCATCATCATTGGTTAAGGAGATCACTTTCACGAAGTTCAATGCCTCCGTGGACATTGATATTCGTCTTGGTGTAGATCCTCGTAAGGCTAATCAAATGGTGCGTGGGGTGGTAACTCTCCCTCATGGTACCGGTAAAGAAGTACGCGTTCTAGCGTTGTGTACACCCGACAAGGAAGCCGAAGCACAAGCTGCTGGTGCCGACTATGTTGGACTCGATGAATATATTGATAAGATCAAGGGTGGCTGGACAGACATCGACGTGATCATCACAATGCCCTCTGTAATGGGTAAGATTGGTGCTCTCGGTCGTGTACTTGGTCCCCGCGGTTTGATGCCAAACCCTAAGAGTGGTACAGTAACGAACGAGATTGGTAATGCTGTACGCGAAGTGAAAGCAGGGAAGATCGATTTTAAGGTAGACAAGAGCGGTATCATTCATACCTCTGTAGGTAAGGTGTCTTTCACCCCCGAACAGATTAAGGATAATGCACGCGAGTTTATCAATACGATCATTCGTCTCAAGCCATCCTCCGCTAAGGGTACCTATCTCAAGAGCATTCATATCTCTAGCACGATGAGTGCTGGTATCAAGATCGATCCTAAATCAGTAGACCTTTAATAAGAGATTCTAAAGATGAGAAAGGAAGTAAAAGGTACCGTAGTTGAGAAGCTCTCAGACTATTTGGCTCAATATCCCCACTTTTATCTTGCAGACATCGAAGCTCTTGATGCTGTGAAAACTGCTGAGCTCCGTGCTGTATGTAATAAAGAAAACGTTAAGCTTGTCGTAGTTAAGAACACCCTTATGCGCAAGGCCCTCGCTGAAAGCGAGACTGACTTTGCAGAGCTATATGGTGCGCTCAAGGGCAATACTTGTGTAATGTTTACGCAGAATGCTAATGCACCTGCTCGCATTATCAAGGAGTTTGCTAAGGCTAATAAAGAACTCGGTAAGCCCGCTCTCAAGGCTGCTTATGCACAAGAAAGCATCTACCTTGGTCCTGAGAATCTCGAAGCTCTTGTTTCTATCAAGAGCAAAGAAGAGCTCGTGGCAGAAGTGCTTGCCCTCTTGCAGTCGCCTGCTAAGAACCTGATCTCGGCACTCCAGGGTGCTGGTCAGACGATCCATGGTGTTCTTAAAACCTTGGAAGAAAGATAAGTAATAACAAAGAAATCAACGAATAATCCATTCATACTACAATGGCAGATATTAAAGCAATTGCTGAAACCCTCGTTAACCTTACTGTAAAAGAAGTAAGTGAATTGGCTAACGTTCTTAAGGAAGAATACGGTATCGAACCCGCTGCCGCTGCTGTAGCTGTAGCTGCTGCTCCCGGTGCTGCTGGTGCTGCTGAAGCTGAAGAAAAGACCTCGTTCGACGTGGTTCTTAAGAGCTTCGGTTCTGCTAAGCTCCAAGTTGTTAAGGCTGTAAAGGAACACTGCGGTCTTGGCCTCAAGGAAGCTAAAGATATCGTAGATGCTGCTCCTGCTACCCTCAAAGAAGGTGTAGACAAGGCTACTGCTGATGCAATGAAGGCTGCTCTCGAAGAAGCTGGTGCAGAAGTAGAATTGAAGTAATCCCCCTTACTGCCTGATTATCAGGTAATCAATGGTTGAGAACCCTGCTTGCAGGAGTTCTCGACCTTTTCTTGTCTTTTTCCACCTACTCGTAGAGAATCAATAATCTAGCAACAGATGGCTAATACTACTGATACTATCAGAGAGAATTTTTCCAAGATACAGAATACATTGCCCTATCCCGATTTCTTGGAAGTGCAGCTTAAGTCGTTTCAAGACTTCTTCCAGCTGCAGACTGCTACAGAATGCAGAAAACAAGAAGGGTTGTACAAGGTATTTGCCGAAAACTTTCCTATAAAAGACACACGCAATAGCTTCACTCTCGAGTTTATAGACTATTGTGTAGACCCTCCTAAGTATTCTATCGAGGAGTGTATTAGCCGAGGGCTCACTTACAGTGTTCCCCTTAAAGCAAAACTCAAGCTCTCTTGTAATGACCCTGAGCACGTAGACTTCGAGACGCAAGTCAAGGACGTGTATCTCGGGCCTATCCCCTATATGACACCGAGTGGCACCTTTGTGATCAATGGTGCAGAGCGTGTAGTGGTATCTCAGCTTCACCGCTCTCCCGGTGTTTTCTTTAGCTCCAGTATCCTCCCCTCGGGAGTGCGTACCTTCTCGGCTCGTATCATCCCCTTCCGCGGAACTTGGATCGAAATTGCAACCGACCCCAACAACGTTCTCTATGCTTACATAGATCGTAAGAAGAAAGTGCCCGTAGCTACTCTTTTGCGTGCTATTGGCTATAGCTCCGACCGTGATATCTGGAGTGCCTTTGGGATTGGAGAGGTTGTAGAAACCTCAAAACTTCAGAACTATATCGGACGACGCGTGGCAGAGCGTATTGGCGTCCGCAACTTAGAAGAAGAGTCTCTGGATGCCGCTGCCGGAGAAGTAACGGCGCAGATGCGTTACGAACTTCGAGTGGAAAGAGACACGCTCCTTACCGAAGAGGTCGTGGAAGAGATCCAGAAGTTGCAGGAAGAGCGACTCACCATTCCCGACGTATTGCTCTTTAAGGAGTCTGATAATAGCAATGTTATCAATCTGCTTGTACAGACCTTGAGTAAGGATAGCACGATCTCCGAAGTTGAAGCTTGGAGACAGTTCTACCTCATCCAGCGCAGTGTAATCGCTCCGGATGACCTTACGGCTAAGGAATCTTTCAATAATCTATTCTTCTCGGATAAGCGTTACGATCTTGGGGATGTGGGGCGTTACCGCATCAATTCGAAGCTCAATTTGGATGTTGATCCCGACGTTCGTGTGCTTACCAAAGAGGATATTGTTTCGATTGTTAACCACCTTTTGTTGTTAGCAACAACGGGTGCTAACGTTGATGATATTGACCACCTTTCTAATCGTCGTGTTCGTACGGTGGGTGAGCAGCTTGCCGCCCAATTCGGAGTAGGACTAGCCCGTATGGCTCGTACCGTTCGTGAACGTATGAATGTGCGAGATAATGAAGTGTTTGGTCCTACAGACCTTGTTAATGCCAAGACTATTAGCTCGGTAGTAAGTTCGTTCTTTGGTACCAATCAGCTCTCTCAGTTCATGGACCAAACGAACCCGCTTGCTGAGATTACTCATAAGCGTCGTCTCTCCGCTCTTGGACCTGGCGGTCTTACTCGAGAGCGCGCAGGCTTTGCCGTTCGAGACGTTCACTATACTCACTATGGACGTTTGTGTCCTATTGAGACTCCGGAAGGTCCGAACATCGGTCTTATCTCCTCTCTTTGTGTTTATGCCAAGGTCAATAGTCTTGGATTCATAGAGACGCCCTATCGTGCCGTTAAGGATGGAAAAGTTGATTTCTCGGACGAAGGGCTTAAGTACTACACGGCAGAGGAAGAAGAAGAAATGAACGTTGCTCAGGGTAATGCACCGCTTAATCCTGATGGAACGTTTGTTCGCGACAAAGTAAAGTCACGCTACGCTGCGGACTTCCCCATCGTTGCTCCTAATCAGGTGCACCTGATGGACGTTTCTCCTTCACAGATCGCCTCTATTGCTGCTTCGTTAATTCCTTTCTTGGAGCACGACGACGCCAACCGTGCTCTCATGGGATCTAACATGATGCGCCAGGCAGTGCCCCTCATCCAGCCCGAGGCGCCTATCGTAGGTACCGGGGTGGAAGGCAAATTGGTTCGCGACTCTCGTACCCAAGTTATGGCAGAAGGAGCCGGCGAGGTTATCTACGTGGATGCAGATCAAATCAAGGTTCGTTACGACAAGACCGATGAGGAGCTTTTCGTTAGCTTTGAAGAACCTGTTGTTACCTATCCTCTCCCCAAATATCGCAAGACGAACCAGAGTACAACGATTGACCTCAAGCCTATCTGTCGCAAGGGCGATCGTGTAGAAAAGGGAGATATCCTCACCGAGGGCTATGCAACTCAGAACGGAGAATTGGCTCTTGGGCGCAATATCCTTGTTGCTTACATGCCTTGGAAGGGATACAACTACGAGGATGCTATTGTGCTTAACGAGCGTATCGTGCGCGAAGATTTCTTCACCTCGGTACACGTAGAAGAGCAACAACTCGAAGTGCGTGAGACCAAACGAGGACTCGAAGAACTTACGAGCGACATCCCCAACGTGAGCGAAGATGCAACGAAAGATTTGGCAGAAAACGGGATCGTGCGCATTGGTGCGCACATTGTTCCCGGGGACATTCTCGTGGGTAAGATAACCCCCAAGGGCGAATCTGATCCCACACCAGAAGAGCGTCTTCTCCGTGCCATCTTTGGTGACAAGGCGAGCGATGTAAAGGATGCTTCCCTCAAAGCTTCTCCCTCATTGCGCGGGGTCGTTATTGATACCAAGCTCTTCTCCAAGAATTTGGATAAGAAGCGCAAGGACATCAAAGAGATCACAGAGCGTATCGAAGGTGAGTACAGCAAAAAGAAAGAACAGCTTCGTAAAGTATTTATTGATAAGTTGCTCAAGCTCACCGATGGGCATACTTCCAATCTTGTAGAGGACTTCGCTTCTCTTGAGATCATTGCTGCCGGTAAGAAGTTTAACCGCACCATGCTCGAAAGTATTGACGAGTATAGCAACATTAAGAGCAGTAACTGGACAGAAGACGCCCATACAAACGAACTTATCACAACCCTTATCGCTAATTACATCCGTAAGGATAAGGAGTTGGAAGCAGAGTTCCGTCGTCGTATTCAAGACGAAACAATCGGAGACGAACTTGCCAGCGGCATCGTACAAACTGCTAAGGTTTATATCGCCAAGAAGCGTAAGATCCAAGTGGGAGACAAGATGGCAGGGCGCCATGGTAATAAGGGTATTGTATCTAAGATTGTACGTCAAGAAGACATGCCTTTCCTCGAAGATGGTACTCCGGTGGACATCTGTCTTAACCCTCTAGGGGTGCCCTCTCGTATGAACCTTGGTCAGCTCTTCGAGGCTGTGTTGGCTCGTGCCGGACGTAAGTTGGGCAAGCGCTTTGCTTCTCCTGTGTTTGATGGGGCTTCACCCGAAGACATTGAAGAGTACATTAAGGAGGCTGGGATTGATCCCGGAGCTAAGACGCAGCTCTACGATGGTGGTACGGGAGAGCCCTTCAAGCAACGTGCTACGGTAGGGGTAACTTACTTCTTGAAGTTAGGCCACATGGTCGACGACAAGATGCACGCTCGCTCTATTGGTCCCTACTCTTTGGTTACACAACAACCTCTTGGGGGTAAGGCCCAATTCGGGGGACAGCGTTTCGGAGAAATGGAAGTTTGGGCCCTTGAAGCCTTTGGTGCAGCCCACATTCTACAAGAAATTCTCACGATTAAGAGTGACGATACAATCGGTCGCTCACGTGCCTATGAGGCAATCGTAAAGGGAACTCCTATGCCTACTCCCGGCATTCCCGAGTCTCTCAATGTGTTGATGAACGAGCTAAAAGGTCTCGGTTTGAGCCTTACTCTGGATTAATCTAAACGCTCAACGTTTCTATATATATGGCTTTTAGAAAGGATAATAAGTTAAAGACAAACTTCTCCAAGATCAGAGTGTCATTGGCATCTCCTGAGCAGATTCTGGAGAACTCTTATGGGGAAGTCACAAAGCACGAAACGGTAAGTTACCGCACGCTCAAGCCCGAGCGTGATGGACTTTACTGTGAGCGTATCTTTGGTCCGGTAAAAGATTACGAATGCCATTGTGGTAAGTACAAAGGCAATAAGTACCGTGGAATTACTTGCGACCGATGCGGTGTAGAGGTGACCCAAAAGATGGTTCGCCGTGAGCGTATGGGGCATATTGCCCTCAAGGTGCCCGTGGTACATGTTTGGTACTCTCGCTCCATCCCCAATAAAATTGCGTATCTACTAGGGTTCTCTTCCAAGGAACTTGAGTCTATCATTTACTACGATCGTTATGTAGTAATACAGCCAGGTGTTTTTGTCGTCCCCGAAGGAGAAACCCCCGAGTCTCATCCGGTTAATTCGCAAGAATGTCCCAAATATCTAGAAGCAAAGCAGCTTCTAAAGAATGAGCATTACGAGCAGTTCTGCGATCGTATCTACGAGGACTTCCCTGGCAATGACAGCTTGGAGAACTCAGATCCGAATAAGTTTATCGCAAAGTCGGGTGCCGAGGCTATCTACGATTTGCTGGCCAATATCGACCTTGATGCCCTCGCAGACGAACTTCGCAATATAGCACAAACGGCAACTTCTCAGCAGAAGAAAGCTGAGGCTCTCAAGCGTCTTCCCGTGGTGGAAGCCTTCCGCGCTTCGGCAGGAATCAACCGTCCGGAGTGGATGGTGCTCAAGGTAATTCCTGTAATTCCTCCCGATCTTCGTCCTCTTATGCCTTTGGATGGAGGGCGTTTTGCCACCTCAGATCTCAACGACCTTTACATACGAGTGATCACGCGAAACAATCGTTTGGGACGTATGATTGAGGCAAATGCGCCTGAAGTGATCATGCGTAACGAAAAGCGCATGTTGCAGGAGGCTGTGGATGCATTGTTCGATAATTCGCGCAAGACCAGCGCCCTCAAGAGTGATCAGGGACGTGCTCTCAAATCGCTCTCAGATAGCCTTAAGGGTAAGCAAGGGCGTTTCCGTCAGAACCTTCTCGGTAAGCGTGTAGACTATTCTGCGCGTTCGGTTATTGTCGTAGGCCCTGAGTTGAAGATGAACGAATGCGGTCTGCCCAAGGATATGGCAGCTGAGCTTTACAAACCGTTTGTGATGCGCAAGCTCATCGAACGCGGCATCGTAAAGACAGAGAAAAGCGCGAAAAAGATCGTCGATCGTCGTGATCCTGTTATTTGGGAGATTGTCGAAAACGTAATCAAAGGGCATCCTGTACTTCTCAACCGTGCCCCGACGCTTCACCGTCTTGGTATCCAAGCTTTCCAACCCAAGTTGATCGAGGGTAAGGCTATTCAGCTACCTCCTCTCTCGTGTGCGGCCTTTAATGCCGACTTTGACGGCGACCAAATGGCTGTTCACCTCCCCTTGGGGAATGAAGCCATTGCCGAAGCTCAACTTCTAATGTTGGCTTCTCACAATATCCTCAATCCTGCTAGTGGTGAGCCTATTACCGTGCCTTCGCAAGACATGGTGCTCGGGCTTTACTACATCTCTAAGTTCCGCAGCTTGACTCCTCAAGAGCAAGAGCTTGAGCAGCAGGTTATTGACAAGAAACGTATCCCCTCCATTTTCTATAGTGCACAAGAGGCCTATATCGCTTACGACAATGGGCGTATAGATATCCATAAGCCCATTAAGGTAATGGTGCCCAATGCAAGAATTGTGGATGGAGAGCCTCAACGTGATGTTGTAGAGACCTCGGTTGGGCGACTTATGTTCAACGACCTTGTTCCCAATGAGGTTGGTTATATCAACGAACTCCTCGGGAAGAAGTCTCTCAAGAGGATCATTAAAGATGTGCTCAAGGTCTGCGGAGTTGCTCTCACAGCTCAGTTCCTTGACGACATAAAGAACCTCGGTTATCGTATGGCGTTCCTTGGCGGTCTTTCCTTTAACCTCCAGGATGTGCTTATCCCTGCCGAGAAGAAGAGAATTATCACAGAGGCTACGGCTGAGGCAGATAGTATTATCGAACAGAACCGTATGGGGGAAATCGATAATCAGACGCGCTACAACAAAGTCGTGGCTATCTGGAATGAAGCCACCGATCTCCTCTCTAATTTGGTGATGGAGGGCTTCAAAAAAGACAACGATGGCTTCAATAGTATCTACATGATGCTTGACTCCGGAGCCCGTGGTTCTAAGGAGCAGATCCGTCAGTTGGCTGGGCTTCGTGGTCTTATGGCTAAGCCTCAGAAGAGTGGTAGCGAAGGTGGGGCTGTTATTGAGAACCCTATTACTTCGAACTTCCTCGAAGGGCTTTCTGTACAAGAGTACTTTATCTCTACCCACGGTGCTCGTAAGGGTCTTGCGGATACGGCTCTTAAGACTGCCGATGCCGGTTACCTTACTCGTCGTTTGGTGGATGTATCTCATGATGTGATCATTAACGAAGAAGATTGTGGTACCCTCCGTGGTATCGAAGTCTCTGCCGTGGTAGACGAAAGTGACAACGAAGTGGCTTCTCTCGAGTCTCGCATCATTGGGCGTACTTCTGTACAAGATATCTATAATACGAACGATTATACAGACCCCAACCGCAAGCTTATTGTGGCTGCCGGTGAAGAGATCCGCGAACAAGAGGCTGAGCAAATCAAGGCTGCCAACATCAAGAGTGTTGAGATTCGCTCGGTATTGACGTGCGACTCGCGCTATGGCGTTTGTGCAAAGTGCTACGGTCGCAATCTCGCTACGCATCGTCCCGTTCAGATTGGGGAGGTAGTAGGGGTAATTGCAGCTCAGTCCATCGGTGAACCCGGTACACAGCTGACTCTCCGTACATTCCATGCGGGAGGGGTTGCTGGTAGCGAAAATACGAACCGTTCGATTGTGGTGAAGGAAGAAGAGGCTATCGTAGAATTGAGTCCGGACCTCCGTGCGATTGAGATCCCCGGGCAAGACTATCGTGTGATTGCCAGCCGAGAATCAGAAATCTTCCTCTATCATCCCGAGTCGCACAACCTTTTGAAGACCTACGACCTCCAATATGGTTCGAAGCTTCATTGCAAGACTGGCGATAAGGTAGTAAAGGGGCAAACCCTTGCTGAGTGGGATCCTTTCAACTCCGTAGTAGTGGCAGAAACTGCCGGTACCCTCGAGTATGTAAACCTCGAAGAGGGCGTTAACTACAAGGATACGGTCGATGCTACTTC